>SKEO01000122.1_pt1 | contig 76058 bp, 72 predicted proteins | sample 4826801 | NCBI WGS metagenome assembly SKEO01 (sample SAMN11008807, study PRJNA524170) | human gut metagenome | biome: Human fecal sample; material: Feces; isolation source: fecal sample from pouch patient p3 | host: Homo sapiens | place: Israel: Tel-Aviv | collected 2016-02-25 | reverse complement strand
GATCATGGACACCCCGGTGCCCATCCACGACGCCCCCGACGCAAAGCCCCTTCAGCCCGGCCCCGGTGCCATCCGGTTCGAGGATGTCAGCTTCGAATACCCGGACGACCACAACAAGGTCCTGCACCACGTCAGCCTCGACATCAAAGCCGGTGAGCGGCTGGCGCTGGTCGGCCCCTCCGGCGGCGGCAAGACGACCCTGTGCAACCTTATCCCCCGCTTCTACGATGTGACCGGTGGCCGCATCCTCATCGACGGGCAGGACATCCAGCACGTCACCCTCAAGAGCCTGCGTGAGGACATCGGCATCGTCCAGCAGGACGTGTATCTGTTCAGCGGCTCGGTGGCGGACAACATCGCCTACGGCAAGCCCGGTGCCTCCCGTGAGGAGATCATCGAAGCGGCCCGTCTGGCCGGTGCCGAGCGGTTCATCCTCGCCCTGAAGAACGGCTTCGACACCTATGTCGGTGAGCGCGGCGTTAAGCTCTCCGGCGGCCAGAAGCAGCGCATCGCCATCGCCCGCGTCTTCCTGAAGAACCCGCCCATCCTGATCCTAGACGAGGCCACCAGCGCCCTGGACAATGAGAGCGAGATCCTGGTGGGCCAGAGCCTTGAAAAGCTGGCTCACGGCCGCACCACGCTGACCATCGCCCACCGCCTGACCACCATCAAGAACTACGACCGCATCCTCGTCCTCGGTTCCGACGGCATCGAGGAATCCGGCACCCACGATGAGCTGCTCGCACAGCACGGCATCTACTACCGCCTGTGGAACCAGCTGCCGGGAAAAGATACGCTGTGACCCGAAATCCCGGTACGAAAAAAGCGAAGCTGCTGAACATTCAACGGCTTCGCTTTTCTTAGTTTTTAATCAGGTCGCTGCTTTTTGCAGATAAAATTCACTCTCCGCTACACGCATCACAAAATCATACTCCAGACGTGTTGCCTTTGATGGATCGATGTTGTAGCGCTTACAGACCGACCGAAAATAGGCGAAATACTCCAGATCCTCCTGTTCCAACGGAACGACCCAGCTTTTTTCCATTGGTTCATTCATCATTGCCCACCTCGTATTCTTTGATCAGATTTTGCGCCGCATCCTCCCAGATCACCAGCCGGAACGGATCATACCGCCCGACCTGCCGTGCGCCGAACTCCCGGATATAGTATCTCAGCAGCGTATCTGTTTTTGCCTTGAACAGCACAACGCCATCAAAGCCATTTTCTACCGATTCTTTTACAGCATACGCAAACAGCGCCTTTGCAATCCCCAGATAACGTTTTGCCTGCCCAGCGGAATGCAGCAAATTTGCATTGCTTTCCGGCTGGCTTTCCAGATAGACTACTTCCACCGCCATAAACTTTTCATCTGCTGCATAGGACATCAGACCTAAAAGCTCATTGGTTTCTGTTTTCAGTGCAACACGGTTTGGAAAACGCCGCGCAGTCTGTGTATTCCAGCTCGTCTGCCAACCAGCAGAAGCGGTTTGTTTCAAATCCGCATCACTGGCCGGAACGACTTTTACGGGAATGATCTGGTCGCTCTGCACGTCCCGGACAAATAAATTCAACTGCATTTCCGATCTCCCGTGGAAACGTTCGGCTTATTCGCCCACGATGAGACGGACGGCACCATAGATGCCGGCGTCATTGCCGAGGCTTGCGGCCTTGATGGGGGTCTCGCGGCAGGAGCGGAAGGCGTATTCCTTGAAGTGCTTGACCAGCGGGTCGAACAGGACATCGCCTGCGCGGGCCACGCCGCCGCCGACGAGGAACATTTCGGGGTCGGTGGTGGAGGCGATGCTGGCCAGCGCCATGCCCAGCGTGTTGGACATATCCTCGACCTCGCGGGAGGCCAGCGCATCGCCATTGCGGGCGGCATCAAAGACATCCTTGGCGGCAAAATCGGTGCCGCGCAGGACGCACTCCACCTCCGGGTTCTCGTCCAGCAGCTTCTTCATGCAGCGGACGACGCCGGTGGCGCTGGAGTACTGCTCCAGGCAGCCGCGCTTGCCGCAGCCGCAGACGGCCGTCTCGTGCGGATTGACCGTGATGTGGCCGATCTCGCCGCCCGCGCCGTGGGCACCATCAATGACCTTGCCGTTGACGATAACACCGCCGCCGACACCGGTGCCCAGCGTGACCATGACTGCGCTGCGGCAGCCCTTGGCGGTGCCCATCCAGATCTCGCCCAGGGCGGCGACGTTGGCGTCGTTGCCGACAAGAACCTTCAGGCCGTCCAGCAGGCCGGACAGCTGGGCGGAAACGTTCCGCTCGCCCCAGCCGCCGAGGTTGGCACAGACGATGGGCACGACGCTGGAGTTCAGAACCGGGCCGGGCACACCGATGCCCACGCCCTCGACCTGCTCTGCAGCGATCTCCTTCTCGGTCATCTTGCCGCGGATGGCGTCGGCCAGATTTTCGAGGATGTGCTCACCGGCGTTGGAGGTGTCGGTGGGCACCTCCCACTTTTCCAGCAGTGCGCCGGACGTGGTGAACAGACCGACCTTTGCGGTGGTGCCGCCCAGATCAATGCCAAATGCGTATTCTTTCATGATTCATTTACCCCTTTTCCGCAGCGGTCGCCCGCTGATCATTTTACCTTGTTGCCATTATAACATATTCTGCCGCAGATGGGGAGCCATTTTTCGGATTTTTCCAGTCTCATGCGGGGCGCGGCTGCGCTTCGTGGCCGCAGGGCGCAAAAAACGCGCCCGCCGCAAGGCAGAGCGCGTTTTCGTTGCAATGAAAGGCCAGAAGGCTTATTCCTCGTCGGGTTCGTCCTCTTCCTCGTCGTCCTCATCATCGTCCGTTCGGGGCTTGTAGAAGATGCCGCTCAGGAAGATGCTGATGAAGTACAGCAGGCACATGGGCACTGCCACGAAGCACTGGGACACGATGTCCGGCGGGGTGATGATGGCTGCGACCAGGAAGATGAGCACGATGGCAACGCCGCGGCCCTTCTTCATGATCTCCGGGTTTGCGATGCCCATCTTGGCCAGAATGATGGTGACCAGCGGCATCTCAAAGACGCAGCCGAAGATGATGAACATCGTCAGGCAGAGGTTGATGTAGCTCTCGATGCTGATGGACGCCGTGATGTAATCGGTGCCTTCCAGAGTGACCAGGAAGTTCAGCATAAAGGGCAGGGTGACCTTATAGGCGAACAGGATGCCGACGCAGAACAGCATCAGGCCGAGCAGCAGCACCAGCTTGAAAAAGAAGCTCTCGCTCCGCTTCAGGCCCGGCTTTGCAAAGGCGTAGATCTGATACAGCGCCACCGGCACAGTGATGACCACCGCCGCGATCAGCGAGACGCGGAAGTACTGCATCAGCTTCTCCTGCGGGGCCAGGAAGACGAAGGTATAGTTCGCATTCCGGGCCATGGCCGTCAGCAGATCGATCAGTTTGTCCGAAACTGCCAGAAAACCGATCACACCCACCACAAACACGACTGCGCAGATGATCAGCCGGTTCCGCAGCTCTTTCAGGTGGCCGGTCAGCGTCATGCTGCCGTCCTCCGACATGACTTCGGCTTTCTTTTTGCGCTTAACGTTTGTAGCCACGAATTACTCCTCGTCCTTCTTCTCAGCCTTGTCCTCAGACTGGGTCTCGGTCTTCTTGACTTCGCCGTTGTCATCGACGTCGTCCATGCCTTCCTTGAAGTTCTTCATGGTCTTGCCGAACATCTTGCCCAGCTTCGGCAGGTTCTTGGGTCCAAAGATGACCAGAACGATGATCAGAACGATGATAAGCTCCTGAGGTCCGATTCTCATAATAAAATCTCCTTTTTCCTCTTGCCGCGCCGTGCGGGCGGGCTGATTTACAATGTATCGTACAACCGCGGGCGCGGGTGCATCCAAATAGGGGCTGTTATGCCTTGGCCTCTTCCGCCGGGGCAGCGGCTTCGGCTTCATGGGCGGGGGCAGCTTCCGCAGCCGGGGCGGGCGCTTCCGTTTCGGCGGGCTTTTCTGCGGCCTTCACGGGTTCCGCAGCCTCAGCCGGTGCTTCCTCCGCCTTCGCCGGCTCTTCTGCGGGAGCAGCCTCGGCCTTGGCAGGCTCTTCGGGCAGCTCCTCCACGGCATCTTCCAGCTCGGTGACCTCTTCGGCCTCCTCGGCCTTCTTGGCCTCTTCCTTACTGGTCTTGCCGATGTTGGTGAAGCTCTTGGTCACATCCTTCATGCTGTCGTCGATGTCCTTTTTGAGGTCCGTCAGGGGGGCGACCGCCTCCTTGATGGGAGCCTGGATCTCGTTCAGCGGCTCGACGACGTTCTTCTGGATCTCCTCGGAGGCTGCGCCGGTGTACTTCTTCAGCTCACGCAGCATCTTGCCGAGCTTGCGTGCGTACTCCGGCAGCTTATCCGGGCCGATGACCACGAACGCAACGATCACGACAAGGATCAGCTCTGTAAAACCAATTTTCATAGCGTTCCAATTCCTTTCCTCAAACACAGGCCGTTCTTTTTGGGGTCTGCATTGCTGTACGGTTCTGGGGTTTGGCGCAGCGGTGCGCCTTTCGTTGCCCTATGTATACCGGATGTCAATGAACTGTATATGAATTTATTTTGAACAGTTTATGAATAAGACAAGTTTGCCCCTCTTTTTCTAAACAAAGTCAAAATTTCAGCGATTATATTACAGTTTGGAAACCAAAAACAGCCCCGGCGTCATGTCCGGGGCCGTCGTTCTCATCGTTCAACGGACTGGGTTCGTCAGGGTGCCGATGCCGTCGATCTCGCACCGCACGACATCGCCGGGGACGAGGAACTGCGGCGGGTCCATCCCCATGCCGACGCCCGCCGGGGTACCGGTGGCGATGAGGGTGCCCGCCTTCAGGGTCATCCCCTGCGAAAGCTCCGCGATGACGTGGTCGATGTCAAAGATCTGCAGGCCAGTGTTGGAGTCCTGCCGCTTCTCGCCATTGACGAAGCTGCGGATGCCCAGTCTGGGCGGGTAGGTCTCGAACTCGTCCGCCGTGACGATACAAGGCCCGATGGGCGTGAAGCCGTCCAGACTCTTGCCGAAATACCACTGTTTATGGGCCGTCTGGACATCGCGGGCCGAGACGTCGTTCAGGATGGTGTAGCCGAAGACGACGTCCTTCGTCTGCCCGGCAGGCACATCCTTGGCATCTCTGCCCAGCACCACAGCCAGCTCGCATTCGTAGTCCAGCTTCTTCACAAGGTCGGTATGGGCCTCGATGAAGCCGCCGTCCGGCACCGCCCGCGTGACCCGCTTGGAAAAGTAGATGGCATCCTGATGCCGGGTCGCAAAGGCGTCGGCGGAATACTTTTCCGCCTCGTCCGAGTGGGCCATGTAGTTGATGCCCAGGCAGATGACGTCCTGCGCCGGGGCCGGGATAGGACTTTCCAGCGTGACGGCCTCGATGGGCAGGGCCGGGATGCCCGCAATGGCCAGCGACAGTCCCGCCCGCACCTGCGGGGTCAGGAACGGGATGGCGTCGGACAGCGTCTCATAGCGCAGGCCCAGCCAGCTCAGCGGCCAGACCTGACGGCCATCTGCCGACAGGATGGCCGGATCTTCGATGCCGTCCGGCAGACGGCAGGTAACAAATCGCATGGGGGAAGCCTCCTCTCAGTGCCGATAGGCGATGGCGTTTTGGATGCGGTCGGCTTCCGCCGGGCCGGCCAGCTGGCGGACCAGCTCCAGCGCAAAGGGGATGGCGCCGCCGAGACCGTAGCTGGTGGTGATGCTGCCATCCACCACGACCTCTTCGTCGTGGACGACGGCCCCGGCCAGCTTGTCCTGGAACCCAGCGTGGGCGGTGGCGTTCCGGCCCTCCAGCAGGCCCAGCGAAGCCAGGATGCTGGGGGCCGCGCAGATGGCCGCCACCTTTCGGCCTGCCCTGGCAAAGGCGGTGCAGGTGTCGGTCACGGTCTTGTTGGCGGCAAGGTTCGGGGTGCCGGGGATGCCGCCAGGCAGGACGACCATGTCCACGTCGGAATAATCCACCTCTTCGGCCAGAGCGTCGGCGGTCAGGTGGATGTTATGGCTGCTGACCAGCTCCCTGCGGCCCATGGCAGACGCCACGATGACCTCGACTTTGGCGCGGCGGAGAAGGTCCACCACCAGCAATGCCTCGCACTCCTCGGTGCCATCGGCGAAAAAGACAACTGCTTTGCTCATTGTATCTGCTCCTTCCTGCGGCCCTGCTGTGCGCTGTGCGCAGCAGGGGATAAAAAAGCGCACCGCGGGCGGAGTGCTCCCCTGCCCCGCCGTGCGCGGTCCTGCATTATTCCTCGGTGGGTGCCTCGGCCTTTTCTTCCAACAGGCGGCGCAGCACGCTGTCCTCCCTGCTGATGACCCGGCTGACCCGGCTGATGATGGCGCTGGATGCGCCGATGTTACCCATGATACTGGTGTAGCTCTGCTTGCTGACCAGCTTTTCTGCGATGTTGTAGCGCTGCTCCATTGCACTCAGCTCGGCGTAGCTGCACACATCCTGCAAAAAGCGATAGCATTCTTCCGGCGTTTTCAGTTCCAGCAATGCCGAATACAGGCCGGACTCTCCGGTGGGATGATCTTTTGCCATGGCTCGTTTCCTCCCTTGTCGTTTTGGTGGGGGTCTGGCCCGCGACGGGCACTTCATTGCACTACATTAGTGTAGTACAAACGCAGGAAAATTGCAATGGGAAATTTCAGAGCATCTTTTCCATTTCGGTCAGCTGCATGGAGATGCCGCCCACCGCGTTCTCCACAGGCTTGAGCAGCCGGTAGCCCCGCGCCTTGAAGAACTGCTGCACCGGCAGGCACTTGGTGTGCACCTCGCAGCAGACGCGGCCCCGGCCCTCGCCGCGGGCCAGCCGCTCGCAGGAGGCCACGATGTCGCGGCCGATGGCCTTGCCCCGGTACTCCGGCTTCAGATAGAGGTGGAGCAGGTGCAGGGCGGTGTTCTCCATCTTCCAGGCAAAGTAGCCGATGAGCTTGTCGCCCAGAAAGACGAGGAAGTAGTTCACATCGCGGTCGATGTCCTCTTCGATGGCGTCGGCGCTCTGCAGCGTCTCCACCAGCGCGTCCAGCTGCTTCGCCGGGTAATAGCGCTTGTAGACCTCGTGCCAGAGCTCGCTGGCGAGGTCGGCGGTCATGTGGATATATTTGGCCTTTGCGACCAGCTTGTAATCGGGTTTCATAGTTCTCCTATTCGTTGTTCAGGGTGAGCCCGCCGGGCGGGGTTTTTCTTATTGTACCATACGCCGCGCCAAAGTGCAAAACAAAAAGGCGGCTGCGCCTTCCAAAAAAGCGCAGCCGCCTGATTGTCGTTTTGCATGGGAACGAGATGTTTTACAGCGCGGTCTTGATGTTGTGATGAGTGGAGCTGTAACGAACAACTGCTTCCATCAGGGCGAGAGGCCACAGAATGACCTTGCCCAGGATCTCGGCCGGCTTGACACATACCGTGTCCATGCTGTTGATGCCGAACAGGACCAGACATGCGATACCACAGCCCAGAATGTAATAGTACATAATCAAACCTCCTATATCTTTCTACGGGTCTTGGACCCGAAGTTCAGTACACAGCGGGGCGTTTTCCGCTCTCCGCATCCTTACTATACCGCAATTTCAATCTAAAGTCAATATCCGAAATCATGAAACAATTGAAAGCTTTTGTTGAAATTCGTTTTACTCATCGAAGTAAAGTGCAAAAGTTCGCTTTGCTTTATAAATGTGAAGTCAGTGTTCTGAATTGGCCGTGAGCCGGAAACAATTTGTTCATATTTTGGGTCAAAACGCCCCGAAAACCGGCGTTTTGTTTTCCTTGCAAGTACAAGAAACAGTGCACAAAAGTCCTGGTTGAAGTTTGTGCAGAATGCCATGCAATAACAGCTGTCCCTCCCTCGTTTACAAGTTAAGGAAAGTCGTGTCGGAATTTTTGTTTTCGAAAGCCGGAGGGCCTCATCATGAAAGAAAAACTCTGCAAAAAAATCCTGGGTTTTCTACTCGCCTCCCTGCTCCTGCTGACCGTTTCGCCGCCTGCCTTCGCGGATATGGGGCCGAAACCATCGGTCACGCTCAGGCTCTACATCTACAACGATCAGAATTACGCCGTGACTCTGCTGGGCAATACAGAATCCACCGGCCCATGGAGCGCCCCCAGCGCATACGGGGACTGGATGGGTTCCCGCGAGGTGTGGGAAGCCTTTCAGGCTTACGATGCGCCGGAGGGGTACTACTTCCTCGGCTACTTCGAGGAATACTTCGGCGACACCGAACAGACCTTCACCTGGGGGTACTACCCGCCCCAGAAATTCTATGTGCTCCTTTATAATATGGACACCGGGGTCTTTTCCATGAGCAAAGAGCCGGTCCAGCGGTATGCGTTCGACAGCGAATGGCAGGTGCTGTTCGACCCGGAGGACGGCTGGATGCACGTCTACACCAACCGGACCGACAGCGACCAGATTTCCCTGTTCACCTCCCGGTTACTCATCACGCTGATCCTGGAGCTAGCGCTGGGTGCCCTGGTGTTCGGCCTGCGCGAAAAAGCCCAGCAGAACCTCATCGGCGGGGTCAATCTGGCCACGCAGCTTGCACTGAACCTTGTTCTCCACTACGGGCTGTTTTATCTCGGCCCCTGGGCGGGCTTTGCGCTCTACACCGGAATGGAAGTGCTGGTCTTCGCGGTGGAAGCCTCCGCCTACTGCCGCTGGCTGCCCTGGCCGGAGGGCAAAACGCCCCGCCCGGTGCTCTACGCCCTGACGGCCAACCTGCTCTCGTTCAGCGTCGGCTGGCTTTTGAACGAGCACCTGACGAACGCCCAGATCCGGTGGCTCAGCCTTGCAGCCCTGTTCCTGTGGTACACGGTGCCCAAGTTGGCGGGAAAAACGTGTCTTTTTAAGCAAAACGCACAAGAAAACGACAAAAGATTGTGATTTTCCATTCTTGTTGCCAGAGAAGAAATGCGTTATAATAGAACCATCAAATCGGCGGATACCGGAAAGGAGAACATGCTCTATGGCAAAAGCATCGCAGGTCGTTTTAATGGAAAATGAATTTTACCTGATCAAAGCCCCGAACGGGAAGGTGTTGGAGGTAAAGAACTTCAATACCGAGAACGGCGCTGCGATCCGGTTGTGGGATTACGCAGGCCATCCGTGGCAGCAGTGGCAGTTCGTGGACGCCGGTGAGGGCCGCTGGCGCATCCAGAACCGGTTCACAGGCAAGTTCATCGATCTGGCGCTCGGCGGCGTGGTCGAGGGCACCTGGCTGCACCAGTGGAGCCGCAGCAGCGGGCTGAGCCAGTGCTGGGCGCTGGAACCCACCCGCAGCGGCCGCACCCGCATCCGGAACGTGCTGGCTGACAAGTACATCGACCTCGTGGGCATGAACACCGCGAACGGTGCCCAGGCCCAGATCTGGAACTACGTCTCCGGCGGCAATCAGGAGTGGAACCTTGTCCGCGTGGACCCCGCTTCCACCCAGATCAGCGCGCGCGGCAACGAGGCGCACGACTCGGAACCCACCCCCTCGCAGCGCAAGCACCAGAACGATCTGGTCCGCAAGCTGAACAACGCCGGCAAGGGCCGCGCTGCACGGAAATAAAAAAGAACGAAAAGACCCTCTCAGTCTCGCATCCGCTCGCCAGCTCCCCCGTTGGGGGAGCTTTGATGCTGACAGAACTCAACATCAAAACCTCGCCCTTCGGGAGAGGCGGCATTGCGGAGCAATGACGGAGAGGGTCTCTTTTATTTATCAGAAGGAGAACGCTTCATGAACCCTGAATTTCCCATGCGGAACACGACGCTGTGCTATCTGGAGCAGGACGGCAAGTGGCTGATGCTCCACCGTGTCACCAAGAAAAACGACATGAACCACGACAAATGGATCGGCGTGGGCGGCAAGTTCGAGCCGTTCGAAAGCCCGGAAGACTGCCTGCTGCGCGAGGTGCGGGAAGAGACCGGCCTTCAGCTGACCTGCTTCCGCTGCCGGGGTATCGTGACCTTCATTCTGGGCCGTCTGACCGAGTACATGCACCTTTACACCGCAGACGGCTGGACCGGTGAACTGATCCGGGACCCCGCCCGCAACGAAGGAGTGCTGGAATGGGTGCCGATGGACACCGTCGAAACGCTGCCCATCTGGGAGGGCGACAAGATCTTCTTCCGCCTGCTCAAAGAGGACCGCCCGTTCTTCTCCCTCAAGCTGACCTATGAGGGCGACACGCTGACGCAGGCCGTGTTGGACGGGAAGGAACTCCCTTCGGCATCCTGCGGATGCCACCTTCCTCAGTGAGGGAGGCTTTGCAGCAATACCGCTACGTCAAGGCCCCCTCCCAGAGGGGGCTGGCACAGCAAAGCTGTGACGGAGGGCGTTCTGCCTTTTAGTTCAGTTTCAGATCTCCCTCTTTGATCCAGCCCAGCTTGCGCTCGATCTCGCAGAAGACGACGCTCAGCACGGCGGGCAGGACGAAGCAGATCAGCAGCATGGCTGCCCAGTCCATCGGGGTGATGGCAGCCTTGGTGCCTGCCGCGATGTCGTTGACCCAGCCGGTGTAGACGCCGATCTGACCCACCAGACCGCAGGTGCCCATGCCGGAGGAGACCGCCGCACCGTTCATCTCAAAGTGGAACAGGCAGGTGGCCAGCGGGCCGGTGATGGCCGAGGCCAGCGTAGGAGCGATCCAGATGCGGGGGTTCTTGATGATGTTGCCCATCTGGAGCATACTGGTGCCCAGACCCTGACTGACCAGACCGCCGACGCCGTTTTCCTTGTAGCTCATGACCGCAAAGCCCACCATCTGGGCGCAGCAGCCCGCCACGGCGGCACCGCCGGCCAGACCGGTCAGTCCCAGTGCCGCACAGATGGCGGCGGAGGAGATGGGCAGCGTCAGCGCCACGCCCACGATGACCGACACGAGGATGCCCATGACCAGCGGGGCCTGCTCGGTGGCCCACATGATGAGGGTGCCCACCTGGCTTGCCGCCGCGCCGATGGGCGCTGCGATGAGCATGGACAGGCCGACGCCTGCAAAGATCGTGACCAGCGGGGTGGCGAGGATGTCGATCTTCGTCTCCTTGCTCACAGCCTTGCCCAGCTCCGCCGCGACGATGGCGATGATGAGGACGGCCAGCGGGCCGCCGGCCCCGCCCAGTGCGTTGGCCGAGTAGCCCACCGTGATGAGGCTGAACAGCACCAGCGGCGGGCAGTGCAGCGCCCAGCCGATGGCACAGGCCATGGCCGGGCCGCTCATGGCCGTGGCATAGCCGCCCAGGTCCACCAGCACGTCCAGGCCGGTCTGCTGGCCCAGCGTCTTGATGATGGTGCCGATGAGCAGGCTGGCGAACAGGCCCTGTGCCATCGCGCCCAGCGCCTCGATGAGGTAGCGCTGCGGGGTGATGACGATATCTTTTCGTTTCAAAAACTCCTTGAAGCTTGCCATAGAATTTTCCTCTTTTCTTTTCCGGTCATTTCTGCAACCGGACTGCATGTCCATCATCATACCATACACCTGTCAAGACAGCAAGAGAAAAATGCCTTTTTCGTGAAAAGAACCAAATTTTGAAGCGCTGGATGCAATTTTTCCGCAGGCTGAACCGTATTGCCTGTGGAGCGATTTTTCTCTTTTCCGTTCGCTGTTTTTCCTTCGCACCGCCGCAAAGAAGATTGACGGATACCGGGGTTGGGTGTATACTGGAAGAGTGAAATCAGGATTTCTGGATCGGTCCCGATTCTACCGGGCTTTGCGGGCCGCACGGCGGCTGCACGTCCGATCTTATTTGGAGGCAAAAGCAAACGGCATGAAACACAAATTTCCATCGGTTCCGGATCGTACATCCGATCAAAACACCCGCCGCAATGCGGGGCAGGCCATTGCCGCCTTTGTCATGGCGCTGGCTCTGACCGTGGGCGGCGCGAGCACCACCATCCTGCTGGCTACCCAGCCTGCGGGTCTGACCGTCGCGCCTGCGGCGGTGGAGTGGGAGGCCCCCGCCATCAGCCTTCAGCCGGAGAAGAGCGCCTCCACGGAGGCCGCTTCGGAAAGCACGGCGGAAGCGTCTGCTTCCAGCACGGCTGTGGAGGAGACCGCACCGGCACAGGTCCCTGCTTCCTCTGCCGCTGTGCCTGTGACCCCGACGGAGGCTGAGGTGCCTGCTTCCAGCACCGAACCTGCGGCGGAAGCCCCCGTTGAAGAAGCCCCCGCCGCTGTGCCGAACGAGACCCCTGCGGAGCCGTCCGCTGAGACTCCCGCCGCCGACCCGATGGCCGGTCCTGCCGAGGAGAACGACCACGAAAACACCCTCTTCCCCCACTTCGTGCAGGAGACTGCGGAACTGGCCGCCGAAGACCCGCTGAGCGCCCCGGTGGAAACGCTGGAGGCGGAGGCCGCCGAGACCCCCGCCGCCTCTGAGAACGGCGAGGCCGTCGCTTCTGCCGGGATCTCCGACACCAACGGCACCATCCTGCTGACGCCGGAAGAGATCCGCGCCGCGCTGGACGCCGGAACGCTGGACGAAAGCAGCGTCTCCGCCCAGTGCCTTGACAGCGAGAACGGCTTTCTGAAATGGCTGTGGAACCTGCTGTTCGGCAAAAAGGAGGAAGACAAGCCCTCCACACCTGCACCGCGCCCCACCTACTCCGGCTGGCGGACCGTGAACGGCAAGACCTATTATTATGAGCAAAACACCACCGACCCCGTCACCGGCATCCGCTCCATCGACAACAAGCTCTATTACTTTGATGCCAATGGCGTCCAGCAGAACGCCACCTTCGGCATCGACGTCTCCAAATATCAGTCCAGCATCGACTTTGAGCAGGCCAAGCAGGCCGGCGTCGAGTTCGTCATCATCCGCATCGGCTACCGCGGCTACGGTTCCGGCACGCTGGTGCAGGACCCCAAGTTCGAAGAGCATTTCACCAACGCCCGGAACGCCGGTCTGCGGGTGGGCGTCTACTGCTTCACTCAGGCCGTCAATGAGAACGAAGCCCGCGAGGAAGCGCAAGCCTGCGTGTATGTGCTGAACGGCCGCCAGCTGGACTACCCCATCTACTTTGACACCGAGGCCTCCGGTTCCGGCTCTGGCCGTGCCGATGGTCTGGGCGTGGAGGACCGCACCAAGTGCGCGGTCGCCTTCTGCGAAGAGGTCAAGGCCCTGGGCTATCAGCCCGGCGTCTACGCCTCCACCACCTGGTTCCGCAAACGCCTGGACATGAGCAGACTGACCCAGTACAACATCTGGAATGCCCACTACAACGTCGCCAGCAGTCCCATCGCCTGCAACATGTGGCAGGGCAGCTGCACCGCCCGCATCCCCGGCTACGGCGGCCAGATCGACGTGAACATCAGCTACATGGGCTGAGTGCAGAAGACACAAAAGACCCTCCCGGAAATTTTCCGGGAGGGTCTTTCTGTTTCTGGTGATCAGTTGAACAGGTCTTTCAGCTTTTTGAAGAATCCCTTGCGCTTTTCGTAGTTTTCTTCTTTCAGGGTGCCCTCGAATTTCTTCAGGGCGTCGCGCTGGGCCTTGTTCAGCTTCTTAGGGATCTCGACCTCGCACTTGACGTACATGTCGCCCCGGCCACGGCCGTTCAGATACTGGATGCCCTTCCCGCGCAGGCGGAAGGTGGTCCCGCTCTGGGTGCCTTCGGGGACGGTATACTCCACCTTGCCGTCGATGGACGGCACGGTGATCTCGTCGCCGAGGACGGCCTGGCTGTAGGTAATGGGCACCGTGACCCAGACGTCGTAGCCATCGCGCTGGAACACCTCGCTGGGCCGCACCGTGACCATCACGATGACGTCGCCTGCAGGGCCGCCGTTGGCACCGGCATCGCCCATGCCGCGCAGTGCAAAGCTCTGATCGTCGTCGATGCCCATGGGGATGGACACCTCCAGCGTCTTCCGGGTGGCCGTCTTGCCGGAACCGTGGCAGACCTTGCAGGGGTTCTTGACCAGCTTGCCCTTACCGCCGCAGCGGGAGCAGGGCTGCTGGGTCTGCATCACGCCAAAGGGTGTGCGCTGCTGGCGGATGACATAGCCGCGGCCGCCGCAGTCGGGGCAGGTCTCCGGGCTGGAGCCTGCCGCACAGCCGGAGCCATGGCACTCCGTGCACTCCTGCTGGCGGGTGATGGTGATGTTCTTCTTGCAGCCGTGGACGGCCTCGTCAAACGACAGGGTGATCCGGACACGGATGTCCTGGCCCTTGCGGGGGGCGTTGGGGTTGGCCTGGCGGGACGATGCACCGCCAAAGCCGCCGAATCCGCCGCCGAAGATATCGCCGAAGATGTCGCCCAGATCGACGCCATCGCCGCCGAACCCGCCAAAGCCGCCTGCACCGCCGCCGTTCTGGGCTGCGTAGCTGGGGTCAACGCCTGCAAAACCATACTGGTCGTACATCTGGCGTTTCTTCGGGTCCGAAAGCACCTCGTTGGCTTCGTTGACTTCCTTGAATTTTTCCTCGGCGTCCTTGTCGCCGGGGTTGTAGTCCGGGTGGTACTTCATTGCCAGCTTGCGGTAGGCCTTTTTGATCTCCGCATCCGTGGCCGATTTGGATACCCCCAGCACTTCGTAGTAATCACGCTTTTCCTGTGCCATATCCACTCACCTCTCGTATCGTAGCAACCTCCCCCTGACAGCAGCGCGCTCCCGTTTCCCACAGCGGGAAACATCCAGCAATCTGCGCAATGCTGGCCGACCTGCCAAGGGCTCCCCGGCTGGGGAGCTGGCGAGTGTCAGCGAGACTGAGAGGTTTAACCCACAAAGGCCGCTCCGGCAAAACCGGAGCGGCTTTTGCTTATATCTCAGCGCACATCCGCCGGTTTGGCCGGACATGTGCTGCCTGTATCAAAACTTAGACTTCCTTGAAGTCTGCATCGACGACGCCGTCGTCATTGGGCTTCTGCTGGTTGGCTGCACCGGCATCGGGGCCCGGCTGTGCGCCTGCGGCCTGCTGTGCGGCAGCAGCTGCCTGATACATCTTCTCGAAGACATGGCTCAGAGCGTCCTGCTTTGCCTTGATGTCGTCGATGGAGCCGGACTGCACCGCAGTCTTCAGGTCGGCCAGCTTTGCCTCGGCCTCGCTCTTGACGTCTGCGGGCATCTTGTCGCCGTTCTCCTTCAGCATCTTCTCGGTCTGGAAGACCATCTGGTCGGCACCGTTGCGGATATCGACCTCTTCGCGCTTCTTCTTATCATCTGCTGCGAACTGCTCTGCTTCCTTGACGGCCTTGTCGATGTCGTCCTTGGACATGTTGGTGGAAGCCGTGATGGTGATGTTCTGCTCCTTGCCGGTGCCCAGGTCCTTTGCGCTGACCTTCACGATGCCGTTTGCATCAATATCGAAGGTGACTTCGATCTGAGGCACACCACGGGGAGCCGGAGCGATGCCATCCAAGTGGAAGACACCCAGGCTCTTGTTGTCGCGTGCGAACTCACGCTCGCCCTGCAGAACGTTGATCTCGACCGAGGGCTGGTTATCGGCAGCGGTGGAGAAGACCTGGCTCTTGTGGGTGGGGATGGTGGTGTTGCGCTCGATGATCTTGGTGCAGACGCCGCCCAGGGTCTCAATGCCCAGGCTCAGCGGGGTGACATCCAGCAGCAGCAGGCCCTTGACGTCGCCCTGCAGGACACCGCCCTGAATGGCTGCACCGACTGCCACGCACTCGTCGGGGTTGATGCCCTTGAAGGGCTCGCAGTTCAGTTCCTTCTTCACGGCGTCGTAGACGGCGGGGATACGGGTCGAACCACCGACCATCAGGACCTTCTTCAGGTCAGAAGCGCGCAGGCCTGCATCCTGCAGAGCCTTGCGGACAGGGGTCATGGTGCGGTCGACCAGATCTGCGGTCAGCTCGTTGAACTTTGCGCGGGTCAGGGTCATATCCAGATGCTTGGGGCCGGTCGCATCGGCGGTGATGAAGGGCAGGTTGATCTGGGTGCTCATTGCGCTGGACAGCTCGATCTTTGCCTTCTCAGCCGCTTCCTTCAGGCGCTGAGCAGCCATCTTGTCCTTGCGCAGGTCGATGCCGTTCTCGGTCTGGAAGGCGTCTGCCATCCAGTCGATGATGCGCTGGTCGAAGTCATCGCCGCCCAGGTGGGTATCGCCGTTGGTGGCCAGAACTTCGGTGACGCCGTCGCCCATCTCGATGATGGAGACATCGAAGGTGCCGCCGCCCAAGTCGTAGACCATGATCTTCTGGTCGTCTTCCTTATCGATGCCGTAGGCCAGAGAAGCAGCGGTCGGCTCGTTGATGATACGCTTGACGTTCAGGCCGGCAATGGTGCCTGCGTCCTTGGTGGCCTGACGCTGGCTGTCGTTGAAGTATGCGGGGACGGTGATGACTGCCTCGGTGACAGGCTCACCCAGATAAGCCTCGGCGTCTGCCTTCAGCTTCTGCAGGATCATGGCGCTGACCTGCTGGGGGGTGTACTCCTTGCCGTTCAGGGTGACCTTGTGGTCGGTGCCCATCTGGCGCTTGATGGAAGAAACGGTGTTCTCCGGGTTGGTGATGGCCTGACGCTTTGCGACCTGGCCGACCAGACGGTCGCCGGTCTTGGTGAAGCCGACAACGGACGGGGTGGTGCGGGCACCCTCAGAGTTTGCGATGACGACGGGTTCGCCGCCCTCCATAACAGCCACACAGCTGTTGGTGGTGCCAAGGTCGATACCAATGATCTTACTCATAATGAAAGCTCCTCTCAAATCAGAACGTATTTGTTTATATGATGCTCAAAGTGGATAAGCGGATGTTTATTTGAAAACCCTTGCGGGTCTTTGCGAAGTTACTCGGCCACCACAACGGTCGCATGGCGGACGATCTTGTCGCCCAGCTTGTAGCCCTTCTGGTAGACGGTGACCACCGTGCCGCTCTCCTGGCCCTCTTCGGCGGGGACCTGCTGCACGGCGTTCATGAAATTGGGGTCGAACGGCTTGCCCAGGGATTCGATCTCCTCCACATGGAGGACATCCAGTGCCTTGGCCGCCTTGTCCAGCGTCATGGTCACACCCTTTTTGTAATTCTCGTCGGTGGTGGGGGCGTTGGCCGCCATCTCCAGCGTATCAAGGATGGGGATGATCTGGTTGACCGCAAAGGAGATGCCATCGTTGAACTTCTGGTCAGCTTCGCGGGCGGTGCGCTTGCGGTAGTTGTCGTACTCGGCAGCCATCCGCAGCAGCTTTTCTTTGGTCTGGGCCGCTTCCTGCTCGGCTGCTTCCAGCTTTGCCTTTGCAGCTTCCAGGTCGCGGTTTTTCTTGAACCAGCCGTCCTTCTTCGCATCCTTGGGTTCCGCTGTCTCGGATGCGGGTGCAGCCTGTTCAGCGGCTGCTTCGGGTGCGGCCTGCTCAGCGGTCTTTGGCTCTGCGGCGGGTTCCGCCTGCGGGGTCTTCTTGGTTTCTTCGCTCATTCCAGGTCCTCCTTATAGATCACAGTCCGCCGGGGTGCGGCTGCCTGCGGGGTATCTTTTCGTTTGCCGCTCATGCCCTCGCCGAGCTGGTCGGCAAAGGTGTGGAGCAGAGGCATCAGCTTTTGGAAGGGCATCCGGGTCGGCCCGATGAGTGCCACCGAGCCCCACAGCCCGCCGCCGACCAGATAACGGTCGCTGACGATGCACAGGCCGGGGATCTGCGGCTCAATGTCCTCACCCAGCAGGATGCTCTCGCTCTGCTCTGTGGGCGGGGCGATGAGCCGGGCAGCCGCTTCCTCATCGCTCAGCAGGCTGAGGATGGAACCGACCTTGCCTTCCAGCTGGGGCCAGTCCAGCAGGTACTGCTCGCCGCCCAGATAGACATGCGGTTTGGTGGAATCCTGCAGGATGGCCGCTGCCGCCGACACCACCGGCACCAGCTCCGGGCTGATCTGGCCGCACAGCTCTGCAAGGAGCCGGGGCGAAAGATCCATGGGAGCCACGAATGTCAGGTTCCGGTTGAGCAGGGCGGCCAGCGCCGCAGCATCCTCACGCGAGAGGCCGGTGCGCACCCGCGCCACGCGGGTCCGGACGTAGCCGGCCGTGGTCACCGCCAGCACTGCCGCCGCGCTGCGGCCCACCTGCACCACCTCATAATGGGCGATGCAGAGGTCCTCGGCGCAGGGGGTGCTGATGGCTGCGGTGCAGCCGCTGATCTGAGCCAGCGCCCGTGCGGCACCCTGGGCGAGCTTTTCAGGCTCGTGGTCCAGGCTGGCGAACACGGCGTCCACCCGTGCGCGGGTCACGCGGTCCAGCGGCTGGTCATCCGTCAGCAGATTGTCCAGATAATAACGGTAGCCCTTGGCACTGGGCACACGGCCCGCGCTGGTGTGGGGCTGCTCCAGCAGACCCAGCTTGGTCAGCGCCGCCATCTCGTTGCGCAGCGTCGCACTGGAAACTGCCATGTCAAAGTAGTTTGCCAGCACACTGCTGCCCACAGGCTCCCCTTCGAGACCATACAGCGCCACGATCGCCTGCAAGACTCGCTGCTTGCGTGCATCCATCGTCATAGCGCCTGCCTCCTTCGTTTGCTTTTTGTTCTTTAGCACTCTGTCTTCCTGAGTGCTAAGACCATTATATCCAATTTTTCCGCGCTGTCAATAGGTTCGCAGAAAAGTTTTGAAAGATTCACAAATTGGTCATAAGCAAACGGCCCACGCCAAGGCGCAGGCCGTTTGCTTTTATAAGGTATTTACTCTTCCATCTGTTTTGCCAGAAACGCCGCCGCCACTGCTGCGGCCTTTTCCTGCGCGGCATCCGGCTGTGCCGCCCGGTCCTCGGTCAGAAGGCCCACGGCACCGGTCACATCTCCTGCCGCGATGATGGGGCAGACGCAGAGCAGAGCGCGCTGCGCCCCCTCGCAGGGCAGGAGGGCCTTTTCCGGGTCGCCGCCGTTGGCGTAGAGCTTCCGGCTGTCCATCAGCTTTTCCAGCGGCTGGCTGACGCTGCGGTCCACAAGGTCCCGCCGCCCGGCACCGGACGCCGCCAGGATGCGGTCCCGGTCACAGACGAAGGCCGTCAGTGCGAAGCTCTTGCTCAGCGCATCCACATACTGCGTCGTCACGCTGCTCAACTCCCCCACCGGCGAATACTTCTTGAAGATGACCTCGCCGTCGCCGGTCGTGAAGATCTCCAGCGGGTCTCCCCGGCGGATGCGCTGGGTGCGACGGATCTCCTTGGGGATGACGACCCTCCCCAGTTCATCAATGCGGCGGACGATCCCGGTTGCTTTCATAACACATTCTCCCTTTCTCGGTCCCACGTTTCCTTGGTTCCCAGATTTCGTTTCCTGTGGTTATTTTGTGGTAGAGAAAGGAGAATTATTCAAGCGCGAAGCTCTGCCTGCGGGAGCTTCCCTGTTTTGCTTGTCCTCATACATCCGGTGGTCTGCTCTATCAGATTCTTCCTCCTCTGTCAATGCTCTTCCGTAGTTTTTCGCGTTTGGACTCTGGCCGTTTGTTTCGGTTTATGCTATACTGGGTCTGTTCTTCAGGCCCTGCGCCGCGCGGGAGGGTTCCGGCGGCTTTTTCTCTTTTCAGAAAGGATCGTTTCATGCAACAGATCGTGATCTTAGGCGGCGGTGCAGCCGGGATGGCGGCGGCGCTGGCCGCAGCACAGGCGGCCCCCGCCGGGGCAGTGCGCGTCACCGTGCTGGACCGCAACCCCCGCTGCGGCAAAAAGCTGCTGGCCACCGGCAACGGCCGGTGCAACCTCAGCAACACCGGCATCGCGCCGGAGTGCTATTTCACCGCAGACCCAAAGGCGCTGGCCCCGCTGCTGAACGCCGTGAACACCGCCGCGCCGCTGGAATGGTTCCGGGCGCTGGGGCTTTACACCCGCACCGACGAAGCCGGGCGGGTCTACCCGTATTCCAATCAGGCAGCGGACGTCCTCGCCCTGCTGGAGGGCCACATGGCCCGGCTGGGGGTGGAGGTGCGCACCGGCTGCACCGTCAACACCCTGAGCCAGAACCGGAACGGCTACGCCGTCCTCTTTGACAGTGCCGAGCGCAGCAACGAGACGCTCCATGCCGATGCCGTCATCTGCGCCATGGGCGGCAATGCAGGCCCACAGTTCGGCACCGATGGCTTTGGCACCCGCTTTGCCGCCCAGTGCGGCGGAAAGCTGGAACCGCTCTACCCCTGCCTGACCGCCTTGCAGACGGCCCGGCCCAACAAAGCGCTGGCCGGCATCCGGGTCAAGGCCCGCGCCGCGCTGCTCGACCTGGACCGCCACACCCTGCTGGCCGAGGAGACGGGCGAGGTGCAGTTCACCGACTACGGCCTGTCCGGCATCTGCATCATGCAGCTGTCCGGCCTGCTGGCCCCCCGGCGCGGCCCGAAGCGCCCCGCTGTGGAGCTGGATCTCTTTCCCGCGCTGGACGAGGCCGCGCTGACGGCCCTGTTCGCTGCGCGGGTGCCCCTGCTGCCGGGCCGGACGCCCGCTGATTTCTGGACGGGGCTGCTCAACCCCAAACTGGGCCGCGCCCTCTGGGCAGCGGCCCGCCTGCCGGACACACCGCTGGACACCCTGCCCGATGCCGCCTGGCAGGTGCTGGCCAACACGGCCAAGCACTGGCTTTTCGAAGACCTGACCCCCTGCGGCTGGAAACAGGCCCAGACCACCGGCGGCGGCCTGAGCCTGACCGAACTGGAGCCCAGCTTCCAGTTCAGGGGCTGTCCGGGGCTGTACTTCGTGGGCGAAACGCTGGACTGCGCCGGGATGTGCGGCGGCTTCAACCTGCACTGGGCCTTCGGCAGCGGCATCACCGCCGGGCGGGACGCCGTGCGCACCCTGCGCCGCCCGCACAAAAAGAGATGACAAGGCCCGGCCCTCTCCTGCACATCTGCCGGAGAGGGCCGGGTCTTTTGGCGTTCTTTATTCGTTTGCGGCTTTGTCCAGCATAGCTTCCTCCGCTTCTTCCTCCTTCTGGTACTCCGCAAAGGCCGACCACATGGGTTCGACCCGCTTGCCGTGGAACTTGCGGTCCAGATAGTTCCGGGTGATGGCCGCGACCGTTCCCGACAGGCTCAGCACGCCGATCAGGTTCGGCAGCATCATCAGGCCGTTGAAGGTATCGGACAAGTCCCACGCAAGGTCGAGCTTCATCGTCGCACCCACCAGCACCATGGCCACGAAGACCACCTTATAGCCCATGCTGGCCTTGGTGCCGAACAGATATTCAAAGGCTTTGGTGCCGTAGTGGCTCCAGCCCAGCACCGTGGAATAGGCGAACAGCAGGATGGACACCGCGATGAACCTGGGGCCAAAACTGCCAAACACGGTGGAGAAGGCTTCGCCCACCAGCGCAGAGCCCTGCACCTCGGTGAGCATCCGGCCGGTGTTCAGGTCCACGAAGCCGGACGTCAGGATGACCAGCGCCGTCAGGGTGCAGACCACGATGGTATCGGCAAAGACCTCAAAAATGCCCCACATGCCCTGCTGCACCGGCTCCTTGACGTTGGAGGACGCATGTACCATGACCGACGAGCCGAGGCCCGCCTCGTTGGAGAATGCGCCGCGCTTGAAGCCCCAGGTGATGGCGCGGGACACGCCGTAGCCCAGCACCCCGCCGCCTGCCGCCTGCATGGCGAAAGCGCCTTTGAAGATGGCCGCGAATGCAGCCGGGATCGCCGTGACATGGGTCAGCACGACTGTCAGCGCACCCAGGATGTAGAACAGCGCCATCAGCGGAACGACCTTTTCCGTCACGGCCGCCACACGCTTCAAGCCGCCCAGGATGACCAGTGCGGACAGCACCGCCAGCAGGATGCCGGTGAGGAGATTCGGCACCTGGAAGGCCGCATTCATATTGCCTGCAATGGAGTTGATCTGGCTCATATTGCCGATGCCAAAGGAGGCCAGCACACAGAAGCAGGCGAACAGCACCGCCAGCACCCGGCCCAGCTTTTTGCAGCCCTTCTTGCTGCCCAGACCGTCGGCCAGGTAGTACATCGCGCCGCCGGACCACTCGCCGTCGGCGTTCTTGCGGCGGTAAAAGATGCCCAGAACGTTTTCCGAGTAGTTGGTCATCATGCCCAGGATGGCCATGGCCCACATCCAGAAGATGGCACCCGGCCCGCCGCTGAGGATGGCCGTTGCCACGCCCACGATGTTGCCGGTGCCGATGGTCGCCGCCAGCGCGGTGCACAGGCTTTGGAACTGGCTGATGGCCTTATCGTTCTTTTCGGTATGGGCCGTGATGTCCCGGTCGGTGAAGATGGCACCGATGGTGTTCCGCAGCCAGTACCGGAAATGCCCGAACTGGAAAAAACCGGTGCGCACTGACATCACAAATCCGGTGCCGAACAGCAGCGCCAGCCCCACCGGCCCCCAGACGATGCCGTTGACAACTCCATTCACGCTCGTAATGGTCTCTAACATGATCGTTCCCCCTCTGCAAAACAAAAAGCGGACAGAACGCCAAAGGCTCTGCCCGCAAAACGCAGCTTCCCGCACAGGGGGTCTCCTGCTGCTGACAGACACACCCCTTTGTGCGCAACAGACGGCGGCTCCGCCGTCTCCCCTCATTCTGTTCCCGTGTGATGCACAGTTCCGTTTGTCTGTGCGTGATAGAAGAACTGTATCATAGTTTCCCGCCGCTGGCAAGCTTTTTGTTTCAATTTATTCTGAGGTTTCATCTTTGATGCAAAGTGGATGAATTTTATTTTCGTATGACTTTTCCGCACAGCCCGCGTTTTTTGTATAATCCGCAGGCGGCGGGGCCATCCTTTCCGTAACACCGGCAAAGGAGGAGTCAGGAATGCACAAAGGCGGGTGGAAGCCGTTCTGGGCCGCACTGGGGGCGGCGCTTCTGGTGCTGTTGCCGCTGGTGGGCGGCACTGTCCTGCTCACCCGGCAGATGCTGCGCCAGCAATGGCTGATGCAGACCGCCGAGCCGCAGCGGGGTGTGCCCATCGACCTGCCCAAAGCCGACGACCGGATGACGCTGCTGCTCTGCACCGCCGGGGAGCAGCCCGGCTTCGTGCTGTTCTACCTGAACGCGCCCCAGAACGCCGCCCATCTGCTGGCGGTGCCGGGGCAGCTGACGGTGCCGTTCGGCGGCGGCGAAGCCTCGCTGGCCCAGTGCTATGCAGCGGCCGGCCCGGCGCGGTGCCGTCAGGCCCTGCTGGAAACGCTGGCCCTGCCGGAGGATACCCTGTATCTGGCCCTCTCGCCCGCCGTGCTCGAAACGCTGGCGGCGCGGTATGGGGCCGTGCGGGTCAGCCTTTCGGGCGCACTGACCGCCGAGGAGCTGGACGCCCTCGGCCAGAGCCCCAGCGTCCAGACCTTCCGCGCACGGGAGGCATCGGATCTTCTGACCGGGCTGGACGCCGACGGCCTTTTACCGCCCAGCCGCCGGGCCGCAGCCCGCGCCGCCGTGTGGGACGCCTTTTTCCGCCAGAACTTCGAGCTGCTGCCCTCCACCCTGCCGGAGGCCCTGCGCAGCCAGAGTTCCGCCCTGCTGACCGACTTTGCAGCCCAGGACTACGCCCTGCTGGGCGACATCCTCGAATTTCTCGTGAACCGCGCGGCGGTGTTCCAGTCGGACGCCCTGCCCGGCGCGTGGGACCGCAAGGCGGGCACTTACACCGTCACCGAGGCGTCCCGCGCAGCGGTGCAGACCTTCCTCAACGTCTCCCCCACCGAGGGGCAGGCGTCGTCCGCCAGCGAGCCGTAGCCCAGCACCAGTGTGCCCGCAAGGCCGCGGGCGCTGCCGGTCAGGTCGTAGTCGCTCAGCAGGCTCAGCCGGACACCCTCGGCCTCGGCAGCGGCCCGGAGCGCCGCATCCGGCGGGGCATCCCGGAGCGCCGCCAGCAGATGCAGACCGGTGTGCAGGCCGGAAAAGCGAAGCTCTCCCGGAGCGAAGGCTGCGTTCAGCGCCCGGACCAGCGCATCCCGCCGGGCCTTGTAGGCCACCCGCTCCCGCGCCAGATGCCGGGTGAAATATCCCTCGTTGATGAACCGGGCCAGCGTCTGCTGCTCGAACCGGCTGACCGGGCTGGAATAGAGCCGGTACGCTGCCCGCCACGCCGGGAGCAGCTGGACCGGGAGCACCATATAGGCGATGCGGATGCTGGGGGCCAGACTGCGGGAGCAGGTGGAAAGGTAGACCACCGGGCCGTCGGCCCCTGCCATGCCCTGCAGGCTGGGCAGCGGGCGGGTGTCGAAGCGGAACTCGGAGTCGTAGTCGTCCTCAATGATGTAGCGCTCCCCCGGCCTGCGGGAGGCCCAGTGGAGCAGCTCGGCCCGGCGTCCGGCGGGCATGGTGGCCCCGGTGGGGAACTGGTGGCTGGGGGTCACATAACAGACCGCCGCGCCGGAGCGGGACAGCGCCTCGATGGACAGGCCGTCCGCATCCACGGGCAGGCAGCAGCAGGAGACGCCGTTGTTCTCCAGCACCCGCCGGGCGCGGGGGTAGCCGGGGTTCTCCACCGCCGCCGGGCCAGGCAGCAGCGGGGCCAGCAGACCCAGCAGATATTCCAGACCCGCCCCCACGACGACCTGCTCCGCCCGGCACCGCACGCCCCGGTATTCTTCCAGATAATCCGCCAGCGCCTGCCGCAGCTCGATGTCCCCCTGCGCGTCGCCGTGGGTCAGCAGTTCGGGCGAGGAGTAGAGCAGCTCCTTCTGGAGCCGTGCCCAGGTGCGGAACGGGAAGAGGGCCGGGTCCACCCCCCGCGTGGAGAGGTCATACCGCACCGGCTGCACCGGCGGTCCCGCCTCCGGCTGGGGCAGGAGCGCGGCGGGCGGCGGCGCGGCCGGGCGGATGGGCAGGGCCAGATATTCCTGTACATAAAAGCCGCTGCGCTCCCGCGATTCCAGATATCCTTCCGCCGCGAGCAGCTGATAAGCTGCATCCACGGTGTTCACCGAGACGGACAGTTCCGCCGCCAGCCGCCGCTTGCCGGGCATCCGGGTGCCCGCCGGGATGGCCCCGGTGCGCATCTCCTCGGCCAGGCTCTCATAGAGCTGTTCGTACAGCGGCACCGCCGAGGCTGCATCCAGTGCTGTCGTCAAATGGAACACAAAACCCCTCCTCTTTTTGGGCATTCCCTCAAACTGACCCCATAAAAAAACTATATTCTGGGTATTTTCACGGGGCCAGTTTTGCGTATAATAGGAGCATACCCGCTGTACACCCAAATGTCAAGTAGTTTTATGGGTAAATTGGGACATTCCGGTCTCCCGGCAGGTCTTTGTGAAAATTGGAGGGAATCATCATGTCAACCACCGCAATGTGGCTGCTGCTGGCAGTCGTTGTCATTGTCATCGTCTTTGCAAGTGTGCTGTACAAGCGCACCTTTACCGTCCACGAGCTGGCGCTCACCGGCGTCATGGCCGCGCTGAGCCTGGTGGCCTATCTGTTCTTCCGGGTTCCGTTCTACGGCGGCTCCTCGTTCCATCTGGGCAACACCTTCACCGCGCTGACTGCCCTGCTGCTGGACGGCGTGTCCGGCGGTCTGGCCGGTGCCATCGGTCTGGCTCTGGCCGACATCCTGGCCGGTGATCCTGGCTATGCCGTCACCACCTTCGTACTGAAGTTCCTCATCGGCATCACCTGCGGCGCGGTGGCCCACAAGGTGTTCAAGCTCCGCGACCTCGACCGCCACAGCTCCGGCTATCTGGTCAAGGTCATCGTGGCGGCCGGTTCCGGCCTGCTGCTGAACGTCTTCACCGACCCGTTCCTCGGCTACTTCCGCAACGTTTACATCTTCGGTCAGGAGTACACCGTAGCCCAGGCCCTGACCAAGATCGCCGGCGGCGTCACCTTCGTGAACAGCGTGGCCTCCACCGTCTGCGTCGTCCTGCTCTACCTTGCCCTGCGCCCGGCCCTCGACCGCGCCGGTCTGCTGCCCAAGGGGGAGAAGAAGAACTAAGCCTTTCCCCTGCCTCTCCACAGGTCTCTACACAAAAGCCCGCCCCCGGTGCCGCACATCTGCGCAGCACCGGGGGCGGGTCGTTTATTGCTCTTTTTCAAATACGAGGAAGCGGAACGCGATGTCGGTGGTCAGCTCCGGCAGGGCGGCCAGACGGGCCGCGCCGTCGCGGGGCGTTTTCCAGTAGTAGGGCGTCATGGCGAAGAGCGCTTCCAGCTGGGCGGCGGGCACCGTGATGGTCCCGGAGACCTCCCGCTCCCCGATGGGGCGGAAGCCTTCATACGCCACCTGCTGCACCGGGTTTTTGTAGGGCGTCTCGTAGAGGACGGCCTTCATCTGGTACAGATGCTCCGCGCCGGGCACGACGTAGAGCATCCGCCCGCCGGGGCGCAGCACCCGCAAAAACTCCTCCCGCGCAAAGGGCGAGAAGCAGTTCAGCAGCAGGTCGGCCCATCCGGTGCGGACCGGCTGGGCAAAGCTGGATGCCACTGCATAGCGGGCCGTGGGCAGCGCCTTCGCCGCCAGCCGGACTGCCGGTTTGGCGATGTCGAACCCCGCCAGCTCCAGCGGCCGCCCGGCCGCATCAAACTGCCGGGCGATGCAGCGGTCGTACCAGCCCTCGCCGCAGCCTGCATCCAGCAGGTGCAGCGGGGCCTCCGGCCCGGCCGGGAGACCGTATTCCAGACACAGCTCCCCCACCGCCTGCCCAAAGATACCATAGTATCCGGCATTCAGAAAGGCGCGGCGGGCGGCGACCATCTCTTTGCTGTCGCCGGGGGCCTTGGTGCGCATGCTCTGCACCGGCAGCAGGTGCCAGTAGCCCTCTCTGGCGCGGTCAAAGCAGTGGCCGGAGGGGCATTTCAGATCCTGCTCCCCGGTCAGCGGCCCGCCGCACAGCGGGCACTGCCATGGCTCAGACTTCATCGCTGTGATCCTCGATGGGAGCCGTTGCGCCGCCGTGGGCGTTCATATACTCTTCGAAGTTGGTGAACTTCTGCTGCGGCGGGCGGCGGCTGATGAGGACCAGACCCGGATCTTCGTCCCGGCTGGGCGCACTGTTCCGGCTGCGGCTGCGGGAGGCCTCCTGCTTCGGGGCACGGGGTGCGCGGGCGGGCTGGCCCGCAGTGCTGCGCTCCGTGCGGCCCTTGCCGGTGTTGGCACTGCCTGCGGCGTTCTGTGCCGGGCGGGCCGGGCGCTCCGTCCGCTCGGTGCGGCCTCCGCGAGCCGGGCGGCTGGCGCTGCCCGGCTGGGCATTGCGGCGGCTCTGGCTGTTCGGGGCGGTCTGGGTGTTCTCGCCTTTGGCGCTGCCGGCCGGGGCTGCCGTTTTTGCGGCGGGCTGGGCTGCGGGCGCATTGGGCTTTTTGGCCGGGCGCAGCGGCGTCGCTTCCGGGGCGCTCACAAAGTGGGGGTCGAACTTAGGCTGGGCGTTGCTGCCGCGGTTCGGGGCGGTATTGCTGCCCTCGCGGCGGGGGCGGCTGTTGTTGGAGCGGCGGTTTTCGCTGCGTCCGCCGGGGGTGCGCTTCTGGTTTTCATCCATGGATGGTTCCTCTTTCGGTTGAGATTTCATCGGCTCTGCCTTGGCAGCAGCCGTTTTTTCTTTTTTGGGCCGGGCCGGTTTCGCCGCCTTGGCGGGCTTTTCCGGCTGGGCGGCAGGCGCTTCGGCCTCCGCCTTGGGCTTTTTGCCCCGCACAGGCGGCTCCTTTTTGGCCGGGGCAGGCACACCGTCCCACGGGTGGCCGGACACCACCGGGATCTTCCGGCGGTTCAGCTTTTCGATCCCGGCCAGATACTCCTGCTCCTCCGGGGCGCAGAAGCTGACGGCCGTGCCGTCGGCACCGGCGCGGGCCGTGCGGCCGATGCGGTGGACGTACGTTTCCGGCACTTCGGGCAGGTCGTAGTTGAAGACATGGGACAGCTCGCTGATGTCGATGCCGCGCGCGGCGATATCGGTAGCCACCAGCACTTTGGTATTTCCGGCCTTGAAGCCCTCCAGTGCCGCCACGCGGGCGGACTGGCTCTTGTTGCCGTGGATGGCTGCCGCCGGGATGCCCTGCTTGTTCAGATCTTTGGCGATCTTATCCGCGCCGTGCTTGGTGCGGCTGAAGACCAGCGCGTTCTGCACCGGCGGTTTCAGATTCTGGATGAGCCAGGGCAGCAGGAACTTCTTGTTGCCCTTCTCGACGAAATACAGGCTCTGGTCGATGCGGTCCACGGTGCTGGACACCGGGTCCACCTTGACGAAGGCGGGGTCGTGCAGGATACCGGCCGCCAGCTGCTCGATTTCCTTGGGCATGGTGGCGCTGAACATCAGGTTCTGGCGCTGGGCGGGCAGCTTGGCGATGACCTTTTTCACGTCATGCACAAAGCCCATGTCCAGCATCCGGTCGGCCTCGTCCAGCACGAAGATCTCGATGTGGGAAAGGTCGATGAGGCCCTGCCCCACCAGGTCGTTCAGGCGGCCGGGGCAGGCGATGAGGATATCGACGCCCTTCTTGAGGGCCGCGACCTGCGGGGCCTGGCCCACGCCGCCAAAGATCACGGTGCTGCGCTGGTTCAGGTACTTGCCGTACAGCTCAAAGCTCTCGCCGATCTGCAGCGCCAGCTCGCGGGTGGGGGTCAGGATCAGGGCACGGACGGCCCCTTTCTTTTTGGCCGGGGCCGCTGTCAGGCGGTCCAGCATGGGCAGCGCAAAGGCTGCGGTCTTGCCGGTGCCCGTCTGGGCGCAACCCATCAAATCCCTCCCGGCCAGCACCGGCGGGATGGCCGATGCCTGAATGGGCGAGGGGGATTCGTAGCCCGCCTCCGCAACGGCACGCAGCAGCGGGGCGGACAGATTCAGTTCGTTAAAAGTCATGGTTCTCCTATTGTCCATAAAATGCTTCCGCCTCGCCCTGCCGGGGAGGCCTTTGCATTTCATTCTGTTACTCTTTGATTTTCCGGCACTCGATGTAATACCGTTTTTCCTCCGCATGGCCCATGCTGAAGGTCTTGCGGGGCAGCACACCGCCCATCACGACGCCCTTGAACAGGTCGCTCTTGTCGAACGGCGGCAGCAGGAAGGCCACGCCGCCCTGCTTGCACAAAGCGCGGACCGCAGGCTCATCGTGGACGTAATCCACGCGGGCCTCAATGTGGCGGGCCATGAAGTATTCGATGAAGGCGTCGATGGTGCCGACGGTCAGCGGGGCCACGGGATGCTCGAAGCTGAGCACATTGGCGACGTGGGGGCCTGCCAGCGTGAAGGACTGCTGCCGGGCATCGCCGAAGCAGATGCCTGCATTGTGGGAGTCGCTCCACGCGATGAGGGCCAGCAGCACCGCGCCGCAGTCCACATTGAAGAGCACCCGGTGGATCGGCTCGATCTCGATGGCGGGCGAGTGGACGTTGCACACCTCGGCCAGGCACCAGCGGGCCGGGTGGTCTGCCTGCTGCTCCGGGGGCAGGGTCTGCTTCAGCTCCTCCCAGTAGGCCTTGGCCGATGCCAGCGAGTGGTTGCCGTCGCCCACGGCCAGCGTCAGCGGGGCTGCGCCCCTGGCCTGCGGATACCGGGCATCAAAGACTTCCTGACGGCCCAGCCCCTGCAGGGCCGCATCGATCTGGGCCAGCAGAGCCGGGTCTTCCACGGCCCAGCCCGCGATGTGCCCGCCGCCCAGCATCAGTTCGCCTTCGTAGACCTTGCGCAGCGCGTCTTTCTTCGTCCCGATGGGCTCGATGAGGGTGCAGTCCGGGTCGTCGGCCAGCATCATGACGTGGGGCGTTTCCAGGCTGGCCCCGCGCCGGACGGCCATCCGGGGCGGGATGCGGCTCTCGACCGTGTGTTCGCTGGGGCGCACCTCCGGCTGGGCACCCTCGGCGTAGCTGTAGGCTTCAAGGTCGATCTTCCCCACCAGCCCCTGCCGGATGCGGCCGCTCTGCTCGGTGCGCTCCACATAAAGAAAGCCGTCCACCGCGCGGGTCAGCACCGTGCGGAGATAGTCGTCCATGGTCTCATGGATCTTCTGGATGCGGCCGGTCACGCCGCTCTCTTCCAGATACACTTCCGGCAGGATCAGGTTCAGGGTGCTGGGCGAACCTGCCGCCGTGCGGGCCGCTTTTTCCCAATAGGAGCGGTCGCTCGTAAACTGATCGCAGGCCACGCAGCCCCACTGCTCCAGCGGGATATTCTCCGCCGGGAGCAGGATGTGTGCCGGAGAAAAGCACGATGTTTTGTTCATATCACATTCCTCCCTCTCGCGTTATTGAAAGGAAACCGTAGTTTTTATTCATAGTATCCGGCCGCATTGTCCCGCACGACCACATGCTCGACGCCCGCTTCGGTCTGCGCCTGCACCAGAGCAGCGCGCTCCTCGGCGGTCATGGTGGAGGCCGAAGGCACCCGCACCACAAGGTTCTTCACGCCCAGCTGTGCCGCCGGGACGCCCAGTGTGCTGGAGGTGTCGGCCACCTCGGCCAGCGTATAGCTGTACCACAGGGTCACACCGTTGCCGAAGCGCTGCTCCCAGACCGCCATATCGGCCCGCAGCTGGTCGGCACGGCTCACGCCGTTGGTGGTGCCATAATCCTGCTTGCTGCTGGTGGAGGCCGGGAACTGGACGTTCTCCAGCACCACCTGTTCGAACCCGGCGGTGTGCAGCTCGTCGATGAGGCCGCCGATGTACTGGACGGCCGCGTCCGCATAGGGGTTCAGCCAGGGCTTGCCGTCGGCAGACGCCTTGTTGTCCAGCCAGAGGTAAGCCTGCCCCGTATACCCAATGGCCATGGTGCGGTCGGCGCGGGCACCGGCCGGGTCGCGGAAGGCGGCGAGCTTCGCCACCGGGATGAGGCCCTCTTCCCGGAAGATGGCGGCCACTCTGGCCGGGTCCACGGTCACGCTGGCCGGGCTGGCCGCAGCGGCGGGCACCTGAGACGCATAGTAGACCACGCCGGTGGAGTCCTTCAGGGTCACGACGGCATATTTCACGCCCTGCGAGGCCAGCTGCTGCGCCGCAGCGCGGATGGAGGCATCCTCAGTCAGGGCCGTGATGTCGGCCTCGGCCCAGCTGCCCTCCACGATGGCGGTGCCGTCCACAGCGGGCGTCACCACCTCCGGCTGCACCTCCGAAGAAGCGGCCGGTTCACTCGCCGCAGAGGACGCCGGGTTTTCCGCCACGGACGATGCGCTCGCGCTGGCGGGGGAGGAGGCGGAAAGATCCCGTTTGCGCACCACGGTGTACCAGGTATGCGTTGCCCAGTCCAGCACATGGGGAGCCGCCAGCCAGGCTGCACCCAGCATCACGAGGACCAGCACGGCGATGCCGATCCCCTTTTTTACCCGCATCTCGCGGCTGTAGAAGCTGCGCCGATAGCGCTTGACCTTCTGGCGTTTCGGATATTTTGCCATAATCAACCACCCTCCCTTGGGGTCTTTTACAAGATCACAGAATGGCCGGTAAAGCCATAGATGGCCAGTGCCAGCACCCCGATATAGATCAGCGTGATGGGCAGGCCGCGGAATGCCTCCGGGATGGCCCGGCTGCGCAGACGGTTCTGTGCTTCCGTCACCAGCATGACGGCCAGCAGATAGCCCAGGCCGCTGCCCAGGCCGAAGCCGAGGGATTGTTCCAGCGTGAAGCTCTGGGTGCGCTCGACCAGCACTGTGCCCAGCACACCGCTGTTGACGGCGGCCACGGGCAGGATGCGGATGAGCTGGCCGCTGCGGGGGCCTTTTGCCAGCTTGAGGACCAGCAGCTCAAACAGGCAGACCGCCGCGATGCAGGTCAGATACATCACCGGGCGCAGCTGGGCGCGGTTGGGCAGCGGAGCAATGAAGCTGCCCGCAAAATAGACCAGCGGAGCCACCAGCACCTGCGTGATGCAGAGCATCAGGGCAAACCACCAGCTGCTCGTCCGCTCGTCGCCGACGAGCTGGACCAGCCGGGACACGCCCAGGCTGCGGGTGAAGACGGCGTTCTGGGCAAAGATGGCCAGAACGGCATAGCTGAAGAAGACGCCTACCAGGTGCAGCACGTCGCTCATTGTTCTGCCTCCTTCCGGTTCTCCTGCGGATGCACGGCCAGATAGCCGCGCGCCTCATTTTTCAGGTATCTCTGCCGCTTGCGGGCCAGTGCGCGCCAGATGGCGCACACCACGCCCAGCACGATGAAGCCGCCCGCCGGCATCCCGGCCATGGGCAGGACGGAGCGGCTGAGCGGGATGCCGAACACGCTGCCGAGGGCCAGCCACTCGCGCACACAGCCCAATAGCAGCAGGATCAGCGCATAGCCCAGCGTGATGCGCAGACCTTTGGATACAGCCTTGTGCATCGTTTCCTGCACACGGCCGAAGCGGTAGGTCAGCAGCGGCTCCACCACCAGCAGAGGCAGGTAGATGCCCAGCGTCAGCAGGTCGGTGCCGAAGAGGGCGTTCAGGATGGGATACACCGCCAGATACACCACGGCGGCGCTGCCGCTGTAGACAAAGGCGCGGGGCAGCAGCTTCTTTTCCAGCTCTTCGGGGGCCGGGCGCTCGTCCCGCAGGGGGCACAGACGGCTGAGCAGGCAGGCCAGCATCCGCGAGGGCGTCAGCAGCAGGGCCACGGCCACCGCCAGCATCACGGCGTTTCTGCCGCTGGTGGCCAGCACCACCAGCGGGGCCAGGCCCATGCCCTGCATGACGACCGGGTTGTTTTTGAAGACGCGGTCATGGTGTGCGAACTTTTCGGGGTCGCGGGTGATCATTTCTGCAACGTGACGTTTCATTCCGCATCCTCCTTCCAGCCCAGCAGACGGTACAGGCGGGTCTCGGTGCGGTCCAGCCAGCCGGAAATGCTGTTGACCGTGAGCAGTGCAAAGCAGACCCCGGTATCGTAGACGCCAAAGTAGCGGAAGCCCATGGTCGCGGCACCCACCAGCACACCGTACAAAATGCGGCCGATGCGGTGATGGGCACAGGTATAGGGCTCATTCAGCAGAAAGACCGCGCTGAACAGCATCGCGCCGGTCAGCAGCTCATCCCGCACACACTGCAAACGGGGGAGCAGACTGGCCACAAAGGAAGTGTCCAGCAGGCCCACCTGCCGGGGGAACAGAAACGCGATGAGGGCGCTCGTCACCAGAAAGCTGACGGCGGCGCTCAGGCGGGTATCCTTCTGATACCACAGGAACAGCCCGCAGGCCAGAATGACCAGCGCCGCACCGGTACCCATGGGGGCAGCATACTCGCCCAGCACCAGCGAGATCGGGCTGAGGTTCAGGATGCCGCCGCTGCGCAGGGTCCGGGAGATGGTATCCGACACCGGCACAGCCGACGCATCCCACAGGGGGATGGCGGTATACGGCTGGGGGTACCGGAACACCTGTTCCGGCCAGGACACCGCCGCGATGACGTAACCCACCGCCGCCGGGTGGAACGGATAGCTGCCGTAGCCGCCGAAGACCTCCTTGCCGATGAAGACACCGGCCAGGACCGCCGCAATGAGGACGTACCAGTCCACCGTGGCGGGCATGAGCAGCGCGATGAGGAGCGCGAAGCTCTCGCTGGAAAGATCGTTGGACTGGTAGACGCGCCGACGCAGCAGCGAGACCAGACGGTCGCACAGATTGCCGGTGATCACCGCCGCGCCGCAGAGCAGCAGCGGCCGCAGCCCGTAGAAGTAGCAGGACATGCACAGCAGCGGGACGGCCATCCAGCAGACATGCCGGTAGTAGCGGCCCGTCCGGGTCAGTTCCCGCTGCTGCGCCCGGATCAATGTTTCATCCATGGCTCAGCACCTCTCACAGCGCAGCCAGACGGCGCACAGCCGCCGCCGGGTCTGCCGCACCAAAGACGGCGCTGCCCGCCACCAGAATGTCCGCACCGGCCTCCACGCAGAGCGGAGCCGTGGCGTCGTCCACGCCGCCGTCCACTTCCAGCAGGAAGTGGGCGCTCCGTCTGGCCCGCTCTTCGCGCAGCCAGCGCAGCTTTTCCAGCGCCGAGGACATGAACTTCTGCCCGCCGAAGCCCGGCTCCACGCTCATGACCAGAACGAGATCCAGCTGGTCCAGATACGGGGCCAGCGCCTCCGGGGCCGTGCCCGGCTTGATGGTCAGGCCGACCTTGCACCCCTGCGCCTTGATGGCGTCGATGGTCTGCTGGATGTCGTCCTCACATTCCAGATGGAAATTCTGCAGCGTGGCCCCCGCCTTTGCAAACGGCTCGGCATAAGCCAGCGGGTGGCTGATCATCAGGTGCACATCGTAGAACGCCGCGGGCATCCCCTTGTGCAGGCTCTTCAGCACCGGCACACCAAAGCTGATGTTGGGCACGAAATGGCCGTCCATCACATCGTAGTGCAGCATCTGCGCCCCGGCGTCCAGCACCATCCGGCAGTCTGCGCCCAGCTTCGTGAAATCGGCTGAAAGGATCGAAGGACTTACAATCGTCATGTTCGTTTGTACTCTCCGTTATTTTTTTCAAAAAGTTTTGCCATGCGTCCTGTTTTTGTGCTCCGTACAGGGACAGAATTCAGGGTAGACATAGCTATTCTTAGTTTACATGAAAACGCAGAAAAAATCAAATCCGCAGCCGTGTTTTTCACGGAAAAGTCGCAAAAATCCCTTTTGCGGCCCCCATCATGCAAAAAACAGCCAAGCCGTTCCACGCTACGGAACAGCCTGGCTGTGCAGGATTCAGTTGACCGGCTTCATGCTGGCGGGGTCTTCCACCGGCACCGGACGGCCCGCTTCGTCGGGCAGACGCTTGATCTCGCCGGGGTTGGGCGGGCAGGTGGGCAGGGTGAACACGAACCGGCACCACTCGCCCTGCTGGCTTTCGACCCGGATCTGGCCGCCAGACAGGTTGACCAGCACCTTGCAGATGTTCAGGCCCAGACCTGCGCCGCGGGCGTGGAGGCCGCGGGAGCGGTCTTCCTTATAAAAGCGCTGGAATACATAGGGCAGCGCCTCCGGGCTGATGCCCTGGCCGGAGTTCCAGATGGAGACCTCCACCTCCGGGCCCAGCTTCTCGACGTGGAACCGGATGGTCCCGCCCGCCGGGGTGAACTTGATGGCATTGTCCAGAAGGTTGTACGCCACCTGATGAATGAGGTCGGGGTCGGCATAGACGAGAACTTTCTCGTCCATGGTCAGGCCCTCCAGCTCGATTATGCCGTCGTTGATCCGCTGTTCCGCCGAGAGCGCCACGCCGGTCAGGGTCTCCCAGATGTTGAACATCCGGGCGTTCACCTGATACTCGCCGCTTTCCAGCTTGGACAGGTCCAGCATGTTCTGGATGAGCCGGGCCAGACGGCCGGTCTCCTCGCTGACCAACTGCAAATAATGGTTCTGCATGTCGGGCGGGATGGTGCCGTCCAGAATGCCGTCGATGAAGCCCTTGATGGTGGTCATCGGGGTGCGCAGCTCGTGGGCGATGTTGCCCATGAACTGGCCGCGCGAATTGTCGTTGGACTGGATGTTTTCGGCCATCTGGTTGAAGGTGTGGGCCAGGTCCACGACCTCGCCTTCGCCCTCGACCCCCTCAACGCGGACCGAGAGATCCCCTCCGCCGAACCGCTGCGCGGCCTCGGTGATCTTTTGCAGCGGGTCGGTGAGCCGCCGCATCAGGACGCTTGTCAGCACACTGGCGCAGAGCAGCATGATGCAGGCCGAGAAGAAGAAGTTCGACCAGAACTCCTCCTTGAAATCGGTCAGCCGTGCACCGGACGAGCACAGGAAGAGATAGCCGCTGCAAACGCCGTTGTCGTCCATCATTTTCCGCACGGAAACGTAGCTTTTTTCGGTCAGGGCGCCATCCAGTGTGCTCAGGACATGGTAGGGCTTCTCATCCCCCACCCTGGCCATCAGGGCTTGCGGCACGGCATCCTCCGCCAGCTGCGCCGGGTTGGAGGTGATGAGGACACGGCCGTCCTCATCGGTCAGGAACAGATAGGCTTCAGCGCTCTCGCCGATGATCTCCAGCTTGGTGCTCAGCGCGTCCAGTTCCTCGCCCTTGGGCAGGGCCGCCTGCTGGACCACGTAGTCCGCCGCCCGCCGGGTGACCTCGGCCACGCTGTCCAGCGCTTCGTACCGCTCCTGCGCAAAGTAGCGGTTGAACAGGACCCACTCCGAGCAGCCCATCACCGCCGTGCCCAGCACCAGAAGGGTCGCCACCACCGAAAAGAAGGTGACGGAAATACTTTTGCGCATTACTGACGCACCTCGAACTTATAGCCCACGCCCCAGACGGTCTTGAGCTCCCACTTGTCGGAGGCACCGGCCAGCTTCTCGCGCAGGCGCTTGACATGGACGTCAATGGTGCGGCTGTCGCCGTAGTATTCAAAGCCCCACACCTCGTCCAGCAGCTGGTCGCGGGTGTAGACGCGGTTCGGGTGGGAGGCCAGGCAGTTGAGCAGCTCCAGCTCCTTGGGGGGAGCCTCCACCACCTTGCCCTTGACCCGCAGCTCATAGCTGTTCATATCCAGGCGGAGGTTGTCGAACTCGATGACGCCCTCGGTGCTCTCGGCCGCCGCCGTGCTGGTCTGGCAGCGGCGCAGCACCGCCTTGATGCGGGCCACGACCTCTTTTGCATCGAAGGGCTTGACCATGTAGTCGTCCGCGCCCAGTTCCAGGCCCAGCACCTTATCAAAGGTCTCGCCCTTGGCCGTGAGCATCATCACCGGCGTGTTGCCCAGCTTGCGGATGCGGCGGCAGACTTCCAGACCGTCCATCCTGGGCATCATCACATCCAGCAGGACCATGTCCGGCTTGACCTGATTGAACTTGTCCAGACCTTCCTCGCCGTCGTTGGCGATGGTGACCTGATAGCCCTCCTTGGTCAGATAGAGCCGCAGCAGCTCGCAGATATTCACGTCGTCATCCACGACAAGGATCTTTTCGTTTGCCATGAGTGTTCCTCCTGTATCCATGTAGCGTTCTTAAAAATCGTCCCACAGCCTGGGACGGGTGTTTCCAAAGAGTCCCTATCTTCTATTATACGGAACAGTTATGACAAAATAAAGAAGGTTTTGTATGATTTTTGGGATTTGGGTGAAAATGGGCTTCTTCAAAATTGGAAACCCTTTTCTCAAGTTTTTTTATTTTTCGTCAGACCCTCTTAATTTTCTCTAAGAAAGCGTCCCATCTTCGTTCATTTATGCCATTGGAATTTCTTTCAAGATGCAGTATCATCTGTCTATCCACTTCCGATCCACTTATTTCTACGTTATACGGAGGTTTATTTTATGTTGACGCTTTTACATTCTTTTCTCGAAAGCTACATCGACCCTTACTTTGCCGAGATTGTTTACAATTGGAATGAACTTGTATTGAGCATCATCGGCGGAGTTTCAACCATCGTTTCTTACTATTTCCCTATTAATTCCAATTCAAAGCACAACACTCACTTCGCCGCTGTCGTGTTTCTTCTGTTTTTAACAGTTACAGGTTACACCTATTACTGTAATCAGACCTATACTCGCCTCCCGACTGTCACCTATATGGCAGATTCTTACGAAACGGTTCGTCAGAAACTGCCATATAGTTCCCCTCGTCTTAAAATCGATTCGAATTCTCAAAAACAATACCAGAATGACCCAAATTTATCTTCTTCTTGTTTTCGAGTGCTTTTTATGTCGCCTGCGCCTGGAACTTTCCAAAAGAAAGATGCCCCGGTCACACTTTATCTCACCTGGTCCGATAAAATTTATGACACGGAATTTTCTACACCTTCGGGGCTATTCTCGAATCAGCAGTTGGAAAACATGCCGACATTCCATGCAAATCAGTTTACCCTCTATACACATGCAATGGGTGCCCTTCTTCTGTCTCATATGGAGAGCCCGTTATTTAACTACTCTTATCTTGGTGCGGACCAGGTTGGCCGAGTATCTGTTACCATTTCTCTGTTCAACTATGAAAGTAAGCAGTGTGTTCAATCTTTCCAGATTTCTCTGGGAGATTCTGTAACCTTTTCCGACCTTCCTTCTGGTACATACTATTACACTGCCGTTGCTGATGGATATCGTTCCGTTATCTCCGACCATCCGTTTCATCTTGATGCTTCGTTGGATCAGCTTTCCGATCCATGTACCTGGGGACTCAACATGGAACCCATTTCTTCGGATTATTCTCCCGAATCTAAGGTCCGGCTTGTTGATGCACAAAATCAGCCGCTGGCAAACGTCTCCGCTGAACTTCGTCTTGACATGCAGGATGGTTCCCTGATTGATTTTTACGACTCTCTTCCTGTTTATACCGATGAAAACGGCATTGCTATGATGGCTTACTCTATCAATTCGATCCCCGCATCCTATCCTCTTACGGTTTCGTTGTCTAACCAGTATACATTGTCTGCTTCCTTACTTGAGCAAAATTCGTTCCATCTTGGCACTTTTGATGCCACCACTCAGACCTGGACCATCCGAATCGATTCCTGAGAAAACGCAAGACGATTCGCCAACTTTGTCCATTATATATTTATCGGCAAAGTCGAACATTCGCAGATGTTCGCCATTTGCCTTCTTGCCGATAAAATGGTATAATCATCTCATGGGAGGTGTTCAGATGAACTATCAATCTGTCGCTGATACGGCAAAAGCATGGAATCTTTCCGAGCGCACGGTCCGTAACTACTGTGCTTCCGGCAAGATTCCGGGGGCAGTTCTTACCGGCAAGACATGGAACATTCCGCAGGACGCAAAACGTCCAGAGCGCATCAACAAAAAGCAGCAAGCGCCCCGCGCCCTGCTCGATATTTTGCAGGACGAGATGACCGGATACGTGAAAGGCGGGATCTACCACAAAATTCAGATCGATCTCACCTACAATTCCAACCACATTGAGGGAAGCCGTCTGACCCACGACCAGACGCGGTATATCTACGAAACCAATACCATCGGCATGGAACATGGTGTCGTCAACGTCGATGATGTGGTGGAAACCGCCAATCATTTCAAGTGCATCGATCTGATCATCCGGGATGCCAAGAAGCCCATCCGCGAAGCACTGATCAAAAAGCTGCACTTTACACTGAAAAGCGGCACCAGCGATTCCCGCAAAGACTGGTTTGCTGTTGGCGAATATAAAAAACTCCCGAACGAGGTCGGCGGCAGAAGCACCACCGCCCCCGAACTGGTTGCCCCGCAGATGAAAGAACTTTTAGCCGCATACGGCAGCTCCTCTCAAAAAAACTTGGAGGATCTGCTGGAATTTCATTATGCCTTTGAATCCATCCATCCGTTTCAGGATGGAAACGGACGGGTCGGGCGGCTTCTTCTCTTCAAAGAGTGTCTGCGGAACAACATCGTGCCGTTCATTATCACGGATGACCTCAAAATGTTCTACTACCGCGGTCTCCATGAGTGGAAGTCGGAACGCGGTTACCTGCTGGATACCTGCTTAACCGCACAAGATCAGTTCAAATCTGTCATGGAATACTTCAGGATTCCCTATTGACAAGATGACAACGTGTAAGGAGCACATCTCACATAACATCGTGCATCCTGTTGTCTCTTCATGGCAACAGAATATGCGTTTTCCTCTATCCGGCCCACACGGCCAGCTAAGGCATCTCTGCGGAGATGTCTTTTTTGTTGCAGAAACTCCTCTTGCGCACTCTTCCGTAAGCAGGCAGGGTGCTTGTGCGACCTGACAGAAAATGGATTTCCGCAAACTGGTTGTGTTCTCCGTTGCTCTGGCCCATGGATTGTGGTATAATGGATTGATTATAATAGGAAAGGTATCGCAGAATGAGAGTTTTGGGCATCGACCCTGGGTATGCCATCGTGGGATGGGGCGTTGTGGACTATGCAGGCAACCGGTTTGCGCCGGTGGATTTCGGCGCGGTGTGCACCGATGCGGGGGTGCCGTTCGAGCGGCGGCTGGATGAGGTGTATGCCGGCATCCGGGAGGTCATCGAGCGGACACAGCCGGAGGTGCTGGCCATCGAAAAGCTGTTCTACCAGCACAACCAGACCACCGTCATCGGCGTGGCCGAGGCGCGCGGCGTCATCCTGCTGGCGGCGGCGCAGGCGGGCCTGCCCATCTACGAGTACACCCCCATGCAGGTGAAACAGGCCGTCACCGGCTACGGCAAGGCCGTGAAGAAACAGGTGCAGGAGATGACCCGCATCCTGCTGCATCTGCCTGCGATCCCCAAGCCGGACGATACCGCTGATGCTCTGGCGATGGCCATCACGTTCTGCCACACCAACGGCAACCAGCTCAACCGGTTCCGCCGCCAGGGCGTGGGGCCGATCTGAAGCGGAAGCTTTTAGAATGAGGGCAGCGCACTGCATTTGCCGGGCCTGCCCGACCTGCCAAAGGCTCCCCTGACAGGGGAGCTGGCAGCGCGAATGCGCTGACTGAGAGGTTTTATGATTTACTGTCTGACTGGAAAGATCATCAAAAAGACGCTGAACGCCGTGGTGCTCAGCTGCGGCGGCGTGGGCTACTTTGCCCAGTGCCCGGCCAGCGTGGCCGGTGCGCTGCCCGGTGTGGGGAAGGACGCCACCATCTATACCGTGATGAGCGTGACCGAGAACGACGTCAGCCTGTACGGCTTCGCCACCGAGGAGCAGCAGGCCTGCTTCGAGATGCTGACGGCGGTGTCGGGCGTCGGCCCCAAGGTCGGCCTTGCCATCTTGAGCGTCATGGAGCCGGACCGGGTGGCGCTGGCCATCTCGGCGGGCGACCACAAGGCCTTCAAGGCCGCGTCCGGCGTCGGCCCCAAACTGGCCCAGCGCATCGTGCTGGAACTGAAGGACAAGGTGGCCAAGGGCTTCGTGGAGGGCATCAATCTGGAGGACGTGGCCGGTGCTGCGGCCGACACGCCCGCCGCTCAGGGGGCCGGGCAGGCCATTGCGGCGCTGGTGTCGCTGGGCTACAGCCAGAGCGAAGCCGCCCTGGCTGTCTCCAAGATCGACGGCACCTTGCCCGTGGAAGAGATCATCAAGCTGGCCCTGCGGGGCATGGCAGGCAGGAGGTAATCCATGCAGGACGAAACCGCGCTCTATGGCGCAAAAATGATGCAGCCGGGCCTGACCACGGCGGACAACGAGGAAAACAGCCTCCGTCCCCAGCATCTGGAAGACTACATCGGTCAGGACAAGGTCAAGCAGAACCTGAAGATCTATCTGGAAGCGGCCAAGCGCCGCGGCGAGCCGATGGACCACATCCTGCTCTACGGCCCGCCGGGCCTGGGCAAAACGACGCTGGCGGGCATCATCGCCAACGAGATGGGGGTCCAGATCCGCATCACGAGCGGCCCCGCCATCGAGAAGCCCGGCGATCTGGCCGCCCTGCTGACCAACCTGCAGGAGGGCGACGTGCTCTTCATCGACGAGATCCACCGCCTGTCCCGGCAGGTGGAAGAGGTGCTCTATCCGGCGCTGGAAGACTATGCGCTGGACATCATGATCGGCAAGGGCCCCAGCGCCCAGAGCATCCGCATCAACCTGCCCCGCTTCACGCTGGTGGGTGCCACCACCCGTGCGGGCCAGATCACCGGCCCCCTGCGGGACCGCTTCGGTGTGCTGCTCAAGCTGGAGCTGTACAGCCCCGATGAGCTGAGCCGCATCATCCAGCGCTCGGCGGGCATCCTGGATCAGCCCATCACCCCGGAGGGCGCCTACGAGCTGGCCAAGTGCAGCCGGGGCACGCCCCGTGTGGCGAACCGCTTCCTCAAGCGCGTCCGCGACTTCGCCACCGTGCTGGGCGACGGCATCATCGACCGGGATGTTTCCCTGATGAGCCTCAAACGGATGGACGTGGATGCGCTGGGTCTGGATGAGCTGGACCGCAGCCTGCTCCGCGCCATCATTGAGATGTACAACGGCGGCCCGGTGGGTCTGGAAACGCTGGCGGCTGCGCTCGGCGAAGAGGCCGTCACGCTGGAAGACCTCTGTGAGCCCTATCTGATGCAGATGGGGTTCCTGACCCGCACACCGCGCGGCCGCTGCGCCACCCGGCTCGCCTACGAACACCTTGGCCTGAAGGCCCCGGAGAGTGCCTCCCCGGAGGACAACGGCCAGCAGAGCCTGTTTTAAGAGGAAAGGAGGACGCTTATGCGCCCCGCAGATACATGGAAAGATTATGAGCTGCTGGATGCCACCGGCGGCAACCGTCTGGAGCGCTGGGGCGAGACGCTGCTCGTCCGCCCTGACCCGCAGGTGGTCTGGAAGACGCCGCAGAAAAGCCCGCTCTGGGCCAGGGCGGATGCCATCTACCACCGCTCCAATCAGGGCGGCGGCGAGTGGGAGTACCGCCGCCGTCTGCCCGAAAAGTGGAAGATCTCCTGCGGCGAGGGGGAGGACAAGCTGACTCTCATCGTCAGCCCCACCGGATTCAAGCACACGGGCGTGTTCCCGGAGCAGGCCGTCAACTGGGCCTGGTATGCGAAGAAGATCCGCGCGGCGGGCCGGCCCATCAAAGTGCTGAACCTGTTCGGCTACACCGGCGGCGCTACGCTGGCCTGTGCGGCAGCGGGGGCCACCGTCTGCCATGTGGATGCCTCCAAGGGCATCGTGGCCTGGGGCAAGGACAACGCCGCCGCCAGTGGTCTGGCCGACAAGCCCATCCGCTGGCTGGTGGACGACTGCGCCAAGTTCGTCGCCCGCGAGAAGCGGCGCGGCAACACCTACGACGGCATCATCATGGACCCGCCAAGCTATGGCCGCGGCCCCGGCGGCGAGATTTGGAAGCTGGAAGACTGCATCTACGACCTCGTCAGCCAGTGCGAAGAAGTGCTGAGCGACAAGCCGCTCTTCTTTGCCGTCAACAGCTACACCACCGGCCTGTCGCCCGCCGTCATGGAGTATATGCTCCACACGACGCTGGTGCCCCGCTTTGGCGGCAAGACCAGCTGCGATGAGATCGGCCTGCCGGTCTCGGCCACCGGCGGCGTCGTGCCCTGCGGCGCGACCGCGATCTGGGAAGAATAAAAGGTCGTACGAAGACTCACCTTTTTGCAAAAAAGACATCGTATAGAATGGGGTACAGCCTTTTGAGAAGGCGCACCACCGGAAAGAGAAACACAAATGGAAGAAACGATCCTGACAGCGAATGCGCTGAAATTCCGCTACGACCCGGAGCAGCCGACCTACGCCCTGAACGGCGTGTCGGTGGGGGTCCAGCGTGGCGAGTTCGTGGCCGTTCTGGGTGCGAACGGCTGCGGCAAATCCACCCTCGCAAAGCACTTCAATGCCATCCTCCTGCCCGAAAGCGGCACCGTGTTGGTGGAGGGGATGGACACCAGAGACGAAGAGAAGATCTATGACATCCGCCAGAAGGTGGGCATGGTGTTCCAAAGCCCGGACAACCAGATCGTGGCCACCGTGGTGGAAGAAGACGTTGCCTTTGCGCTGGAGAACCTCGGTGTCCCGCCCGAAGAGATGCGCCGCCGCGTGGACGATGCCATGAAGATGGCAGGCATCTACGAGTACCGCGAGCGCGCCCCGCACAATCTTTCCGGCGGCCAGAAACAGCGCGTCGCCATCGCGGGCGTCGTCGCCATGCGGCCCGACTGCCTCATCCTCGACGAAGCCACCGCCATGCTGGACCCGCGCGGCCGCGAGCAGGTGATGCAGACCATCCACCGCCTGAACAAGGATCTGGGCATCACGGTCGTCGCCATCACCCATTATATGGAAGAGGCCGCGCAGGCCGACCGCGTCCTGGTCATGAGCCAGGGCCATGTGGTGATGGAGGGCACCCCGAAAGAGGTGTTCAGCCAGACCGAGAAGGTCCGCGCCCTGCGGCTGGATGTGCCCCAGGCGGCGGAACTGCGGGACGAGCTGGTCAAGGCCGGCATCCCCATGCCGGAAGGCATCATCGACACCGGCGAATGCGCACAGGCTCTCTATGAGCTGCTGCAGTAAAGGAGGGCGGACGCAATGGGAAGCATCATCAAAGTCGAACATCTGAGCTATGTGTATAACCCCGGCATGCCCAACGCCGTCACCGCGCTGGACGATGTGAGCTTCGAGGTGGAAGAGGGCGATTTCGTCGGCATCATCGGTGCCACCGGTTCCGGCAAGAGCACCCTCATCACCCACATGAACGGCCTGAACAAACCCACCAGCGGCAAGATCTTCATCGATGGCCGCGACCTGTGGGCCGAGCCGGAAAAGATCCGGGACTTCCGGTTCCTGACGGGGCTGGTGTTCCAGTATCCGGAATATCAGCTCTTTGAGGAGACCTGCTACAAGGACATCGCCTTCGGCCCCAAGAATATGGGGCTGGACGAGGCTGAGATCGACCGCCGCGTCCACGAGGCCGCCAGCTTTGTCGGCCTGGACGAGGCCCTGCTGGAGCGCAGCCCCTTTGAACTGTCCGGCGGTCAGAAGCGCCGCGTGGCGGTGGCGGGCGTCATGGCCATGAAGCCCCGCATCCTCGTGCTGGACGAGCCTGCCGCCGGTCTGGACCCCGAAGGCCGGGACGAGATCCTGTCCGAAGTCAAGAACTACCACAAGAAGACCGGCACCACCGTGCTTCTGGTCTCCCACAGCATGGAGGACATCGCCAAGTACGCCGACCGGGTGCTGGTCATGTCCAACAAGAAAATCGCGATGTACGACACCGTGGAGCAGGTCTTCGCCCGTGCGCCGGAGCTGCTCGCACTGGGGCTGTCGGTGCCGCAGGTGACGAAGATCTTCCTCAAGCTGCGGGAGATGGGCGTGGATGTCCCGGCGGACGTGTACACCGTGCCCTATGCCGTCAAGATGATCCTGGAAGCCAAACAGCGGCGGGATACGGGCGAGAGCCTCGTCCTGCCCCGTGAGCAGAGCCGGAAAGGGGGCGTGTCCGAATGCTGAGAGACATCACCATCGGCCAGCATTTTCCGGGCAGCAGCCTGGTACACAGATTTGACCCCCGGCTCAAGCTGGTGCTGACCATCGCTTATATCATCCTGCTGTTCGCCGCGTCCAACCCGCTGGGTCTGACGCTGTCCATCCTCTTCCTCGTGGCGATGTATGCTGTGGCGAAGATTCCCTTCAAGCTGATCTTGAAAAGCCTGAAGCCCATCCTGCCCATCATCCTCTTCACGGCTGTGCTGAACCTCTTCTTCGTCTCCGGCGAGGGCGACCCGCTGGTGCAGTTCTGGATCTTCAAGATCTACGCCGAGGGCGTCCGCTACGCCGTGCTGATGGCCGTCCGCGTCATGGCCCTCATCGCAGGCACCAGCCTGCTGACCTACACCACCAGCCCCATCGTGCTGACGGATGCCATCGAGCAGCTGCTCAAGCCGCTGGGCAGGCTGCACTTCCCGGTGCACGAGCTTGCCATGATGATGAGCATCGCCCTCCGCTTCATCCCGACCCTCATCGAGGAGACGGATAAGATCATGAACGCCCAGAAGGCCCGTGGTGCCATGCTGGACAGCGGCACCATGACCGAGCGGATCAAGGCGCTGGTGCCGGTGCTCATCCCGCTGTTCATCTCGGCGTTCCGCCGCGCCGACGAGCTGGCCATGGCCATGGAGTGCCGCTGCTACCGCGGCGGCGATGGCCGCACCCGCCTGAAGGTGCTGCGCTGCACCCGGCAGGATTACATCGACCTTGCCGTCTGCATCGTCTGCTTTGCGCTCATCCTGTCCTCGCGGCTGGTGTTCCCGAATTTCTAACCACTTTCTCACCCTCTCAGTCAAAGCCTGACGGCTTTGCCAGCTCCCCCGAAGGGGGAGCTTTGACCGGTTTCGGAAAAGGCGAAAAACCTCGCCCTTCGGGAGAGGTGGCATTGCAAAGCAATGACGGAGAGGGAAACGATCTGCAACGAACTTTTATGAATTTTCTGCTTCTTTTAGCCTACGACGGCACGAATTACTGCGGATTTCAGGTACAGCCCAATGGGCGGAGCGTGGCCCAGACGTTTCAGGACGGTCTGGAGGCCGTGCTGGGCACTCGGCCCGACATCAAGGGCTGCAGCCGCACCGACGCGGGGGTCCATGCGCTGGGCTTTGCACTGAACTTCCACGCCGACACCCGCATCCCGCCGGAAAAGCTGCCGCTGGCGCTCAACCAGCATCTGCCGCCGGATATCCGGGTGCTGTCGGCCCGCATCGTGCCGGAGGATTTCCACGCCCGGTATGCCGCCCACACCAAGACCTACCTTTACCGCATCCACAACAGCCCCATCGACTCGCCTTTCGACGCGAAGTACTACACCCGCGTCCCCCGGCGGCTGGATGAGACCAAGATGCAGCAGGCGGCGCAGAAGTTTGTGGGAACGCACGATTTTCTCGCCCTCTGTGCGGCGGGCAGCTCGGCAGCGGCCCACGGCGACACCATCCGCACCATTACGGATTGCAGCGTTGTGCGAAACGGCGACGACCTGGAGATCACCGTGACGGCAGACGGCTACTTATATAATATGGTGCGCATCCTGGCGGGTACCCTGTGCGAGGCCGGTGCCGGGCGGCTGGACCCGGACGCCGTGCCGGGCATCCTGGCCAGCCGGGACCGCAGCCTGGCCGGGCCGACCCTGCCCGCGCAGGGCGTGTTCCTGAAATGCGTAGATTACAAGGGAGAGGGCGAAGCGAATGCGTAAGATTTCCCGCGGCCGTTCGGAAAACGACGAGCCGCTCTCAGCGGGGCGTGTCGAATATCTGGAGCAGGCCCGCCAGCGGGTGCGCACCCGGCGCATCCGGCGGACGGCCGTCCTGCTGGTGCTGCTGACGGCGGTGGTGCTGTTTGCCACCGGCGTGGTGGGCAGCTCGGTGACGATGGCAAAGGACTTCATCGACACGGCCCGCATCGCGCTGCTGCCCGGTTCCGGCTGGCCGCAGCAGACCGGCGTTTCCGAGGTAACGCAAGTGGAGCCGCTGACCGGCAGCTTTGTGGAGCTGGGCAAGGAGAGCTGCGTCGTCTACTCCCGTAGCGGCAAAAAGCTGAACAGCATCCAGAGCGGCTACGCCCGCCCGGCTCTGGCCGCAGGCCGGAACCGCTTTGTGCTCTACAACCGGTCCGGCAATGAGCTGCGGGTGGAGAGCCGCACCCAGAATCTCTATACCAAACAGATGGAAAACAGCATCTTCCTCTGCGCGGTAGCCGACAACGGCAATCTGGCCGTGGTCACAGAGGACATCAGCGCCATGGCGAAGCTGCTGGTCTACAACGCCAACATGGAAGAAGTGCTGCGCTGGAGCATGAGCTCCAACGACGGCACCCCGCTGCGGATGGCCTTCTCGCCCGACAGCCGGAAGCTGGCGGCGGCCGCCGTCACCGCCAGCGGCGGCCAGATGATGACGAACCTTTACCTCATCAATCTGGCATCGGGGGACCCTGTGAGCATCGCGAACCAGAGCGGTGTGCCCCAGTGGCTGGGCTGGACCTCGGCGTCCACCCTCCTGGCCGTGTACGACACCCGCGTCGTGCTCTACAACGCGGGCGGCGGCGAGCGCGCAGCCTATGAGTTCGCCGGGAACACCCTGAAGGACGTCTCGGTGGATGCAGCGGGCAATATCGCCCTGCTGCTGGGGTCCGGCCAGCTGCATCAGACCGTGCTGCTGGACAAAAACCTGAACGTCCAGTTCAGCGGCTCGGTGGCATCGGCCAACGCCATCGTCCGGGCGGGCAGCCTGTTCTATCTGCTGTCCGACAGCGGGGTGGAGTGCTGCACTGTCTCCGGGGAGCGGCAGTGGAGCCAGACCCTTGCAGCCAAGCCCCAGGCACTTCTGGCCGACGCCAAGGAGCTGCTGCTGTTCAGCGGCAATACGGCGCAGGTGCTGGAGCCGCCGCAGGAGTAAGGGCTTTGGAGCGAGGGGAGAATGCGATTTGATTGGCACTCTGCGGCAGAAAGTAACAAGGATCATGTTGTATGTTCAAGAATCCGTCATTTATTTTTGATATCCTATGTACGGTGGTCTGGCTCGTTCTGGCCATCCGCTACGCCCGCAAGGGCTTTCTGGCGGGGGTCGTGCAGCTGACGGGCAATCTCATCAGCCTGTTCGGGGCCCGGCAGTTTTCCGGCTGGGCCGCCGGGCAGGTGTTCGAGCGGTTCTTTGCCGGCAGCTTTCGGGACCAGATCGCCGCCAGCATCTCGGCAGACGGGGCCGTCAGCCTCTCCGGCATCGCAGCCCGGTACGCGGGATTTCTGCCGGAGAGCTTCCGGGCTTCCATCGTGGAGGCCTGCGAGCGCTCCATCTCCGCCGTGCTCAACGACAACGCCGTCCTTTTGGCCGACGTCATCGTCCAGAAGGTGCTGGCCCCGCTGCTGACGCCGGTGATCTCGCTGGTGCTGTTCTTCGTGGCATTCGCCCTGCTGCGGATGCTCGTCAGCCTGCTGGTCACGGTGCTGGGGCTGGTGAACAAGCTGCCCGTCATCGGCACCGTCAACCGCGGGCTGGGCTATACGGTGGGCGCACTGGCCAGTCTGGTGGACATCTATCTGGTGCTCTGCGTGGTCTGGGCCATCATCGTCATTACCGGCGGCAATCTCACGGTTCTCAACGACACCGTGATGAGCAGCAGCCTTTACTATAAAGCATTCAATTTGTTCAACCCGTTCCTGTAAACGGGTGGGACCTGAAGGAGGAACTATGGTCTGCATTCGATGCCAAAAGCGTCCGGCCATCATCTTCGTCCAGCGGATGGAGAATGGCCAGATGAAAAACGAGGGGTACTGCCTGCATTGTGCCCGCGAGCTGCACATCAAGCCGGTGGAGGATCTGATGAAGCAGTTCGGCATGTCGGACGAGGACATGGACAACATGGAAGACCGGATGGAAAACATGATGCAGGAGCTGGGCGACGGCTCCGGCAATCCGTTCTCTATGATGATGAACATGGGGCAGCCGCAGAGCGGTGAGGATGGGGACGAAGACCTCATGCCCGGCTCCAGTGCAACGTTCCCGCTGAGCATGAACGGCGGGGAGCAGGACGCTCCCAAGGGGGACAAAAAGCCCGGCAAGAGCGGCAAAAAGCCGCCCCGCCGCAAATTTCTGGACACCTACTGCGAGAACCTGACCCGCAAGGCGCGGGAGGGCCGGCTGGACGACATCATCGGCCGCGACCGTGAGATCTACCGCACCATCCAGATCCTGAGCCGCCGCCAGAAGAACAACCCCTGCCTCATCGGCGAAGCCGGTGTCGGCAAGACCGCCATCGCGGAGGGCATCGCCGAGCGCATCGCCAGAGGCGAGGTGCCCGCCGGGTTGAAGGATAAGGAGATCTACCTGCTGGACCTGACCAGCCTTGTGGCAGGCACGCAGTTCCGCGGCCAGTTCGAGCAGCGGGTCAAGGGCCTGCTGAGCGAGGTCAAGGCAGCCGGAAACGTCATCCTGTTCATCGACGAGATCCACACCATCACCTCGGCCGGTGAGAGCGAGGGTGCCATGAACGCGGGCAACATCCTGAAGCCTGCTCTCTCCCGCGGCGAGATCCAGGTCATTGGTGCCACGACTTTCAACGAGTACCGCAAGTATATCGAGAAGGACCAGGCCTTGGAGCGCCGCTTCCAGCCCGTGCGGGTGGAGGAGCCCAGCGTCTCCGATACGCTGGCCGTGATGAACGGCATCAAGCACTACTACGAGGAGCACCACCATGTGCAGGTGCCCGCCGATGTGCTGAGTGCAGCCGTCACCCTGAGCGAACGGTACATCACCGACCGCTACCTGCCCGATAAGGCCATCGACCTGCTGGACGAGGCCTGCGCCTGCTGCAATCTGGCTCACCCGGTCATCTCGGAGTACCTCGAAATGCAGAAGGAGCTGGACGCCCTCCGGCAGGAAGAAGCCGAGATGGAGAACGCCGATGTCAACGAGCCCATCGACTATGAGCGGGTGGCCGAGCGGAAGACCCGGATGGCCCAGCTGGAGAGTGAGCTGCCCGCAAAGCAGGCCGCTGCCAGCGCGATCCAGGTGACCATGGACGATGTGGCCAAGGTCATCGAGCTGTGGACCGGCATCCCCGCCGTGAAGATCCGGGAGACCGAGTACGCCAAACTCGCCAGCCTGGAAAGCGAACTGAAAAAGAAGATCATCGGGCAGGACGAGGCCGTCCATCTGGTGGCACAGGCCGTCAAGCGCAGCCGCGCCGACCTGTCCGGCCGCCGCCGCCCCGCCAGCTTCATCTTTGTCGGCCCCACCGGCGTCGGCAAGACCGAGCTGGTCAAGCAGCTGGCCAGCCAGCTCTTCGACGGGCCGGACCCGCTCATCCGCCTCGATATGAGCGAATATATGGAAAAATATGCGGTGTCCCGCATGATCGGTTCGCCTCCGGGCTATGTCGGCTACGAGGAGGCCGGTCAGCTGACCGAAAAGGTCCGCCGCCGCCCCTACAGCGTCGTGCTGTTCGATGAGATTGAAAAGGCCCACCCCGACGTCATGAACATCCTGCTTCAGATCCTGGACGAGGGCAAGATCAACGACGCCCAGGGCCGGACGGTCGATTTCTCCAACACCGTCATCTGCATGACCTCCAACGCGGGCAGCAGCGACCAGTCCACCGCCGGTCTGGGCTTCAACAAGAGCCAGGACCAGCTCAGCGAGGAGAAGAGCCGCAAGGCCCTGAGCCAGTTCCTCCGCCCGGAATTTCTGGGCCGCGTGGACGAGGTCATCACCTTCAGACCGCTGGGGCAGGAGACGCTGGAAGGCATCGCTGCCCTCATGCTGGATGAATACAAGCCCAGCATGGAGGCCAAGGGCATCCGGTACAGCTACACCCCGGCAGCCCTCCATGCGCTGGTCGTCAAAAGCCAGGGCGGCAAATTCGGTGCGCGCGACCTGCGCCGCGTCATCCGCAAGGCCGTGGAGGACCCCGCCGCCGAGAAGATCATCGACGGCACCCTCGCTTCGGGCAGCAGCCTGACCGTGGACGCCGAGAACGACGAGATCGTTCTGCGATAAGCGTATAAGATGAAACAGCCGCCGTGCAGTTTTTCACTGCACGGCGGCTGTTGTTGTTTGATCGGCGGCTCAGTCGTGCTCGCCGGTATAGATCTGGATATAGCGGGGAGCATGTTTTTCCTGCACAAAGAGCAATGCGCAGGTCAGTGCGGCAGCTAAGAACGTGAACACAGCAAGCAGAGCTTTGAGAACTTTCATCGTTTGATCCTCCTTGGCGGGTATGGCATCCGTGGAGCAAGACCAGCTCCACAGAAGTTATTATAGGTAGTATATCATATTCGGTGCCGAAACGCAAACGTCCGTATTTTGGAAGAACGTTACAAAAATGTCAAGGGTTAGTCTCGTCTAATTGTCAAAACAGGCAAAGAAAATTCAGGAATTTGCATCATTTTGGCTCAGTTGTCGTTGAACTTCGGGATGCAACATGATACAATAAACGTGTCAAGCAGCTGCCGTCCCTGGCCCCCGTGCGCCCGCACGAAAGCCGGGGAAGGCAATTCAAGCAGAATGGGGGATTTAATTCCATGTTGAACAAGCTGAAACGTGCGGCGCTTGGCGCGCATACGCCGCATGACAAAGCAACTGCTGCAAGCAAACCAGTCCCGATGCCTCTGCCCGCGCAGGTACGCATCCTGATGAGCCAGCACATCGGCGCCCCGGCGAAAGCCCTGGTCAAAAAGGGCGACGAAGTGTTTGTCGGCACCAAGATCGGTGAAGCAGGCGGTTTTGTCTCTGCAAATATCCACTCCAGTGTTTCCGGCACCGTGGCTGCCGTGGAACCGTTCCGTCTGTCCAACGGCCGGATGTGCGACTCCGTCGTCATCAAGACCGATGGCAAGCAGACCGTTGACCCCGCCGTCAAGGCCCCGGAAGTGACCGATAAGGCCAGCTTCCTGGCAGCCGTGCGTGCGTGCGGTCTGGTCGGTCTGGGCGGCGCAGGCTTCCCGACCGACGTCAAGCTCCAGCCCAAGCCTCCGGTGGATACCCTGCTCATCAACGCTTCCGAGTGCGAAGTGTGGCTGACCAGCGATACGCAGGAGATGCTGAACTGCAGCGATGATATCATCCGCGGCATCGAGGCCGTGCTGAAGTACGTCGGCATCCCGAAGTGCGTCATCGGCATCGAGAACAACAAGCCGGAGTGCATCGACCTGCTGTGCCAGAAGACCAAGGACAAGCCTGCGATCGAGGTCAAGCCGCTGCCCAGCGTCTACGGCACCGGTGCCGAGCTGATCCTGATCGAGAAGTGCCTGGGCCGCGAGGTCCCGCACGGCGGTCTGCCCGCTGATGCAGGCGCTATCGTCATGAACGTGACCAGTGTCTCCACCCTGGGCAAGTATCTGGCGACCGGTATGCCGGTGGTCAGCCGCTGCATCACCGTGGACGGCGATGCCTGCGCAAAGCCCCAGAACCTGATCGTCCCCGTGGGCACTGCCTATGAGGATGTGCTGAACGCTGCCGGTGTCAAGGGCGGCGTCAAGCTGGGCAAGGTGGTCGCCGGTGGTGCCATGATGGGCCCCGCTGTCGAGAACCTGAGCTACCCCACCACCAAGACCACCTCCGGCCTCATCATGCTGAGCGACACCGCTGCACAGCCTGCACCGGTCTCTCCCTGCATCCGCTGCGGCCGCTGCGTTGAGTATTGCCCGATGGGTCTGGAGCCGGTGGAAGTCAATCAGGCTTACGCCGCCCGCGATGTTCAGGAGCTGGGCAAGCTGCATGTGGATTACTGCTTCAACTGCGGCTCCTGCTCGTTCGTCTGCCCGGCAAAGCGTCCCTGCACCCAGATGATGGGTCTGGCAAAGGCGTTCTACCTTGGTGAAATCAAAAAAGGAGGCAATAAGTAATGGATACTCGGCTTATTGTTTCGGCCTCCCCGCACCTGCGCTCGGAGGAGACGACCACCAGCCTGATGGCCAACGTGATCGTCGCCCTGACCCCCTGCGTGGTCGCCTCTGCAATCATTTTCGGCTGGCGTGCCCTGCTGGTCACGGCGGTGTCCGTCGTGGCCTGTGTGGCCTTTGAGTGGCTGTACTGCAAGCTGCTCAAGAAGCCCAACCCCATCGGCGACCTGTCCGCAGTCGTCACCGGCATCATCCTGGCGCTGAACGTGCCCGTCGGCATGCCTCTGGGCCAGCTCATCGTTGGTGACCTGGTGGCCATCGTGGTGGTCAAGCAGCTGTTCGGCGGCATCGGCATGAACTTTGCCAACCCCGCACTGGTCGGCCGTATCGTGCTGTTCATCAGCTTTGCCGGTTCGATGAACAAGTGGGTCTACCCCGACGCAGCGGTGGACCAGCTGTCCAGCGCGACCCCGCTGGCCGTGGCAGATACCTCCAAGCTGAGCCTGCTGGACCTGTTCATGGGTGTGCACGGTGGTGTTCTGGGTGAGACCTGCGCTCTGGCCATCGTGCTGGGCCTGATCTATCTTGTGGCCACCAAGACCATCAGCATCGCCATCCCCGCTTCTTACATCGGCAGCATGTTCGTCTTCTACCTCATCTCCACCGGCAGCCTGCACGGCGCTCTGGTCGGCATCCTGTCCGGCGGCCTGATGTTCGGTGCCGTCTTCATGGCGACCGACTATGTCACCAGCCCCTTCACCCTGAAGGGCAAGCTGATCTACGGCCTGTGCCTGGGCATCGTCACCTTCGCCATCCGTCAGTGGGGCAGCTACGCCGAGGGCGTTTCCTTCGCTCTGCTGTTCATGAACCTGTGGGTCCCCTTCATCAACGACTGGACCCGTCAGACTCCTTATGGCTATGTCAAGCCTGCCAAGAAAGCAAAGGAGGGTGCTGGCAAATGAGTAAGAATTCTACCTGGGAGAGCACCGTCAAGCCGGTCGTCGTCCTGAGCGTCATCGCTCTGATCGTCAGCCTGCTGCTTGCACTGGTGAACTCCTTTACGGCTCCCATCATTGAGGAGAACCAGAAGGCTGCGACTCTGGCAGCCTACGTGGATGTCATGCCCACCGTTTCCAGCGCATCCGATCTGGACGAGGTGACCGACTTCAGCACCGAGAACGTGACGGGCGTGGTCAAGGCCACCGATGGCAGCATCGCCATCAAGGCAGAGGAAAAGGGCTTCGACGGCGGCATCCTGTCCGTCATCATGGGCTTTGATACCAATGGCACCGTCACCGGCATCTGGGTGGACGCTTCGACCCAGACCAAGGGCATCGGCAGCAATGTCGCAACGGACAGCTTCCTGGCGCAGTTCGACGGCATGGACGGCACCCAGAACATCACCCTGGGCCAGGGCTACGACGCTTACAGCGGCGCTACGATCTCTTCCAAGGCTCTGTTTGCTGCCATCAATGACTGCATCAACTGCTACAATGAGCTGGCATAAAGGAGGTTGGTAAGAAATGGCAAACGAAAACAAGTCCAAGGTAAGCATCCTTACCAACGGCATCATCAAAGAGAACCCCGTTCTGCGTCTGGTCCTGGGCACCTGCTCGTGCCTGGCCGTTACCACGGCTGTTTCCAGCGCACTGGGCATGGGCGCGGCCTTCACCTTCGTGCTGGTCTGCTCCAACATTCTGATCTCGCTGCTGCGCAACGTGATCCCCGCAAAGGTCCATCTGCCCTGCTACATCGTCATCATCGCAGGCTTCGTGACCATCGTTCAGATGGTGATGCACGCCTACATGGAGAGCCTGTACACCGCACTGGGCGTCTTCCTGCCCCTGATCGTCGTCAACTGCATCATCCTCGGCCGTGCCGAGATGTTCGCCTGCAAGAACAGCGTGGTCGATTCCGCTCTGGACGGCATCGGCATGGGCATCGGCTATACCCTGACCGTCACCCTGATGGCCTCCATCCGTGAGATCCTGGGCAGCGGAACCTGGCTGGGCTTCACCGTCCTGCCGGAGAGCATGGCCAAGATGAGCATCATGACCCAGGCCCCTGGCGCATTCTTCTGTTACGGTGTCCTGATGGCCGGCTGCATCTGGCTGGAAGGCAAGCTGGACGCCCGCATTGAGCGCAAGAGCTGCTGTGACCTTGACAATCTGAAGAAGGAGGCGGAATAAGATGCTCGTTAAACTCGCTGCGATCTTCTTCAGCATGATCCTGGTCAACAACTACGTGCTGGTGAAGTTCTATGGCATCTGCCCGTTCCTGGGCGTTTCCAAAAAGCTGGACTCCTCGCTGGGCATGTCCGGTGCTGTTATCTTCGTCATGCTGGTGGCAACGGCTGTCACCTTCCCGCTGCAGATCTTCATTCTGGACCCCGCTGGCCTGAGCTACCTGCAGACCATCGTCTTCATCCTGGTCATCGCCGTTCTGGTCCAGTTCATCGAGATCTTCCTGAAAAAGTACGTTGTCGCTCTGTACAACTCCCTGGGCGTTTACCTGCCCCTGATCACCACCAACTGCTGCGTGCTGGCTGTCACCATCCTGGTCGTGGACGACTACGGTGCTGACGTTGCCACCCTGGGCTTTGCAGCCGCCTACGTCGAGGCTCTGGTCTGCGCTGTGGGCGCAGGCGTCGGCTTCATGCTGGCCATGGTCATGTTCAGCGGTGTGCGCAAGCGCGTGGAAGCCTGCGATCCCCCGGCACCCTTCAAGGGCCTGCCCATCACGCTGATCGCAGCGGCCATCACCAGCCTGTCCTTCATGGGCTTTGGCGGTCTGGTCGAGAACCTGTTCAACGTGACGCTGTAAAGGAGGAAACAGAACTATGAATATTGCATCGGCTGTTATCCTCTGCACCATCGTGGGCGCGGTGGGCGCGATCATTCTGGTCGCTGCCGCCAAGTTCATGGCCGTGGAGGAAGATCCCCGCATTGAAGAAGTCGCCTCCTGTCTGGCTGGCGCAAACTGCGGCGGCTGCGGCTACGCAGGCTGCGCAGACTACGCCAAGGCCGTCGTCATGGACGGCGTGGCCTGCGACAAGTGCGCACCCGGCGGCCCCAAGGCTGCTGCTGCCATCGCCAAGATCATGGGCGGTGAGGCCAGTGCGGTCGAAAAGAAGGCTGTGGTCCAGTGCCAGGGCAACTCTGAGCACTGCAAGCCCAGCTACGATTACACCGGCATCCAGAGCTGCGCTGCGGCTGCGGCGCTGTACGGCGGCCCCAAGACCTGCACCTTCGCCTGTATCGGTCTGGGCGACTGCACCAAGGTCTGTAAGTTCGACGCCATCCACATCGTGGACGGCGTGGCAAAGGTGGACAAGGACAAGTGCACCGGCTGCGGTGCCTGCGCCAACATCTGCCCCAAGAAGGTCATCATGATCGACGCTGGCGGCCCCCGCAAACCGGTGGTCATGTGCTCCAACCAGGACAAGGGCCCTGTTGCCATGAAGGCCTGCACCACTTCCTGCATCGCCTGCGGCATGTGTGAGCGCACCTGTAAGTTCGACGCCATCCATGTTGTGGACGGCGTGGCCCGTGTGGACTACGACAAGTGCAAGGGCTGCGGTATGTGCGCCCAGAAGTGCCCGAAGAAGATCATCCTCTTCCCGCTGAAGGACTATCCGTATCCCCTCGTGAAGCCCGCAGCACCTGCGGCTGCAAAGCCTGCTGAGGCTCCCAAGGCTGAGTAACGCAAACGTGATAAACAACAAAAGCTGGACTGCAAACGCAGTCCAGCTTTTGTTGTTTTCTCTCTTCGCAGGCGTTTCAGGATGCAGGGTGTATTACTTCCCGCAGCTCTCGCAATGCTCGCAGTCCTCTTCCAGCTTGCCGACGATGGGTTCCGGGTCGATGCCCTGACGGCGGTAATAGTCGGACAGAGCAGCCTTGACGGCCTGCTCGGCCAGGACCGAGCAGTGGACCTTGATGGGAGGCAGACCTTCCAGAGCTTCCACAACGGCCTTGTTGGTCAGCTTGAGGGCCTCTTCGATGGTCTTGCCCTTGATGAGGTCGGTGGCCATGCTGCTGGTGGCGATGGCGGCACCGCAGCCGAAGGTGAGGAACTTGACATCGACGATGACGTTGTTCTCGATCTTCAGGTACATGCGCATGATGTCGCCGCACTTGGGGTTGCCGACCTCGCCCACGCCGTTGGCGTCGGGGATCTCACCGACATTGTGCGGATTTGCGAAATGCTCCATGACCTTTGCACTATACATACTTGCCATTTTTACTGCTCTCCCTTCAGGCTGAACTGACGGGCCTTGTTCTGGCCCTGCAGCCACATACAACTCATTGCGCGGCGGCGGGGGATGACCTCCTCCAGCACATCACACAGATACTCTGCTTCTTCCATGGTATTCTGCGGGCCGAACGTGAACCGCATGGAACCGTGGCCGATCTCTTCCGGCACACCGATGCTCAGCAGAACATGGCTGGGGTCCAGGCTGTCCGAGTTGCAGGCAGAACCGGTCGAAGCACAGATGTTGTGCATATCCAGGTCCAGCAGAATGGTCTCGCCCTCCAGGCCGGGGAAGCTGATGTTCACGTTGCCGGGCAGGCGGTGCTCCAGACCGCCGTTCAGGCGGGCTTCGGGGATGTTCTTCAGGATGCGGTTGATGACGTAGTCCCGCAGCTGCTGCTCGTGGGACATCCGCTCTTCCAGATTGGCCGTGGCCATCTCCAGCGCCTTGCCCATACCGGCGATGCCGGCGACGTTCTCGGTGCCGGCGCGGTGGCGGGCCTCCTGGCTGCCGCCGTCGATGAGGTTCTGGGGCCAGACGCCCTTCTTGCAGTACAGTGCGCCCATGCCCTTGGGGCCGTTGAACTTGTGGGCGCTCATGGACAGCATATCCACGCCCAGCTCCTTGACGTCCACAGGGATGGAACCCACAGCCTGCACCGCATCGGTGTGCATCCAGACGCCGTGCTTGTGGGCGATCTCCGCGATCTCCTTGATGGGCTGGATGGTGCCGATCTCGTTGTTGGCCATCATGATGCTGACCAGAGCGGTATCGGGGCGGATCGCAGCCTCGACATCCTCCGGGCGGATGTAGCCCTCGGCGGTGGGTTTGATATAAGTGACTTCAAATCCCATGCGCTCCAGAGAAGCCATGCTGTGCATGATGGCATGGTGCTCGAAGGCGCTGGTGATGAGGTGTTTTTTATTCTGGCGCGCCTTGGTGAAGGCGGTGCCCTTCACAGCCCAGTTGTCGGCCTCTGAGCCGCAGCCGGTGAAGAAGATCTCGGCCGGGGCAGCGTTGATGGCCTTGGCCACCTGTGCGCGGCCGGTATCCACAAATTCTTTTGCTTCGTAGCCGACGCTGTAATGGCTGCTGGGGTTGCCGCAGGCGCCGCTCAGCGCCTCGGTCATCACAGCCAGCACTTCGGGAGCGCAGGCCGTGGTCGCAGCGTTGTCCAGATAGACAACTTTTTCAGAAATTTCCATAGGGATCCTGTCCTTTCCTCGGATAACATCGGGCCAGTTTTCGCCCGAATGAATACTTCGCTCTCTATTTATACCCTAGTATTCCCACTATGTCAATATGAATTGCAGAAATTCCGGATTTTTTTACAATTCAGCCTTTTCCTTTGCCGGTCAGCCTGCCCAGCAGCACCTTCCAGCGGGGGTAGCCCCAGCGCTTGTCTTCCTCAAAATCATCTGCCAGCTTCCACGGAAATTTCGAGCCATTGAAGTAGAGGTTTCCGGCTTCGTCCACGCGGTCCAGTTTTTGGGGCAGATACGCCGCGGCGTAGTAGCTCTTCCGGCGGTCGGGCAGTGCCCAGTGCAGGGTGCCGTCCTCGTCCATGCCGGACGCCCAGACGCCGAACACGAAGGTCGCAGCCTCGCCGTAGCAGTGCTGCTCAAAGCGGATGGCACCGTCGTAGTAGAATTTGATGACCTCCAGCGTACCGGACTCCTTTTTGCCGTCCCGCCCCAGCGTCGGACGGTAGTCCTGCTGATACCGGCAGCCGCAGTGGCTGCCGGCAAAATCTCTCGCTGCAAAAGACATCGCAGCACATCCCCTTTCTCTCCGTTTCCTTCGTACAACCTCTCCGTCATTGCTTCGCAATGCCACCTCTCCTGGTAGGAGAGGCTCTGGCGGGGCGGAGCGGGCGCTTTTCTGGTACTCTTTTGGCGCGCAAAAGAGTACTGTTTTAGAAGTGTCCCTCAAAATCGCCTTCGATCTCATACGGCCAGCTCAGAATGCCGCCCAGATCGTAGAGGTTGGTGTAGCCGAGGCTGTCCAGCTTCTGCACGGCATCGGCGCTGCGGCGGCCGGTGCGGCAGTAGATCAGCCAAGGGGCATTCTTGTCGGGCAGAACCTCCGCCGCACGGCTCAGCACCTCGCCCAGCGGCAGGAGCTTTGCTCCCGGAATGTGCCCCACCGCAAACTCGTCCGGTTCCCGGACGTCCACCGCAGTCGCTTTGCCTGCATCCAGCAGGCGGATGGCTGCGGCCGGTTCGATTTTCTCTATCATAGGTTCATCTCCTGATCTCATACTTTCTCTATTATATGATACCAGACCTTTTTTGTTTCGACAAGAGAAAGCCGCATTTTCACTTTTCAAAATCGGTTTGGCGTGTTATACTAAGAAAACGAACAAGGAGAGATCGCTATGAAGTTTTCGACAAAAAGCCGCTATGCGCTGCGGCTGATGGCTGAACTGGCCCGCTATGCGCCGGGCACCACCGTCCCGCTGAAGGAGATCAGCGAGCGCCAGAACCTCAGCCTGAAATATCTGGAACAGATCGTCACGCCGCTGGCACGGGTCGGCCTTGTCAAGAGCGAGCGCGGCAGCCAGGGCGGCTACCGCCTGACCAAGGCTCCCGCCGACTACACCGCCGGGGAGATCCTCCGCGCCATCGAGGGCAGCGTGGCCCCCATCCCCTGCCTGGGCAGCGAGACCAACGAGTGCCCCATGTCCGAGCAGTGCTTCACCCTGCCCTTCTGGAGCGGGCTGGACGATGTCATCAACCAGTATATCGACAGCGTAACGCTGGAACAGCTGGCCCGGAGCCTGCCCTCTGCCAGCGACGGCTGCTGCGGCTGCAATTCAAAAAATTGAAAAATGTGCTTGACATTTTACGCTGAATCTTATATAATAATCAAGCATTCAGAAAATGCAGCACAGATCTAGGGGTATAGCTCAGTTGGTAGAGCAGCGGTCTCCAAAACCGCGTGCCGTGAGTTCGAGACTTACTACCCCTGCCACAAACGTCCGGAGCAATCGTTCCGGACGTTTTGTTTTGCCCATTTTCGGCCTGCGGGCGGCTTTTCTCTTCTCCCGAAAAGTTTTTTGCGGTTTTTGTAGATTTCTGCTTGACAAGAAGTCATTCTTCGGGTATAATAAAGCACGTTCCGGCGGTGAACAGCCGCGAACTTGAGCGATCATGGCCCGGTAGCTCAGTTGGTTAGAGCACCAGCCTGTCACGCTGGGGGTCGTCGGTTCGAGCCCGATCCGGGTCGCCATTTGCTGCTATAGCTCAGTTGGTAGAGCGCATCCTTGGTAAGGATGAGGTCTCCAGTTCGAATCTGGATAGCAGCTCCACAGCGAAGCCACTTGAATCCTTGAGATTCAGGTGGTTTTTTTGTTTTCCGCAGTTCATCAAAATGCCCAAAACACGGCGCTTCTTTCTCCATTCCGCTCATTGAAATTTTTAACAATTTGCGGTATAATTTGTTTAAGCAAATTGGTTATTTTCATAACGATTTCAGAGCAAATTGATTTGGAGGTAGATTCCTATGGCACGTTTTACTCTTCCCCGCGATCTGTACCACGGCAAGGGCGCGCTGGAAGCCCTGAAGTCCTTCACCGGCAAAAAGGCCATGATCTGTGTGGGCGGCGGCTCCATGAAGCGGTTCGGTTTCCTGGACCGTGCGGTCAGCTACCTGAAGGAAGCCGGCATGGAAGTCGAGCTGTTTGAAGGCATCGAGCCGGACCCCTCGGTTGAGACCGTCATGCGCGGTGCCGAGGCCATGCTGAAGTTCGAACCGGACTGGATCATCGCCATGGGCGGCGGTTCCCCCATTGACGCCGCAAAGGCCATGTGGATCAAGTACGAGTACCCGGAGATCACCTTTGAGGAGATGTGCAAGGTCTTCGGCATCCCGCCGCTGCGCCGCAAGGCACACTTCTGCGCCATCTCTTCCACCTCCGGCACCGCCACCGAGGTGACCGCATTCTCCATCATCACCGATTACCAGAAGGGCATCAAGTACCCCATCGCCGACTTCGAGATCACCCCGGACGTCGCCATCGTCGATCCCGACCTGGCTGAGACCATGCCCAAGAAGCTGGTCGCACACACCGGCATGGACGCCATGACCCACGCTATTGAGGCTTATGTCTCCACCGCACACTGTGATTATACCGACCCGCTGGCCATCTTTGCCATCCGGATGATCCAGGGCGATCTGGTGGACAGCTACAACGGCGACATGGCCAAGCGTGATTCGATGCACAACGCACAGTGCCTGGCCGGCATGGCCTTCTCCAACGCGCTGCTGGGCATCGTCCACTCCATGGCCCACAAGACTGGCGCTGCCTTTGCAGACTACGGCGCACACATCATCCATGGTGCAGCCAACGCCATGTATCTGCCCAAGGTCATCGCGTTCAACGCCAAAGACCCCGAAGCCAAAAAGCGCTATGGCATCATTGCCGACGAGATGAAGCTCGGCGGTGCCAATGACGACGAGAAGGTCCAGCTGCTCATCGCACACCTGCGCGGCATGAACGACGCGCTGAACATCCCCCACTGCATCCAGCACTACGGCCCGGATTCCTATCCTGCCGAGCAGGGCTTCGTTCCGGAGGAAGTCTTCCTGGAGCGTCTGCCGGAGATCGCCAAGAATGCCATCGGCGATGCCTGCACCGGTTCCAATCCCCGCCAGCCCAGCCAGGAGGAGATGGAGAAGCTGCTCAAGTGCTGCTACTACGATACCGACGTTGATTTCTGATCCCGATCTTTTCTGAGATTCCTCTTTCCCATAAACGCAGAGCCGCAGACCCTCACCGGGCCTGCGGCTCTTGCGTTTCAGGCGTTCCGTCTGCTCTGGGAGCAAAAAAAGACACCCCAAAACCAAACGGCTTCGAGGTGTCCTGAGCTGGAGCTGCTATCCAGATTCGAACTGGAGACCTCATCCTTACCAAGGATGCGCTCTACCAACTGAGCTATAGCAGCATAATCACAGCTCAATTAGTTTATCATAAAACGCGCCGCTTGGCAAGAGGTTTTTGCAAAAAAGTTCGATTTTTCTCAAAAAGAGGTCGTCACGCTGCGTGACGACCTCTTTTGGGTTTTCTTTCTTACTCGATCAGACCGTTCAGCAGCGCCAGGCACTTGCGGCTGTGCAGCTTGCGGATGGCCTTGGCCTCGATCTGGCGGACACGTTCACGGGTAACGCCGAAATCGCGGCCGACCTCTTCCAGCGTGCGGGGGCGGCCATCGTCCAGACCAAAGCGCAGACGGATGACCTTCTCCTCACGGGGGGTCAGGCTCTTGAGGGCCTGGTTGATCTGCTGGGCCACCATGGCGCGGTCGGCTGCCTTGCCGGGGGCTTCCGCATTTTCGTCGGCGACGAAATCGCCCAGCGAGGAATCTTCCTCCTCACCGACGGGGCTTTCCAGGCTGGCCGGCTCCTGCGCCATGCGCTGGATCTCACGGACGCGCTCGACGCTCATATCCATGGCCTTTGCCAGCTCTTCCGGGGTGGGCTCGTGGCCGTTCTGGTAGACCAGCTGGTTGGTGGCCTGCCGCATCCGGTTGATGGTCTCGACCATGTGCACCGGGATGCGGATGGTACGGGCCTGGTCTGCGATGGCGCGGGTGATGGCCTGACGGATCCACCAGGTGGCATAGGTGGAGAAGCGGAAGCCGCGGTCGCAGTCGAACTTTTCAGCGGCCTTGATGAGGCCGATGTTGCCCTCCTGGATCAGGTCGAGGAAGGCCAGATTGTGGCCCACATGCTTCTTGGCGATGGAAACGACCAGACGCAGGTTGGCTTCGCTCAGGCTGCGGCGGGCGTTCAGGCCGTCACGGCGGGTCTTCAGCAGCTCCTGACGGCGCTCCTCGGTCAGAGGGCCGTTCTCGATCTCTTCCTCAGCCTTCTCTTCCGCTGCCTTTTCCTCGGCATCCTCGGTGGACTTCTCGCCGCCCTCGTCGTCCAGATCCTCGTTGTAGCTGCGGCTGTTCTCGTCCTCTTCGAACGAGAAGCGGGCGCTGTTCTTCTTGATGTACTCCGGCGCACCGTACTTGATGCGGTCTGCCTGAAGGATGTGTGCTGCTTCGGCACCGGCATGGATACGGCGGCTCAGCTCCACTTCCTGCTCTGCGCTCAGCAGCGGGATCTGACCGATCTGCTTGAGGTAGTTCTTCACGGGGTCGTCCAGCAGCTCATCCATCGCTGCCTTCAGGTCGGCCGGGTTCTCCTCGGCTTCCTCTTCCTCGTCAACGCCCAGGCCCAGCTCATCGCTGTTGGCCTCGGCGTTCTCCACCTCGGCAAGGATGCTGTCCACGTCCAGGCTGGCATCCTCTTCCGCCTCGTTGTCCAGAACTTTGATGCCGCGCTCCTCCAGCAGGGTGTAGAGGGTCTCCACATCCATCCGGCACTGCGAGGCCAGCGTTTTGGCCTCCTGTGCGCTCAGGGTGCCTTCGCCTTTCGTCAACAGTTCCTTCAAAGTCATGCCCATTTCGCTCTCTCCTTTTCACGCCGGACGTGGTTCCGCCCGGAAGTGACGTTGTATCATAGTTTTGTCCGCTGTCAGGCCGGTCAAATCACCAGGCCGCCGTTCACGCCGAACACCTGGCCGGTGATGTATCCGGCATCCTCTCCGGCGAGGAACACCAGCAGCTTCGCCACCTCGTCCGCACTGCCCAGACGGCCCACCGGGGTCTCCTCGGCCAGCGCCGCCTTGTCCTCGGCAGTAAAGGCAGCCATCATATCGGTGTCGATGACACCCGGAGCCACACAGTTGACGGTGATGCCGCTGGGGCCCTCCTCTTTGGCGAGGGCCTTGGTCAGGCCGATGAGGCCCGCCTTGGCAGCGGAATAATGGACCTCGCAGCTGCCGCCGGTCTGGCCCCACATGCTGCTGACCGTCAGGATGCGGCCCGCCTTGCGGCGGATCATCCCCGGCAGTGCCAGCTGGCACAGGTGGAACGCACCGGTCAGGTTCACGTCCAGCATATGCTGCCATTCGTCGGGGGTGATGTCGGTGAACAGCTTCTGCTGGGCGATGCCCGCATTGCTCACCAGCACATCCACCCGGCCCAGCGCCTGTTCGGCCGCATGGAACGCGACCTCACAGCTGGCGCGGGATGCCACATCGCACTGGATGGCGATGCAGCCGGGCAGCTCCTGTTCCAGAGCCGCCGCCGCGTCAGCGTTGGTGTGGTAGAACACCGCCACACGGTCGCCCGCCGCGTAAAACGCCCGCGCCGCCGCTGCGCCGATGCCCCGGTCGCCGCCGGAGATCAGCACACACCGCCCGTTGGCAGGCCGGGGCGGTGCCTCCGGCTGCGGTTCGGATGCTGTGGGTGCTTCCGGCTGCGGCATGTCCGGCGCTGCCGCTTCTGCGGCCGGCTCCGGCCTGCGGTCCGGCAGCACGATGGTCGGTTCCTCATCGGCTGCGGGTTCCCGCGTTTCAGCCGGGGCTTCCGGTCCGGCCTCTTCCGCCGCCTTGGGCAGCTCCACCGGTGCGGCGTCCTCGTCCTGCAGATTGAATGTCAGCTCAAATTCGTCATCGTACAAGAGTCAGCCCTCCTGTCGCTCGTTCTCTGCCCATACAAAAATCCGCACAGGCAGGAGGAACTGCCGTTCCACGCTCCCCAGAACAGCGCTCTGCTCACTTCTTCCGGTCAAGTCCGGTCCTGCGGCGTGCCTGGGAACGATTGTGTGTGGTTTCGACAAGTTTCCATTGAATAATATAGCACAATTTCTCGAAAAAAGAAAGTGGGAACCGCAGACTTTTTCACGCAGTTCCCACTTTTTTCAATTTTCACTTCGTCACGGGCGGTCTCCAGCGGGGTTTGCCGGCCCGCTCCTCCCGCAGCCGGAGGAAAAACGCCTGCAACAGCGCCTGTGCTTCCTCGGCCCGCAGCCCGTTTTCCACCGCCGGGTGGTGATTGAACGGCAGGGCGAACAGGTCGGTCACCGACCCGCAGCAGCCCGCTTTCGTGTCTGCCGCCCCGTAGACCACCCGCCGGATGCGGCTGTTGAGGATGGCCCCGCTGCACATGGGGCAGGGTTCCAGCGTCACGAACAGCTCACACTGCCACAGCCGCCAGCCGCCCAGCTTTTTGCAGGCCGCATCAATGGCCAGCAGCTCGGCATGGTGGAGGGCATTTTTCTCGGTCTCCCGCGTATTGTGGGCCGACGCGATGATCTCGCCGTCCTTCGCGATGACGGCCCCCACCGGTACTTCGCCCAGCGCAGCGGCCTGCTCGGCTTCGGCCAGCGCCGCGCCCATCAGTTCATAATCGGTCATGGTGTTCCCCTTTCTGCCAGGCAGCGGGCCAGCACGGCCCCATTGTTCAGGATATGCAGCAGGATGCCGGGCAGAAGGCTTCCCGACCGGTCTGCCGCCCAGCCGAAGAGCAGCCCCATCCCCAGCGCGTACGCTTTGGCCTGCAGACTGCCGTGCAGCGCAGCAAACAGCACCGCCTGCCCCAGGATGGCCGCATTCCGCCCCAGCGGACGCAGCAGCCGCAGCGCGGCCCCGCGAAAGATCAGTTCCTCCGCCACCGGCAGCACCAGACAGCTGCGCAGGAGGCCTGCCGCCCCCGCCGGGGCCGCAGCCGACGACGGAAACAGCAGTTCAGACCCCGCTGCCAGCGCAGCCCAGAGCAGCGCCGCCAGACCGAACGTTTTCCAGAACGCGGCCGGTTCCTGTTTTTTTTTCACGCACAGCCCTCCCATCGGCGGACATTGTACCACATCCGCCCCCATTTGCGCAAGCCGCGGAGCTGTTTTGCGAAAATGCGAAGAAATTTTTGCTCAAACAATTGACTTTTTCCCTCTGCATCTGGTATAATTCCCACGACTTTTCTGATGAATTGGTCGTTTTACGGCCACGACCCCCGGAGGTATTATATTTATGATCCGTATTCTTACCGATTCTGCGTCCGACATCCTGCCCGCCGAAGCCGAGCAGCTGGGCGTGACCGTCATCCCCCTGAACGTTACGCTGGAGGACGGCACTGTCCTGCGGGATGGCGTGGACATGACCCCCTCCGCCTACTATGAGATCCTGGCCGGGTGCCGCAAGCTGCCCACCACCAGCCAGCCCAGTCCGGAACTGTTCGAGAACTTCTTCCTCGAAGCCGCTGCCGCCGGGGATGAGGTCATCGGCATCTTCCTGTCCCACGCACTGTCCGGCACCTACCAGTGCGCCAAGCTGGCCGCTGACATGGCCAATGTGGACAACGTCCTCTTTGTGGACAGCGGGCACGTCTGCCTGAGCGAAGCCCTGCTCGTCCGCCTGGCCGTCCAGCTGCGGGATTCCGGCAAAACGGCCGGTCAGATCGCCGCCATTCTGGAACACGCCAAGGAGCACCTGCACCTTGTGGCCGCCATCGACGACCTGAAGTACCTGCGCAAGGGCGGCCGCCTGCCCGCTGCCGTAGCCGTTGCAGGCGGGATGCTGGGCATCAAGCCCCTTATCACCATCCAGGACGGCAGGGTCGCCATGGCCGGCAAGGCCCGCGGCCTGCCCGGTGCCTACGTGGCCCTGTTCAAGAAGGTCGAGGAGATGGGCGGCATCAACCCCGCTTTCCCGGCGCTGGCCGGTTACACCGTCTCCCCCCGTGAGGTGCCGCCCATCCAGACCTACCTGCGCGACAACCTGCAGCAGGAAGACCTGCTGGTCCGCCAGATCGGCTGTGTCATCGGCACCCACGCCGGCCCCGGCGCTTTCGGCATCGCCTTCTTCGACAAGACCCTGACGCTGGATCTGTAACCCTCAGATGCAAAAACGAGGAACTGTTTTGTGCAGTTCCTCGTTTTTTTGTTTATGCGCCTATCTGGGACCAGTCGATGTCTTCCGCGTCCACAAATTCGTCGTTTTCCGCCTCATTCAGGAGCTTTGCTTCTTCCGGCGTCAGTTTTGTGAAATCCGGGTCCCACGCCAGAACCAGTTTTTTGATTAATTTATGTATCATTTTACAGCACCGCGTCCGAAACGAGCTTGCCCAGCAGGAGCACCAGCACCACGAGCATCATGGGGCGGATGAACTTGGCACCGTTCTTCAGGGCAAAATGCGACCCCAGCAGGTTGCCCACGATGCCGCTGACGGCGCAGGGGATGCCCACCGAGAAGATCACCAGCCCGTTCATCAGGTAGGTGACCAGACTGGCGTAGTTGCTGGCAAGGTTGAGCACCTTGGCGTTTCCGCCTGCTGTGCGCAGGTCAAAGCCCATCAGGGTGGTAAAGGCGATGATGGCAAAGGTGCCGGTGCCGGGGCCGAAGATGCCATCGTACAGGCCGATGCCCAGACCGATGGCCAGAGCCAGCACGGCCTTTTTGGCCGTCAGGGTGCCGTCGTCGCGGTTCTCATCCGGCAGGTTCCGCCGCCACAGGATGAGCACGGCCGCGATGGGCAGGATGACGAGCATCATGGCCCGCAGCGCCTCATCGCTGCGCAGCAGCACGATGTGGGAGCCAAGGGCACTGCCCACAAAGCTGCCTGCTGCTGCCAGCAGGCCCACTTTGATGTTCATGGCACCCTTTTGGAAAAACTGCGCCGTGGCAAAGGTGGTGCCGCAGGCGGCGCTGAATTTGTTGGTGCCGTAGGTGTAGTGGGCCGGGAGGCCCGCAAACAGGTAGGCAGGCAGGCTGATGAGTCCGCCGCCGCCTGCCGCCGAGTCCACAAAGCCCGCAAAGCCGGTCATGCACATCAAGAAGACCAGCATCAGCGGGGAGATCGTTATACTTTCTGTCATGTTTCCCTCTATTTTTCACGTCGTTGTATATTTTTTCGATTCTTCACGGCCGGTTCCTCCGGGAGGAGCTGACGGGGCACCGCGAACGGGTCAGTCCAGATACAGTCTGCCCTCGCAGGCCAGGATCTGGTCCAGGATCATCCGGGAGACGCGGGCACCGTAGACCATGGAGGGGTGGTCGTTGTACTCGATGATATCATGGAAATCTTTGTTCATCAGCACGATGACATACTCGCCGTAAGGGGTGTGGACGATGCCGCCGTCGTTGCGGCAGGCGTTCATGCTGCCGCTCTTGCTGGCCACCCAGATGCGTTCCGGTTCGCCGGTCTCCTCGCAGTCCAGATAGAACTGCGGGAAATCGTGGGTCAGCATGGTATTGTAGTGCTGCTGACGGAAGATGGCCAGCATCTCCGCGCTGGCCTCTTTGCTGACGAGGGTGCCCTTTGCCACCTGCGCGAACAGCGCCGCGTAATCGCGGGGGGTGGTGGTGCCAAGGTCGCGGTAGCGGTCAAAGTGGAGCGGATTGTGCAGCACCGTGTGGGCAAAGCCCAGCTCCCGGATGCAGGCGTTGATCGTATCCAGCCCCAGATAGTCGATGATCATATTGGTGGCGATGTTGTCCGAGCAGATGATCATCATGGTGGCGGTGTCCTTCACCTTGAGCGCTGCCCCCACGCCCAGCGCCCGCAGCATACCAGAGCCGTCCACGAACTGGCTCTCCTCGGAGGTGATGCGCTCGTCCAGGCTGGCCTTGCCCTGGCTGACCTGCAGATACAGCGCCGCCAGGATGAATGCCTTGATGGTCGAGGCCGTCTCGAATGCTTCATCGGCCCCGATCTCGACCGTGCGGCCCTGCAGGTCGTCCACAAAAACGCTCATCTTGCCCTGATAGGAGTACAGTTCGGCCGCGATCCGCTTTTCCAGCGTCATATTTTTATCCATTTCGGAATCTTTCCCTTTCTATTTACAGATTTTCCTCGAAGAAACGCTGGGCGTTGCGGAAGAAGATCTGCTCCACCTCGTCCTCGGTGAAGCCTTCCTTCCGCAGCGCGTCGGCCAGCAGCGGAAGTTTGGAGCAGTCGCCCATTTCCAGCTTGCCGCCGATGCCGTCAAAGTCGCTGCCCAGGCCGATGATCTCAATGCCGCCCACCTGCTTGAAATGGGCTGCGTGCCGGGCCATCAGGGCCGTGGTGCTGCGGCAGAGTTCCGGGCGCGGCTGGTCATCCAGGAAGCCGGAGCAGTAGTTCAGGCCCACGAGACCGCCCTTTTCGGCCATGACGCGGATCATCTCGTCGGTCAGGTTGCGGCAGTGGGGTGCCAGAGCGCGGCAGTTGGAGTGGCTGGCCGCAAAGGGGCGGGTGCTGTGCTCCGCGATATCCCAGAACCCCCGGTCGGACAGGTGGCTCACGTCCACGATCATGTGCAGGCGCTCCATCTCGGCCAGAAATTCAAACCCGCGCTCCTTCAGGCCGGTCTCGGTGTTGGGCTTGCAGGGCCAGATGTCCCCGCCCCCGCCGGGCACCACATTGGGGCTGGCCAGCTCGTTTTCGTGGTTCCAGGTCAGGGTCATCATGCGGGCACCCAGCTCATACATCTGCCGCAGCACACCCAGGCTGCCCTTGCAGCAGCCGCCCTCCTCGATGGTCAGCATTCCGCTGATCTTTCCGGCCTGCGCGTTGCGGCGGATGTCCTCCGGGCGGTAGACCGGCGCGATCTGGTCGGAATACTTCGCCATGATCCGCTTGAACACATCCACCTCTTCCAGCGCCGTCACCAACGGGTCTGCGCCGGGGGTCGGGTCGCTCAGGTTCACAAAAGCGGCAAAGCATTGCAGCATGTAGTCGCCCTTGTGCAGCTTTTCCAGATCAATGTGCAGATCATTGGTTGCAAAGCTCTTGGCTTCGCCCCTCCGCTCGGCATAGCGCAGTTCGCTCAGGGTATCACAATGGAGATCAAAGACTTTCATAACATGTCGTCCTTTCTGCTATCGTTCCTTCGTACAACCTCTCCGTCATTGCTTCGCAATGCCGCCTCTCCTTGTAGGAGAGGCCTTGGCAGTCCGTGCAGCGTTCCCGGCTTTGCCCAAAGCGCCCCCCCTTCGGGGGAGCTGACAGGCGGAGCGAAACGGAGCGGGTTCAAAACAAACTTCCCACCGCATACAGGCTCTTCACCAGATCTTCCCGGTAGAGCGGGTCGTCCGGGTCCAGGCTGTTGAGCACCACGCCGCCGCTCCCTGCGGCACCGGTGGAGTGGATGTACCGCCCCTCGCCCAGATAGAGCGCGATGTGGCCGGGGAAGTAGAGCGCATCGCCGCGCCGGACCTGTTCCTTCGGGATCTCGTGCATGGGCCAGCCCTCCACGAGTCGGGCGTCCCGGTAGATGAGGACGCCGCACTGCATGTAGGCGCTGCTCACGAGGCCGGAGCAGTCGATGCCCCGGCCCGACTTGCCGCCCCAGCGGTACTCTGCGCCCAGATACCGTTTGGCCTGCTCGGCCAGCGCATTCCGGAACGCTTCCTCGCTGCCGCCGTACCAGCGGTCAAGGGCACGGGGCACAAGCTCTTCGGGCCTGCACCCCTCGGCCAGCGCCAGTGCCTCGTCAAAGCGGCGGCCTGCCTGCTGGGTGAACACCGCCGTCATCGGCCAGCGCACCGGCTCCAGCGCCACAGCCCGGACATAGCCGGTCCGTCCATCCACGAGCCGGACCAGCGCCCAGCCGTCGTGGGGGGCCTCTTCGGGCAGGCGGCGCAGCAGCGCACCGCGCTCCAGCTCCAGCAGCCGGACGCCCTGCACCTTGGGCAGGGTCAGCACATCGGTCGCGCGGCCCGCCATCACCCATTCGGCGGCAAGGTAGCTCCGCAGTTCCGCTTCCCCGCAGAACTGCAGCTCCGATGCGAACACATAGCCGTGATAGCCGTAAAAGCTGACCACCTCAGCCATCTCCTCCGGCAGCGTTACGCCCTCTGCCGTCACGCCGCCGGGGGCCGTGCGCACCTGGCAGACCTGCCCATACAGGCCCTCGTCCCCGATGGTGGAGACGACCCCCGCGTCGCTTTCCTTCGTCGTTTCGGTCAGGTCGTAAATGGTCACGACCGGCCGTGCAAAAATCGCAAAGTTCATGGTTCCGGCACCTCCAACAATTCCAGCAGCTCTTCCGGCTTCATCGACAGGATCGCGCCGTCGGCGCTGCCCGTCACCGTCTCGGCCAGCGACTGCTTGGCCTGCTGCAATGCAACGATCTTTTCTTCAATGGTATCCTGTGCAATGAGCTTGTACACCTGCACCGGGTTCTGCTGGCCGATGCGGTAGGCACGGTCGGTGGCCTGGTTCTGCGCTGCCACGTTCCACCACGGGTCGTAGTGGATGACGATGTCAGCGGCGGTCAGGTTCAGGCCGGTGCCGCCCGCCCGCAGCGAGATGAGGAAAACGCTCACCTCGCCCCCGTTGAACCGCCGCACCAGTTCGGCGCGGACCGGCTTCGGGGTCGAGCCCTGCAGCGTGAAGTGGCTGATGCCTGCTTCATCCAGACGTTTGGCCAGCAGGTCCAGCATGGAGGTGAACTGGCTGAACAGCAGGATGCGGTGCCCGCCCTCCACGGCGGAGGTCACCAGCTCGGTGCAGGCGTCCAGCTTGGCGCTGCCGCCCTCCCAGTTGTCGGCGATGAGGTGCGGGTCGCAGCAGATCTCCCGCAGCCGCATCAGCACGGCAAACACGGCCACCTTGTCTTCGGGTTTGGCCGCCTTGAGCTTTTCGCGGGCATCCAGCACCGCCGCCAGATAGAGCTTGCGCTGTTCTTCTTCCAGCTCGATGCGGTAGATGTTCTCGGTCTTGGGCGGCAGCTCCTTCAGCACCTCCGCCTTCATGCGGCGGAGGATGAACGGCCCGGTCAGCTGGTTCAGCCGCCGCACCGCCGTCGGGTCGTTCTCCTGCACGATGGGCTTTTCGAACCGGGTGCAGAAGCTCTTGTAGGGCGGCAGATAACCCGGCATCAGGAAGGAGAAGATGCTCCACAGCTCACCCAGCCGGTTTTCCACCGGCGTACCGGTCAGCGCAAAGCGCACCCGGCTGTTCACCCGGCACACGGCCTTGTATTTCTGGGTGGTATGGTTCTTGATGGCCTGTGCCTCATCCAAAATGCAGGCATAGAATTTCCGGTCTGCATACAGCGCCTCGTCGCGGCGGAGCAGGTCGTAGCTCGTCACCACAAGGTCTGCCCCCTCCCACTGTGCGGCCAGGGCCGCGCGGTGGGCCGCGCCGCCGTCCACAACGATGCAGTGCAGCTCCGGCGTGAACTTCTGGCACTCTTCGGCCCAGTTCAGCACCAGCGACGCCGGGCAGACGATGAGGCTGGGCAGGGCCTCCTCCCCCAGCTCCTTGATGGAGAGCAGGTAGCTCAGCACCTGCACCGTTTTGCCCAGACCCATATCATCGGCCAGGATGCCGCCCATGCCGTAGCCGTCCAGCGTCCGCAGCCAGCGGTAGCCATCGCGCTGGTACTTTCGCAATACTTTTTGTAGGGAAGCAGGCGGAGTATACTCGCTGTCCTTTACCGCATGGAAGCTGCGGCTGATCCGCCGGAAGGCATCGTCGCGGTTGAAGTGGATCCCGCTCTGCCCCGACAGCGCCCGGTCCAGACTCGGTGCCCGGTAAAGAGGCAGCTCCGCGTGGTTCTTGCTCAGCTTGACCCCGGAGAGTTCCAGCGTCTCGTTCAGCTCGTCCAGCCCTTCGAACTCCTCGTCCAGCTTGAGCAGGCGGCCATCCCGCAGGCGGTGGTAGCGTTTTTTCTGGTGGAGCGACTTCAGCAGAGCCTTCAGCTCCCCCACCGGGAACGCACCGGTGTCCACTTCCAGGTCGAGGACGCTTCCATGCACCGATACCCCCACCGAGATCTTCGGCGGCAGGGCCTGCAGATTGCGGAACGCATCGGTCAGGTAGACTTCGCCCTCGTTCATCAGAACCGGGACGCCCTCGTCCAGAAAGCGGTAGACCGCTTCCTCCTCGGATGCGCTGTACTGCATCGGCCCCGCGCCCGGCTGCAAATACCGGCCCAGCAGGCGGGCAGCGCGGTCCTCGGTGCGGGCATCCCGCAGCAGGCCCTGCGGCGGCGGAGCAAAGGGCGTCACGCGATCCTCGCCGTACAAAAATTCCAGATGGGCGCTCACGGTCCCCATCTGCGGCGCATCCAGATAGAACTGCGTCACCGGTGCCAGCGGGATCTGGTTCAGCAGCAGCCGTTCCGGATCTTCGATGGTCACATAGCGGCCCAGTTCCGGCAGCACATAGCTGCAAAAAGCCGTGGCATCCCCGCTCGTAAAAAACAGATTTCTTCCGCTCAGCCCCCGGAACGCAGGCAGCATCCGGGCGGTGGCTGCACGATCCAGCCGCCAGATGGTATCCTCGCTGTAAAGGTAATCAAAATCCAGCCCTTTGATCGAGCCCAGCGACGGCCGCACGTTGATCTGCACACCGCCGCGCCGCCGTTCCACCTGGATCGTCAGGGAGGGGATGCCTTCCTTTAAGGCATAGCCGCCCAGCTCGTGCCGGTCGGCATACAGGTTCACAAGGGCGTCAAAGGTCTCTCCCGTCAGTGTGATGCCGCCGGCCGGGCCGGTCTCCGCATAGCGGCTCGTGGTATAGCCCCGCGTTTCCAGCTGCTGCCGGTTGATGATCTCCCGCCGCAGCAGGTTCAGCAGCTGCCGGGCCTCCGGCGTAAAGGCATCCCACCGGTGCTGGAACGCCAGCGATTTTCCGTAGCTGACAACCTGGTTGTTTTCAATATGCGACAGCAGTTCCTCCAGGCTCTTGACCACATAGGGCCGTCCGCCGTCCGAGATGCGGAGCCGCAGCCAGGGTGTGCCGCCCTGCAGCACGGTCAGTTCCGGTTCCAGCTCCACAAAGCCGGTGCGCTGGGGCAGGATGCTGTCCTCCACTTCGGAGAGCTCTCCTTCCCGATAAGTGCGCAGCAGGGCGCGGGCCTCCGGGTCCGATTCTGGCTCATCGCCCCGCCATTTCCGCCCGAACAGCATTTGCAACCCGGAGGCATAGCTGTCCTTCCGGGCTGGTTCCGGGTCTTCGGGCAGGTTGGCCGTGCCCCGCACGACGCCGGGGATCGCGGTGAGGGCGATCTTGGAGGGACACGATTTCTGCGTCTGCGCCGTTTCGTTTTGATCATACAGCAGAAGCGCCCCGATATGTTTGCAGAACAGGCCGTTGCCATTGTCATTATAGGGGCAGGTGCAGCTCGCGCTGACAAAGCTGCCGTTCTGGCGCAGCCATGCCTCCGTCTCATACAGATTGTCTCCGCTGCCCTTCACCTCTGCGCTCAGATGCCGGACCCCATTCTCTTCGGTCTTGCATCCATACGATTCGATGCATTTCACATATTTTTTTGCCCGCGCAAAGATCGCGCTGCCCAGCAGATACTGGATCTCTTCCATATCCATCCCGGTTTCCCTCCCCCTGCGAGCTCTATTGGTTAAGCATACCGCACCGGTGGGCCAGATGCAAGGCTTTTGCCGAAAAAAATCCGCCGCCTCTTGAAGAAGAGACAGCGGAAATCGCTCGGCATTTATTCTTTTTCCAGGAAATAGCACACCAGGTCAGTCGGGCCGCGTTCGGCATGGCGCATCGCCTTGTGCTCCACACCCTCATAGACGAACCCCAGCTGTTTCAGCAGCGCACCGGACGCCGTATTATAAGCATAGTGTCCTCCAGTGAACAGCACGGTATCCGTTTGTTCAAAATAGGTCCGCACCACCGCGGCCAATGCTTCACGTGCGTATCCCTTCCGGCGGGCATCCGGTGCAACTTCGATGCCCAGGTCCCAGCCCGGAACAGCCCGTCCGGCGGCCATCATCGAAACCACTGCAACGACCCGCCCGGTCTTCTTTTCCACCACACTGTATCGGGTCTGCCCCGTAAATTTCTGCATCAAGCGGCCATATTCCTCATCCATCGCATCAAAGGCATGGTAGCCTCCGCAGTCCAGCGTGGTCTGCTCGTCCGAAAAAATTGCAAATACATCTTCGGCATCCTCTACCGCAAACTGCCGGAGCAGCAAGCGAGGTGTTTCAATAGGTAAAATGTCCATTTATTCCTCCCAATAGATCTTATAAATATGCGCAAACTGACTGGGGGCGCTCAGAAGAGCCGCGCCATCCGAAAGAACGGTCAGCGTATCGCCTGCCGAAAGCGCCTTGACGTCCACCTGCTCTTCATCCCGCGTCCGCAGCTTTTCTGAGATACCGTGGATCACATACTCTTTTCCCTCTGCATCCGAAGCTGTCAACTGGTCGTTCGCCGCATCCATTGCCGTGATGGTCACAGTGGTCTGTACGCTGTCCGAGGCCAGGATCGCTTCGATCTTCTGGTAAGCGGCCGTTCCACCTGGAAAAACATAGGCCTTTTTCCCGTTCACGAGGCAGATCTGGCGGTCGGGATAGAACGCCAGCCAGAGTTTTACCTCTTCCTCCGTTCCGAATTGCAGGATCACATCCTGGGTACCCGCATCAAATGTATCCTGGTTGATGCAGGGCAGATAGACTAGGCTGTTCAGATAGTGTCCCAGCGCACCATACAGTTCCGTCAGGCGGTCGGTCTGGAAATCGTTCAGCTCTGCATCCCCCAGGAACGCGTCCAAACGCAGTTCTGCCACTGCGAGCAGCTCACTGTCCCGGATGGGCTTCGTGATCTTTTGATTCCGGTAAACGGCCAGCGAGCCGAATGCAGCCGCCAGAAACAGCACGACCCCGGCCGCAGCCAGAATCCGCTTTTTCTTTTTCGTCACCTTCGCGGCAGCAAGAAAGCCCACAAAACACACGGCAAAGGGCAGCAGACACATGACCCAATCCATTTCCGGTACCTCCCTTACGGTCGTTTCTTTCATTCTACCAGAGCGGGTCCCAAAGTGCAACAAAAAACGCCCTAAGATTTCTCTTAGAGCGTTTCAATCAAGTCGGCGGCTACCTATTTTCACAAGCCGTTTCCAGCTAACTATCTTGGGCACGAGTGAGCTTAACTACTGTGTTCGGAATGGGAACAGGTGGGACCTCACCGTCATCGTCACCGACCATATGACTGGTTCAGTATACCATACGGTCTACTGTTTGTCCAGTATTTTTTACTGCAATCCAACTTTTCAATCATTGGCAACAACGTTGGATTGCGTATCGCAATATCTGTTGTTTACCCAGAATCTACTTTGCTGTCTTGCGATTGAAGGACGTGCCTTCAAAACTGAATAATCACTGCTAACATTTTTTCGTTGACTCTTTGAGTCTCAAGCGAATTGTGGTCAAGCCCTCGATCTATTAGTACACACTTGCTGAATGGATCGCTCCACTTACACATCGTGCCTATCAACCTTGTAGTCTTCAAGGGATCTTACCTGATCAAATCAGTGGGATATCTTATCTTTGGGTCGGCTTCACGCTTAGATGCTTTCAGCGTTTATCCGATCCGTACGTAGTTGCCCAGCTATGCTCCTGGCGGAACAACTGGTGCGCCAGAGGTACGTCCGTCCCGGTCCTCTCGTACTAGGGACAGCTCCCATCAAATATCCTGCGCCCACGACAGATAGGGACCGAACTGTCTCACGACGTTCTGAACCCAGCTCGCGTACCGCTTTAATTGGCGAACAGCCAAACCCTTGGGACCGAATACAGCCCC
>SKEO01000113.1_pt1 | contig 79127 bp, 79 predicted proteins | sample 4826801 | NCBI WGS metagenome assembly SKEO01 (sample SAMN11008807, study PRJNA524170) | human gut metagenome | biome: Human fecal sample; material: Feces; isolation source: fecal sample from pouch patient p3 | host: Homo sapiens | place: Israel: Tel-Aviv | collected 2016-02-25 | reverse complement strand
TGCTGCACCTGGAGTACTCAGCCCGCAAGAAGTTGCACATCGACATCCGCATGCCCGTCGGCATGACTATCGAGGAGACGCAACGAGCCTATTGCGAGGCACTGGGCGTGCCCTACGACGAGAGCTGTATCACGCCAGAACGCATGCTCTTCATCACCGACAAGGCGTCAGAAATCTATCGCTCGCCCCACTGGTACGAGGTGCTGCCACAGGAAGAGCTGAAGAAGCGCAGACAAGCCTACCTGGACCGTGGGCTCACCATCGACGGAAGAGGTGTGGCTGTTTCTGCTATTCAGCCTGCCCAACCTAGTGATAGCAATGCTGCTCATGCTGCTCATCTCAGCCCTGCTGGAGCTCATCAGGATGCTGGCGCTGTGGCAACCGGCAAGAACCTCGCAGCCTTCGACCTCTTCCGCAATGCGGCAGGTCTGAAGGACGTAGACATCAACACCCCAGGCTCCCGCCACTCATCGCTCCTGGCGATTATGAGCGCAGGCGCATCGAGAGTGATGCCCGAAGAGGAACTGAAGGCGGTGGTGGCACAGAAGATGCCTGCCTTCTCGCAGGAACGTGACTGCCAGCAGCTGATCCACGACTTCTATGCGAAATATGGCGACAGTTCGAAGCCGATGTCGCAAGCCGTGATCCGCATCAATGCCCAGGCAGAGAAGTCCTCCCAGAAGGATGCCGTGGCATTAAAAACCTTGAGTTCCGAGGGCGGCACGGATTCTGAAGCGGAAGATAAAAAAATCACTCCGCCTCCGATGCCCGAACATCTTCCCAAACTCGTGGAGCTTCTGCTATCAAAAACCCCGGACGTCTACAAGCCAGCCGTGGCACACGCCATCTTCCCGCCACTTGCTACGCACCTCTGCAAGACCACCTTCAAGTATATCGACAACGTGGAGCACGAGGCTACCCTGATGTGCTGTCTGCTGGCGGGTACGGGTGCAGGCAAGAACTGTGTGCAGATGCCTATCAACATGATTATGGAGGACATCAGACAGCGCGACCGTGAGAACCTGCAACGGGAGAAGGAATGGAAAGAAGAGGTGACACGCAAGGGTGCCAACAAGGATAAGCGCAAGCGTCCGGAAAACCTCATCATACAGGAGATTGACGCCGATATGACCAACCCGGCCTTCGTTATGCGCACGGCTGAGGCTCAGGAACATTTCCTCTATACAACGCTCAACGAGATAGACCAGTTCGATGCCCTCAAGGGACAGGGCAACCAGCAGTTCAAGATTATGTGCCTTGCCTTTGATCCTGGGAACTCATACGGCCAGACCCGCGTGGGCACATCGAGTATCACCGAGCGCATCACCATCCGGTTCAACTGGAATGCATCGACCACCGTCCAGCTGGGGCAGCGATATTTCTCAAAGGTGCTCACCGACGGACCTATCAGCCGCATCAACTTCTGTACCATCCCGGAGCGGGAAATCGGTGCCGAAATGCCAGTATACGGCGAATACGACGATGCCTTCAGAGAGGCGCTCAGACCGTACATAGAGAATCTGTGCAAGGCGTCGGGTAGGATAGATTGTGCTGAGGCTTTCGCCCTGGCAGAAAAGTTGAAGGATGAGAACGCCGACTTTTCGCGCATGTCGCAAAACAGGGTGTTCGAGAATCTCTCCTTCCGTGGCAACGTAATTGCCTTTCTCAAGGCTTGTGTGCTATACGTGGCAAACGGCTGCAAATGGGAACCCGAAATAGAAGAGTTCATCAGATGGAGCGAGAACTACGACCTGTGGTGCAAGATGATTTTCTTTGGTGCCAGCATAGCCAAGGCTAATGAGGTAGGAGAGAAATCGAGCAAGCGAGGACCTGCCAACCTGCTGCAGCTATTGCCTGACACCTTCACTTATGCGCAGGCTGAAATGGTACGTCTGCATAACGACTTCGGAAAGAAGGGTACGGCGACGATGCTGAGAAACTGGGTGAACCGTCATTATATCGAGAAAATTCCTCCGAAGGGAGCAAATGCCGACGGAGCTGACGGAGAGCAGGGCGGAAAGGTGTTCAGTATTCAGTTATTCAGTTTTAAGAAGCTATTATTCCGTTCTGACGGACTCGACCTGAGATGTTTTAACGCAAAATAGTTTAACACTTAACATTCAAACAAAATGGAAATAGTATTAAAGCGTATAGCTAAAAAGGGAACTTATACCATCGGCAGACTCTATCTGCTGACCGATAGTAGTGTAAATCGTAACTCGCTACCCGGCAAGAAGAAGGACGACAAGTGTACATTGGTTCATACCTTTGACAGCCAGCTGTTGTCCAAGGATACATATCTCTGTGAAACCATGGAGCCTACATGGCGCAATCTGTTGGGTATCAAGCTAAAGCCAGAGAAAGTGGATGCCCGCTATAGCCGCAAGAGCGGCGTGAAGGCTCGTAAGGTACCTGGCCATACTGCCATTCCTGAGGGTACTTATCCTGTGGTCATATCGTATTCTCCAAGATTCAAGCGTTGGCTGCCATTGCTGGTGGGCGTGCCGAATTTCGAGGGCATCCGCATCCATGCAGGCAATTATCCTGACGACACACAAGGCTGCATCCTTGTTGGAGAGAACAAGTTCGAGGGCATGGTGGTGAACTCCCGCATCTGGCTGCAGCGGCTCATCAACGCCATGACTGCGGCGCGCGACCGAGACGAAAGTATCTGGATTACCATCCTATAGGTTACAAGTGATAAACAGATAGGGAACGCACTGCGTTCCCTATTTTATTTCTTTATCACCTTCAGAACCTGGTCGGCAAGGCTTCGCATTCCCTTTATCATATGGTAATTCCTTCCCTTGTTACATTATGATTAAATAAAGTATAATGGTTCTCCTCCCATTCTTTTTGGGAGAAAAGTATAGGATTGATAGTTTCATCAATATCCCATCCTAATTCTCTTAGTGGATAAGAATACTTATCGTAATCTTGAAGCGTAACTTTTGGCTTGTCTAGAAGAATCAATACATCCCAATCACTTCCTTCATGTTCTGTGCCTCTAGCGCGGGAACCAAACAAGATAGCTTTTGCATGAGGATCAATCTCATGCAATCTATTGTGCATTGCTTCTATGATTCGTTTCTTCTCCATATCTATCAATATTAATATATATGTTGCAAAAATACGAGTTTTCTTTCTAATCACCAAATTTTTAACATAAAATTCTGTCTAATATCTTAAAATAAGTGTTTGGTGAGATTGCTAATCTCCATTGTGTCAATAGCTTCGTCCGATAAATAGGTTGTGCTTGTAGATAAGGTTCCAGGAGCTTACCTTATTTTTCCATCACCAAATCAGCGAGCACGATGGCGGATTCCTTCTCATCCCTCGGTGCATCCTTTGACTTCCATGCCACGATGAAGCGGATTCGGGCATCGGTTACCTTGTAACCTTTCAACTCCCATTTGCCTAGTTTCTCCTTCATCTTGATGGAGAACTGGGCTATGTCTCTGCCTGTTGATGGGAGACAGAGGCAATGGTCGTGATAGGTTAGCGGCATACCGCTTCTCAAGGAAAGAATAGCGTCCTTGTGAGGCTTGGAGAAGCCCAGGTTTACATCCTTGTGTGAGAGCTGAAGCACTATTTCGTTGGGCTCATCGTAGGCTTGGGCATCATAGAGATGCTGGGCACTTTTCAGACTGTCGAAGAGATTGCCGTTGGTGTGGATGGTTAGTGTACGCTTGGCACGGGTCATGCCCACATAGTATCGGCGCAGTATGTCATCGGTAGGATGCTCGGGATGGGTAATGAGCATCAGTACATGGTCGAACTCATGGCCTTTTGCCTTGTGGATGGTGCTGACCACGATGTCTGATTTCGAGATGTCACAGAAGTCTTCTACTGATGATTCGAACACGAACTCCCTCAGGTCGCTGTAGTACTTGGCACGATTGGTCTGCTCAAATACCTGGAGACTGCGGCGCAGATATGGCAATGCCTGGCTGCTGGCATACTTTTGGAATGTCTGCTGCTTTGCTGCTTCCCAAATATCATCAGGGATGATAGGGGATTTCGTCTCCTTGATGCCTTGGTCTATCTTCTTCAAGAAGTATCTTACCTCTGCCAGATTCCAGAAACGCAAGCCGTCCATTGATTGTACCAGCTTGGCCTTGATGTTATGGCTGTGAAGAAGAGCCAGCATAATGACAGCCTCCTCATTGGTCTGCGTGAGGATGCTGATGGTTTCGTTCTTCTTGCGGGAAGATGCATCGGCTTCTTTTGAAGCGTTACTTCCCAGTAATCGCGTAACATCTTCTAGGATAGGCTGATACATATAAACCTTTTTCTCCAGAATCTCGTATGGATGCTTCACGATTCTTACCTCTCCATCTTCTTGACTCATGGAGATGATAGGGGTAGATTTGATTCGTTGGCGGATGTTGCGGGCAAAGTCGTTGGCAGTATCCACGATGTGGCGAAGGCTGCGGTAATTCTCGGTCATCTCGATGAAACGGCTGTGTTCTGTCTGGGTCAGTTCATAGAGATACCGCGAGTTGGAACCCCTAAACTCATAGATGTTCTGGTCATCATCGCCTACGGCTATCACCCTCATCTCTTCGTTGGCTTTCATTAGAGCTGTGACAAGGGCATAGTCATCCTTGCTCATGTCTTGCGCTTCGTCGATAACGAGCACGGTCTTGCTGATGCGATTGGGTTCCACTTCTCCATTGTTAATCATTTCGGCGGCTTGCTTAACCACATCTCCAGCCTCATCCAGATTGCCAACTCTGCCCAGCAGGTCGAAACAGTAAGAATGGAAGGTCTTGATTTCTACGAAATGGGCGGCATTGCCGATGAGTTGCATCAGGCGCTGCTTGAACTCGGTAGCGGCTGCACGAGAGAAAGTGAGCATCAGGAGTTGTTCGTGCTTTACATCTTCCAGCAGCAGGAGAGAGGCAAGCTTATGTACGAGCACACGTGTCTTGCCGCTGCCAGGACCGGCAGCGACTACGATGCAGCGAGACTCGTGGTCGTCGATGATTTCCTTCTGTCGCTTGGAGAGCATTCCGAAGAGTTTCTTATACTTCGAAGGTGTTACGTTGCGCTCTATCTCAGTCTCCCGGTTGCCCTTGAAGTACTTTGAGATGAAGCGTTGGTAGTCCATCTGGAAGTAATCCTGCACATATTGCAGGGCGGCGTCGTAATCCCTTACCATCAGGTTGGCATATTCGCCCACGATGTGAATCTGCTGAATCTTCTGCTTGTAGAATTCATTGAGCATGCGATAATCCTCCTGCTTATAGTGGAGGCGAGGTTCCTTGATGCGTTTAATTGCCATCGCATTGTAAAGCACCAGGAATCCTCCTTCCAGCTTCATGGCTCCTATCTTGGAGAGATAGAGCAAGGCTTCCTCCACGTCTTCCAACTGCAGGGAAGAGAAGTCGGAGAAGAGTGACTGGTTGCTGGATTTCAGATCGTTCAGAAGTTCGACTACCGAGAATTGAAGAGGCTTCTCTTTTGAATCTACAGAAGAGCTATTGTTGCTCTCTTCTGTTACAGTTTTACTTATTTCCTCAGCCAGGCTGTATAGTCTTTCGATGATGAATCGGCAAACCTCAATTCGTCTTTCGAATCGCTTGATGATGGTCTCTATGTCCTTGTCTCTTGTTACGATAAGATTGCGGACGCCGTCTTCCTTCTTGTGCGCATAGCCCTTCACTGCCAGGAAGTATAGCAGTGTGCGGATTTTCTTTTCGGTTGAAGTGTTGATGCCGTCGTGTACGGCATTGTCATTGAGTTGTTTGTATGTGATATGCAGCGATTCATCCGGGATATGTTCCAGAATGTATCTTTCCAGTTTGGCGAAGTTCTCCAGCATCTGCTGAGGCTTGCGTTGCTTGTCGCTGATGTCTTGCAGATAGGCTGAGATGTCACGGGTATCGGCAAGGATGCCTTCCTGTCGCATTCGGTCAACGGAGGAGATGACGTCTCGCTTGCTGAGTCCTAGGATGTCGGCGAGGTAATCGATGCGGGATTCAGCCTCGCTATCCTGTGCCTTGGCTATATGCTTCTGGGTGATGAGCGACTTGATGATGCGGATGGCATTCTGCATCTCATCTTCCGAGAACAGGGGTGATTCGGTGAGGCGCAGTCTTGCCTCGTCCATGTTCTTGACAGTGATACCTGTGGCATAGACGTGCGGAATGTTGTTGCCACGCTCTATGTATCCGCTCTGTTCTAGAGCAGATAGGGCGGTGCGGACACGGGTTTCTATGTCGGATACCGAGTCATCCCAACCGGCTTGACGGGCTATCTCCAGTGCTGAACAACTTACATGTGGACGCTGCTTGGTAAAATCCTTAACGGCTTTCCATACCTGTTGTATCTCGCTGATGCTCAGTTTGGTTTGGTTGAGCAGGATGAAGTGCTTGTCCAAGTCCTCATCGCTATAGAGTACATAGCATTTGGCATTGAGGTGTGGGTCTCTTCCTGCACGTCCAGCCTCCTGTACATAGTTCTCCAGAGAGTCAGAGATGTCGTAGTGGATAACCAGCCCCACATCGCTCTTATCTACTCCCATGCCGAAGGCGGAGGTGGCAACAATGATTCTTACCTTATCGCTCATGAAGGCATCCTGATTGTGTATCTTCTCATCGGCATCCATCTTGCCATTATAGGGCAGGGCGGATATACCGTCACGGGTCAGTTTCTGGGCGAGTTCACGGGTGCGCTTGGTGCGGGATACGTAGATGATGGTAGGGCAATCTGCCTGTTCCACCAGTGAACGCAGTAGATTGTATTTGTTGCCGTCACTATCTACGTGGATAACGGAATAGTGCAGGTTGGTACGTGAGGCTGATGAGGCGAAGAGCTGGAGGTCGGTGCCCAGCCAATGCTTGAAATAGTCGCAGATGTCCTGCACCACCTTCTGTTTTGCAGTGGCGGTGAAGCAAGATACGGGTATCAGGGTTTGACCATGATTGCGGGCCATTGCATCTTTGCCAAACTTACGTTCCTGGTATTCCTTGATAAACTTGCCGATGTATAGGTAATCCACCCGGAAGTCTTGTCCCCATGCAGAGAAGCAGTGAGCTTCATCAATGACGAATCTCACCACATGCCGTGCCATCAGAATGCGCTCGATGGTTTTGGAGCGCAACATCTCTGGTGCTATATATAATAAGGTGGCATCTCCGCTCTGCACTCGTTCGATGGCTAGGGAGCGGGAGATAGGGTCGAGGAGACCGTTGATGGTTACGGCATCGGTGAAGCCGCGGTCTGCGAGATTATCTACCTGGTCTTTCATCAATGATTGCAGAGGCGAGATAACCACAGTGAGTCCATGTATGGTTCTGCCATCCATCAAGGCTGGCAACTGGAAGGTGAGCGACTTGCCGCCACCCGTAGGAAATATCGCCAATAATGACTTACCATCCACTGCTGCCTGCGATGCCTGTTCCTGCAGCGGTTCGCCGTCATAGGTACGGAAGGCATCATAGCCGAAGAGTTGTTTCAGGTTGTGATGAATGTCGAGCATGCGGTTGCAATACTCGCAGCCATCGGTGCATTGGGTATGGCAGAGCATATAGATGATATGTTCTACTTCGGGATAATGGCAGAGTACCCAACCTGGGGTTACAGATTGGTAATCGTCTGTGCCTATGAGAGCCAAGGCGTATGCCAAGCCGCAAGGAGACTGGGCTGCAAGAGCCGGAATGTCGGCATGGGCGCAAATATGATTCTTGTATTCAGAAAGAATGAATTCTGAAACGTCTCTGATTGCATCATCCTTTTCGATGGCTCCCACATACATCAGAAATCCTCTGAATTCCTCTTCATTCTGGAGCAGCAAGGTGAAGATTTTCCTCCTCCTTTCTGATAATTGATTCCATGCAGCGATTTCGTCCATCAAAAGCTCCTTGGCTTTCTCGCAGTCGTTGACAGGATTATTCATCTGCTCGCTCATTAGTTTGTCGTCCTTTACCAAATGATGGTAAGGGCGCTTGGGGAAGAGGAGCGGGGAGAGATAGAGGGTATCTATCAGTATGCCGTTGAGTTGGAGATAGCGGGCATCGTGATGAATGAGGTTATGACCGCAGATATAGTCAACCTTTCCTTCTTGCAGGAACTTGTTCAGTGCCGTCTGTGATGCTTGGTGAAAGTTGGCTCCGTCATAACGCAATGCTCCGATGTCATGTATTTTATGGTCTTTCAGTCCCACTTCGGTATCCACGAAGGCAATGTTCCTGCTTCTGGCATCTTTCTTCACGATGTCAGAGCTTACGGTGAGATTGTTCTTCCTTCCAAAGAAGCGACTGAATATTGACATAATCTTCGATGTTTATATTTACACCGCAAATGTACAATTATTATTTGATATATGCAAATAATCAAGCGCTTTTATCTTCTTTGAAAGCTGTTTTTATACAAACCTAAGAGGCTCGTGAGGATATCTTCAAGGCAGATTAATATGCCCCTAAAACCCTCCAGTCGTCTATGAGTTTGAACAGTCGGGGCATGGCTGGCTTGTAACTGTCGGGATAGGTGAGGGAATAAACGAAGAGTATTCTACCACTTTTGATGAATTTATCGTAATGACTGTAGCCATCTACTCTTACTCCGTTTTCATAGACAGGACCGGAGAGGATGAATGCCTTATTCGATGCCTGCATCGTCCGCTCCGAATGAAGCTTCTGGGCTAGAGAATCGGCACAAGCCTGAAGGGTGTTGCTATAGTTGGGGGTAACGTAACTCTCCAGGATGATGTTGGCATGATTGGTGAATGAGAAGCGGGCATAGCCCTGGTATCCCGATACCGAAGTATCCTCCTGCTGGAAGAAGCAAGGATATTTGACAACGTAGCCGAAGTCCGGATCATTGTATTCCTTCATGGGCGCCATCTCTACCTTGGTCTTGAAATCCGCCATCGGTGTATGCTTCTCTTTTGTAACCTCATGTTGATAGTTGATGATGAAGTTTATCATCATCAGCAAGACAACTGCTATCAAAAAAATCTTCTTCATATCTTTGCCACTTTTATATTTTAGCTGCAAAGGTATGAAGAAGATGGGAAAAAGCCAAATAATAAGTATGACATTTGGCTGACATTTCTGAACTTATCTGATAATCAGTCGGTAAGACTTGCCTCTTTCCGACTCAATCATGAGGTTGCTATTCTGCTCAATCACCGGTTTGATACGGCGAATCAAGGTATAGAGCGTTTCGCTGGCATCCGGTTTCTTGGGCCAAAGAGCATCACAAATCTCCTGTTTGGAGAGTTGATGATGCGTATTGTTGAAGAAGAGTTGCATCAGCTGGTGCTGCATCGGAGTAAACTTGATGGCTTGTCCGCTTTCCTGATTGTAGAAGGAATCCTCGTCTTGAGAATAGCACATGGTGCCGAACATATCGGCCTCATGATTCCAGGGTTGTTTTCTGCGATGATAGTATAGCGATGCAATTGCCCAAATCATAGCCATGAGGGTAAGCGCCAAAGATGTCCGCTGGTTGCTCATACTCAAAATATCTGCCATCGAACAGTTAGCATAACTTTGGATAGAATGCTCGTTGAGGAGCATCTCTTTGCTGCTGAGCAGGTTGGCGCTATTTACCAGCTGGAAATTGTTCTTGCCTCTTCTTCTGTCTTCCATCACATAGCAGAGATTACTGGTCGACTTCAGCAGGTCGATGCTGAGATGTGAGCGGTAGCTCTGGATGGTATCAGGCGTAATCCATTGATATTTATTTTCCTGAAGAGTCAGAGCCAAAGCTTTGTTCATATCTTGTACAATGGCATACTGTGCCTTGCGGTAGTTGCTTACGCTGGAGAATGCCGCAGACATCACAAGGATGGCGAAGATGAGGATGGAATGATATGCTTTCAGTTTCATATTATCTATTCTGTTTAAATGATATACTGTTTAAAGATTCAAATGCAAAAGTACAGAAATTCTATGAAAGATGGTATAAAACTAGATATAATATTCGTTAATTGATAAATGTCAGACTCATGTCAGTCATATTTTTCGCTTCAGTCTTCTCTTTTTGATACCTTTGCAACAGAAAACAAGTTTTAGGAAAGTATATGATGACAATGAAGAAAAGTAAATTGTTAACAGCTATGCTGATGTTGTGGGCATTGATCTCTTGTGCAGAAATACGTGCCCAGGAGATCCAGAAGGTATCGAATGATTCTATAGCCTTGCAAGAGGTTGTTGTGAAGGCGGCACGAGTAGTCAACAAGGAAGATGGCAAGTTGATATTCCCAAGCGATATTCAGAAGCAGCGTTCTTTTTCTGGTTTTTCGCTTTTAGGAAAGTTGGCTTTGCCTCATATTAGGGTTGATGAGGCAGGCCGTTCTATTTCTGCTACCGATCATAAGGGAGAAGTGCAGATTCGTATCAATGGCATTCTCGCCAATATACATGACGTGCAGATGCTGGATGTAGCTTCTATTATGAGTGTAGATTATATCGACAGTCCTGGCGTAAGATATGGAAAGAATATTGCATACGTGATAGATATTCATACCCGCAGGGCTTCATCGGGTGGCAGTTTGGGCTTCAACTTGACCAATGCGCTAACTACCAAGCTCGGTTCGAACGATGTCTATGCATCTGTCAATAGGGGCAAGAGCCAATTGAATATTTTATATGAGCAGACTTATGTGGATAATAAGGCATCCGAATATAATGAGGATGCTCAATATCTTCTACATGATGGTTCTGAGTATCAGATATCTCGAAAAATCATGAATGGGGCAACTCAAAATTATGGTAATACATTGCAGTTGAAGTATAATCTGGCTGATTCTGCCTTATATGTATTCCAGACAACGCTTACCACGGATTTCAGCAATCAGCCTTATACATCGAATGAGGTGTGGTTTTCTGAATCAGGAAAGCCTGCATATCCTGTTTACAGAACCAGCAAGGGTAGGAACTTTACTCCTGCTCTCGATTTGTATTTCTATCATCAGTTGGGCAAGCATCAGTCTTTGTCGGCAGATGTTTTGGGCACTTATATCCACACCAAAGGAGCCTATTATGAAGGTGAGGGCGACCCCCTATCAATATCAGGTAGATGGAAAGACCTATTCGCTCATAGCCGAGGCTATCTATGAAAACCGGTTGAAACCCTTTACTTTTTCTGCAGGAACCAACTTGAACTGGAAATATATGGATAATCAGTATTTGGGTGATGTGGTTAGCGAGAATGGTATCCGTTCATTGGGTATTTATGGTTTTGCACAAATCAAGGGAAGTTTGGGACAATTCAAGGAAGGAACATCCCGTTTAACTTATGTGGCTGGCTTCGGGTTGAGTAATCAGTCTTATCGACAGGGAGATGAGGAATTTAGTTTTTGGCTTTGTCGTCCGAAACTCACATTGGCTTATTCCTTGACATCTTCGTTTCAGATCCGCTTGGGAAGTGAATTATCACAGCATATTTCGCAGATAGCTATGATTTCGGATACCCGTATTCGAAAGAACAGTATGGAATGGACTGTGGGTAATCCTTCGCTTAAGCCTAGCAGTAGATATGAGAACTGGGTGGTATTCTCTTTCAGTAAACCAAGGATAAATACTGATTTTACCTTGAATTATCGCATCAATCGTCATTGTGATTTGGCGAAATACACCCGCACGGAAAATGATCAGTTTCTTTATTCCCAGACGAATCAGCCCCATTGTAATATGTTGTATCTTACGAATGATACCCGGTTTGACATTATCCCCGACCACCTTATATTCTCTGTGAATGCAGGTATTTACCGTTTTTTCAATAAGGGCGATGAGTACAGTCATTGTTATACTGCTTATAATTATGGTGGAACATTACAGGGATATTGGGGAAAATGGACAGTGATGCTGTATGCTGATAACGGTTGGAACTTTATGGAGGGAGAGAACATCGGGCATAATCCACCTTCATTGGCAACCTCAGCCAGTTATCATATAGGTGATTTCGATTTTACGCTCTATATGCATAATCCGTTTATGGCTCATCCGAAATCCTATTCAGCAGAAATCGTCAACGCCTTGCTCCGTAAGCAGGTTCGTGGTTATGACAATTCGGGAGGTAATTTGCTCCGTATCGGTGTTGCCTGGAATATCAATCGGGGAAAGGAATACCGTAAGATACAGCGGAATATCAACAATGAGGAGCGAGAAACGGGTATCTTGAAATAGTTGGCTTTGCTTTCTATATGGGTTGCATTGGCAACAGCCGGATTTATTTCTTCCCTTTATTGATGATATAAATTCCGGCAGTAGCCAATGCGCCTGCTATCAGATACTTCCAGTAGAAGGTTTCACCAAGACAGAGGCAGGAGGTGATGGCTCCTACTACGGGGATGAGCGAATTGTATATTGCTACCTTTCCTACGGGATTGCAGCTCAATAGTTTATTGTAGAGAGCGAAACTGATGGTTGAGATGGCAATGAGCAGCAGAAGGATGGTGATGCCCCAGAGGCTGATGACTGGCAGATAGCCACCCATTAACAATGCAGGAATCACCAGCAAGGCTCCACCGATACTCAGCGAATAACCGGTTCCTACGAAAACATCCACTCTCTTGCTCAATCCTCGGGTCAGCAGGGAAGCACTGGCTCCACACAGGGCGTTGAGGATAATCATACCATCGCCCAGGAAAGTGAAACTACCGCTTTCCTTTCCGCCAAGGTTCAAGGCTAGGATGCCTAGGAATCCGATGATGCAGCCCAATGCCTTTTGCCACGTCATCCTGTCGCTCTTGAAGAAGATACAGGCAAGGATAACCACCGTGAAGACGCTCATCGAATTGAGTATCGCCGAACGTGCTCCTGCATTATGCGAGAGTCCGAAATAGAAGAAGGCATAATGAAGGGTGGTGTTGAGGAGTGCATAGAGGAGAAGAAACCAGACATTCTCTTGAACAGCTTTCTTCTTGAATCCGAATTTACGATGCGAGCTTCTGGCGATGGCAAGGATGATGATACCGGAGATGAAGAAGCGGATGCCGGCAAAAAGCATCTTGCTTCCGGTCATGTCTGCTGTAATCTGATATTCCTCCATTCCCATTTTTATCAATGGGTAAGCCCATCCCCACGAGATAGCAGCCGTAAGGGCGAACAGGCTTACCCATACCGGTCGCTGAAATATACTGAGTGTATTTGTTTCTTTCTTTTCCATTATAATTTAATTGGTATTCCCTTGCTTCTGTGTTTGCTAAATGGCAATCTACAAGTCCCCCAGATGCCTTTCTATCGGAATACCTCGGTTCTTGTCCTTGTCATCCTTGTTGATGTCTATCCAGTTGCGCAGGGTATCCATGGCGATGCGGGTGGCATGGCGAAGCTGATCGCCATCCTTCAGTCTGCCCACGATGATGCTGGAGAAGATGTCGCCGGTGCCCGGGAACTGAACGGGGATTTCTTCGTAGGGCAGGAGGAAATACTCTTCTGTAAGATGATTGAAACCTACCACGGCATGCTGACCCTCTACGATGCACGAGGTGATGAGCACGGAGTGGGAACCGATGGCTCTCAGTTTATCTATCAGTTCATAGGCTTCCTTCTCCGAGATTCCCTCTTCCTTGTATTCCGAATCCGTCAGCAGACAAGCCTCGGTATAGTTGGGAAAACAGAGATGCGATACGCTCAGCATCTCCTTCATGCATCTCACGGTACTCTCACTGGCTCCACCATAGAGCTTGCCGTAATCGCCCATCACGGGATCCACATAGATGTCGGTGCCTAGTGCTGCCTGTTCTCTGCAATAACGTGCCACCAGCTTAGCCTGACGCTCCGAAGCCATGAAACCCGTGGTGATGGCATCAAAATGAATGCCCAGTTCGTTCCACTTCTGCAAGGCTTCCTCGATATACGAAGTGCATTCCAGAATGGCATACTTGCCGTATGGGAAGGTGTTACTGATGAGCATGGTGGGCAGATTGAACACATCGAGTCCCATATAAGAGAGGATAGGCATCTGAACAGCGGCAGATACCTTTCCGTAGCCACACATGTCGCTGATAATAAGGATATTACTTTTCGCTTTCATTCTTTCTTTTTTCTACTTGCTTTTCTTTCTTATCCTGATTATCTCTTAATAGCTGGCTGTACACTTGATGCCCAGAGCCTCTACACGCTCCTTGATGGCATCGAGAACTTCCTTTGGTGCCTTTTCCAGCAACTTGTCTGGTGTTTCGCGGGCGATGGTATAAACCATTACCTGCTGAGGCTGGATGTCTTTCACTGCCTCCAGCCAAGGAGCTACGAAATGCTCGCTGGTATTGTCCAAACCGTCACCTCTCAGGAACATGGTCTGGATGATGACGTGCCCCTTAAACATCTTCAGATATTTGATTACATCCTTCACGTCGTAGTTAGGCTGCTGAGGGCGGTCCAGCTTCTTGATGTAATCCATATCCACGGTATCCAGTTTCAGGATGTTGTTATCCACGAGCATCAGCGCCTCTCTCACTTCCTCCTTATATATATAGGTGGCGTTGCTGAGTACGGATACTTGTGCTTCAGGGAAATATTTCTTGCAGAGTTCCATCGTATCTTCCACGATTCCCTTGAAGTCAGGGTGTCCCGTAGGTTCACCGTTTCCTGCGAAGGTGATGTCGTCCAGAGGCTGGTTGTTGTCGTGGCGTTCTTTCAGAACCTTCTCCAATCCTTCTCTTACCTCCTCGCGGGTAGGGCGCTTCTTCTTAGGACGGAAGTCAGCGTTGAATCCGCATTCGCAATAAACGCAGTCGAATGAACAGACCTTGCCATCAGATGGCATAAGGTTGATGCCCAGTGAAACTCCCAGACGGCGGGAATTTACCGGACCGAATATCGGTGATGGATAAATAATCGTTGACATAATCTTATTCTCCTTTATCTAATCTATTCTTTATTTTATCTTGGTAATACCTATTTTTTATACCAATCTTATTTACTTGTTCGTAATTTGGTGGGCAAAAGTACTAAAAAATGTTGGAATGAACAAATAAATCAACTGAAAATCGATTTATCCTTACCATTTGTCTTCTATCTCCGATAGATTGTGTACTTTTGCATTCCAATCCGGGGAGATTCTTGGTGATTTCGATTCGGATTTAAAGGAAAAAACAAAAAAGTTGATGTTTTGCTTAGTTTTTCGCTTGGCTCAACTGTATAGATAGTATATGAACAGAAAAAAGGACATAGAACAGTTATTCCGTCAGCATTACGCGAAGATGTACAATCTGGCCAGATGCATTCTTTCGGATGATGACGAGAGCAAGGATGTGGTGAGTGAAGTATTCGCCCAGATTCTTGCCGATGATGTGGTTCTGGTGCCTGGAAGTGAGGATGGTTACTTGATGCGGAGCGTACGCAACCGCTGTCTCAACCTGATAGCTCATAAGAGCGTGAAGGAAAGGGTGGCGAAGCTGCTGCTGGCTGATGCCGACGTGATTCTCTCGGAAGAGACCGACGAGCGGCTCGACCGGCTGATGCTTCTCATCGAAGACCTGGAACCGCCTATTCGGCAACTCATTTTCCGTCTGCGCTATCTTCAGGAGAAATCTTATCAGGAGGTGGCTGATGAAGTGGGAGTGAGCAAGGTGACGGTATTCAACCATCTCTCGAAGGCGATGGACTGGATTAAGAAACAATTTAAATGAGCAAGACAATGACAAACATGAGTAAAGAAGAAAAGCGGATGATGCTCTTTGACATGCAGGAGCATCCCGAGAAATATACTGACGAGCAGGTGGAGCACCTGCTTGCCGATGAGGAAGTGAAGGAGTTCTTCCATGAACTGGCGATGGCGAGAATGGCTGGCAAGAAAGCCAATCCGAAGGACGTGGATGTGGATGGGGCTTGGAAGGAATTTGTTCAGGCTCATCACGAGGATAAGATGTCGATAGATGCCGGCAAATCCAAGGACGCTTATCGCAACCGGATGAAGATTGCTGCATCCATCGTTGGCATCATCTTCCTTTCGGGGGTAGCCTTGGCTGCGATTCACAATGGCTGGTTGGGGTTCCCGGCTTCTGATCAGACAGCGGATAACAAGGCTGCGACAGAACAGATGGCAACAACCCAGGCGCTGACGAATGACAGTCTTCGTGCAGCAACAGCAGAGAAGAAGGAATCGCTTGATATGAAACCCGTGGTGTTTGATGATGCCGAATTGGGAACCATTCTGGCTCAACTATCCAGTTTCTATCATGTCAAGGTGGAGTATGTGGATGCCGGTGTCCAGCACATCCGTCTCTTCTTCAACTGGAACAAGACGAAGACATTGGAGCAGAACCTTGAGATTTTGAATGCTTTCGACCGCATACAGATAGAGTATATTGACGGTACATTGTTGGTGAAATAAGATAGGAGGATATATTTATGAGAGATTTTTGGAAACCAATGCCCGTTAGCGGCAAGCTTATCAGAGAGCTTCTTCTTCTCTTCCTGCTGTTTGGGGTTCAGCAGTCTTATGCCCAGCGCATCACCCGACAATATAATAATGTGTCGTTCTCTGCGGCATTGAAGGATTTGAATGCCCGCCAGCATAAGTACACCATCAACTTCGTGTATGATGAACTGGAGGATTTCAGGGTGACCAAGAGCATCCGAAACCAGAGTGTTCCTGATGCCATCATGCAGCTGATAGGATTCTATCCCATCAGGATGACGCAGGTGGAGGATAATATCATGGTGGAGTGTACGCAGAAGACTCCCACCAAGATGATAGGCCGTATCATCGACAATAAGAATCGCCCTGTAGATTTCGCCAATGTAGCCCTGCTGAATGTTCGTGATTCTTCATTGATTAATGGCGGCGTGACGAATGAGAACGGCCAGTTCGTGATTCCCTGCGAAGCCACAAAGGCGATAGTTAGAGTAAGTTGCGTGGGCTATATTACGACAAGCAATACATATAATATAGGTAAGATAGGGACAATAACTCTGAAAGAGGCAACAATGAACCTGCAGAAAATTGTAGTGAAAGGACATCGACAGCCTTTCAGAATGACTTCTGAAGGATTGGTGGCTCAGGTAGAAGGTACATCCTTGGAGAAAATGGGCTCGGCAGAAGATGTTTTGAAACATCTTCCGAGAGTGATGCAGAAGAATGGAGAAATAGAAGTCTTGGGCAAAGGTAAACCTTTGATTTATATAGATAACAAGAAAATCAAGGGAACCATTGATCTCGACAGATTGAGTTCTTCTGACATCAAACATGTGGAGGTGATAACCGAGCCGGGTGCAGAATACGATGCAACCTATCAGTCTGTCATCAGAATCAAGACGACAAGAAAGAAGGGAGAAGGACTGGGATTGACTTATCGGCAAGTCTATCAGCGCAATCATCAGAACAATCATCGTGAAGAACTCGATTTGAATTATCGTTATCGGGGATTGGATATCTTCTCCAATTTGTATGGTGGTTTGTCTCAGGGCTATCAGGATCAGTATAATGATAACAGACTCTACGGCAAGACGCTCATGAGTATCAATGAAGACTTGATTATCAAAAACAAGAGTTACTATACCAGTGGAAGTCTTGGTTTTAATTATGTTTTTAATGATAGGCATTCCGTGGGTGCCACTTACGAGGTGAACATCAATCCTTATAGTCGGGGTGGATGGAATTCGCTGATGGATGTCTGGAAGAATGGCTCCAAGACAGAAAGCTATACAAATGATATGTATTGTCGTTTCAAAAGCCGACCTACGCAGGATATTACGGCTTATTATGCCGGACAGATAGGAAAGGTGAGCATAGAATGGAATGGGGAAATATATCTTCGTAAAACAGGACAGACACAATATTCTGAAGAAACAGGAATTGAGGGCGGAGATTCTCGTACGATAGAATCTGATTTCACGGCTGATAGTTGGATGCATGCATCTAAGCTGGTACTGAGCTTTCCGGTATGGAAAGGTACTCTGAAGGTTGGTAATGAGTTTACCGAAAGTTGCCGTGCCAATCTTTACACTATAGATGAACAGGGAACTGACTTGCCAGGCAAGACGGACGACCAGGTGAAGGAAAGTAATCTTGCAGCCTTTGTTTCTTATGGATTGAGACTAAACAAGGTAGAACTGAATGCTGGCCTCAGATACGAACATGTTTCTTCCAATTACTATAATACAGGTGGTGATTATTGGAGCGAGGAAAATAAGGATTATTTCGTACCCGACCAGAGTCGTAAGTACGACCATTTCTTTCCGAATGTGTCCTTGACCTTTCCTGTCGGGAATGTGAAAATGAATATGGTTTATAAGGTGACGGTGAGTCGTCCTTCCTATAGTCAGTTAAGTAGTAACGTGCAATATAATAGTCGCTATTATTATCAGGGTGGAAATCCATTACTCACGTCAACCTTCGAACATGGCATAGGAATTAATCTGGGATATAAATGGTTCCAGTTTTTTGCCAACTGGCGTTATCTTGTAGATCCTTGCTATCAGGTGATAGAACCGTATCATGACAATGAGTTAATCAATATGTACACCTTTCGTAATTTGAATCATACTCAGGTTTGTTACGTGGGACTGACGGCATCGCCAACGATAGGATGGTGGCATCCTACGTTGGACGCTGGTATGAGAAAGCAGTTCCTGACCATTGGTGGTAAGGCATACTGCAAACCGATATTCATGGGCTCTTTTAATAATGCCTTTTCGCTACCATGCGGTTGGACGCTTAATCTTGATATGAGTTGGAACACGCAGGGCCATTCTGCGCTTCCGCTTTATATGGCACAAGGAGGAGTTGACGTCTCTTTGCGTAGAAGTTTTCTTCACGACCGCCTGAATGTCACTTTGGCGGGCAATGACCTCTTTGCGACGATGCGCAATTCCACAAGATTGGTATATGGTACCAGCGATATCTATACCAGAAAATATACCGATACCCGAATGATCATGTGTTCATTTAGCTATAAGTTTAATGTTAGTAGAAGCAAGTATAAGGGTACGGGTGCCGGTAATACAGAAAAGAACAGATTGTAAAATAAAAAAACAGAAAGTATATGAAACGTTGTTTATGGATGATATTCATGGTGGTTGGCATCTGTATGCTAACTGGCTGTAGTAGTGATGATGATAAGTTGGACAGCCTTCCTTGGAATGACAAGGAACTGTTCAACCAGTCATTTGTTTTAAATCAGGACGGGTATTGCATCTTAGATGGAAAGGCTCCTGTCTGTGATATAGATAGGAATGTTCTGAATTCTTGGCTTGTAAGTTATGGCTGGCAACCTGTCGGCATCTATCAGATGAAGGAAAACGGTAAACTTGCAACAACTGATTATCGTGAAGGCATCAAGGATTATAGTCCGAAGGTCTATGAATTCTTATCAGAGAATCAGTTGATGACTTATTATCGTGATGAAGATGCACGTACATTCTGTTTCAAGAAGCAGGATTGGTCGTATGATGATGCGACGGGCATTGTCATCAAAACGAATAAGGCAGGTAAGGTGGATGATTATATGCAAATCCTGGATGTGAAGTTTCATGAAGATGAAGCTTACCTATATGTGATGGAGAAGATTGGTTCGGTGACAGTAGCTGACAATCAGAAAAAAGCCATTTATGGCTTGGTGGTATATCAGCGTTTATCTTCATTAGAACTGATTGATGTGCAGAATACTTATACTATTGATAAGAGTGATGAAGAAGACAAGCCAAATGAAACTGAAAAAGTACCGGATGATTGCCGTTATTATATTCGGTGTGTATATGCCAATTCTAAGGATGCGCATGGAATGGGTGATGGACATAGTAAATTTCAGTCATTCCGACTTTTGAGTTTGGATTTGACAGATTATCTGAACAATAACTCATCAGCTAACCCTTATTATCATTATTATGATTCCATTGTATGGTCATGTAAGGGAATGCCAGATAGGGTAGTGAGTCTCAGAAATGAGAACAATTGTTATGCTGTGTCAATCAACCTTAGCACTTATCTTTTTCAGATCAGCCGTAATACTTCTATGACGGAGGAAGATAGAACATTGATTGTTGCTGATGGCTATAAGGGTGGACGTGTGGTTTATTCTTCCGGCATCTATCTCAATATCTATAATACTGGTTTCATGGGTTACGATTTCGGCTCTTCTGATTTGCTGAATCCATCTAATGAAGACTATGATTTGTATTGCATCTTCGACGAGAGCAAGCGGTTCCGGATAGTCTCTCCTCGTTATTCTCCTGATTTTCCAGAAAAGCCATATTCTGAGCTGAAATACATTGTATCAGGGGTGCTGTTGGATTCTGAGGATCCGGAAAGCATGAAGAAGCATGAGGCTGTGTTGTCAGAGCAAAAGAGGATGTTGGTTGAGCTGATGGATATGTATTATGGTCAGTATGGTAAGGGTGTTGTGGTAGATGATTCGAACAGAGAGAAGTACCGCAATCGTTTCAAGGCTTTGCCATCTGATGCAGACCTTGTGATGTATTGGAAGGGCTATACGCCTGCGCAATGGAACTCTGATTATGAGGGATGTTTAGTTGCTTTAATCTTGAAAAAGAATAAGGAAAATCCTTTGAAGAGTTACTATTGTATCCATGCAGAGCCGATTAAATAGATTTCCCTCTCAATACAACAATGAATATATGACAATCGCTCAAGCGAAGGCAAAACCTTATTGTTTTGCTCTTTGCTTGACCGGTTAAAATTTTATACACATATTTCTAAATCCTGATGAACTACATTTAATATCGGAGCTTGGAGAGCATCCTCAATAGATACAAGAGTGTCTATTGTAAAATTATGTGTTCCCCGCATCCATTTGCTTATTTCCGCTTCCCGTTTTCCGAGTAGAAGGGCTAGGTCTTTCTGCTTCATCCCTTTAGAAACCAGAATGTCATGTATCCTATCTACGATTTGGAAAGACAAATCTACAGACTTGCGAATCTCAGGATCAACATGTTTGCGGCGTTCTTCTAAAATCTTACTTCTTTTCATTTCTTGTAAAGTTTAAATTTCCAATTATTTCTTTGTCAACTAATACAATTGTTCCATCTTTAATTCTCGATTGAATGAAACGACTTGTATCTATCAAGAGTTTTACATAGGGAGCTAGTGTTGTACTTTGTTGCCAACTTTTAGCATCTTTGACTCCTCCGTTTCCGAAAATCAGAATTTTGTTAGATAATCTGATACAGTAGAGTCGAATCTTGTTACCAATATCTATTGGGATAACTCCAACACCATCTCCATAGTGGCCTTCCGGACGGAAATAACGTTCCAAAGCTCCTCGTTCGGAGATTTTGTCCAACCATGAAATGACGACATCTATTTCTTCATCGTAAGAACATCCTTCTGGAAATTTCTCAAAGAAATTTTCAAATTCAGAGAGTTCTTCTCCTTCAAGATGAATACTATAGAAGTTTATATCTTCATACTCTTCTATAAGCTCTATGTTGTACTTCTGTTCCATAAGCTTAACTTTTAAGTTATTTCGTTGCAAAGATAATACAATCTTCTTTAAGTTGTTTATAAATTAACTTAAAAATGAAGAGTAGATATGTTTTTTAACTATTATTTATTAGTCTTATAATGAAATTAGGATTACCTTTGCATCGTTTTTTCCAAAGAAAGTAGAAAATTTCTTCATTTTAGGGGTAATTGATTTCAGGAAAGCTTGTATATAAGAGTAGAAACAAGAAGAAAATGACGTGATGACAGAAGAAAATGAACAGCGGATGGAACGGCTGTTCCACGACCATTACGAGCAGATGTATCGCTTCGCCTTTGCCTTGCTCCATGATAATGAGGAGGCGAGGGATGTGGTGAGCGACGTGTTCTCCAGATTGTGGGATAAACAGCTGGTTCCAGACCGGGCTTACCTGATGCGGAGCGTGAAGAATGCCTGCATCAATCTTATAGCCAGAAAGAAGAGAGATGAAAGACTGAAACGGCTTCTCCCTCTCTCGGAAGAGAAATTGACGGAGGAAGAACCTTCTCGTCTGGAAGAGCGATGGCAGGCTGCGGTGGATTGCATTGACCATGACCTGACCGACCAGACTGCTTCCGTCATCCGATTGTGCTATCGGGAAGGAATGTCGTATAAGGATACGGCGGAGGAGCTGGGCATCAGCGTCTCGGCAGTGAACAAGCATATCGTAAAAGGTTTGCGAACGCTCAGAGAAAAGTTGAAAGGAAAACAATAACCCTAAAATGAAGAAAGGAAAGAAAATGAAACATGAATTATCTGACATAAATCCTCAGAAGATGGATTCTCAGAAATGGGATATGCTCCTCGATCTCCTGGAGCATCCCGAAAAGTATTCCGAAACCCAGAAGGATGAACTTCTGGGCGATGAGGAAGTGAACGAACTCTATCAGCTGCAGGTAGAGACCCGACAGTCTCTGGATTTCGCCAAGTCGAAGGAAAAGATGAAGATGCCTTCGATTGATGCAGAATGGGAGAAGCTGAAAGATGAGATGAAGCTGAAAGAAGAAAAGCAGCAGAAAGATGAGACGAAGCAGAATGCAGAAACCAAGCAAACAGCCAAGCAGCTTCCTCTCTGGAGTCCGATGAGAAAGGTGGCTGCCGTTGCAGCCGTCCTTTTTGTCTCCGGCATCACCTTTGCAGCCATTCATCTGGTAACCCGTTCTCATCAGCCATCAGATAACAGCAATACCGAACTCGTGGCATCCCAAAAGGATTCTATCCAGCAGGTTTCTGCTCCTCAGAAATCCAACATAGAAGAAAAGACAGATTCTGCAAGTCTTGCCCAGCTCCCATTGGTTTACGAAAACGCTGAGCTTCAGAATATCCTTACTCCTATTGCCGGGCATTTCCATCTCCAGGTAACTTATCAGAACGAGTCGGCTCGCCATATCCGTCTCTTCCTGCAACTGGAGAAGAACATGAGTCTGGATGATATCATCGAACTGTTGAATCATTTCGAGAAAGTGAATATTCGTTATGAAGGTCAAACTTTAATCGTGGAATAAGATGAAAAGATTAAGATATATCATGCTGCTGGCAGGTTTGATGAGCCTTTCTCTTCAGACCATCTATGCCCAACGCATCACCCGCAGCTTCCGCAACACTTCTATGTCAGAAGCACTCACCATCCTTGCCAAGAGCACCAAGGATTATCGTATCAACTTTATGTATGATGAACTGGAAGATTTCACGGTTACCACAAGTATCGTGAAGCGAACAGCTCCGGATGCCATCCGCCAGATCATGGGCTTCTATCCGATGAAGATGACGATAGATGGCGAAAACATCTTTGTGGAGTGTACGCAGAAGACTCCCACCAAGATGATAGGTCGCATTGTAGATGCGCATCATCGCCCTGTAGATTTCGCCAATGTAGCCCTGCTGAATGTTCGTGATTCTTCATTGATAAATGGCGGTGTGACGAATGAGAACGGCCAGTTCGTGATTCCCTGCGGAGCCAGAAAGGCGATAGTAAGAGTAAGTTGCGTGGGCTATCATACCGCTGTTGATACTTATAATACAGGTAAGATAGGTTCAATTACTCTGAAGGAGGCAACAATGAACCTGCAGAAGGTGATTGTGAAGGCGGTTCGCCCAAAGACCAAACTGACTCGCGAGGGATTCCAGACCCAGGTGCAGGGTACGATACTGAGTGATGCGGGTATGGTTGCCGACTTGTTGAAGCAGGTTCCAAGAGTGCGTGTGGATAAGGATGGAAACTGTTCGGTGTTTGGAAAAGGCACACCGGAGATTTATGTCAATGGCAGAAAGCTGACCGACAAAAATGAATTGCAAACCATATCTTCAAAGGATGTGAAGAACGTGACGGTTATCACGACTCCTGGTGCGCAGTATGATGCCCAGGTCAATTCGGTGATTCGTATTACTACGGTCAAGAAGCAAGGTTATGGATGGAGTGGTAATTTCCAGGCAAAATATGGTTTTGCCATGAAGAATGCCTGGCAAGAGCAGGCTAATCTCAATTACCGTGTGGGTGGACTGGATGTATTCGGTGGATTGATGTGGTCAGATTCGTATTTCTATGATAAGTTGGGATTGGATGAATATATCAATGGAAATCAGCATCAGATATATCAAAAATCAGTAGGGCGCATAGATGCTAGAAATTATGGACCTGATGCCAATCTGGGTTTCAATTATGAATTCAACGAAAATCATACCATCGGTCTGAAATATAAGTTTGGTTCTGGCAATACTAAGTATTTTACTGTTAGGCAGAACTATTCCATCTTTCAGGATGGAGTTCACCAGGGAGATGTAAATTATCTCAACGATGAGTCTGATTCCAAGCAGACTCCTATGCATCAGGCTGACTTTTATTATAATGGTAAGATAGGCAAGTGGAGTATAGACCTGAATGCATCTGCTATGTGGCGGACGAAAGACCAGATACAGAAAGCCACAGAAACCAGTTCTGAGTTGGGCGACCAGATTGTATGTTCAGATAGTCATACCAAAGGAAAGTTGCTTGCTGGTAAATTGGTTGTTTCTTATCCTTTGACCGACCAGTTGAACATAGACTTTGGTTCGGAATACACAAATTCTGATAGTCATACCAACAACCAGAACGAGGGTGGTGTGGCTGCATCCAATGATTCCAGAATCAAGGAACAGAACATAGCCGCTTTTGCTGAGGCTGCATGGTCGTTGGGAGATTATTCCCTGAATGCCGGTGTGAGATATGAGCATGTAAAATCAGACTATTATGCCGAAGGAGTGCTCAATCCGGATATGAGCAGAAAGTATGATAATGTATTTCCTAATGTATCCTTGGGATATGACAAGGGCAAGTGGCATTCTTCGTTGAATTTCACGGCGAAGACCTATCGACCAAGTTACTTCCGTCTTTCCGGTTATACCCGATATACGAGTCGTCATACCTATGAAAGCGGCAATCCGGACTTGCGACCAACGGATGCCTATCATCTGGAATGGGATGCGCAATATTCCTGGCTGAGTTTCTCTGCTGAATATATCTACAACAAGAATGCCTCGGTATATATGATGAAGCCATTCCAGGGCAATAAGGATATAGCCCTGTCATATTATGAGAATGTTGATAAGATTCAGAATCTCAAGTTCTATCTTGAAGCTACTCCGGTGATAGGCTTGTGGCATCTTGACTATACGGTAGGTCTGGTCAATCAGTTCTTTGATGCCAGCAAATATGTCAGCGACTATAATGCCAACCGTCCTTCTCTCTATCTGGATTTGGAGAATACCTGGGTATTGCCACATCATTGGAAGGCTAGATTGGAATACGCTTACCAGTCGCGTAATTATAGCGAATTGGGTGTCAACTATGCATGGAATTCCCTGGATGCCTCTATTTCCAAGTCGTTCCTGAATAACCGACTGGTTGTGAGACTGGAAGCAGAGGATTTGCTTCATGGTCAGAACGAGAGTTGGAAATATAATAATTCGTATGCGCACTTCACCAGAACCGGTATAGATAATACCCGCATGTTCTTGGTCAATGTAACTTATAACTTCAATGCCACCAAGAGCAAGTATAAGGGTACGGGTGCTGGTAATGCAGAAAAGAGCAGATTATAGTTTCAATTTAACAGGATTTTTTCCTCTGTTTCTTTGCCATCTCCATCTTTTTCCTTAATTTTGCAGCGGAAACTCTATAATAGATATTTGTAATGGCAATAAGAATGAAGATGAAACAGAAAAAGATAGGCATCGCTTCGGCTCTGGGCCTGGTGGTGCTGGGACTGTATGGTGCCAGCAACTATATGCTCAATTATTCGCTCAACTATCCGAAGGAGGAGAGAATGACGGCTGAGCATTGGAAGAACAGAATGAAAAACGAGTGCCCCTGGATGATTGGCTGGATGGACTCTGTGTATCAGCACCATTGCGTGAAGGATACCTTTGTCACGATGCCGTCGGGCTACAAGGCACATGCCATCTATCTCTATGCACCGAAGACTACGGAAAAGACAGCCGTGGTGGTGCATGGCTATCAGGTGCGCTCCGAGGGAATGCTGCACATCGCCTATCTCTATAATCACGATATGGGGTATAATGTGCTCCTGCCAGATCTGTATGGACATGGAGAGAGCGAGGGCGATCATATCCAGATGGGATGGAAGGATAGATGGGATGTGATCAGATGGTCGGAAATCGCCAATGAGATTTTTAAAGTGAAGAGTGAAGAACAAAGAGTGAAAAATGAAGAACGAAGAGTGATGAATACCCTTCAGGTGATTCATGGTATTTCGATGGGTGCGGCAACCACGATGGCAGTATCGGGAGAGAAGACTCCCGATTACGTGAAGTGCTTTGTGGAGGATTGCGGCTATACCAGCGTGTGGGATGAGTTTTCCGCTCAGCTCAAAGACCAGTTTGGCTTGCCTGCCTTCCCGTTGATGAATACCACTTCTGCCCTTTGCCAGTATCGCTACGGCTGGTCGTTTGCCGAGGCGCAGCAGATAGAGCAGGTTCGCAAGAGCACCAAACCGATGCTCTTTATCCATGGCGATAAGGATGCCTTCGTGCCCTACGCCATGCTGCATCCCCTTTACGAGGCAAAGACGAAGGGCAGAAAAGCTATCTTCATCGCCAAAGGCTCCGTTCATGCTATGGCATATCGCGACCATCACGAGGAATACACCCGCATCGTGAAAGACTTTGTATCGAAAGAGGAATAGGCTATTCTCCGATATGTTGTCCCACCACATATCCCGTGGTCCAGGCTGCCTGCAGATTGAAGCCGCCGGTGATGGCATCAATGTCGAGCACTTCGCCGGCAAAGAAGAGGTGAGGGCATACCTTGCTCTCCAGGGTATGCAGGTCGATGTTGCTGAGGCTGATACCGCCACAGGTAACAAACTCCTCCTTGAAGGCTCCCTTGCCGTTTACCTGATAGAGGTCGTTGGTGAGGGTTTCTATCAGCAGGTTGCAACCCTTCTTTCCCATTTCGCTCCATTTCTTTTCGGGTGCATATCCCATTTTCTGAATCAGGAAGAGCCAGAGGCGGGATGGCAGATTGTAAGGGCGGATGCTTGCCAGCTGCTTCTGCGGGTTGGCGATGATGATGCCCTGGATGTTCTCTTCCACCAGCGAGCGGTTGCTCTCGTGTACCCAGTTCACGGAAATTTTGATCTGATAGTTGTTCTCGTGCAGATGGCGGGCTGCATGGGATGAGAGTTTCAGCACGGCAGGACCGCTCATGCCCCAATGGGTGATGAGGAGCGGACCCTCAGCCTTCAGCTTGGTGCCCGGAATGCTGGTATATACAGGATCTACCACCGTGCCCATCAGATTTTTGAAAGCCTTGTCGGCAATGTTGAAGGTGAAGAGCGATGGGATAGGCTGCTCTATCGCATGTCCTAAATCAGAGAGATGCTTGAAGTTCTCTATCTTCGGATGACCGCCCGTGGTGATGGCTACCCGGTGGAAGGCAATCTGCCTGATTTCGGAAACGGGATGAGAGACAGAAGATGCACCCGATAGATTTCCCTTTCCTTTTGAAATTTTGAAATCCAGGAGCAGGCGCTCATCCTCCAGTTCGGTGATGGCGGTGAGCTGATGATTGCATTGTATCTTCACGCCCAGTCGCTTGGCGGTATTCACCAGGCAGTTAATGATGCTGTGTGAATCCTGCGTTTGCGGAAACACACACTGGTCTTCCTGTGTAACCAGAGGTACGCCGTTCTCCTCAAACCAGTCGAAGGCATGCTGGTAGTCGAATCTCTTGAAGAGTCGTTTCATCAGTTTATGTCCGCGAGGGTACGCCTGTTTCAGGTCGGAAATCTCGTCAAAGGAATTGGTAAGATTGCATCTTCCTCCTCCCGTGATTTCCACCTTGGCGAGAACCTTCGAATTCTTCTCGAAAATCGTGATGTCGGCGTGAGGGAAGTTGCGCTTGGCCTCTATCGCCGCAAAGAATCCTGCGGCACCCCCACCAATAATTGCAATATGTAGTGATTGTGGCATATCGTATTTTTGGTTGATTAGGGTGCAAAGGTACTGCTTTTCTTTGATAAAAGAAAAAAAGTTCTCCTTTTTCTTTTGCAGATACGATAGATTTTTGTAACTTTGCGCAAAAATCATAGTATATCAAGTATCAAATAGATTTATGGCAAAAAGAGAATATGTTGAGGCCAACAAGCGTTGGCTGGAGGAAAAGGCAAAGGAGGAGGGCGTTATGGCGCTGCCTCGTGGTATATATTATAAGGTGTTGAAGCAGGGAGACCCGAAGGGAGCACAGCCTAGCCGACGCAGCATCGTGACGGCTCATTATACCGGTTGGACCATCAATGGCAAGAAGTTTGATTCCAGCCGTGGCGGCACGCCATTCGCCATGCGGTTGAGCGACTTGATTGATGGCTGGATTGTTGCCATGCAGCAGATGCACGTGGGCGACCAGTGGGAACTTTACATCCCAGCCGAAATGGGCTACGGCAAGTTCTCGCAGCCGGGCATCCCAGGCGGTTCTACCCTGATATTCGAAGTAGAACTGCTGGGTGTGGGATAACCCGGATACTTGAAATTATAAAGATCATTAAGACAAGAGAGTCTTGTCCGGCTATAGTCGGTTCAATTCATCTTCCGCACTGTTCATGCCGTTGTATCTTCCCTTGCGCTTGTTGAATTTCCAGGTTACGGTCAACTTGTAGCTCCATAGCTTGTAATCCTCAGTCTGGGAGAAGTCAACGGCATGCTCGTGGGTTCGCTCCTTGAAGAGCTGCTGATGGAAGAGGTCGTTGGCACTGAAGGCAACCTGTAATCTGCCGTCCATCCACGATTTGTTGGCACCAAGACTCCAGTTCTGAGTGGGGCTGAACTTCGTTTTGCCTACTTGTCCTCCGTTGTCAAAACTGTAGGAGAGTGACAGCTGATAGTCGTTTGGTAGCGTGAAGTAATTGTCAAACGATGCATTCCAAGTTGCTCCGTTGTAACTGATTAGCTCTCCATGATCATTTACGGAGAAGCGCTGATAAGTGATGCTTGCATTGACATTCGGACGCCAGCAGCCGAAGACGTGACCCCAGTTGAGATAGGCCATGTATTTCTGCATCTTGTTGAAGTTCATGAATGTACTCACGTATCTCACGGGCTTGTCCTCCGGCACTTCATGAATGTACATGATGGAGTGGTCGGTACGGGTGTATCTCAGCATTCCCATGAAATCTTTCCACTGCACGGAGTAGGTCAGACGATAGGTGTTGACAGGCTGCAGCTTCGGATTGCTGATCTGATACTGAAAGCGCGAGATATAGTAGATGTTCCCACTGAGCTGACTGAAAGAAGGTCGGGCGGTGGTAGTTCGGAAGCTGAGCGAGTGATGCCACGATGGTTCGTTGAGAGTGATACCGAACGATGGAAACCACTGGTCGTAATGACGCTCCATATTATCGGGAGATTCCTCCGACAGATTGGTGTATCGGGATGTGAGATGCTCGTATCGGATGCCTGCCCACCAGCTCCATCTGCCAGCTTCACCCTGATATTGCAGGTAAGCAGCCGTCTTGGTATCGTGGTTTTTGTATTCCGTAGTTCCAAGCATATCGGCAGAACTTTCGGTTTTACCCTTGCCTTCCATCAGGCTCCATTCGCCACCATAGTTGATGGAATGTTTGTCAGAGATGAGTTGCTTGACTTCGATTCTTCCACTATAGATATCGTAGTTGGAATTGGAACGGTTGAGGGTTTCCTGCATCTCGCTACCTTCTTTCTCCGTGATAGGCTGGCTGTCAGAATCCTTGTTCCTTGCATAGTCCAGATAAATCTGTGATGAGAGATGCTTCGACCATTTAGCCAGATGGAAGAGGTTGAAGTGGTGACTGCGCTGGTGTCCCCATTGCTGACTCTCCGCATTAAAGTACTTCATTTCGCCATCCGCATCAGAAAGCTTCATCTCTCTATTTGTATCTTCTCCTGCTGGGTTAGGATAGCGATAGTACTGCTGCTGTTTCTCGCTTCTGCCGCCATTCAGCCAAAGCCCTTCCCATTGTATTCCCACTTCGTGTTGCTTGCTGAGCAACCAGTCGAAGTTGAGTTCTATAGCGTTATAATTTGCCTTGTTCTTGCCATAGCGGTCGGTTCCGAAGAGATATTCGCCATCTTTGGCTCTTACGAGCGCTTCCTGTGGCTGATGCACATTGTATCGGTTGTCTGTGTAGCCGTAAAATCCTGTGAGCGAAATCTTCTTCGTTACCCAACCCAGGGTCAATTCCTCGTGGTTGGTGTTCACCTCGCTCAATTTATCATACACCTGCATCTTGCCGAATATACCCTCGTCTGTTCTTCTCGTCAGGATTCTCAGTACGGCTCCCGTCGTTGCATCATATTTTGCACCAGGAGTGGTAATGAGTTCTATTTCATCTATCAACTTCACATCGAGATGAGAGAGTTCGGCAGAGGTAGCCTTCTTGTCGTTGAGATAGATGGTGGGTGCTCCCAGTCCGTTTACTTCCAGAGTTCCATCGGAGGTTTGTTTCATGCCGGGTATGTGCTTCAATACATCTTCCAGCGTTGGCTCCTTTGCCAAAGGAGTGTTGCGGACACGGGTAACCAGGGTCTCGTTTCTCATCTTGTACATCGGGCGATGACCTGTTACGGTTACGGCTTGAATCTCGGCCTCCTTATCAGCTTTGATTGAATCTTTTTCCGTCTGTACTGAGTCTGCGGAAACTCCGGATGTCGGGAATTTCCCGTTTTGTGCTGTTGCACAGGTGGCGGTGGCTAGCATCGCACATATAACTGTTTCTTTCTTCATTTTCTTCCTTGTTTTTGTTTTCATCTGCAAAGGAACAGCTTTTCGGGCTCAAAATCGCAAATAATCATTACTGAAACATTACGCTGGCAAAATAATCTTGCTTCACCTTATTATATATAGTGAAATCTTCGTACCTTTGCACTGAAAAAAGAAAAAAAATATGAATAGAAGAATCAAACAAGTCTGGCTGCTCGCCATCCTTTCCTCTTTCCTGCTGATAGGCTTGCAGACCTATTGGCTCTATAATAGCGTGACCTATTCGATGGGAGAGATGGGGAAGAAAAATGCCGAAAAGGCGGAACAGGCAATAGTCACTTATCAGACAAATATCGGAGCAGCGGTAAAAGAAAAATCACATATCGGTTATGTCGTTACGGCATATTTTTCAGACTACAAGAGTCCCTGTACTACGGTTTGCTCTCCGCTGGATACGGATACAATCATTGGTGGAGTGGTGTATAGCAAGCCGGGATTCGGCAACGTGATGGAGAAGAGAGATACTTTCGATTTGCGTGAGACGGATTCCAACAATTCTTTTGATTGCCTGAATACTTACATCACTTACCAGCTTACCCGTTTTGATAAGGCGCATTTTGACCGTTTCATCAGTAGGAAACTGGGCAATGATTTCATCGGGGCAGAGATGAAGACGGGAAAGCATCGTCTGTGGCAGACAAGAATCGTAGAGCCTCCTACCTTGTTTCATCACGAAATGCTGGTAGAAGTGCCTTTCAATCCTATCCAGTATCAGTCGATGCAAATGAGGATGCAGGTGCCGATGCTGCCCATCCTGAAGGGAATGATGTGGCAGATGATAGGAAGTCTGCTGGTTACCATCATGCTTCTCCTGAGCATAGCTTATCTCATCAAGGTGATGCTCCTGCAGAAGAAGGTGGATAAGATGCGAAGCGACTTTGTGCATACGATGATTCACGAGCTGAAACGCCCCGTGCAGACGCTGAAGATGTGTGTATCTGTATTCTCTGCTCAAAAGACAGATGAGAAGGATGAGAATGCTCTCATCATGGAGACGGTTAGAGAGGAAAGCGATAACCTGACCGCCTATCTCGCCAAACTCCGGGAAGTAATCAGGGCAGAGGAACATATCCCGCTCCAGATAACGTCTTTCGATATCCATGCCGCCTTGCTGAATCTGGTGGCTGTGTATCGAAAGAACAGACAGAAGGAGGTGAATGTTTCGCTCGATTACCAGCGCACTTCCGACCTGATGATGGGAGATAGAGACCAGCTTCTGAATGTGGTCAGCAACCTGATGGAGAACTCGGTGAAGTATTCTGGAGACATAGTCAATATCCATGTTGCCTGCCGAGATACCGGGAAGGGGGAAGTCATGATTTCTGTATCAGATAATGGAATCGGAATTTCGTCCGACGAGCAGCAGAGAGTCTGGACGAAGTTCTATCGCAGCAATACTTACCCGGATATGATGCAGCCGGGCATCGGCTTGGGCTTGAGTTTTGTGGATATGATTGTGAAGGCCCATGGGGGTAGAAAAATGATGCAGAGCGAAGTGGGCAAGGGAACCAGGATTTCAATAGTCATCCCGCAACACTCCTGATGCATCCGGTTTAACGCTATAAACAACAGAAAAAATGATCAAGATATTATTTGCAGACGATGACTTGAAGTATTCCATGTTGCTGAAGAGTTTCCTTCAGCAGCATGGCTACGACGTGACTTATGCCGGAAATGGCAAGAAGGCATGGGAACAGTTCCCGGAGGTGAAGCCCGACCTGGTATTGCTCGACATCAATATGCCGGAGATGGATGGCTATGAGGTGGCTGAGCGCATCAGAACCATCGACCCGAAGGTGCTTATCTTCTTCCTCACCGACCGTACGGAGAAGAACGATCGGCTGAAAGGTTTCTCCCTGAAGGCAAACGATTATCTTGCCAAACCCTTCTATCCGGAAGAGTTGCTGGCAAGAATAGAGGAGCGGTTCTCTATGAATGAGAGTGAGACGATAGAAGAGGAGGTGTATCATTTCGGTGAAACCACCTTCTGCTATAATAACAATGAACTTCGTACCCGTTCCTCTCGTGTGCTCATCACCAGCCGACAAGCCGACATCCTCCGTCTGCTGGCGAAGAATATCGGTAATGTAGTAAGCAAGGAGATGATACAGGAGGCGGTGTGGGGAACCGTGAGCTATGCCAACTCCCTGGCTGTGAATGTGCAGATGACGTATCTCCGTCATGCTCTTCAGCATGATGTGACCGTTAAGATTGAGTCGCTGAAGAAAAAGGGATATGTACTTACTCTCTTATCTGAAGTATAGTAAATACCTCTTTTATCCGAATTATAAAAAAGTTGATCCGAAACAGCGGCTATTGCTAGCCATCTGTCTCGGATCTTTTTATTTGTGGATGAAGCGGTTTATTCTTCTGTTTTTGCCATCATCTTCTCATAGAGTCCATCCACGATGGAGTCGGCGAGCGAGATGTTGGGCACCATGATGTTTTCACACTTCAGGTATTCGCATGCCTTGAGGAAGATCTCAGCGGCAGGAATGATGACGTCGGCACGGTCTTCTTTCAGGGAGAAGGAAATCTCGCGCTCCTCGATGCTCAGGGGCTGCATCATCGAATAGAGACGCTTCAGTTCGGCAAGCGTCAGGTTTTTGGAGTCCTGCTTGCTGTGGCGTGCCAGCTTGTTCAACTTGTTGATGTTGCCACCCGAACCGATGATCCTGATGTCGCCGTATTGCTCGGCATATCTCGTCAGGTTCTCCTTGAAGAGCTTTTCGGTGTCGGCAGTCACCTTGCCGCTCAGCATTCTCAGAGTACCCATGTTGTAGGAATAGCTCTCGGCGAGCACACCGTCATGGATGATACTCACCTCCGTGGAACCACCGCCCACATCAATGTAGGCAAAGCTGCCCTCGTTGGAATCTGTTTTCTCTACCAGGTTGTTGTAGAGGAGCTGTGCCTCCTCCTCCCCCTTGATGATTTCGAGTTTGATGCCGGTTTGCTTCTCTATCTTCTTGAGCACCTTCTTGCCGTTCTCGGCATCGCGCATGGCTGAAGTGGCACAGGCGCGAAATGCCTCTACGTCATTGAGTTTCATGAATTGCTTGAAGCCCTTCATCATGTGGAGCATCATCTTCTCACGCTCCTTGGAAACCTTTCCCAGGGTGAAAACATCCTTACCCAATCGCAGTGGGATGCGGATGAACATGAGTTTTTTGATGCGGTCTTCCTCTCGGATTGCCTCGGGATCGAAGCGCTTGATGAGGAGTCGGGCTCCGTTTGAGCCGATATCAATGGATGCTAAATTCATCATTATTTATATGCTTTATTATTTATATGCCTTATAAAGTTCTTCCTGACTGCGGAATGGCTCGCCTTCTACAAATTCCTTGCCGCCCTTGCCATCTACCACTCTGCCGTTCATCGTATCTCTCATACCATAGGAGATGGTGCGGAGCAGGTCTGCCTGCATATCCTCGTCATATACCGGGGTGAGTACCTCGATGCGGTTGATGAGGTTTCTTGGCATCCAGTCGGCAGAACCGATGAAGTATCTTGGCTTGCCTCCGTTGGCAAAGATGAGGATACGGCTGTGCTCCAGATAGCGGTCGATGATGCCCACGCAGCGGATGTTGTCGCTGAGCTTGGCGATGCCTGGCACCAGCGAACAGTTGCCGCGAATTACGATGTCGATCTTCACGCCAGCCTTTGAAGCCTGATAGAGCTTGGTTACCATGTCGGTATCGGTGATGTGGTTGATCTTCATCTTCACCCAAGCCTCCTTGCCCTCGTTGGCATTCTTGATTTCGGCATCGAGCATGCGCAGGATGCGGCTCTTCATGGAGTTTGGAGAGACGAGAAGCTCGTTGAAGCGGAATGGTGAGAATGGGCGGTCGATGAAATCGAATACCTTAGCCACCTCGTTTACCAGCTTAGTACGGGCTGTCATCATCAGATAGTCGGTATAGATCTTGGCATTGCCCTCGTGGAAGTTTCCGGTTCCCACACAGGCGATGTTGCCCTTCTTTGATTCGATATAGAGCAGCTTGGAGTGAATCTTCAGTCCTTCTACACCGAAGATTACGTTCACGCCCTCTTCCTGCATGCGCTTGCTCCATTTGATGTTGCTCTCCTCGTCGAAACGTGCCAGAAGCTCTACCACGGCAGTTACCTTCTTACCGTTGCGGGCAGCAGTGATGAGTGCCTTCACTACCTTTGAATCCTTTGCCAGACGATAGAGGGTGGTCTTAATCGCCTTCACCTCGGGCTTGATAGCAGCCTCACGGAGCACACGGATGTAGCCGTTGAAGCTATGGTAGGGTACATGGATAAAACGGTCTTTCTCACGAATCTGGTCGAGGATGCTCTCGTTGGAGAGGAACTCCGGTTTCATGATAGGAGCCCACTTCTCGTACTTCAGTTCCTTGTGTCCGCAATCTGGGAACGACATCAGATCCTTGTGGTTCTGGTATCTTCCGCCAGCCAGTGAAGCATCCAGTTCTTTGGTGTTCAATCGCTCACGGAGTTTCTTTTGGAGTTCCTTCGGCATCTCCTGATCGTAGATTACGCGCACGGCTTCACCCTTCTTACGGCTGTTTACACCCAGTGCAATCTTCTCCATGGTTCCGAAGTCGGCATCATTGTCCATCTCCATTTCGGCATCCTTGGTAAACTTGAAACTGAAAGCACGGTAGGTGCTCTCCTTGAAACCGAGGAATACCAGAGGTAGACAGTATCTGATTACATCGTCCAGATACATGATGTTGTCAAAACCCTCGCTTGCCGGCACCTTTACCCAGCGTCCGTAAACTCTATCTGGTACCTTTACTACGGCATATTTCTTCTTCTTGTCATCCTCAGCCTTTTCTACGGCAAGGTAAATGCGGTTGTCCTCCAGTGTGGAGAGGTCGTCTATCTCGTTGAGCCAGATAGGGTTGACAGAACCATTGAGCTTGTCGTAGAAGAACTGCGTAAGGAATTCCTTCTGCTCGTCGTTGAGCTGGTCTTCGTTGAGCAGGCGAACCTTGTGTACTTCAAGCTCTCGGAAAACCGTATCCACCGCCTCAGTGTATTCTTTCGAATAAGATTCATTGAGTTTATTAATTGCTTTAAGTGATTTCTTAATCTGCTGTTCGGTATCCTTGTCGAGCTTCTGGTTGAGCATGCGGTTGAGTGATGCCACGCGGACACGGAAGAACTCGTCAAGGTTATTGGAATAAATACCGAGAAAAGAGAGACGCTCCAACAATGGAACGTACTCTTTCTCTGCTTCCTGGAGAATGCGATGGTTGAAGTACATCCAACTGATATCGCGTTCTACGTATGCCTTTTTGAGTAATTCTTCTTTGGTCATAGTCGTTTGCTAATTATAGAGTTATTTAACTTTCTAATGTCTTTCCATACGCCCTGGGCTAGGGGCTTTTGGGCTTTCAGCCCGTTCTTGAACCACATTCGAAAGTTTGTGGGTTATTTTATTTTTGTAGACTCTTTCTTATTCTTTTTTTCAACTTTCTTTTCTGGAGCAGCTTCCTTCTTCTCTAAGTCAGCTTTCTTTTCAGAAGTCTTTTCTTTCTTCTCTGCGTTAGCTTTCTTTTCAGAAACTTTCTCGTCCTTCTTGTTCTTAGAAGGTTCTTTAGAGTCTTTGCCTGGTACTTCCAGAACGAGGAAATCTGTATCTCCGTCGATAAAGTGAAGCTCTTTACGGAAGAACTTGCTGCTGCCTGCTGGAACGATGATGTCGTGCAACTGGTCGCAGTCATCGAATGTATGACGGCTCAACTTTTCTGGAGTTCCTGCGAAAGTAATCTTCTTCAGTTTGTCGCATTCAGCGAAAGCGTATGCTTTGATAGCTTTCACGCTGGCTGGTATATAAATGTTATCCAATTCATCACAATCATAGAATGCATCATGTTCAATCTCCTTCACCGTACTAGGGATGATGACATGAGCCAATTGTTTCTTGCCACGGAAAGCCATCTCTCCGATAATCTCTACTCCCTCAGGAATCGTAAAACTGGCATCATGGTTCATGTAGTAAACCAAGCGCTTCTTGTCGGCGGTATAGACTGCCCCGCCGTCAAACTCAAAATTATCGCTGTCAATCTTCTGTAAGGCGAGGTTGAGAACCAAGTTTTCAAACTTACCGTCTTTCTTGGACTTCTTCTTGAGAATCTCCAAAATTGCTTTTTTATTTTCCTTCATATAATCATATATGTTAATTGTATTTCTTTTCGGTTGCAAAGGTACGGCGATATTTTTAAACTAGAGCGAAAAGATGGTTACATGTTTATGACGATGATGTTACATCGATATTACGGGCGTTACAATCATATTACACGCTTTGTAAACAGGCAATGTAACACTTTTTTAATACTTATGTTTTGTGAAAGAAATATTTTATCCTTATCTTTGCAGCCGAAAAGAAATAGAAAGGCATCTTGTAGGATTTCAATTCATAACGGGATTGCTTTCTTGTTGGTAACAATCAATTAAGCTATATATATAAGGTAAAAATGAAGAAGAAAACGTATCTGTTTATAGCACTGTCTATAGTGTCGATGGGAATGAATGCCCAAAACTCAGAAAAGAGTTCTCTTGGAAACAATGTGCCTGAATTCGTCAAGACAATGAAGATAGGTGGAACCATCCGTTCTAAGTATGAATACCAAACCGAGGAAGGGGAGGGACGATTTGAGGTGCGTACGGCCCGTATCAATGTAGCAGGAAATGTAACAAAGGAGGTTAGTTATAAGGCTGAGATTGATCTCTGTGATGAGGGTAAGATCAAGATGCTCGATGCTTATACCCGCATCAAGCCTTGGAAGACACTGCAGCTTACCATTGGTCAGGAGCGTGTGCCATTCACTATTGATGCTCACCGTTCTCCTCATCAGCAGTACTTCGCCAACCGCTCGTTCATCGCCAAGCAGGTGGGCAACGTGCGCGACGTGGGTGCCGAAATCGGATACACCTGGAATGTAGGTTTCCCAATTGTGGTGAATGCCGGTATCTTCAACGGTTCGGGTTTGACCAACCAGAAGGATTACTGGACCAAGGGCGTTAACTATTCAGCCAAGGCTCAGTTCCTCTTCCCAAATGTCAACCTGGTGTTGAGTACCCAGAAGATCAAGCCATCTGATGTTACGGTAACGATGTATGATGGCGGTATCACCTTCCACAAGGGTGGTTTCATTGCTGAGGCTGAGTATCTTTACAAGCATTACAGTAAGGATGCTTTCCACGATGTTCATGCATTCGATGGTTTCGTATGCTATGATATTCCGGTGGCTAATCCTAAGAGCCTTATCAGGAAGGTTTCGCCTTTGGCAAGATATGATTTCATGAGCGACCACAGTGATGGTACAAGATATGGCGGTTCTGATACAGAACTGGGTGCATTGAAGATCAATGATTATAAGCGCCATCGTGTTACGGGCGGTGTAACCTTGAGCCTTGCCAAGCCATTCATCTCAGATATCCGTATCAACTACGAGAAATATTTCTATCGTAAAGGTGGTATAGCTAAAGTTTCAGAAAAAGATAAGATTGTTGTGGAGTTCATGACAAAGTTCTAATAATAGTTTATAGTTAAGAGTTTATAGTTTATAGCAACAGTCATCTATAAACTATAAACTCTTAACTATAAATTCCTTACAGCATTCCCTTAGAACTAGGAAGCTCGAAGTGGTAGATGTCTCTCTTTACCGCCATTTTCAGCGAACGGGCAAGTGCCTTGAAGATGCCTTCTATCTTGTGATGCTCATTTTCGCCTTCAGCCTTGATATTGAGGTTCATCTTTGCTGCATCACTCAGACTCTTGAAGAAATGCTTGAACATCTCGGTTGGCATTTCGCCCACCTTCTCTCTGTGGAACTTGGCATCCCAAATCAGCCATGGACGGCCACCGAAATCCAATGCTACCTGACAGAGACAGTCGTCCATCGGCAGACTGTAGCCGTATCTTTCTATTCCGCGCTTATCACCTAAAGCCTGCAGCAGGCATTCGCCCAGTGCAATACCCGTATCCTCAATGGTATGATGCTCATCCACATAGAGGTCGCCCTTGGTATGGATGGTGAGGTCCATCATGCCGTGCTTGCCTATCTGTTCCAGCATGTGGTCGAAGAAACCGAGACCGGTAGAAATGTCGCATTTTCCTGAACCATCGAGATTTACCTTGATGTAGATATCCGTTTCCTTGGTGGTGCGCTTCACCTCTGCGATACGGTCGCCGGCAAAGAGAATCTCAGCAATCTTATCCCAATCCATACCGTCTTTTCCGAGAATCAGACTCTTGCAACCCAGGTTCTCGGCAAGCTGGGCATCGGTTTCACGGTCGCCGATTACATAACTGTTTGCCAGGTCGTATGCCGGGTTGTCGATATATTCAGTCAGCATGCTTGTTCCTGGCTTGCGCATCGGCGAGTTATCCTCAGGGAAGTGGCGGTCGATGTGCTGCTTGGCAAAGTGGATGCCTTCGCTCTCCAGGGTCTGGATGATGAAGTTGTGGACTGGCCAGAAGGTATCTTCCGGAAAGGAGTCGGTACCCAGTCCGTCCTGGTTGCTCACCATCACCAGCTCGTAGTCGGTGTGCTGGGCAATGAAGGAGAGATTGCGGAACACGCCCTTGGTGAATACCAGCTTCTCGAAGCTGTCAATCTGTTCATCCTCTGGTTCCTGAATCAGAGTTCCATCGCGGTCGATGAAGAGTAATCTTGTCTGTTTCATGTCTCTTATATATGTTAATACGATTAATATTTTTCAATTTCTGCGGTTGCCATCTTCTGGCTTTCCTTCATTCTCTTCTTCTCTTCGTCTTGCACCTTGTAAGAGCCGAATTGATAGGCAAGTGAAATGCCGAGCCAGCTCAGGGCGTAGATGATGAGCAGGAAGGTGATGGTAAACACCAGGAAGAGGAGTGGGGTGAAATAACCCGGCACACCGAGCGGGTCACCATCAAGCGCACCGAGCTGTGAATAGAACTGTGCGATGATGAGGATGATGGAAGGCAGGGCTGCGATAAAGGTAGCGATGCCTACGATAATCATGCCTAGAAAACTGGTCAGAAAGAAACCTCCGAAGTGGCGGAGAATGCGGAGGAGGGATTTTCTTATCTTGCGCTTTTCGCCCTTAGGACACAGTTGCTTTCTTGGCAGAAGATGCCAGAATGATACGATAGCCATTACGATAGTGGCTCCGTAAATGATGGTTTGCAGGATGAACGAAGCCATCGGATTTACGGCTCCCCAATCGTGAAGCGGTTTGTTGGGGAGGAGGAAATAGAGTACGATAGCCAGCAATACAGCAAATGGAACATGGGTAGTCCATGTCTGTTTTACAAGTGATCTGAAGTCACTTGTTATGGTGTCGTATGATGCTCTCATGCAGGAAGTTATACTTCTGTGCTTAAATAATTCATTTACTTCCATAACTATCTTGTTTTAATTTCTAATTATCGCTTTTGTTTTTTTACTCTTTTACTTTTTTACCTTTAAAAGTTTCTTCTGAATTCTGAGCAGGTAATGGCGGTAGCGATAGCCACATTCAGACTGTCGGCTGTAGCTCTACCTTCCGGAAAGTTAGGGATGAGCAACTTGTGGTTCACCTTCTTTGCCAGTTCTGGCGAGATGCCTTTTCCTTCGTTTCCCATCACGATAAGCCCACGGTTTTCGAGCTTTTGCTGATAGATATTGTCGCCGTCCAACAGGGTGCCGTAAACGGGAACATCGGCAGGAAGTGATTCTACCAGTCCCAGCAGGTCGCCATATTCTACCTTCACTCTTGCTATGCTGCCCATCGTAGCCTGAACCACCTTCGGATTGTATACGTCGGCAGTATCCTGACTGCAGTAGATATGGGTGATGCCAAACCAGTCGGCGATGCGGATGATGGTGCCCAGGTTGCCCGGGTCCTGAACGCCGTCGAGCGCCAGACTCAGTTCGCTGGTATTAATAGAGTAATCTCCTGATGTTGCCTGTCTGAATACGGCAAGCACCTGCTGCGGATGTTGCAGGAAACTTACCTTCTTCAGTTCTTCATCAGTAACCTCTATCACTTCGGTTTCAGCCCCGAAGTGTTTGCCCCGGAGCCATTCGCCGGTAGCCACAATCAGGTCGGCAGGTTGCAGAGCGAGCAGATCGTCTACCACCTTGAAACCTTCTGCCACGAACTTTCCTTCTTTATTTCTGTTCTTCTTCAGTTCGAGCGAACGTATGTACTTTATTTTATTCTTGCTAATCATTTATTTTTTGTCTATATGTGTGCAAAGGTAACATAAAATATAGACATTTCAAAATAAAAAGTGCTAAATATTTTGTATTTAATTTGTTTTGCATTATCTTTGCATATCAAAAACGATAGATATTTTGAAAATACAGAAGATTTCATTACTTGCCTTGCCGCTGCTCATAGCATCTTGTTCTTCAAGCAAAATGGTGCCGGAAGGGGAGTATATATTAAATAAGGTAGAAGTGAAGAGCGACTCGGCAGGGTATAATGCCGGGGCGCTCAAGCAGTATGTGCGCCAGAAAGAGAAACCGAAACTCTTCTCGCTCTTCAAGAATCCTTTCAGCAAGAAGCCTGTCATCTACGATACTTTGCAGGCACGGCTCTCCTGTCAGGATCTGCTTACCGCCATGCAGAACCAGGGCTTCATGCATGCTGGGGTGTCGCTCTATACCACCAAGAAAGGAAAGAAACTGGATGCTACCTATCTGTTGCATCCCGGAGAACCTTTTATGATAGGTAAGGTGAAATATGAAGTGGAAGATGAACATATCCAGCAACTTCTGCATCTCGATAATCCCGATAATCAGCAGATTAAGCCGGGTATGAGATTTACGGTAGAAACATTGGATAATGAGCGCAGGCGTATCTCCAGCCTTCTGACCAATGATGGCTATTTCCGCTTTCATAAAGATTTTATCCAATTTTCTGCCGATACGATTGCGGGACAGAAGGATATCGCCCTGACGCTCCACCTGATGAAGTATAAGGCAAACAGTAATGCTCCTGAGGTTGATCATCCCCGATATGAAATCAGAAACATCAACTATCTGAGTAATGACAGCGACCGAATCCATCTGCGCCATCAGGTTTTGCTCAATGCCACTGCCCTCAGAGAAGGCCGTCCCTACAGTGCCGCCGCCTTGCAGCGTACCTATAACAACTTTGCCCGTCTGCAGGCGGTGAAGTATACCAACATCAGATTCTCTGAAGTTCCTGACAGCAACCTGGTTACGGAGAACGGAATGGAGAGGGACAGCATCAGCCGGCAGATGGATTGCAATATCCAGATCAGTACCAACAAGCCTTCTACCATCGCCTTCCAGCCGGAGGGAACCAATACGGCGGGCGACTTGGGAGCTGCAGCTTCGCTCACTTATACCAACCGAAATCTCTTCAGAGGTAGTGAGCAGTTGAGCATCGAACTTCGTGGAGCCTACGAGGCCATTACCGGTCTGGAGGGGTATCAGGATCAGAACTATACAGAATATTCGGTTGAAGGCAAACTGGTTTTCCCTCGTTTCTTGGCGCCTTTCCTTTCAAGAAATTTCAGAAGAAGGCAGACGGCAAACAGCGAGTTGTCGGCAAGTTGGAATCTTCAGAACCGACCGGAGTTTCATCGCCGCGTATTCTCTACTGCCTGGCGTTATCGCTGGACAGAACCGCGTCATCACCTGGCCTGGCGTTTCGACCTGCTCGATCTCAACTATGTGTATATGCCATGGATATCCGAGACTTTCAAGAGAGACTATCTTGATAATGCAGAAAACAGAAATGCCATCCTCCGCTACAATTACGAAGACCTGTTTATCATGAAGATGGGTTTCGGTTTGAGTTATAGCGATGGGGTAGATGCTGTGCGAGTGAATGTAGAGAGTTCGGGCAATCTGCTGAGCGGTGTTTCCAAGACATTTGGTTTCAAGGTGAACAGCCAGGGACAGCGTACATTATTTAATATAGCTTATGCCCAGTATGCCAAGTTTGATGTAGATTATACCCACCTGATGCAGTTTGATAAGCGCAATGCTCTGGCGCTGCATGCGGGTATCGGTGTGGCTTATCCTTACGGCAACAGTACGGTGTTGCCTTTCGAAAAGCGTTATTTCTCGGGTGGTGCCAACTCGGTAAGAGGTTGGGGCGTAAGAGAATTAGGTCCGGGCAAGTTTAAGGGAACTGACGGCAGAATAGATTTCATCAACCAGACGGGTGATGTGAAGCTCGACTTGAATGCCGAATATCGCACTTCGCTCTTCTGGAAGTTTGAGGGTGCAGCGTTTATCGATGCCGGTAATATCTGGACACTTCGCAATTATCAGGATCAGCCTGGCGGCCAGTTCAAGATAGATGAATTCTACAAGCAGATAGCTGTAGCCTATGGCTTAGGTCTCAGGTTGAATTTCGATTACTTCATCCTCCGTCTGGATATGGGTATGAAGGCAATCAATCCTGCTTACGGAACGAAGGAAGAGCATTGGGCGATTATCCACCCGAAACTAGACCGCGATTTCGCCTTCCATTTCGCAGTAGGTTTGCCGTTCTAAATGCAGCTAATAGTTTATAGTTAATAGTTAATAGTTTATAGCCAGGAGTTTCTGTAGGGCATCTTTTTTGATTATGATGCCCCTCAGAAACTCCTTACTTTTTTCAAGGCAATTTATCCAACTTAATCTTCCAGAGCCCCTTTTCCATACACATCGGCAGTTGGAAATCGGCCTGTTCTATGAGCTGCGGATCCTGCCCGATGCTGTCCATCTGCAGAAAATTATGAACAGTAAGGGTAACGGTGGCACTTGTTTCATCGTCACCGAAATCAATATCCGTAATCTCGATGCTGGCATCCTCCGGTTTCTGGCGCAGCTGTTCCACGTCGGTCTCGTTCACATTACTTGCAGCATAGCGAAGCCAGCGCTCCGATTCCTGGGTGCAATACTTCACGGCTTTCGGGAAATGCCAGTTGAAATAATTGTTGGCAAACGAATCAACATCTGCCTTCAGCTGGTCCTCGCTGCCTTCGTGAGGTTCACAGCCCGAAAGGCTGAATATACTTGCGGTCATGCATGCCACAGCTATGCATAAACCTATCATCGACTTCTTCATCATGATTCTCAAATCTTAAAAATTCTATTTTTTTGCGATATTTCGGCACAAAGATAGTAAAAAACTTTGTAATAAGAATCTTTTTTGCTAACTTTGCATGGAAAATAACAATTAAAATGCTGAAATTTATATCCTTTGGCAGTGGAAGTAGTGGCAATTGCTATTATCTTTACACTGATACGGATTCGATACTGATAGACGTAGGAGTAGGAATAAGAATATTGAAGAAGCATTTCCATAACTATGGACTTCGCTTCGAGGATGTGCATCACGTCCTCATCACCCATGACCACGCCGACCATGTAAAGTCGGTGGGGAGTCTGAGTACTGACTATCATCTACCGGTATATACGACCCGTAAAGTACATCAAGGCATCGAGCGCAACTATTGTGTTCGAAAGAAGATAGAGCCTAACCATGCTCGTGTGATAGAGAAGAAAGTAACTTTCACACTGGGCGAGTTTAAGATTACTCCGTTCGGTGTACCCCACGACAGTACCGACAATGTTGGCTATTTCGTGGAGTGCGGTGGTGTAAACTTCTGTCTCATCACCGATGTGGGGCATATTACTGAAGAGATGCACGACTTTATCGGTCGTGCCAACTATCTTGTGCTCGAGGCGAACCATAGTGTAGAGATGCTCCAGCAGGGTCATTATCCCCAGTATCTGAAGGATCGCATTCTGGGAGATAACGGTCATCTGAGCAACGACGATTGTGGCGAGGCGCTTGCCAATTATGCTACACCGGAGCTTCATCACGTCTGGCTCTGTCATCTCAGCGAGGAGAACAACCATCCTGAGCTGGCACGCAAAACCGTGGAGCAGATTTTGCGCAGCAAAGGCATCATAGCCGGCAAGGACTTCCAGCTGGAAGTATTGAAGCGCAAGACACCGAGCGAAATCTATAAGCTGGTGTAGGGCAGGTGTAAAACTAAAAAGATAGCCGGATAAGGAGTTATATTGAGTTAACTCCTTATCCGGCTATTTCATGAATACGAAATAAACGGCTGCAATCAGGCAGCAGAAGGCTGCGAAATGATTCCAGTGCAATCCCTGTCCCTGAAAGAGGATATTGGCGATGATGGCGAAGACGATAAGCGATACGCATTCCTGTATCACCTTGAGTTGGACCAGATTAAACGGTCCGCCATTATCCACGAAACCGATGCGGTTGGCTGGTACCTGACAGCAATATTCGAAGAAGGCGATCGCCCAACTGAAGGCGATGACACCGATAAGAGGCCAGTTGCTGCTCACGCCCGTTTGTTGCAACTTGAGGTGTCCGTACCAAGCTAGCGTCATGAAGATGTTGCTCAGCACCAATAATAATATAGTATACAATCCGTTCATAATCTTATCTTTTTTGCGGGTGCAAAGGTAATATATTTTTTTAAACCCTCCAAATTTCAGGGAAGTTTCATTTCGTTTTTGTTTTGATATGGCTGTTTTTTGCAGATAAATCTCCGATGTTCTGATATTTATCTCCGAAAGATAAGTGTGCTGTTTGCGTATGGCTAGTAGGCTGTTTGGGGCGAACAGCCTACTGGCGGAATAGGGAACAGTAGGCTGTTCCTATGAGACAGTCATCTCAGACGGGGAAACCAGATTTCCCAATCCTATCAATATGATTTATGTTTAGCATTCTGCAAAAATCTCTTCACTCTTCACCTTTCCTCCCAAATCCCCTGTGTTTATCGGCATTTCGGGAGGTGAAGAGTCATCAGCAACTCTTCACCCGCTCTTCACCACTCTTCACCTGGACTCAAAATCGATAGGAAGATGTGTATCCTCCTTTATGCGTTGATGTGTAGAAGTATATGGGTGAAGAGTGGGTGAAGAGTGGGTGAAGAGCTGCTGCGAACTCTTCACCTCTGCCAACATCCCTGTTTATCGGTATTCCGAAGGGTTTGGTGAAGAGTATTTCCGTGTTTGCTTCCACATAATATTTATCGGTCAGGATTATGATATGACAACCCATTTGCCTGATTTCTGCGAGCCTTCTCTGCGGATGATATGATCTTCCTGCATCTTCTTGAGATGCTTAAGGATGGCACTTCTATTGATGTTCAGAGTGTTAGCAATCTCTCGGGAAGTGATATTCCCATTGCTGGCGATAAGTTGCAAAATGGCATTTCTCGTTTCTGGACCACCTTTCTGGACCACTTCCTTGTTTTCTGGACCACCTTTCTGGACCACCTCCTGCTTCTCCTTTTCCATCTTGTTTTCTCCTTCCATCTGCACTTTGATATCAGCTATCGCAATATCTTCTTCCATAGATTTCCTGTATTCAAGAATCTCGTTTCTCAGGTTTTGCGTGTGCTCTTTCAGCATGAATTCCTGGAAGGGTGCCATTGCCTCTTCTTCTCTCGATTCATTGAGGGCTTCGATATACTGCGCTTTATCTTCTTTGATGATTTTAGCAGGTACCAGTCCGAATTCAAACTGTAGGTGATTCATGATGAGGCGCGACATTCTGCCGTTGCCATCCACCCATGGGTGAATAGTAACGAGAATGTTGTGGGCATCGAAACTTAGCAGGTAGGCATCTATGGCGTTGGGACTTTTGATGAGCGCTTCTCTCCGCTGGTTGATGTGGTTGCAGAGTTCTTCCAGTTTCATCGGAACTTTGCGGTAGTCCATATAGGAGCGCCCGCCTGCTCCTGCCGTAACGCCAACAAGGCGCAGGTCACCTTTTGATGAGTCGAATTCACCCATCAAGGTGCTGTAGTGGCTGCCCGTATTCCTCATTACCAGGGCGGAGAGGTTCTTGAGCATTTCCACGGTGAATGGCTTGTGTTCTCTTGCCCATCTGATGGATTGCTCGTAAGCTCTCTTCAGGTCGAGGTTCATGAGTTGTTCCACCATCGGTTTGCCTTTAGCCGTGATGCCTTCGTCGAAGAGAAGCTGGTTCTCTATCTCGGTTACGGTGGAGCCTTCGATGGCGGTGGAGTGGGTGATGATAGAGTAGAGATAGAACTTCTGATAGTCTATCTGCTCAGATATTCCCAGCTCCTGGTATTCTTTCAGAACCTCTAGGAGTTCATTGATCTGCTTGTCCATAACGCTTCTTTTTGTAACTAAATCTTTTTGCAAAGATACGATGAATATTTTGATTTCGCAAGAAAAAATGGGGGATAATATAAAAAAAATGGCGAATCTTTTTGTTATCTCTGATTTTTGCAGTATCTTTGCAGAAGCAAAGTTGCACTTGGCAATTTGAAAGCAAGCTTTCATTGCGCTCGTTTGCATTTACTTTGCATTCGGATTGATTCGCCCTAAGGGGCGATGACGTCTGTTTTTGTGGGTTAAAATAATAGCGTTTGCTGTTTATTCGATAATAATGTTCCTGAAGTTTGGCCGCGGAAGAACATGTGCAACAGAATAAATAAGTAAGCGTCCGCTATAGCGTGGACGTAAAACTTATCTGTTGCATATAGGTTAGGCCAAACACCTTGGGACGTTGGATAAGTGGATCGTCCACGTTTCTGCGTTCTGATGGGGATGAGGCTAGTCTTGATGTATATCAGGGTTGGCTTTGTTGCTATGGATAAGGGTGTTTGGCTGTAGCTTTTATTTTCTGAATACTATCAAAAAGACTATTTTTGCAAAATCATTATGAAGGGTGATGCTCACAAGGGTAGAATAATATGTAGCAACTGCATAGCAAATGTGTCGCTAGGCAAATGTCAAGTGAAGATGTCTACGCTTTGTTATTGCAGGAAAAAGAACTTATAAACGTTTTAAATTAAAGTTTGCAGGACATCCAAACTTGTTGTTGTAATTAATTATGAAGAGAACATTACTTGTTTCCGCATTTGCAGTCATGGCTTTGGCTGCTAGTGCACAGATTTCTGAAGTAACTAAGGTGAAAGGCGATGGATTTGATTTCATCCCTAAAAATCTTACCACTACAGGTGTTATTACTCCTTATTCAACTATCGGAGTTGAAAATAATAGTAGCAACCAAACATCTGAGTTTACTGTTTATGATGCTTCTTTTAACGTGGAGAAAACTTTTAATTATGACCCTAGGGTATTCAAAAGCAATTTGGTACCAATGAAAGCATTAGCTGATTTCAAAACCAAGAAGGTTGTTAAGGAAGGTTATGAGAAAGTTTATTGGGACAAAGTTGATGGAGTATATGGTGATAATGGATTTGAAACTCCAATTACAACGATGGATGAATTTAAGGCTGCTGTTACCAAATTGATAGGCGATGGAGAACAGGTTTACTTCACTGATTATAAAGGCAATTTTGCTTATTATAATAAATATGATCGGCCAGAAACTTTTGGTAGTAATGATGGTATTTACGTAAGTGAGCGTTACTCTTATTATAACCCTTCCGACAATAAATTATATAATGTAGATGGTCTTACTAGGTTAGTTGAAGTTGATATGTCTAACTTGGCTTGGAAGGTAGATGATAGCCGTGAAGGTAGTGAGGTAACACAGCAAGAAAGAATCATGCAGACAGAGGTGTATGATTTTGATGCGAACTGCAATGAGGATTCATATGTATACCTTACTCAAAATGTGTTTAACAATGATGATAAATATGAGTTTCTTGTAGAAAGTTATAGGCAAGTATCTCAGCCAGAAGCTAGCGCTAATAGTCTAATGATAAATGGTATTGAAAATGGAAAACTCGTTTTATGTCAGGATGTGCATGACAAGTACTATGAGTCTTATATAGCCGTAAAGAATGAGGATGGAAAGGAATTGTTCACTATACCGAATGGTAATAATGGAAAGGATCTGTCTATCTATCGTATGAATGGAAAGATTTATATAGGAAATAGTGAATATTTAGGTAATGGAGAAGCTCAATATGTCATCTACTTGCTTGACAATACAGGCACCGGTATTACTGAGTTAGCTCGCACAAATGTAGTAAAGTCAGCTAAGACTTTCAATATGGCTGGTATGAAAGTTGGCAAAAATGCTAAGGGAATTGTTATCCTGCAGGGTGGCAAGAAGTATTTTAACAAGTAGTTTTTTTTTGCGGAATGCTCAACTTGTTGGGCATTCCGCATAAATAAAAAGTCTAGTCTTAATCATTATTTATAAGCTGTGCGTAAGTGTTCTGACTGCATTTCTTGCAACTTTTCATTGCTCAGTTCGCCAGATTCCCAAAGTTTATCTAATTCTTGCTGCAAACGCTCGTTCATGAACTTTATTTGTGTTGCCATAATTGTTAATTTTAAATATTTCATGTGCAAAGATACAGATATTTGCTAATACTCCAAAGATTTTAAGAAGAAAAATTAATACTTGGTCGTTTTTTATCCAAGTTGATTCGTATAATCCATTAAATTTCAGCGTTCTCTGCAATTTTATAGTTTTTTTCTTGCGAATACCAATCTTTCTTCGTATTTTTGCACCATCTTTACATAAGAATCGTGGAACTTTAATAGCGAAAGGAATATGGAGGAAAAGAAATATCATATCGATGAATCTAAGGTAGCAGGGGATAAGGTTTGTGAGCCATCGCCTGCTTATGCATCTGTTGCATCAGAGTCTGTGTCTCATCATGTGATTGATTCTGGGATAGAGCAGGAAGATGAAATACCTGTTCTTAAAAATCATTTTAGTTATGAGGGGCTTCTGGATAGCCTCGATTATTGTGAAACCATAAAGGATGATTCGTCTAAATGGGAGTCTGTTGATGCCTTTAATGAACGTTTATATGAGGAATTCCCATGGCTGAGATAGTTGTCCACAAGCTGTATGAAGAAAAGGAACGTCAGTATATTATCGATGCTTATGAGAATTTTGGTAAGAAAACTGCTCGAAAGTGGAAAGAAGAACTGAAGAAAATTCAGAACTTCCTGAAAAAATATCCTGAAGGTAAGCCCCCTTTTCTTGGTGCACCAAAGTTTAGCTATTTGCTTCGGGGTGCTAATTTTATGCGTAATTTCAAGTTGGTTTATTATTATGATGAATCCTTGGATGTGGTGCATATTGTTGATATTTGGGATATGAGACAGAATCCAAAAAGGTTCTCTGTCTCAAAATACAAGTGATTTTATATAACTTTAAAAGCGAAAGAAATATGGAGGAAAATAAATATCATTCTTCTCTTTTCTGTCGGATTCTTGAAAAAGTATTTAGGTGAAGAGTGGTGAAGAGTGGGTGAAGAGCTTCTGAGAACTCTTCACCTCCGATAACCGCCCTGTTTATCGGTATTCCGGAGGAATTGGTGAAGAGTGAAGAGTATTTGCTGTGTCAGTTATTCATTTTAATAAGGAGCAATATGATGGTACATCGAGATAAGATATTATGTTTTTTGGTTTTATTCTGCTGCTTTGCTCATACTCCTCTGCAAGCCCAGCAGCCACGCAAGAAGGTGGGGCTCGTGTTGGGTGGAGGTGGTGCCAAGGGTGCGGCTGAAGTAGGTGTGCTCAAGGTGCTGGAAGAGGCTGATATTCCTGTAGATTATATTGCCGGAACCAGTATCGGTGCCATCGTGGGCGGACTCTATGCCATCGGCTACGATGCTGCGGATATCGATAGCCTCTACCGTAACCAGAACTGGCTTTTCCTTTTGAGCGACCAGGTGAAACGTGAATCGGAGACTTTCCTCTCTAAAGAAGAAAGGGAGAAATATATCGTTCATATTCCTCTTTCCAAAGAGAGAAAGGTCTCGTTGCCAACCGGTTATGTGAAGGGGCAGAATATCTTTAACCTTTTCTCTAAACTTACCGTGGGGTATCATCAGGTGGATGATTTCTCCAACCTACCTATCCCTTTCCGTTGCGTGGCGGTAGATCTGGTAGAAGGCAAGGAGGTCGTGTTTTCATCGGGCTCGTTGCCATTGGCGATGCGTGCCAGCATGTCGATACCGGGCGTGTTTGCTCCGGTAGAATGGAAAGGGAAGATGCTGGTGGATGGCGGCGCCTTGAACAATCTGCCGGTTGATGTGGCAAAGGAAATGGGAGCGGATGTGATTATCTGTGTAGATTTGAGTACCGGTTGGAAGAAGAAGGAAGAACTGAAATCGGCTTCTTCTGTTGTAGAACAGCTCATAAGTATGATGGGGCAGAACAAATACCGGAAGAATATGGCTGAAGCCGATCTTTATATCAATCCTTCTCTGAAAGGTTATTCGGCAGCCAGTTTCCAATCTGAAGCCATTGATACCATGATACAGCGGGGAGAACAGGCTGCCCGTCAGAAATGGGATGAGCTGATGGCTCTGAGAAAGTATATCTATGCTGATGCTTGTGATTCTGTAGCCTCTGATGATACATTACAGGATAAACGCCTCAAACAGCCGAAACCTTCTCAGACGGAAGCTTATCATATAGGAAGCATCCGGATAGAAGGCATCAGCGGAGAGGAGGAAAAGTGGATTAGAAAGAAAATTGCTTTACGGGAGAATTCGGAAGTCAGTCCTGAGGAGATAGATGGCACACTTGCCATGCTCAGGGGACTGAATATCTTTTCGCGTGTAGAATACAGACAGTCTAATGAGGAACCTTATGACCTGGTATTCATGCTGGAACCCAACGAATCGAGAAGAATCAGTGTAGGTGCACGTTTTGATACGCAGGATTTGGCGAGCGTCATAGCTCAGATATCCAATAACCAGCAGTTTTCTACCCGTCATCACTATGCCTTTACAGGACGCATATCCCGTAATCCCTATCTGGAAATGAAATATGCCTATGGCAACCTTTTCGGAGCGAAAATTGGCATTTCCTATCGTATGGCTCATTATGATTTCGACCTTTATGCGGACAAGCATAAGTTGGATGCCCTGGAGTTTCTTTCGCATTCTTTCGCTGGATTCTATACCCGCGATATCGGTAATTTCAGATTGAAGTCGGGAGTGCAGTTTGATTATTATCATTATCATTCTGATATGTTCGAACGCGACGGAAGCATCCAGACACGTTCGTCAGACCATTTCCTGAACTACTTTGCATCTGTTGTGATGGATACTTACGACCGCCGCTATTTCCCGACCCGTGGTAGCCGCATTCAGGTTCAGGGCATTCTGCATACGGATGACGGAATACATTATGCTGATGGTAATCCTTTTGCTGAAGCTGCTTTTCAAGGAGAATGTGCCGTACGTCTCAATTCCAGATTCTATCTGCTCCCTAAGCTCAAGAGCCGCTTCTTGTTTGGCAGTTCCGTACCAGCCATTTATCAGAATTATGCAGGTGGAGTAGCTGACGGTTACTATCTGCCTTGGCAGGTGGCATGGGAGAGTGCGCAGCATGTTCATCTGCTGGAGCGCAATGTGGTGACTGGTCAGCTCGGTTTCCGCTATCGGGTAAAAGGAAAGTTCTATCTTACCGCTCTGGGAGAGTATGGCAAGGAAGCCCGCAAGTTTTCCCATATTCTCATCGGTGATGATTTGTGGGGAGGAGCCTTGAGAGCATCCTATGATTTCGTATTGGGTCCGGTAAGCATTCAGGCTAATTATTCTAGCTTGGGTAAGAATGTAGGATTCTATATCAATGCAGGATTTGTATTCTGATTTCCTTATCTGCATCATGTAAACCAGAACCTGCATGTTTATATGTGTCATGGCGGTTCGCACAAAACTCACATCTTGTCGTTTCCAGAGCCTACAAGACAGGAAATCATCAGTCTGATAGGTGGTTGGCTGAAGGAATAATGCTTTCATCAACCAATCATGATGGATAAAATGAAAGATTTTTTCAAAAAATATCCATAAAAGTTTGGTGGTTTCAGAAAAATGTATTACCTTTGCACTCGCTTTTGAAAACAAAGCTTTTTGCAGAGGCACCCTTAGCTCAGTTGGTAGAGCAACTGACTCTTAATCAGTGGGTCTAGGGTTCGAATCCCTAAGGGTGTACAAAAAAACTCCGAAGAATCAATCTTGGTTCTTCGGAGTTTTTTTGTAATAATGATTACCTCTATACGATAGAGGCGATTGTTCTGAACATCATGATGCCGGTGAATTACAGACAGTCCGATTTTTATGTAAAATATCGACATTTTACCTTGAATTATCTAAAACTAGTCCTCCATTCCCCTATCATATATTAATAAACTTCATAAATTCACTGTCATTATGTCAAGAAACAAGAAAACATCAGAGTCTTTATTCCAGTTCATGAACCTCCTCATCGCCCTGTTGCTGAAGAACGGGCAATACCGCACCTCGCTGCATTACAAGGCATCCCTCAACAGCTTTAAGCGATACCGTGACAACAAGGATATTGCCCTAAAAGAGATAGATGCAGAAGTGATGCGCTCGTATGAGGCGTACCTGCATCATACGGCGGAGGTATGCAAAAACACCAGCTCCTTCTATCTCCGCATCCTCCGTGCCACCTACAACAAAGCTGTGGCAAAGGGACTGACGCCACAGCAGCATCCCTTCTCGGATGTCTATACCGGTATTGCCCAAACTCGCAAGAGAGCCATACCTACAGAGAATGTCAGCCAGATCAAGAGTCTGCAATCTGTCAAGGATCTCAATCCCAAGGAAGAGATGGCAAGAGATACATTCCTGATGAGTTTCTATCTGCGTGGTATCTCTTTCATCGACCTGGCTCATCTCCGCAAGTCTGACCTCAAGGACGGTTATCTTCATTATACAAGAAGAAAGACAGGACAGCGTCTCACCATCCGATGGGAGAAGGAGATGCAGGAGTTGTTGGAAAAGTATCAGGCGCAGACCGCCTCCTCATCTTATCTCTTTCCTTTCCTTGTTGATGATGGAAACAAAAGACAGGATAAAACTATTGACAAAAAGCAGGATGAGGCACGCCTATATCACAATGCGGAAGCGCGTATCTCCTACCACCTCAGAAAGTTTGGAGCTACGATAGGCATCAAGGGCAAGCTCACCCTCTATGTTGCCCGCCATTCCTGGGCAACGACGGCAAGAGATAATCATATCTCTATCTCTGTCATCAGCGAGGCATTGGGACATCATTCCGAAAACACCACACAAATCTATCTCCGTTCCATCAAAAGCTCAGAAGTAGATGATGCCAACGCCAAGATACTGGCAGCCCTATAAGCCACAAAAAAGAATTAAAAGAGGGATTATGTAAAATGAACCAAAATGAACCAATTTTTCTGAATCTTTATATAAGAGACACAGAATCTTACCGCAAAATTACGAAAATTATTGGAAACAAGCAAATTATGCGTGTTAAAAAATTAATATCATTCTACAAAATTCTACATTTTTTCAGCATTCTTCTCGTACACAATCTTCTAAGTCGTTGATTGAAAGAATGTTTTTCGGTTTTCTGTGTCTCTTATATAGAGATTCAGAAGAACGGGAGTGATTGAGGGAAGGATTTTGAGGACAAAGGAATCGGACAGCTAATCATTCCAAGGGTTGCAGACTATCATGCTCTTGGATCAGGAGTACGTCTGTGATTAGAGGTTTCCGTTATTGGAAATAGACTAACCAACCCTTTCTTGCCAAGTGTTTTGAAACATGATTTCACGACACGGGGGAATGAGAAGTACACCCTGATCAAAATAGAAAAAAATAAACAATGATACAACCAGACAAAGAGGAGAGTTGGTACGCATTCAAGATATTTTTTGGGAAAGGAAAGCCTATCAAGGCATATTTCGTTGCCAAAGGAATAGAGCATATTTATGATGTGAAACAAGAATATTGGGACAAGAATAAGAAAAAGAGACTGGTGAAGGAAGTTCCTATTATGCCATCTCTTATTCTTTTCCGTACCACGAGAATAGAAGCAGAAGAGATGGAGCGTATGTTTCTCAATAAAGTGATGCTCTATCGTGGCAAAAATTCTGAGAACTTGAAAGAACCTTCTAAAATTTCAGAACGTGAAGTGAAAATCTTCAATATTGTAGCAACTTCTGGTGTTGAAGGACTGGATTTTTACGATGAGTATAATCCTAAGTTTACCAGAGGCGACAAGTTCCGAGTCATTGAAGGTCCTTTGAAAGGAGCGGAAGGCTATGTCGTCCGTATCAAAAAAGATCATAAACTTTATGTGAGTATCAAGGGGTTGTGTGCTGTTACGACAGGATATATTCCTAAAGCATACTTGCAAAAAATCGAATAGAGTATATGGAAATGTCAGATATTAAGCAAGTGGTACTGACGAGGAAAAGTACCTCGCCAGTAACAGAGTATTAATCGAGATGATGATGAGCAGCCCAGCTGCCCGCATCCAAACACGGACACTCTTTGGGAGTAGTCCCCGGCAAATCCCGATGCCCCACAATCTTCGCTTTCGGAAAGAGAATCTTCAGATTCCTGAAAAGGTCAATGAGTCTCGTTTCCTGCTCAGTTGTCATGGTGTTGCAAGGTTTGCCTTGCTCATCGAGCCCTCCCTCATAGCAGATGCCGATAGAGCATCTATTATAAGGTCTGGCATGAGCACCAACCTCCAACAGCATCCGGTGCTGCGTCATCGTTCCATCCTTACGGATGTAGAAGTGGTAGCCGATGTCATAAAACCCACGCGCCTTATGGTCGCGTCGCAGCTGTTCCACACTATAGTTCTCATTGCATCGGCTAGCCGAGCAATGCAAAACCAGATATTTAATGTCGTTAGCCGACATATATTGACTTTGTCTCATAATTCACAATTCATAATTCAACATTCAACATTCAACACTTAACATTTAACATTGCTATAAGGCATTTGCGCACGAGCTTACTCCCAGTGCAGTAAGAGCTGCAATCAAAGCTTGAACAGCAGCATTCAAAATTGAAACCCAAGAAATCTTCTTGGAACCATCATTAAAATTCTTCATAATCAGAAATGTGTTTAAAAGTGAAACATAAGTTTGAAGGGGTGACCACACCCTGCACTATGCAGGATGCAGTCACAGGGAGAATCCTACTCCAGACCATCACCGCCACCGTCGGTGCCAGAGTCGGTACTGCTTCCACCGCCAGGGTTTGGTGTATCACCACCATCACCCGATGGCTTGTTGTCATTCTTGTCGTCCTTGGTAGGCTTCTTCTTCGCAGCCTCCAGGTCAACGGTAGTCTCGTTCGCCTTTTCAGCCTTGAGCAAGGCAGCTTGACCAGCACGGCTTGCCACGAGCTTGAACTCAGCTTTATCAACAAGGTTCTCAAAGTCCACACCAGGGTTGAACTTGATGTTCACCGACTTGATGTTCTCCTCGGTAAACTTCTCCAGCGACTCCGCACCCTCACAGTTGATGGAGATGCTAAAGACACCAAACTCACCGAGTTTAATCTTGTTGCCGTTGAGCAGTTGTTCTACAATGCAGTCGCACATGTCCGACAGGATGGCTTTCACCATACCTCGGCTGTAGCCAGCGTTGTGTGAAGCAATGTGCTTGCAAAACTTGTTCAAGTCCCAGATTTCACGAACTTGGTTCTTGGCATAAGCCTTAGCCCCGTCCTCAGGCTTGAGGTAGTTGGTCATCAAAAATACAGAATACTCAATCATAATTAATCCTTTCTTTTAAAATGTTAATACTAATGTTACCTATGTCTCACTCAAAACTCAGAATGTCGAATGCCCGGGGTAATGAATTCTTCACTCTTCACTCTTCGTTCTTCGTTTAACTGATGCAAAGGTATAAAAAATGAGAGGCGAAATCAACTTTATGGAATAGCGTTGAATAACCATTGAATATTCGTTGAACAACCATTAAATACCCCTACTAGAAATGGAAGAAAACAGCAAGTCTAACGTGACTTTCAACATATACGGAGGCAACAACCAAATCCTCCCCAATGCCACAGAAGCCGTACAAAACTTCTATGGCGACCAATTCGCAGACCAAAAGCTCCATTCAGAAGGCGAATCCACCGATGCACCTAATGAAGATGAGCAGCGTCTCGCTATATATATTAATAAGGTGAAATCTCTCCGAGGTTACATCTCTCTCCTCACTGCTTGCAAGAAAGCAAAGGAAGTGGGCGAGGTAGTAGCCACGATGTGCCAGAACGAGGAGGCGATAGATGCCGACCTTATCGCCAAGAAAGATTTCATCCATCTCCTCCTTCCATTCCTCACGAATGTGAAGACAGGCAAGGGAGTAGATAACCTCCGCCTCTACATCAACAATGCATGGGATGCAAGAAAAAAGGCTATCCGCCAGTCAAATCGATGAAATAGCCCTCAAAAAGTATATTATATTACTTGAGCAAGTATATTATATTACTTTGCCAAGTATATTATATTACTTGGGCAAGTAACTTATATTCCCGAAAACATGAGAGAAATATATATTCATATGATACGTAAGGCACAAGAGTTCATGAATGAGAATCATTATGCAGACATCTCTCGTGTACATTGTTTGCTCCGAAAGATGATGCCTAAGGAATACCATGACCTGATAGACCAGATCAAGGAGTGTCAAGACCCGCACGTTATGTTCAATGTTAATGGTGGCAACAACGTGATAGCGCCAAATGCTAGTCAGGCGAAACAAAATATACATGATGATTCTTCTAGTAGTATAAAAGATAATTTTCAATCATAAAAGTTGAATTATGGATTTGCAATTAGAGCGATTTTCAGACATCAATCTCAAAGATTCATTCTTTGATTCTTTGAGGTCGAGTTATCCCGAGTTTGATGAGTGGTATCATAAAAAGGAAGCTGCAGGTGCAACAGCCTACACCTATTATATTAATAGAGAACTGAAAGACTTTCTTTATTTGAAGATAGAGGAAGAGGAACTATCAGATATGGTACCTGTGCAACCTGCGAGGAAACGCTTGAAGGTCGGCACATTCAAGGTGGACAATGACAATCGTCATACCACACGTGGCGAGCGTTTCATGAAGAAAATCATGGATTTGGCTATAGCCGAGGATGTGGAAGAAGTCTATGTCACCATGTTCCCTACAGATGAGTTACAAGGCTTGATTCGTATGTTTGAGAAGTTTGGATTCTTACATGAGGCGGACAAGCCTCATGAGGACGGTAATTCGGAATATGTATTGATAAAGAATATGAGAAACCATATAGGTGATTTAAAACTCGACTATCCTTTTGTTAGAAAAGCGGGTTTTAATAAGTATGTTCTTTCTATAGTTCCAGAATACCATACACAGCTTTTTCCGGATTCCATTTTGAAAAACGAACAGAAGTATGATCTTATACAGGATGTTTCTGAGACTAACAGCATCTATAAGATATACCTTTGCTGGATGAAAGGTACTAGATATTTGAAAACAGGCGACAAACTTGTCATTTATAGGACTAGTGATTTCCAAGGTCCAGCCAAGTATCGCAGTGTTTGTACATCTGTTTGTACAGTTAGTGAGGTCAAGACCTTCAAAGACTTTGAAAATGAAGATGCTTTTGTGAATTATACCAATCGTTATTCGGTATTTAAGGAATATGAATTGAGACGATGGTATAGAACAAGGAATTGTTTCATTGTCATCAAGATGTTGTATAACATAGCTTTCACTAAGAAAGTAATCAATAAAGTGATGAAAGAGCAGGTTGGCTTGAACCCTGAGTATTGGGGATTCTTCAAGTTGACCGATGCTCAATTTGATAAACTATTGGAATTAGGAGAAATAGATGAACGTTATATTATCGATTAAGCCAGAGTTTGTTGAGAAAATCTTTTCTGGGGAAAAGCAATATGAGTACCGCAAGGTTCTCTTCAAGCAAAAGGTGGATACCGTATATATCTACGCCAGCCGTCCCATCAGCAAGATTGTAGGCGAGTTCAAGATAGCAGAGATTATCTGTGATACCCCTGCGAATATTTGGAATCAAACGAAAGAATACTCTGGTGTAACCAAGTCTTTCTTCCAACAGTATTATACAGGAAAAGATAAAGGCGTGGCCCTCAAGATAAAGGAATGTAAGCAGTACAAGGAGGCTGTTGATCCAACAACGGTTATTGCTAACTTTAAAGTTCCCCAGTCGTTTATATATGTTTAAGTTTTGTCTAATAGAAATATGATACCTCCATTTCAAGTAATAATAGATTGTCCCTTCAAGAGTATTACTAAAGATTCAACACTTGCTTCTATAGACAAGAAATATAGTGTTTGTATGGTAAAAGATTTTGAGGATGGAGTATGGAACGGTAAATCACCATTAGCCCGTATGGCGGTACCTATATAATATATTACCTTTCATATTATGAATACTGATATTAAGAGTTTGATACCATCCATGCATGCAGAACTGAAGCATATGCAATCTCGTGTTGCAGAGCTTCAAGTCTCATTGCAGCAAGGTTCATCTGATGAAAAGACGATTCTAGAGGAAAATTCTCGAATGAATCTGCGTGGGATTTGGACTTGAAACAAAAATTCCTTTAAAAATTTGGTAGTTTCATATAAAAACCATATATTTGCAGTCAAAAAAAGGAGATACAATTATGAATACAATTACAATAGATAATAATACATATCACGACATAGAAAATTTTGCTCATGTAAACAATTTGGATGTAGCAGATGTTGTGAAAAAGTCTTTTCGTTTCTTTATAGAGGAGTTTAAGTTTGCTAAGCCGCATTCGAAAGCATCTCGGTATCAGTTGCCTTTGCATTTGAAAAAGATGCGAGGAGTATTAGCTGGTGTGGAAGATAGTGAGGATGAAAGATTAAACTATATATTGAGCAAGTAATGAAGAAGGTATTTTTAGATACGAATGTGGTTCTTGATTATTATCTGGATCGAGAAGGCTTTAGTGATGATGCTGAAGCCATCTTGGCTTATGGATATAATCAAGGATGTTCATTGTATGTATCTTCTTTAACTTGTGCTAATATGGCGTATATAGGCAGAAAGAAGTTCCCTGGTGAAGCGATATATGCAGTACTTGCAAGTTTGTTTGAATTTGCCGAAATAGCATCTGTCGATTCGAATGCTGTAAAGTCCGCAGTAACTTTGCAGGCTAAGGACTTTGAAGATGCATTGCAATATTTTTCTGCTAAGGCAATAGGTGTGGATTGTATTGTTACCAGAAACGTTAAGGATTTTCCTTTTTCGGAATTGCAAGTCTTGACCCCTAAGGATTTTTTGGCTCATTATGCAGTTAAATAAAATGACAGGTTGGATACTTACTAAGAAGAATACGACGTTATGAACATAGAAGAAAGAAAAGCAGATTTTATGCGTCGCTTCAAGGCTTCTAGAGAGCGGAAGGCAGAATACATAGCACAAATGGAAAAGCGTATGCGTGATGACTATCGCCGCAGAACCGGTAAGGAAGCAGAATCATTTTGTGTGTTGTAAGAATGAAAAAATTAGATTTAGTCAAGATTAATAGTTGTGTACCATATGCAGTAATATAGTAGAGACGCAGTCTTGGTGATATACGAATCGTTGCTTGCAACGAAAAAAATCCGTGAGATCCGTGAGATCCGTGTGCGACTTAAAAGAATAATATTGAGTGTTGAACACGAATCTTTCGAGACTAAGCAACTTATTCGTGTAATTCGTGCAATTCGTGTTCCGAAAAAAAATACGTAATTCGCGTGCAGAGAAATATCTATTGCTGTGAGGCATAGTGACTACCGTTGCTTGCAACGAAGAAATCTGTGTAAATCTGTGAGATCTGTGGGACATTAGAATAAACTCCCCATTCGAGTGACGACAAGTGCAGAGCGATACTGCAATGGGGAACAAAAATATAAAATCATGAAATCTTATTTCTCAACAAAGCTAGGAGCAACCTTATTTTTAGGTAGCTCCCGCACCCTATTATGGGGAAAAGAAACATTATAAAATCATAAACTATGCCTTCAGAAAAGATGAAATACATTCTTCGTAGAGCTGAGCAATCAGCCTTACGAACCGATATAGAGTTATCTCCTTTGAAAAGAGAGATAGAGTTAATCTTTAGTCCTCGTAATATAGATATGGATTGTAATATGATATCCAATCTCCTCTTGCCATGCGAGAAAATGATTAAGGAAGATATGTCGAAAGGCAACCATCGTAAAGCCTTCGAGACATTCCTGGAAATCTTAGAATCCCTTTCTTATCATTTCGTGAAAGATGAGCACTTCTGTTATTTCGATGACATGTATTGTCCCGACTATACCTGCTCCGATATCTTGAAGTCCATCATTTCAGAAATCAAATCTGGCAAGGTCGCAATCGAAGATGTAGCTTACCTCGATGCCGGCATGTCAAAGATAGCCCAGCTGGAATCCTACGAAGATTACGGCAGCCCCTTCTGTGTGATGGATTGGGAGAGATATAAAGGATGAATAATCATATTGTGATGACAATTCTTTTTATTGAATTACTTTATTGCTGATCTTTTATTTATTTTGTTATGAGATTATACCAATTAAAAATTAAGAATTTTCGAGGATTAAAGGGTGATGGAAATATCATCAAGTTTGATAATTCTGATATTATATTTCTTATAGGGCAGAATAATGTAGGAAAATCGACTTATCTCCGAGGCTATGAGTTTTTTGTTAACTCGAAGCAAGTTGCAAAGCGTCCTGATTTCTATGATTACAATCCTGAGATTCCCATAGAGATGGAAGGATGGTTTGTTCATGAAGATGAAGATATCGAGGACGAAAGCTTTGTAGGTAAAGGAAAAGCTAAAGATCCAGAATGGATTTCTAAGTGGGCAGATGCGGATGGTATTATAAAAGTACGTAAAACTTGGGTTGCTGAAAATAGCTCATTCAAGAAGCAAACATATTCGCCAAAAGAAGAAAAATGGATAGATAATGGTTTTGGAGGTTTTGACTCTCTATTCACAAAGGCTGCACCTATTCCTATTGCGATAAATGCTATGGAGAGTGAAGATTCCTTGAATGAAAAGGTGAACAAATTGATGCAAGACCAGTACTTAAAGAAAATCAGAGAATCACATGCAAAACTTTATGAAGAGGCCTTAGAGAAAATTCAAAATTTAGAAGATGCTATAACTGGTTCGGAAGAAATAGACAAACTCAATATAGAATTGAATTCTCATTTTAAGAAAGTATTTTCAGAATTATCTTTAAAGATACAGGCGCAGAATGTAGAGGATATAAAATTAGAGGACCTTTTCAAGAAGAATCATACGATTAGTGTAGAACGTGATAACACCAACAGATCAGAAACCTTCTTGCAGAATGGGCATGGAGTTATTCGGCAGGCGTTATTCAATTTTATAACATTTCTGCGTGATATTTCTGAAACAGATAAGAAAGAGTACCTTATATTATATGAAGAGCCAGAACTTTTTCTTCACCCGAAAGTTACATTTAAACTACGTAACGCTCTGTATGATTTAGCAAAGAACAGTCCATATCAGATTCTTTGTGCAACTCATTCTCCTTTAATGATTGATGTTTCTCGACCTCATGCTTCATTAGTAAGAGCTGTAAAAGTTGAAAGTGAAGAAACTAAAACTTTTCAGGTAGGAGAAGATGTTTTTAATAAGAATGAGAAGCGTAAGCAGCATGTACAGATGATCAATCGATTCAATCCTCATGTTTGTGAAGCCTTTTATGCAGATAAGGTTATATTAGTAGAAGGAGATACAGAGGCAATCGTTTATAGAGCTTTGTTGAAGGAATATTATCCGGAAGAAGAAGTTTTTGTTTTAAATACAGGTTCCAAGAATAACATTCCTTTCTTCCAGGAAATATTGACAGCATTTCATATCGAACATTATGCTATTCACGATATAGATACAGAATTCAATTCTAATGGCAATCATAATTCTGCATGGACTCTGAATCAAAAGATATGGGATTTAGTAGCGGCTGCTAATCAAGTACAATCTGGTTTAGCAAGACGCTATGTTCATAATGCAAATTTTGAAAATGCTCACAAGTATAATCTTCTTGATGGGGCGAACAAACCATTACAGGCTTCAAAGTTTGTTGATAAAGTGATTAAAGGAGAGATAGTGAATCCTGATTGTAAAACATGGCTTGATGACATTATGGGTAGTAAGTCTGTGGTACATGATATGAATTATATCAATAGCGTTAAGAAAACGTTGGAAGATATTAAGCGTGAAGAGAAAGATTATATATCGCTAGAGGAGGACTAAAAATGACAGATGGTGAGTTTGAGATGAGAATAAGACGACAGGAGTCGTTTCTTCTCGCACAAGATGGACAGTTTTTGGGAATACTTTCTTCTAACAAGTATCAGACGGATTCTGTTATGAATGAATATGGAACTTATGGAAGTAAATATTCGTCAACTTCGATTTTCAATCAGTATAGTCAATATGGTAGTCGTTATGGCTTTTATAGCCCGTTTAATCCTTATACAAGCACTCCACCGCAGATTATATTGAAAGGACAATGGGTAGGGTTACTCACTGCAAATACATTTTTGCAAAATAGATTAGATCCGCATCAGCTTTTTGATTGGATTTATGATAATGGTTTGTAAATTATACACTAAGACGCTATGAAATTATGGTAGATATGAAGCAACCTGTAGAAAAAGCAGAACTTGATATGCAACGTGAGGATCATCAGTTCCAACTTGAAATGCAAAAGCAACAACATAATCATGAAAATGAGTTGAAAAACAAAGAGATTGGATGGTTAGGAAAGTTCTTTGGTGCTGAAGATAATGCAGCACGGAATATGGCAATGACTGTGATAATTTTGGTGTCAGGCGGAGCAACTGTATTTTCTGTATGTGTAATATTTAATTCTAATATTGGTGACGACTTGATACCTAATGTATGGAGTAAAGTTAGTCCAGTTATAACCTTAGCATTAGGTTATATTTTTGGTAAAAATAAGGGCTGATAGTTATAGGTTATTTTGATTATCTTTTAAAAAAGGAGATTAAAGCTATGGATAATAATATGTTAAAAATAGACGTGTCATCAAAGGCTGTTGAGACATTTATTGATGCCATCAGTAGAGGTATTGGGGTTCTTTATGAACCTACACGTATACGAAAAGAAGCAAAGGCAAAAGCAGAAGAAAAGGTCATTCTTGCTAAAGCAGAAAAGCAGGAGCGGGAAATATTGGCTGCCGTTCAACCTCTGGTTGGAGATTCTGTTCCTCTTGAGCAATTGCAGCCGGTAATTTCTAAAATAGTAAGTGCTGAACTAAGAAAAAAAGAAAATATTGATGCTGTTGTAAATATTGCATTAGAAGATTTTAGAAAGTCACAAAAAGTCCCAGAAGAAAAAGCAGATACAGATTGGTTGACTCGTTTCTTCAATATTGTTGAGAATGTATCAGATGAAGAATTAAGAAATACTTGGGGAAAGATTCTTTCACAGGAAATACAAACACCAGGTTCTTATTCTTTAAGGACTCTTAATACCATCAGTAATTTATCCAAAAAAGAAGCAGAATTATTTGCAAGCCTTGGTAATTATGTATTTGCTTCAACTAATTCAAAGTTCTTTTTGAAAACAGATACTTCTATTTTAGGAAGAAATATACCATATGGTGATATAACTCTTATGATGGAATGTGGTTTGATTAAAGAAAATGAAGAAATCGGATTGGTCTATCCAGCTAACTCTAATAAGATAACGAAAAATGGTTTTACTTATCAAGATCTCGCGTTAATCATAGAACAAGATGAGGGAGCTGCAGAAGTTGGTATTTCTATATACGAACTGACTATTGCAGGTGCAGAAATTTATAAGATATTAGATATAGAAAAAGATATGAGTTTGCTAGATAAAGCTGCCGCAATAATTAAGAAACCAAATGTACGTTTTGGTTATTCTAAACTTATAGGTATAAGTGAGGGGGCGATAAGCTATGAAGATAATATTACCTATTTATAAGAAGTTATAAACGATTTCTATAAATGTGGACATTATATAAATATCTGCCCCCAAGGCGGTCCCATCCCGCATAATATGGCGAAGACCTTTGATGGTCCGCCAACCTTAGAGCGCAGCGGTTCCGAGCACCGAGTAGGGCGGTTACATCCCCGCTTCCTGAGGAAGAGGGGCTTGGAGAGAAAGTGGAGCTCTCCTTGCAGGAGAGACGGAGAGGTAGAAAATTCAGCACCATCATGTAACAGCAGTAGATGTTATCCCAAAGAAGGTGTAGAAACTCAACAATAAGATTTCTCCAATCTAGGACGATTACATCGAAAAGTATTTGGCTGAGAATCCATATCTTGGTGACACCATCTGATGCCCTGGTCATCAATACCTTTGAGTATCAGCGAGTGCTCAGCAAGGCATTGAGCTATACATCCGATAAGAACGCCATCGTTACCATCGGTATCAAGCCAAGCCGCCCAGAAACAGGCTATGGCTATATCGCTGCAGCAGAACCAACATCCGTAGATGAAATCTACAAGGTAGAGGCTTTCAAGGAAAAGCCAAACCTGGAGACAGCCGAGCAATACCTTGACGCCGGCAATTACTATTGGAATGCCGGAATCTTCGTATGGAACATCGATACCATCAGCAAGGCAATCCGCATCTTCCAGCCAAACCTTGCCAGCATCATGGACGAGATGGCACCTTCTTTCTATACCGAACAGGAGAAAGAGGTAGTCGGCAAACTCTTCCCAACTTGCGAGAAGATAAGCATTGATTATGCTGTGATGGAGAAGTCAAAGGAAATCTATACCTTGCCAGCCGAGTTTGGCTGGAGCGATTTAGGCAGTTGGGGCAGCCTCCGCACCCTGCTCCCACAAGATGAGGCTGGCAATGCCAAGGTAGGCAAGGACATCCGCTTGTATGAATGCAAGAACTGCGTGGTTCATGTTGCCGATGAAGGCAAGGTGGTAGTTTAAGGCTTGGATGGCTATATCGTAGTCGAGAAGAATGGGCAACTGCTTGTTTGCTCCTTGAAAGAAGAACAAAGAATTAAAGAATTTGGAAAATAATGGCACAATCAGTAAAAGTTAATTTTATACTTAATCTCATTAATACGGGGACACAGATGCTGTTTCCGTTAATTACTTTTCCCTATGTCTGTCGAGTGATTGGAGCAGAAGGAATAGGACAGATTAACTTCTTCCAGTCAATTATCAGTTATATCTCCTTGTTAACTTGCTTAGGTATTCCAATGTATGCCATACGAGAAATTGCGAGAGATAGAAATGATGTGGTGAAGATGAATCGAACAGCAACAGAGATTCTTCTTTTGCATTCTATGTTATCTCTTGGCGGTTATTTGATAGTAGCAATTCTTTGTATGGTGGTTCCGCAGATTCAAGTAAATATTCCGCTTTTCTTGATTTTGAGTCTTAATATCTTCTTTGGGGCTATAGGATGTGAATGGTTTTACCAAGGAATTGAGGATTTCAAGTATATAACTATACGAGGATTAATTATAAAGATTATATCAGTAATTTTGCTATTTGTCTTCGTGAAGAGTAAAACAGATCTTATCTATTATGGTTGTTATTTAGTCTTTGGAATATTGGGTGGTAATGTATTTAATTTCTTTCGTCTTCGTAAATATATTCATTTTGAGAATATCATTTTTTCTGATTTGCATATTGGAAGACATATAAAACCTGTATTGAAAGTATTTTCATTGTCAGTAGTAACTAGCATCTATCTCCAACTCAATACTGTTTTACTGGGATTCTTGAAGAATGCCTTGGCAGTAGGCTATTTTGCAGCAGCTATTAGAGTGATGCAGATGTTGCTCCAAATGTCGTCCTGTTTGGGCTCAGTAATGATGCCAAGGGCATCACATTTAATTTCAGAAAATAAGGAATCAGAATTTAATACTTTGATACAAAAGTCGTATGATTTTACATTAGCTATCGCAATGCCAATAACGGTGGGATTGATATTCTGTGCTCCTTGTCTTATTACAACGTTATGTGGTGTAAAATTTGCAGAATCAATTTTGCCATCCCAGATAATAGCACCTATTATCTTGATGGTAGCAATATCCAATGTGTTTGGAACTCAGGTATTGTTTCCTAAGGGTAAGATCAATATAGTAACCCTTTGTTGCGGCATCGGTGCTGTAACAGATTTAATACTTAATCTATGTCTGATTCCATTCTTCTCTTATGTTGGAACATCCATTGCATATTTGGGAGCAGAGGTTGCAACAACCGTTTCTATGTATTTTATAGGAAGACAATATATCCCAATTCAATGTTTCAAACAAAGTCATTTGAACTATCTGTTGGGTTGTATTATGATGGCTGTAGTCCTGTTTGTAATTAGTAGATTGCAACTGCCTTCTTTTTATATACTGATATTGCAAGGATGTTTTGGTATCTTAGTATATTTCATCATGTTGTATGCGCAAAAGGAGGCAATGTTGATGCAAGTTTTATCGAAAATAAAGAAACATTAATATAATGAATAATAAATATGATTATTTAATAGTTGGCTCCAGTCTCTTCGGAGCAACATTTGCACATCTTGCTCATAAGCAGGGTAAGAAGTGTTTGGTGATAGACAAGCGATCTCACTTAGGTGGCAATATCTATTGTGAGAAAATTGAGGGAATTAATGTGCATAAGTATGGCGCACATATTTTCGTAAACCACCAGGTTGAATGAAAAATATTATCTTTGCAACCGTTTTAAAATTCACATAAAATGGAAAGTAAAGAATATTTTGAAAAGGTGATGATAGTGTTGTAGAAATAGGAAAGAATGGTATTCTTAAAATCGGAGAATGTTCAAGGTTTAATGGTGGCTTAAGGCTATCTTGCCAAACGTCAATTACGATAGGGAAATCTGTGTTGGGAAGTTGGGACATATCTATGTTTGATACAGACTTTCATAGAATGAAGAACTGTGAGACTAACGATAAGGTAAGTTCTTGCTCTAAGCCAATCATTGTGGGTAACAATTGTTGGATAGGTTTTGGAGTGCCATCATAAAAGGTTCTCAGATTGGAAATGGATGTGTTGTTGGCGCCAAATCTCTTCTTACGAAGGATTACTCTAATGCGACGAATACTGTCTTTGTCGGAAATCCAGCTTTACCCTTAAAGACTGGATTCTATTTGGATCATAATGATTGTAAACCAGAATATGAAGATTAATAATAATCAATTACATAATGGTGTTTCTGGCATCATGCGTGTGAAAAATGATGCAGAGTTTATCGAGGCAAGCATTGATTCTTGTATTGATGCTTTGGATGAATTGGTTATAGTTTATAATGACTGTAGCGATAATTCGCCAGAGTTGATATATAAGAAACAATCGCAATACCCCGATAAAATTAAGGTATATGAATATAAGCATAAGATATATTCTATTAATTTAACGAAGGAGGAATATGAATATGCCAAATCATTACCTTCAGACTCTCCTCATCTTTTGTGTAACTATTATAATTTTGCCTTATCTAAGGTAACGTGTCAATATGCTATGAAAATAGATGCTGACCAAATCTATTTTTCTGATAAGCTGAAAGAATGGTGTGATGTCTATAGATATGGATGTAACGTTTCCCCTCTGGAAAAGATAATAGGAAAGGGGATGTGGGCATATTCTCGCATCATAGATAAAATTAATGTAAAATACGGAAAGGTATCTCATGGCTTGCCGCAATCTGCCGTAAAGTGGCTTTATCCTTATTATATTAATTACATCAAGTCTTTGGTGTCAGAAAAAAAGGTTAATGTATCGCTTTCAGGTCTTGATGTTGTTTATGACAACAGATGGCTTGTTACATTAGGGAAGAAAAATGATATTATTAATATTCTTCCTCCATACAATGGTGTTGGTGATCATTTAATCTTTAAGGTTACTGACGAAGTATATTACAGACCAGATGATTGTCAATTCTATAATAGTTTGCGTTCGGATAGCTATTCTTTTATAGAGCGTTTTGTTTGTAAGGATAAAAATTATAGTATAGGTGTCTTTTGGTTTCATCTTAATGGAATGCGTAGTAATGTCAGAAATAGAATCAAAGAAGCCATTGATAAGTTTCCAGACTACGTGATTCCATTGGAATCTTTTTCCAAGAGTGATTATGATAAAGACATAGAGCCTCTCATTGATAGGGAAATGATGCTTACTTATCAACGATCTATGTTTCAATTTATCCATCAGGGTGAAGCGTATCTTTTGCCTTCGCAGTTAAAATATTTGTCAACGATAAAATTGTAAATATTATGAAAGTAGTACTTTTAGCAGGAGGTTTCGGCTCCCGCATTTCTGAGGAATCTCAGTTCAAGCCAAAGCCGATGATAGAAATCGGTGGTATGCCTATCATCTGGCATATCATGAAGGAGTATGCCTATTATGGTTATACTGAGTTTGTAATTTGTGCTGGTTATAAGCAGGAGTATATCAAAGATTGGTTTGCCAATTATTTCTTGCATAACTCTGATATCACTTTTGATTATCGCAATGGTAAGAACGAGATGACCGTTCATCGGACCAACATGGAACCATGGAAGGTGACAGTGGTTGATACTGGTTATAATACCATGACAGGGGGGCGAATCAAACGCATACAGAAGTATGTGGGCAATGAGCCTTTCTTGATGACATACGGTGATGGCGTTTGCGATGTGGAAATAGATAAGTTGGTTGAGTTCCATAAGAGTCATGGCAAATTGGCTACATTAACTGCCGTGAAGATGGCGCAGGACAAGGGCGTGCTTGACATCAGCGGAGATTTTGCAGTGAAGTCATTCCGTGAGAAGAATGCTAGTGATGGCGCTCCTATCAATGCAGGATATATGGTACTCCACCCAGAAGTATTCGATTTATTGGATGGTGATTCCTGCGTATTCGAGAAGACAGCCCTTGTAGAGCTTGCTAAGCGTGGTGAATTGATGTCTTACGTGCATGAGGGCTTCTGGCAGTGCATGGATAATATCCGTGAGAAGAACATGCTCGAAAAACTCCTTGCAGAAGATAAGGCTCCTTGGAAACGATGGGAGCGTTCTATCCCTTCTATTGAGGCTCGCAAGTTAACTGGTAATATTTAAAAATACAGAAATAATTATGATAGACGTATTTGATGGATTTTTTAAGGGCAAGAAAGTCCTTGTGACAGGGCATACTGGTTTTAAAGGCTCCTGGTTGTGTATCTGGCTTCATGAGTTGGGTGCAGAGGTTGTAGGTGTAGGTCTAGACCCATATTCAGAGCGTGACAACTTTGTACTTTCAGGTATCGGTTCTAAGATAAAGGCTGACATCCGTGCTGATATTCGTGACGGAGAGAAGATGAAGCAAATCTTTGCAGAGTATCAGCCTGAGATTGTATTCCACTTGGCTGCACAGCCTTTGGTCCGTCTCTCTTATGAGATTCCTGTAGAGACATACGAGGTAAACGTTATGGGAACTATTCATATAATGGAAGCTATCCGAGCTACCAATAGTGTGAAGGTGGGTGTGATGATTACTACCGACAAGTGCTATGATAACAATGAGCAGTTGGAAGGATATGTAGAGACCGACCCATTTGGAGGTTATGATCCATACAGTTCTTCTAAGGGCGCTTGTGAGGTGGCTATACAGTCATGGAGACGTTCTTTCTTTAATCCTGCTGACTATGGAAAGAAGCACACCGTGAGTCTTGCATCTGTTAGAGCTGGTAACGTAATCGGTGGTGGTGACTGGGCTAAGGACCGTATTATACCAGACTGTATCCGAGCTTTGGAAACAACCAAGGTGATTGATATCCGTTCTCCAAAGGCAGTTCGTCCATGGGAGCATGTGTTGGAACCTTTGTCTGGCTACATGCTCTTGGCTCAGAAAATGTGGAATGATCCTACAGGTTACTGTGAAGGATGGAACTTTGGTCCGGAAGCTGATAGTGTATTGACCGTTTGGGAAGTGGCTTCTGCCATCGTTGAGAATTTTGGCTTTGGTGAGTTGAAAGATGTTTCTGATCCGAATGCTCTCCATGAGGCAAACCTTTTGATGCTCAATATCAATAAGGCAAAGACCCGCTTAGGATGGAAGCCAAGTCTGAATGCCAAGCAGTGTGTCATGCTTACCTCTGACTGGTATAAGCGATACAAGACAGAAAATGTATATGACCTCTGTGTGGAGGAAATCAATAAATTCATAGGATAATGAAAATTTCAATTTTAGGAACCAATGGCTTCCTTTCTACTGCCATTGCCAAATATGCCAATGAAGCAGGATGGAACCTGGATATGTATGGACTGGATGAACCAACTGCCCATAAGTTTGACAATTTCTATAAGGTAAACTTAATGGATGCTGAACTGGATTGCTCAGGCTTGTTAACTTCCGACATCATTGTTTATGCAATTGGTGCTGGTATTCAGGCAAACCTCAAGGAAGGTTTCAATCTGATTTATAACCTCAATGTTACAGCTCCTGTCACCATCTGTAATAAGTTGAAGGAACTTGGATACAAAGGCCGTTTCGTATCTTTTGGTAGCGTCTTTGAGATGGGCGAGACTCATGAAGAGCGTTTCTTCACGGAAGAAGATGTTCTCACATCTACTTGTCCTGCACCAAATGACTATACTGTCAGTAAGCGCATGTTGAGTAGTTTCGTTTCTTCATACAAACATGATTTTACTCACTGGCATTTCTATATCCCAACGATTTATGGTGCAGGTGAAAACCCAAAGCGTTTGATACCATACGTAATCAATGCTATTCGCAATGGAGAGGAACTTCATTTTACAGCTGGTGACCAAACTAGACAGTATGTACATGTCAGTGAGGTGCCACGTATGTTAGCTCAGGCATTTGATAAGAATCTTCCATCAGGACTTTATAATATACAAGGTAAGGAGACAGTAACAGTCAAGGATATTGTAACGGAGATACATCATGCTATGGGTAAGGAAGTACCGGATGGTTGTTTTGGTAGCGTGCAACGTGCTGATGTGGGTATGAAATACCTGGCATTGGACGGCAAGAAACTGCATGATGCTACAGGTTTTGAGGCAAGTATTAAGATAACAGATGTAATCGACACATATTAAGAATTAAGCATGTCACAGATAGATAAAGTAAGAATCATTCCTCGTCGTCTCATCGCAGACGACAGAGGCTGGTTTTTGAAAGCAATTACTGGAACAGAGGAGGACATTCCTTCTCATACAGGTGAGGTTTACCTTACTATGGGTAAGTCTGGTCAGGCTAAGGGTGGTCATTATCATCCAGAAGCTGTAGAGTGGTTTACCATCATTGAAGGTAGTGCCATATTGAAATTGGAGGATATGGAAACGCATGAGCGAAGAGACATTGAGATGCCTTTTGAAAAGGCTCAGACCGTTTTTATTCCCAATGGAGTGGCGCATATAGTAGTAAATAACAGCGATAAGAATTTTATATTGTTGGCTTATACAGATAAATTGTATGATCCGGCAGATACTATACCATTTAGTTTTTAACGATTATGAGAATATCATTCAATATCCCGACATATAACAGAGCCAAGTATCTGAAACAAAATTTGGATATATTGACCACACAAATCAAGGAACTTCACAAGGAAGATGAGGTGGAAATCAACATCAGCGACAATGCTTCTACAGATGAAACAAAGCAAATATCTGAGGCATGTATTGCGGCAAATCCCCAACTGCATATCTCATACCACTGCAATGAGAAAAACTTAGGACCTGATGGTAACTTTATTGCTGCCATGCATTTGGCAAAAGGCGAGTATTCGTTGTTGTGGGGGGATGATGACTTCTTGAAAGAAGGAGGACTCGCACGAATCTTGGAACTGGCTGAGTATGGGGATAAGAATGATGTGCAAATTATGCTATCTGGTACAACAATTGTTGATGAAAAGGGAAATTTTGTAAGAGAAAAGAACTTTTTAAGAAAGGACATTCAGCATTATTTGGTGGATTTTTCTGATGTTAATGAAGCACGGGCTTATTTTTTCTTACTTCAGGATACTGCAGGGTTGTTGAGTTTTATTTCCGATGTTGTTTATAAGACCTCTATTATTCATGAGATTCCTTTCGACGAGGATTTTATGGGTACTCATTATGCTTTCTTGTGTTATTGGTGGGGATGGCTGGCAAGAGGTAAAAAACTATATTATAGTAATATTTCATTTCTCAATGAAACGATACAATACCAACCTGCTTATGGTTTTGGTGTAAGAAGAGTTATGGTAGATTATAAAGGTTTTTTGTTAATTGCGGAAAAGTTGTTTGCCAATTCACAATTAAAAAATGATTTTGCATTTGCTTTTAAAAATACTCATCCTGTACTACTTCTTCGCATGGTTCTTATTTCTGAGAGAAAAGAATTTGTAAAACAAGTCTTACCATCTCTGAAAAAATGCGGTACTAGTGACACTGAAATAGAGCTTTTATTAGAATCAAGTTCTCTTTCGAGTATTTTTAAAAGTCTATTTTATACCATCCTTCCAGAAAAAATAATCATATTTTTGAAGAAAATGAAAAAACGATAGGTGGACTAGAAATATTTGTTTAATCATAATGAAATAAATAAATGAAGTATTCGATCATAACTCCAGTTTATAATAGACAAGATTGTATAGGACGCTGTATAGATAGTGTTATATATAATATAAAATATAATATTGAAATAGAGCATATCATAGTCGATGACGGATCGTTTGATGCAACTGCGTCAATAGTAAAGTCTTATAGTGAACAATACAAGCATATAAAGTTCATTCAGTTTCGTAAAAATAGAGGAACTAATGCTGCTCGTAATACAGCTATATCTGTAGCTACTGGTAAGTGGATCATTATATTGGATTCTGATGATTATGTTGTAGATAATGCAATTGAAATAATTGATACAGTTGTAAGCAATAATAAATACAAAGAGTATATGTTTGCAGCAGATGATATGTTGGAAATCTACAATAAGACACCTTTACTGACTGGAAAGTCACAAGTAGTTTTAAAATATAAGGATTTTTTGGCGGAAGATGTAAAAGGTGATTTCATACATGTAATCGACTCTGAAATCATGAAGCGTAATCCTTTTAATGAAAATTTGAGAATTTATGAATTTGTGTGGTTTCTTACATTTTATAAAGAGTCCCAAGAGATTTTGTTTACAGATAAGGTTGTGACGATTCGTGAAAGAAGTCGTACTGATAGTGTAACTAGAGAGGTGATTCGCACTAATAAAAAAAATGTAGAGAGAAACTTTTTAGCAAATTGTGAAATATTATCACGCTTTAAAGATGAATATATAAAATATGGCTTATACGAGCAATTAGCATTTTACATAAATAGTAAGATAGAAAATGCATTGCTTATTTCAAAATATCAAGCAATTAAAGATGATATTAATAGCAATTATGTTCATGGATTGAAGGGCTATATATATAAGCTGATCTATATTTTCCATTTGGGTGCAATGTTTCGTATTCTGTTACAATGGTATCTCAATGTGAAGTACAATATTGTCAAAAGAAAACTTAAATAATAAATAAGATATGATTGCAACAATATTAAATGTAATTTTGCTATTATATGCCTTCATTCAATACAATAAGGGACGTTATGCATGGCCTTTGTTCATCTTAACTTTTTTTGCCTCAAATGCATTTATTCTTAATATTGGAGAACCTGTAATAAAATATCCAGATTTTGGATTACTTCTTCTATTTGGATGTTGTGTATTAGGCTATTTGAGAGACTCTTCTTTTTTCATTGTGAGGAAATATGCTGGTGCTAAAATATCATTATGTTTTTTGGTATTTTTTGTATATGAGTTTCTTTATGCATATTTGTTTGATATAGATACTATTGGTAATATATTAGCTGTTCTTCGAGGATATTTATATGCTTTATCCTATTTTGTCTTCCGAAAAATGCCAATGTCTGAATTACAAAGGTCCCTTAATTTTATTTTTAAGGCTGTAATGTTTTCTTGTTTGGTCTACGTGACCCAATTCTTTACGCAGCTGCCTTTAACTACGACATTTGTATCAGGGGTTAATAGTGATGAGTATAGAATGCAAATTACTCCACCTTTTATGGATGTTGTTTTTATAATGTTGTTATTGTTCTCTAAGAAAAATAAATGGATTTGGGGATGTATTATTCTTATATTTTTTGTTCAATTGTTATCACAAAATAGGACGCCTCTTATTGCATGGTTTCTTGAAATAGGAATTTTTGTTGTAGTATCGAAGAACACTAAACATAAGTTTACTATAATTTTAGTTGCATTGCTGGCTTTTCCTTTTGTTAATTCTCTGCTGAGTTCAAGATCTGAAAATGAGCATTCTACTAGTCTTTCTTCTACTATGCTTTATTTGAAATCTAAAAACTACTATGGCTTGGCTAGAGAAAATACATTTATGTTTCGAATTGCGTTAATCGCTGAAAGAGCAGATTACTTAATAGAAAATCCAAGTTCGTTTCTGCAAGGTATTGGAGCGATGCATGAGGACACTGCACAAAAAAAGTTTAATTTTTCTGTTGGAACAGGAGGTTATGATGAAGTAAAACATTGTGATGTTGTTGCACAACTTGACTCGATAGATGTTGTTTGGGGACCTTTATTGATTCGTTATGGTTTTATGGGGGTAACTCTACTTTTATCTATAGTTATATGGATGATATGTGTATTTTATAAGAAACGTTCGAATCCTATAATGATGTTAGGTTTCTTAACCTATGTTTCTGCTTTTGCCCAATCTTTTTCATCTGGAGGATTGTTTTTGCTTCTAGGAGTTTTGACAATGATGGGATTCTTAATAATTTTTGATAGGAATATTTCGTATTCTATACGCAAATCTAAATTAATACAAGATAAAAAATAATTATATGATTCCGAAAATAATTCATTATTGTTGGTTTGGTAGAAATCCATTACCACCTTTAGCTTTAAAGTGTATAGCTTCTTGGCACAAGTATTTTCCTGATTATGAGATCAAAGAATGGAACGAAGACAATTTTGATGTCAATATGATCCCTTATACGAAAGAGGCATATAAGGCAAAAAAATATGCATTTGTAAGTGACTATGCTCGCTTTTGGATCTTGTATAATTATGGAGGATTATATTTTGATACGGATGTTGAGGTAATAAAGTCTTTTGATGAGATATTATCAAAAGGACCTTATATGGGATTCGAACGTAATCCTGATAAATGGGGAGATGGCTTAGTAAATCCAGGTTTAGGTCTTGCAGCTATGCCTCAACAACCCCTTTTAAAAGAAATTTTAGTGAAATACCAGAACTTAAATTTTCTTCTTTCAGATGGATCGTTAAATATTTCATTGACTGTTGTGCATTATACAACGCAAGTATTAGAGAAATTTGGTCTTAAGCAAATGAAGGGAATTCAGACTGTTGCTGATTTTACTATTTATCCATCAGAATATTTTGCCCCCATAGATTTTGTTACCAAGCGTATACACATTACAGATAAGACTCTTTCGGTTCATAGGTATATGGCCTCATGGGGTGAACAAAAAGATAAATCTGTTACTGACTATATTAAGCATTGCCTTCCGGAGTGGTGCTTAGTTTGGTTTAATCGATTAAAGTATTACAAACGATGAATAAAAAAGAGTTAAAGGAATACTTAAAAGCTGATTTAGGACGTTTTGGTCGTAAGCCTACTTTAAAAGACCGAATTCTTCATAATGAAGTATGGTATATCTATCATTATATCCGTCATCTTCGTTATGTGGAATACTATCAAGATAAGAACAAATTGTTTTTTTTGTGGCATTTCTTTAGATATAAACGTTTAGGGTTTAAACTGAGAATGACCATTTATCCAAATACCATAGGTCCAGGTTTTAGAATTTATCATGCTGGTGATTTTGTCCATGTGGGACCTAACGTAAGAATTGGGCGTAATTGTACAATGTTGCCAGGTGTTGTATTTGGAAATAAAAGTGAAGCTCCGGATAATACACCAGTTATTGTAGGGGATAATTGTTATTTCGGATTGGGTGTGAAAATTCTTGGTGCAGTAAAAATTGGCAATAATGTAACAATTGGTGCGAATGCTGTTGTAACGAAAGATATACCGGACAATGTAATTGTAGGGGGTATTCCAGCAAAAATAATTAAATATAAAAATAATGGAAATAATAAAAAAGAGAGATATTAGTATTGATATCTTGAAGTTTTTTGCAGTATTATTGATTACTAACTCTCACATGGAATTGCTATACGGCAAGTATAGCTTATTGGCAACTGGGGGGGGGCAATAGGTGATGTGTTGTTCTTTTTCTGTTCGGGTTTTACTTTATTCTTAGGTAGAAATCGGACTTTTGGCAACTATTATAAGCGACGCATCAATCGTATTTATCCAACAGTGTTTATGTGGGCATTGTTAGCATCTGCCGTTTTCCATAGACATTCAGATATGGTGGATATTATCATAAATGGCGGAGGCTGGTTTGTTACTTGTATAATGATATACTATGTGATTTTACATTTCATCCGCAAATATGCATTTAATCATCTGTTGTATGTTTTTGGGTGCTCTATATTGATATCATTAGTTTCGTATCTTGTTATAGACAAAACTGCTGACTACAATATGTATGGAAATACATATTTTAAATGGTGTCATTATTTCTTATTCATGTTGCTAGGAGCTATCATGGGGAGTCATCCGATACAGAGAAAAATATCTTTGAAAATAGACACCATTAAACTGTTGGTTTGTGTATTATTGTTTTATGGGGTATTGATTTCGGGAAGAAAATTGGAAATTGTACATGACTGTCAGGTTATCTCATTGTTGCCCCTTCTGGGAATAACATATTATTTTTATAAGATATGCAAGTCGAATCGTTTCCTGAGTCTTTATGAAAATCGCTTTATAGGACCTGTTGTAAAAACTATTTCAGGCTTGTGCTTGGAAGTGTATCTTGTGCAGGGAGTCTTGTTTACGAATAAATTCAATGATTTGTTTCCATTGAATCTTCTTTTAGTATTTATGATTATCTTGGTAATTGCATATATTCTTAGATGTATGGCTCGGTGGTTCACACAGACCTTTAGGGAGGCTGATTATGAATGGAAACAAATTTTTAATGTTTATTAATGTGTTAATATGAGACAATTATATTATTTTTGGGGGGGCATAAGTTAAGCCTCATTCCATCTTATTTTTATGATAAGCTTCTTGCTGTTTTTTATAAATGAGCAATGAAGTATTGTGGCAAACATGTATATCTTCGTCCGTCAAGTTCTGACTTCAAAGGTCTTTGGAATATGAGTGTTGGGGATTATACAAGCATTCCGAAAGGGAGTGTTTTCTATTGTACTGAGGCATCTTTGACTATCGGTAAGAAAGTGATATTTGGTCCTCATCCAACGATTATTACTGGTGGTCATCGAATAGATGTTGTAGGCAAATATATCATGGATTCCAAAGAAAAACTGCCAGAGAATGATGCTCCAGTAGTGATTGAGGATGATGTTTGGATAGGTGCTAATGTTACGAGACTGAAGGGCGTGACTATTGGGCGAGGCTCAGTTGTTGCTGCAGGTGCTGTGGTTACAAAGTCATGTCCTCCGTATTCTATCATTGGTGGTGTCCCTGCCAAAGTTCTGAAAATGAGATTTACTCCAGAAGAAATAGTGAAACATGAAAGTATTTTAAGTGTTTAAGTATATGATAGAATTATCGGAATTAGAAATTTTGAAAAGAGAACTTTCTGTACTGGAAGGACATTACGAAATGTATCTAGAGGAAAGGGATAAATCTAAATATTCACGATTAAAGAAGGATAGAGAACATGCTTCTCATAACATGTATGTCCATGCACAATATTTAGAGAAGACTTTGACTGAAAATCCTTATGTTTTGGCTGCTGTCTATGATGGTAACCAATTCCAGTTTGAGGATTTTATCAATTTTGTAGATAGCGATATGCCAGGATATATACAGAAAGTAAAAGATAGAATAGAAAAATTAGAGGAGATGCATAAGGAGGAATAGATATGGGATTGTTTAGGCTTGTTTTTATATTGCAGTCGTATCTTTTGCTCATATTCATCTATCTTCTTAATCATTCTATAACTATTGGCATAATATTGAAAGACTTTGGAATCGTAAGTGATCAAGTGGCATTGCCTGATTTACCTAATTTGATTTCATATACAGTTTATCTTTTGATAGTTTTGATTACAAGTAAACTGATGCTGTTGTGGGTTCCTTCACTAAAAGATAGTATAGAGGTTAAGTCTGAGAACATTGACAAAATATACCCAGCAAGTGAAAGCTTCCTTCCTACATTTTTTGCATACGTGTTCTTAGGGCTGAGTATTAACAATTGGACATCTTTGTTTTTTGTGTATGTAGCATTAGGTATCTTTTGTCTATGTTCAGAAATGTATATGTATAATCCTCTCTTCTATATCTTTCAGTATCGTTTCTATTATGTTGAAATGAAAAGTGGCTCTAAGATATTGGTAATGAGTAAGTATGAATTCCAATTAGGACATAAGAAAGATTTCACAAGACTGAAGAAAATTAATGATTTTAGTTATATAGACCTGTTGGCGGAATTAATTTAGTGCATACTTAATTCTGCCAATGGGCTTGTCGTTAATGAAGTTTACGTATTGCAGAATGGTAAGTGCACTAATTTTGCCAATGATCCTGGCAAACAAACCATTCG
>SKEO01000104.1_pt1 | contig 83211 bp, 54 predicted proteins | sample 4826801 | NCBI WGS metagenome assembly SKEO01 (sample SAMN11008807, study PRJNA524170) | human gut metagenome | biome: Human fecal sample; material: Feces; isolation source: fecal sample from pouch patient p3 | host: Homo sapiens | place: Israel: Tel-Aviv | collected 2016-02-25 | reverse complement strand
GGCTCGTCGCATCCTGGGGCTGGAGCAGGTCCCAAGGGTTCGGCTGTTCGCCGATTAAAGCGGCACGCGAGCTGGGTTCAGAACGTCGTGAGACAGTTTGGTCTCTATCCTCTGCGCTCGTTGGAATGCTGAGGAGGCCTGCCCATAGTACGAGAGGACCTGGGTGGACGAACCTCTGGTATGCCGGTTGTCACGCCAGTGGCACGGCCGGTTGGCTACGTTCGGAAGGGATAACCGCTGAAAGCATCTAAGCGGGAAGCCTGCTCCAAGATAAGCATTCCGTGGAACCTTCGAGTTCCTGTAGTCCCCATGCAGAACACGTGGTCGATAGGCCGGACGTGGAAGCCCCGCGAGGGGTGGAGCCGACCGGTACTAACGGACGAAAGGCAACACTAACATTCCAACCCCTGGCGGTTGGACCGCATCTTCCTCCTGCAAACGACACCAGACGGCAATGAGCATTGTCTGGCCACAAGACGAAACATCGACATATCCGCGTCCGCTGTCCGGTTCCCAGGCCGCCACAGGCCGGCAGACCCCAGCGTCTGACCGTATAAGAGAAGATTTGCGGCGGCCATGGCCCAGGTGAGACGCCCGGTCCCATTCCGAACCCGGAAGCTAAGGCCTGGCACGGCGATGGTACTGCACCCGACAGGGTGTGGGAGAGTAGCACGCCGCCGCACCACACGTACAGGAAGCCCCTCGGAGCACACGCCCCAAGGGGCTTTCCCCATATCAGGACACCCGCGCGTCGGGGTGTTTCTCGCGTCCTTGGGCCTTAGCGTCTCGGGCCTCCCCCGGTCCGCCGCGCGGACGGCTCCCCCTCAAAGAGGGGAGCCAGAAACCTCTTGGGCCCCGACGGGATACTCCTGCCGGGGCCCAGTGCGTTTTGGGCGGCAACCCGCTGAATACCCGGTAAGATGGCTGAGGTATCAACAAACAGGTCAGGAGGTGACGCGCATGGTGGCGTCAAGCCGTGATGACCGTAGCGTAGATGCATTGGTGAAATCCAAGGCAGTACTTGATGTATTGGCGGAACTGGGGCCAAGCACCGCAAAAACCATAAGCGAACGTACTGGTGAACCCGTAAGCTCAACGTATCGTTTGCTGGATAATCTCGCCGCAGTCGGTTGGGCGGAACGCGGCATCAATCGTGGCGAGTATCGGCTTGGCATCGATTGCGTACGTATCGGCGGCCAAATCGAAAGCAGACTGGACATTCAGCAGATCGCTCGCCGTACCTTCCGCGCCCATCGCGGCCAGTTCGGCATCTGGGGTCTGTTCGTTCGGAGGCGATTGCGCACGGTGTGCATCGAGACACGCACCCGTGAGGCATTGCAAAGCTATGCACAGCTGGTGGGCAATAGCTTGCCTCTGAGCATGAGCGCTCCCTCTCATGTACTGACGGCCTGGCTTCCCCCGGCTCGCTACGAGCAGCTGTTGGAACACTATGCCTATAACAACGAGCTCGGCGGCACATTCTCCACGATGCGTACCACAGCAATGGGACAGGCTCGTCATATACGCGAATGCGGCTTCACCTATGACGTCGGCCAGACCATGGCCGGCTCCGTGACTATCAGCGTACCGGTATTCAATCACGCCGGAGAGATTCAAGCGGCAATCGCCCTGAGTGGCCTTTCCCGCTCCTTGGAACCTGAGCTGGCCTGTCTGGTAGATGGGAAACCGGCAACGGCATCGGCTCAAGACATGGTGCAATTGGTGCAGACTGCCGGCCGCGAGGTGTCGCGAGGCCTTGGATACAGTGGTGATTATCTTGGCCTGAACAGTTGAATACGATGAGTCAGGGATAAGTCAGGGGGGGGGAAGGAACGTCGGCGATGGCGGAAGACAAACGTGAACCGACCCGCGCTTTAGACAAGGCGAGTCGTGTGATGGACGCATTGGCGGCGGAGAATGGCCTGTCTCCGGCAGATATCGCCGACGCCTGTGATATCCCGCGATCCTCCGTATACCGCGTGCTGGATGGACTGGTCGATGTGGGGTGGGCCGTAACGGATACGGATGGCAACTACTCATTATCACTGGACTGGCTGCGATTGGCTGATGCCGCTCGCACGTCTCGTACCGAATGGCAGCCTGCGATTGCGGTCATGCATGCCATCACCGCGCAAACCGGCATGACCTCATTCCTCAGTGTGGTCTCCGGCACTGAATTGGTATGCGTGGAATGCGCGCAAGGTCATGCCATCGATTCGCTGATCCTGCGCCCGGGCCGCGTGCTGCCTCTGCATGCTGGCGCGGCCGGCCGCGTGGCCTTGGCGTATTTCGAGGATGCCGATGCCGAACGCTATCTTGCAGGAGCGCCGTTCCCGGCATATAACGAGAACACGCTGGTCAGTGTGGAACAGTTGCGCGAGGATATTCGCTTGACTCGCGAACGTGGATATGCACTGTCGGATGAGGATGTGACGTTGGGTGTCGGTGCCGTTGGTGTACCGATTGTGGACAACGAGTCCGGTCGCGTGATCGCCAGCCTGTCCGCCGGTGGATTCGTGGACGAAGTGTTAGCCACTCAAGAATCCTTGGCCGCGTTACTGCACGATGGCGTACACGAGATTCAGGCAGCCTGATTCGGCCCGCTAGGCTGTCGGGCTGGACGGTTATGCCCGGTCAGCTATGGCCTTTGCCGGCTACGGTTCTGCTGGTTATGCTTCTGCCCGACTACGCTGCGGTCCGCTGCGCTTCGGCCACACGACCCAGCGCGATGGCGGTGATCAGCACGTACGCCTCGCGCGGGTCGGTGGCATCCCAGCCGGTGGATTCGGCGGCGCGCTTCAAACGGTAGCGGATCGTATTGGGATGTACGTTGAGCTCCTTGGCCGTGGTCTCGAGCGAACCGCCGAACTTCAGGAATGTGGAGACGGTGAGCAGCGTCGGATCATCCGGGCCTGCTGCTGTCAGGCTTCCGTAGACCACGCGGACCAGTTCGTCACGGGCGTCCGCGTCGCCGATCAACGCACGTTCGGGCAGGGCGTCGTCGGTGCGTAACGGGCGCGGCGATGGCTGCACGGTGGCGGCCAGAGCCGGCGCGGCCTGAAGACAGTAAAGCGTGGCCTGAATCGAACGCATCGCGCCATCGGCACCGGTACGCTGCGGACCCAAGGCGATTGGCCGATCGGCGGCGAACGACGGGTCGATGGTATTGCAGATGATTTCCGGCGTGGCCGCACCGACCGGACGAATCAACGCCACTACGGCGGTGCTGTTGCCGATCGGGCGCTTGGCGGTCAGACACACACCGCCGAAATCGGCCACGATTTTCTCGATTTCCTTGGCCGTACGTGCGGCGGACCGGGCAGGGTATCCGGCGATGGCGTAACAATCGAAGTCATGCTCGAAGCCGAGGATGGTGAACAGGGACTCCACTCGTTCGTCGGCCAGATGATTGAACAGGCACTCGAACAGCACGGTGCGTACGCGGTTGGTCGCGGCGATGCCGGGTGCGGACGAATCGGCAACGTCGGCAGCAAGAAGTTCGAGAAAATCTGACATAGTCACTAGTGTAGCGTCGCTGATTGGCGTTGCCTTTCAGCCAAAGACTCTCGCCAATACGTCAGCACCACGAATCCGAATACAAACGCAACCGGCAACATGTGCCGCTCGAAATTATTGGCCGGCGCGGTAATCATCACGCCCATCAGCAGTAGCAGCGGAATATGGGTCATGAGGGTGAGCCAACGTCGGCGAATCACCTCGGCCGCGCCGATCAGCAATGTCATCACCACGTAGAAATTGCCGTGCGTAGGCCAGCCGAGTACGGGAATACCGCCCCATACGCGAGTGAAGCCGGCGATGTGCTCACGCCAGTCATGGTTGTAATCCTTGATCCATGTGGAGTTTTTCTGCACGTAATCGCTGGTCACGTAATAATCCATCGATACGTACGGCTGATCGTTCACATTGAAGTATCCGAAGCATTTGGCCAGCAACGCATCCAGCGCGATGATTGGATTGTCCTTGACGATTTCGAACCATGCCTTGTTGAAATTGGTCATATCCTCGGGCGTCACCGTGCGCCACTTGTAGCTGACCTTCTTGGCCTGAATGCCGGAGGATTTCACCGGGTCGGCGTCCTGCTGGGAGTAAGCGTCGGCCATCTGATCGAGATTGAAGACGGGCGCGAGGTTCTTTTTGGCTTCGTCTGAAATGCCGTCCGGATTGCGCTGGGCCACGCGGGCGATCATTTGCAGCTGTACGCCGCGGCTTTCGATTGGGTCGCCGCCGATGATCGCGCCAGAGGAGATGGCGAAGGAGATGCCGCCGTGAATCAGTACGGTGGGGATGAGCAGCGCCACGACGTAAGTCGCCCAGCGCTTGCGGTCGGCGATCAGAGCCAGCACGATTTGTAGGGCGATGATGTACCACGCATATTTCGCGGAAATCAGCATTACCGACGTGGCCAGGATAAAGGCGATGAAACTGTGACGCGGCAAGTGGACGGGCGTGGCGATGGCAGGGGTCTGAGGATGTTTGCGGGTGCCGGCGGGGTGCCAGGTCTGGACGAGTTCATACCAGACGCTGAACCACCAGACGAACGAGAACGCGAACAGCGGCGATTTGGTGATGGAGATAGTGGAAAACACGGCCAGCGGGCAGACCATAAAGAACAGCAGAATCAGGAATCGAGCCAATCCTCCGGCCTGTGGGGGAGCGGCGGAATCCGTTGCCGTTTTTCCTATCCAAGGCCGGTTCAGGAATCGATTGGCTGCGGCAGCGCAGCAGAACACGGCGAACAGCGTCTGCAGGGCAGCCAACGTCACGATGCCGGCATCGTTTGAGCCGGTCAGATGCCTCGCAAACGTGACCATCGCGCCATAGAACACAGTGAGTACCACATTGTGCTGGTCGGTCAGATACGTGGGATCGGACGGCCACATGTAGTGCGCAGTGGGGTAGATGTCCATCGGCACGAAGGAGAAGAAGCCGATATAGGGCTGTTTCAGGCCGGTCCACTGGTTCCAGGCCCAGCTGAATTCACGGATCTGTGAGCGGAGGTCCGCACCGAATGCGGCCAGCAGAGTGGTCGGCACCCAGAGCCAGCCGACAAAAAACACCAGCATAAGCTTCCAGAACCGGTTCGTGCCGCGTGTGATCCAGCGGTCCAGAACAGTGACGGTGGACGTGACGATAGCGCGAACGGTACGACGGGTCTTGGCTGGTTGGCTGGCCTGCTGATCGGCGGCGGGCCGTGATGTTTCGCTATTCCGCTGATGTTGACGTAGTCGCTCGCCGATAGCCCTCGGCAGTATGCGCTGGCCTGCTGCGAATCGCACCATCAGCGTGATGATTCCGAGATATATCAGGAATGACACGACGAATATTGCGGTATTGGCCCAGTTCCAATGGGCGAGGGTGCCGTTCTCCTCGTCCCAGTACAGCGGGCCGACCGCCGTGCACAGTGCAAGCCACAGGCCGGCCAGCACGGCCAGTGTCCAGCGCGCGGCAGCGCCCGCGCGCGCAAGATGCGGGTGGGACTGGCGGCTGGATACGGCGGCAAGCTTCGCGGTGGCTGGTGACGTCATGACAATATATGGTAGCCGCACAGGTCAACGGTTGATATTCGATGTCTGCCGGGCATCGCCATTGTTCGCAAGCCAATATGACGGCCGGGTGCATGCGTGGGGTCGGCGAATGCGGAATTTCCGAAGTTGTGAACGTTAACATGGGCTATGTGGGTGAAAATAGTTGATTTTGCGCGCTTTTCCATGGAATAACGCGGGCATATCGCGCCAAAATCGAGGTAACGTAGTGCCCATGATGATTGCGTTGAAAGCTGCAACGCCGCAGCTACCCAGAACTACAGCCGTCGCAGATCATGTGGTCGCCGTGGACGAAACCGATTCGACCAACGCGCTGGCCGTACAGATGATTGGCGACGGGTCGTTGACGTTGCCCGACCACCAGGATGGCGAACTGGCGGTGGCCGTGGTGGCCGCCGACCGGCAGACCGCCGGCCGTGGGCGCAATGGTCACAAGTGGGTCAGTCAGCCCGGCCGTTGCTCGACGATGTCCTATGCCGTGCGCATTCCGCGCGCGATCGCCACCGACGAATCCGTCAATGGCTGGCTGCAGATGATCGCCGGACTGGTCACGCTGGACGCCCTGAACGGCATGATCGAGGAATACGGTGCCGCGCCGAACCAGCCGGACTGCTCGCTGGAACTCAAATGGCCGAACGACGTGTTCTGCCACGGGCTCAAGCTGGGCGGGCTGCTCTCGGAACTGGTGATTCCGCCGTCGTCCGGTACCGGTACTGATGCTGATGCCGATGACGACGTTGTCATCGTGTTCGGCGTCGGCCTGAACCTGGCCTTGGGCGCCTGTCGGCTGCCCACGCCGCAATCGACCTCGCTGCAGCTGCATGTCTCCGGGCTGCCGTCGTTCGGCGAGATGCGCGATGCGGTGGCCGAACGTCAGGTCGAGGGCTTCCGCGAGCGGTTGGTGAAGTTCATCGCCGACCCGAAGGGCCAGGCCGAGTCGTTGCGCGAGGAGGTGAAGGCGGTGTGCTGGGCGCGCGGCCGTCAGGTCGAGGCGCACTTCACGGACGGCACCACGCTGACCGGCGAAGCCATCGGCCTCAACGAAGACGCCTCACTGATCCTGAGAACACAAGACGGTACGGACCATACGGTCCGCACCGCCGATGTGGGAGTGCTGTAATAGCCGGCCAGTAGCTAGCTAGTAGCTCAGGTCAGCGACCGAGCTTGGACAGGCCGGCGGCGGCCAGAGAGGCCACCACGGCCTTGATGGCGTCGCCAACCACGAAGCCCATGGAGGCCAGGGCCACGGCGGCGAGCGGCGCACCGGTCAGCGCGGACTGGATGACGAAGCCGAAGGCGTACACCACCACGACGCCGCCGACCAGCGCGGCCAGCAGGTAGCGGCCCGCGGTGCGCGCGGCGGCCGCGAAGGACGAAGTGTCGGACTTGCCGCGCAGCAGGGCGATGACCACCACACCCGGCAGGAAGCCGAAGAGGAAGCCGGCGCTCGGGCCGACCAGGGCCAGCGTGGAGGTGCCGCCGGCGAACACCGGCAGGCCGACCGCACCGGCCGCCAGATAGGTGGCGACGGCGGCGCCGGCCTGACGCCACGGCAGCATAAGACCGGCGAGCATCACCACGAACGTCTGCAGCGTGATCGGCACCGGCGTGCCCGGAATCGGAATCTCGCCGGCGGCCGCGGACAGCCACATCAGCACGGCGAACAGCACCGGCTTCCAGGATGCGGCGACGATACGACGGGCGAGCGATGTGGTGGCCGCAGCGGATGCGGTGGTGTGTGAAGTCTGCATATCAATGACCCCTATGTTGCGTGATATCGCCGTGAACGGCGGGCGGTATGCGATGGATGAGGGGAGGTTCCGGCGGGTCGTGCGGTATCCCCGACAGTCCGAACCGTCCATATGGTGGACGGTCCCAAATGAATCCGACCCTGTGCGGGCGAATCGTGCGGCGATGGACCGATGCCGGTCCGGTCACCTTCCGTTCGCCCGCAGATGAGCCTTCCCCCGAACTTACGGTTGCCATCGTAGAGGTGTTCGATTTCGTGCGGTTTCGTACCAATTTACAAAATTGTCGATTTCGATTTGTCATAAGTTGACGAACACAACCGTAACGTCAACTTCTTGAGCCGGCGCGCAAGGATGTGCAATCGGCGGATTTGCAACGTTTTTGATAGCAGGCGCCAACGGTTACGTTGCCGGAACCTACGCGCGCGTTTGTTCGTAGCCTACAAAAGGGCGTGAAAGCTTTTGTGTGAACGCGGCTTGCCCTCTCCTCTATATAGAGAGCACAATTTGACACTATGGCTTCTATCGTCAAAAAACTGCTGATTGCGAACCGAGGCGAGATTGCGCTTCGCGTGGTGCGCACGGCCAAGGAGATGGGTATCTCCACCGTGGCCGTCTACTCCGAACAGGATCGCAATAGCCGCTATGTGGACATGGCCGACGAGGCATACCTGCTCTCCGGCGACACCTACAAGGACACGTACCTCAACGAAGATCTGCTGATTGACATCCTGCACAAGACCGGTGCGGATGCCGTGCACCCCGGCTACGGATTCCTTTCCGAAGTGCCGAGCTTCGCGCAGAAGGTCGAGGATGCCGGTGCCATCTGGGTGGGCCCGCACCACACCGCGCTGGTGGATTTGGGCGACAAGATTACCGCCCGCCGCGTGGCCCTACGCGCCAAAGTGCCGCCAGTGCCCGGCCTGTCCGAACCGGTGACCGACGTGCGCACGCTGCTCGACTTCGCACACACCCACGGCTACCCGATCATGATGAAGCGCACTGATGGCGGTGGCGGCCACGGCATCACCGTGGTGCATGACGACGAGGAGCTGCGCCGCTTCTACATGAACCACGACGCGCTGCAAGGCGGCGATCTGAAGGAATACTTCATCGAGAAGTTCGTGGACAAGGCACGCCACGTCGAGACCCAGTCCGGGCGCGACTCGCACGGCAACTTCACCGTGTACTCCACCCGTGACTGCTCGCTGCAGCGCCGCAACCAGAAACTCGTGGAAGAGGCACCCGCGCCCTTCCTGTCCGAGGAAATCATCAGCACGCTCGAGGAATACTCCCGCCGCCTGTTCACCACGGTCGGCTACGTGGGCCTGGGCACCTGCGAATTCATGGTGACCCCGAACGGCAAGGTGTACTTCCTGGAAGTCAACCCGCGCTTGCAGGTGGAGCACACCGTCTCCGAAGAGGTCAGCGGCCTCGACCTGGTGCGCGAACAGCTCAATATCGCCGCCGGTGGCGAGCTCACCCGCGCCCCCGAACTGCGCGGCCACAGCTTCGAACTGCGCATCACCAGCGAAGACCCGTCCACCAACCTGACCCCCGGCTCCGGCACCTTGGAGAAGATCCAGTGGCCGGCCGGCCCCGGCGTGCGCATCGATACCGGTGTGGAACAGGGCGACACCATCTCCCCGAAGTTCGATTCGATGATGGGCAAGGTCATCGTCACCGCCCAGAACCGTCTCGACGCCGTGGCCCGTGTGCGCCGCGTGCTCGATGAGCTTGTGATCGAAGGCGTGCCCACGCCGATTCCGCTGTTCAAGGAAATCTTCCGCAACGACGACTTCACCGCCGAGCATGGCCACCCGTTCGCAGTGTCCACCAAGTGGCTGGAGCGCACGTACCTGAACCGCACACCGGCTTCCGCCGCCTCCGGCCAGCCGGCCTCCTTGGCCGCCGCCCCGGGTGCCGCTGCCCCGGCCGCGCCCGACAAGTCCAAGTCGGAGACGTTCGTCATCGAGATGAACAACCGCCGCGTCAAGCTCACCGTGCCACTCGACATCGTGGAGAACATCACCGGCTCGGCCCGCGCCCGTGGTGCCAAGCGACCCACCCAGCCGTTGCGCGGTGCGGGACTGCACAACGTGGCCTCCAGTGCCGCCGCGGCCAACGACGGCGCCAAATCCGGCGTCATCGCCTCCCCGATGCAGGCCGTGGTCACGCGCATCAACGTGTCCGAAGGCCAGCAGGTGGCCAAGGGCGACCTTCTGGTGGTGCTCGAATCCATGAAGATGGAGAACTACGTGTACGCGCCGGCCGCCGGCGAAGTGAAGAAGATTTTCGTTGGCCCGGCCGACGGCGTGGAGGCCGGCGACACGCTGGTCACGCTGGACGTGAACGCCGGCAAGGCCAAGGCTGCTGCGGCTGCGCCGGGATCTCTCCCTCAGGCGGCTGCGTCGACAGCTCCCTCGTCAGAAGGAGCCGATAAGGCCACCGACGCCAAGAAGGAGGGTGGCAATGACTGACATCATGGATTCGCAGGCCGTGAAGGCCGCGGCTGCGGCCTCGGCCGCCAACGCCGCACAGCCTTCGGCCCACCAGCCGCTGCGCACCGCTGTGGTCAAGGCCGCCGAACTGGCCCGCGCCGCCGAAGAGCGCGCCCGCGACAAGCAGCACGCCAAAGGCAAGAAAACCGCGCGCGAACGCCTCGACCTGCTCTTCGACACCGGCACGTTCGAGGAGATCGGCCGCTTCCAGGGCGGCAATATCGCCGGCGGCAACGCCGGTGCGGCCGTCATCACCGGCTTCGGCCAGGTCTACGGCCGCAAAGTGGCCGTCTACGCCCAGGACTTCTCCGTCAAGGGCGGCACCCTCGGCACCGCCGAAGGCGAGAAGATCTGCCGACTGATGGACATGGCCATCGACCTCAAAGTGCCGATCGTGGCCATCGTGGACTCCGGCGGCGCCCGCATCCAGGAGGGCGTGGCCGCCCTGACCCAGTACGGTCGCATCTTCCGCAAGACTTGCGAGGCCAGCGGCTTCGTGCCCCAGCTGAGCCTGATTCTCGGCCCCTGCGCCGGCGGTGCCGTCTACTGCCCGGCCCTGACGGACCTCATCATCATGACCCGTGAGAACTCGAACATGTTCGTCACCGGACCGGACGTGGTCAAGGCCTCGACCGGCGAGACCATCTCCATGGCCGACCTCGGCGGCGGCGAAGTGCACAACCGGGTGTCCGGCGTGGCCCACTACCTCGGCGAGGACGAATCCGACGCCATCGACTATGCGCGCACCGTGCTCGCCTACCTGCCGTCCAACAGCGAAAGCAAGCCGCCGGTCTACGCATACGCCGTCACCCGCGCCGAACGCGAGACCGCCAAGCGACTTGCCACCATCGTGCCCACCAACGAACGTCAGCCCTACGACATGCTCGAAGTGATTCGTTGCATCGTCGATTACGGCGAATTCGTGCAGGTGCAGGAACTGTTCGGCGCCTCCGCGCTCGTCGGCTTCGCCTGCATCGACGGCAAGCCGGTTGGCATCGTGGCGAACCAGCCGAACGTGCTCGCCGGCATCCTGGACGTCGACTCGTCCGAGAAAGTCGCCCGATTCGTACGCCTGTGCGACGCGTTCAACCTGCCCGTGGTCACCCTCGTGGATGTGCCCGGCTACAAGCCCGGCTCCGACCAGGAACACGCCGGCATCATCCGCCGCGGCGCCAAGGTGATCTACGCCTACGCCAACGCACAGGTACCGATGGTGACCGTGGTGTTGCGCAAGGCGTTCGGCGGCGCGTACATCGTGATGGGATCCAAGGCCATCGGCGCGGACCTGAACTTCGCGTGGCCCTCCTCCCAGATCGCGGTGCTCGGCGCGGCCGGCGCGGTGAACATCATCCACCGCCACGACCTGGCCAAGGCCAAGGCCTCCGGACAGGACGTCGATGCGCTGCGGGCCAAGTACATCAAGGAGTACGAGACCAGCACCGTCAACGCGAACCTGTCACTGGAAATCGGGCAGATCGACGGCATGATCGACCCCGAACAGACCCGTGAGGTGATTGTCGAATCGCTGGCCACGCTCGCCACCAAGCGGCGCGTCAAGCGCACCACCAAACACCACGGCAACCAGCCCCTCTGATTTTTGAAGACGTCAACCAAACACAAGTAAGGAAAGCAATGACCACCTTCTTCCTCAATCGCCTAGCCACCGAGCCCCATGCGCTCGCCTTCGCCGGCCAGTCCACCCCGTGGCCGGTAGCCCTGGCAGACCAGACCACCGATCCCAGCCTTGACGAGGCCCTGCGCGGCCACGTCGCCGCAGCCGGCCGACTGCTCACCCCGGTCGCCGCCGACCTGCTGGCCACCACCGGCCGTCCGGTCGACCTGTTCGGCTTCGCCCCGAACCCGGCACGCCTCGGCGCCGCAGCCGACGCCACCGCGTCCGTGGAAGGCGTGGCGCTGACCCAGCTCGGCGCCCTGCTCGACCTCGAACACCTCGGCTACAGCGTGGCCCAGGCCAAGCCGCTCGCCGTGCTCGGCCACTCCCAGGGCGTGCTCGCCGTGCACATGACCCGCGCCATCGAGGCCGCCGGCTCCATCGAGGCCGCCGGCACCACGCTTGACGAGATTCTGGCCGTGGCCGCCCTGATCGGCGCCGCCGGAACCCGCCGCGTGCGCGAACTGGGCCTGAACCCCAAGTACGGCGAAGCCAGCCCGATGCTCTCCGTCAAGGGCGCCACCCGCGCCCAGGTCGAGGCGCTGGTGGCCCGCGTCAACAACGCTCGCGGCCCGATCTCCATCGCCGTCACCAACTCCGACAACCACCACGTGCTGTCCGGCTACCCGGAAGACCTGGCCGCTTTCGCCCTCGAAGCCGAGCGCGAACACCAGCATCAGGCCAAGCTGCGCGAGCAGAAGCTCCACGGCGGCACCGTGTTCAACCCGACCCTCGAATACCTTGAGGTCACCCTGCCCTTCCACTCGCCGCTCATGGCCGACGCCGTCGAACAGACCGTGGCCTGGGCCGGCGCCTGCGGCTTCGACCAGAAGCGCACCCGTGCACTCGCCGAGGAAGTGCTCCTGAACCACGTGGACTGGAACGCCCGCGTCAAGGCGCTGTTCGACGACGCCGACCCGTCCAAGCTGTGGATCGTGGACCTCGGCCCCGGCAACACGCTCGGCAAGCTGATCGGCAACGTGGTGCAGGGCACCGGCATCGGCGTGGTCGAAGCCACCACGCTGGCCGAGCGCTCCACGCTCTCCATGCTGGAAAGCGAGCCTGAGCGCACCCAGAACTGGAAGGCGTTCGCCCCGCGCGTCATCAACACCCCGGCCGGCGCCAAGCTGGTCACCAAGTTCTCCAAGCTCACCGGCAAGCCGCCGGTGCTGCTGCCCGGCATGACCCCCACCACCGTGGAACCGGAAATCGTGGCCGCAGCGGCCAACGCCGGCTACTGGGCCGAGCTCGCCGGCGGCGGCCAGGTGACCGCCGAAGTATTCGACCGCCACATCGCTGCCCTCGAAGACGAGCTGGAGGAAGGCCGCACGGTCGAATTCAACGCGATGTTCATGGACCGTTACCTGTGGAACCTGCAGTTCGGCTCCTCCCGCATCGTGCCCAAGAAGCGCACATCCGGCGCGCCGATCGACGGCGTGGTCGTCTCCGCCGGCATCCCTGAGCTGGACGAAGCCGTGGAGCTCATCAAGAACCTGCAGGCTGACGGCCTGCCGTACGTGAGCTTCAAGCCCGGCACCGTTGACCAGATTCGCCAGGTTGTGCGTATCGCCAAGGCCGTGGCCCCCACCGCCATCATGGTTCAGGTTGAGGGCGGTGAAGCCGGCGGCCACCACAGCTGGGAAGCGCTGGATGACCTGCTTGCCGCCACCTACGCCGAAGTGCGCGCCTGCGACAACCTCGTGCTGGTCGCCGGCGGCGGCATCGGCACCCCTGAACGCGCTGCCGACTACATTTCCGGCCAGTGGGCCCACGATTACGGCCTGCCCGACATGCCGGTCGACGGTGTGCTTATCGGCACCGCCGCGATGACCGCCAAGGAGGCTCACACCAGCCCCGAAGTCAAGCAGCTGCTCGTCAAGACGCCCGGCATTCCGGCCGACGCCAAGTCCGACGACGTGTTCGCCCCGCAGGCCGCCCACTGGGTGCCGTCCGGCAAGTCCGTCGGCGGCATGTCCTCCGGCCTGAGCCACCTGCACGCCGACATTTACGAGCTCGAGAACGACTCCGCCGAATGCGGCCGTCTGCTCGTGCGCGTCATGAAGCACCCCGAAGAGCTCGACTCCCGCCGCAAGGAAATCATCGAAGCCCTGAACAAGACCGCCAAGCCTTACTTCGGAGACCTGGCCTCCATGACCTACCTTGAGTGGGCGCGGCGCTTCGCCGAACTCGCCTTCCCGTGGGTCGACCCGACTTACGCCGACCGCTTCCAGCACCTGCTGCAGCGCATCGAAGCCCGTGTGAACGACACGGACTCCGGCGAATTCACCTCCAAGCTGTTCACCGCTGATGGCGTTTCTGCTGAAGAGGCAGCTGCCGCTGACCTGCTGACCCACGACGACATTCTCGCCGATCCGGCCCCCGCACTCGAAAAGCTCGCACTGGCCTACCCGCAGACCGCCGAACTCAAGGTGGTTCCGGCCGACGTGGCTTGGTTCCCGGTGCTCGTGCGCGAATACCCCAAGCCCATGCCGTTCGTGCCCGTCATCGACAACGACCTGCTGCGTTGGTGGGGTCAGGACCAGCTCTGGCAGTCCGAAGACCAGCGCTACTCCGCCGATTCCGTGCGTGCCATCCCCGGCCCGATCTCCGTGGCCGGCATCACCACCATCGACGAGCCGATCGCCGACATCCTCGGCCGCTTCGAAACCGCCGCCATCAAGCGCGTGCAGGACGAACAGCAGGCCGCCGATGCCGCTGAGAACGACGATTTCGCCGCACTCGGCGAGGCCACCAGCGCCGAGGACTTCATCCGCAAGTCCCCGAACATCTCCTGGGTCGGCCACATCACCGACAACCCCGCCTACGGCACCGCCCTGGGCGACCAGTACTACGAGATCCGCGCGTTTGACGCCGCGGCCGGCAAGTACGATCTGGACATCCACCTCGACACCTACTGGGACAACGACCCGGACGGCGGCACCTCCAAGCACGCCGTGCGCGATATCGTCATCCCGCTCATCGTGGAAGGCACCGAGCCCGGCCGTGTGCCGGTCGTGGACCGCGAACGCCTGATTCCGGACGTCTACGCGATGCTCGCCGCCACCGCAGGCATCGGCAACACCGCCATCACCGGCGACAAGCTCACCGAGATGCCGCAGCTTGACGGCAAGACCTCTGACGAGCGTCCGTTTGCTACCGCCACCGCCGCCTACACCCTCTCCGCCAACCTCGGCTTCGACCACGAAGCGGCCACCGGCGCCGCTCTGCCGACGACCCTGCAGCCCAGCCGCATCGCTCCCGATGCGCTGGTCGGCCCGGCCTGGCCGGCGATTTACACGGCGCTCGGCTCCGTGTACGTCAAGGGCTACCCGGTGATTGAAGGCCTGCTCAACGCCGTTCACCTCGACCACCTCATCGAACTTGAGGTGAACGAGGAGGACCTGCTTAAGCACACCGGTGAAACCATCACCCTGAAGTCTTGGGCTGAGGATTACTTCGAGTCCGCCTCCGGCCGCGTGGTCACCATCCACGTGACCCACACCGCTGCCGACGGCACGCTGCTTGCCCGCGAAACCGAGCGTTTCGCGATCCGCGGCCGCGTCTACTCCGATGCTTTGCCGGCAGACGCCCCCGAGTTCGGCGACGCCGAGCACGAGGAGATCGCGCCCACGCCGCGCCGTCTGCTGCGCCGCGTGAAGGTCGTCGCCCCACACGACATGACCGCCTTCGCCCGCACTTCCGGCGACTTCAACCCGATCCACACCTCCACTCGTGGCGCTCGCATCTCCGGTTTGGCCGCTCCGCTTGTGCACGGCATGTGGCTGTCCGCCACCGCCCAGCACGCCGTGCAGGCGCTGGACGAGAAGGATGCCCACTACGAGATTGCCGGCTGGACCTACAACATGTACGGCATGGTTCAGCTTGACGACACCGTCGAAATCTCCGTCGAGCGCGTCGGCAAGGTGCGCCACGGCGGCATGACCCTCGAAGTCACCTGCCGTATCGACGGCCAGCTCGTCTCCCGCGGCACCGCACTGGTCCGCGCACCGCGCGCCGCCTTCGTCTACCCCGGCCAGGGCATCCAGAAGCAGGGCATGGTTCTGGACGAGCGTGCCAAGTCCGCCGCCGCCCGCGACGTGTGGGAGCGCGCCGACAAGCTCACCCGCTCCAAGCTCGGCTTCTCGATCCTGGGCCTCGTGCGCGATAACCCGAAGGAGCTCACCGCCAACGGCGTGACCTACCGTCACCCCGAAGGCCTGCTCAACCTGACGCAGTTCACGCAGGTGGCGCTCGCGACGGTTGCTTTTGCCCAGACCGCCCGTCTGCGCGAAGCCGGCGCCGATATCTGGCCTGCATACTTCGCTGGCCACTCGCTCGGCGAATACAACGCGTTGTCCGCGTTCGCCGACGTGATTCCGCTGGAAACCGTGCTGGAGCTCGTGTTCCACCGTGGTTCCACCATGCACCACCTCATCGAGCGTGACGCACAGGGTCGCTCCAACTACCGCATGGGTGCCCTGCGCCCGAACCAGTTCGGTGTGGACGACGCGCACGTCAAGGAATACGTGGAATCCGTGGCCAAGGCGTCCGGCGAATTCCTGGAGATCGTGAACTACAACCTCGCCGGCCAGCAGTACGCCATCGCCGGTACGATCGCCGGACTCAAGGCCCTGAAGGCCGATTCCGCCCGCCGCGTGGCCGCATTCGGTGGCAAGCCCGCGTTCATGCTGGTGCCCGGCATCGATGTGCCGTTCCACTCCACACTGCTGCGCAAGGGCGTGCCGGAATTCCGCGACAAGCTCGACGCGCTGCTTCCCGCTTACATCGACTACCGTGGCCGTCTGGTGGACCGCTACATCCCGAACCTGGTGGCCACCCCGTTCGAGATGACCAAGGAATTCGCCGCCAAGATCCTCGAAGTCGTGCCGTCCGAGCGTATCAAGGCCGCGCTCGACGACCCGGCCGTGTGGGATTCCTACGCCGATGACGACCAGAAGCTCGGCCGTCTGCTCTTGACCGAACTGCTCTCCTGGCAGTTCGCCTCCCCGGTGCGTTGGATTGAAACCCAGGCGCTGCTCTTCGGTCAGCGCGAACAGGGCGGCCTCGGCGTGGAAGAATACGTCGAAGTCGGCCTCGGCAACGCCCCGACCCTGGCCAACCTCGGTGCCAAGACCCTGCATCTGCCCGAGTTCGCCGGCAACGATACGGTCGTCTACAACGTCGGCCGCGATGAAGGCCGCGTCTACATGACCGACACCGATTCGCTGGTTCCCGACGATGAGCCGGAAGAGGCTGCGGCCTCGGCCCCGGTCGAAACCGCGCCTGCCGGTGGTTCCGCCGTTGCCAAGCTCGGTTCCGGTGCCGCTCCGGCAAATGCCGTGACTGAGGCTGCTCAGACAACGGATGGCTCCGTCGCCGGACAGTCCACTGGACTGTCCGACTCCTCGCGCGGCCTGCAATCAGGGCAGGCCGCGGCTGGCGCACCGTCCGGTGCCGCCGTCGCCGACCTGCCCTTCAAGGCTTCCGATGCCATCGGCGTGCTCATGGCCTACTCCGCCAAGGTGCGTCTCGACCAGATCGGCAGCAACGACACCACCGACACCCTGACCAACGGTGTCTCTTCTCGCCGCAACCAGCTGCTCATGGACATCAGCTCCGAGCTGGGAGTCGCCAGCGTGGACGGTGCTGCTGAAGCGACGCTCGACAAGCTCGCCCAAATCGTCAACAAGGCCGCCCCGAACTACAAGCCGTTCGGTGCCGTGCTCTCCGAGGCGCTGCGCGACCGCCTGCGCTCGCTGTTCGGTGCCGCCGGCGTCAAGCAGCAGTACATCCGCGACCGCGTGACCAACGTATGGCAGCTCGGTGAAGGTTGGGTGGCCAGCGTGCTCGCCACACTGCTGCTCGACACTCGCGAGGGTGCCAGCTCCCGTGGCGGCGACCTGGCTAAGCTGCCCACCGCCGCCGTGCAGAACAAGCCGGAAGCCGACAAGCTGATTGATGCGGCCGTTGAGGTCGTCGCCCAGCTCAAGGGTGTTGCCGTGGCCCTGCCGTCCGCCGGTGGTGCCGCTGGTGGCGCTGTGGTCGATTCCGCCGCGCTCGACGCCTTCGCCGAGAAGGTCACCGGTTCCAACGGCGTGCTCGCCGCCACCGCCCGCTTCGTGCTGAACGAGCTCGGCGTGGCCGCTCCGGCTCCGGAAGAATCCGAGGACGAGAACGCCGCCGTCGTGGCCGCGGTTGAAGCCGAACTTGGCTCCGACTGGCCCAAGCAGGTCGCTCCGCGCTTCGACGCCAACAAGGCCATCCTCTTCGATGATCGGTGGGCTTCCGCCCGCGAAGACCTCGCCCGCGCCTACTACGACAACGATCCCGCCGCCCTGAACGGCAGCTTCATCGGCCTTGGCAAGACCATCGCCGCCGAAGCCCAGTGGTTCGCCAACGAGTCGGAGAGTGAAGAACTCAAGGCCGCCTTCCAGAAGGCCGGCTCCGAGGCCCTCGAACAGGTTGCGTCCAACAAGAACGCCTCCCGTTACGCGAATGATATCGCCATCGTCACCGGCGTGAGCCCGAACTCGATTGCCGCTCAGGTGGTCGAAGGCCTGCTCGCAGGCGGTGCCACTGTGGTGGCCACCTCGCACAGCTTCAAGCCGTCCATTAAGGCTTGGGCTAAGCAGGCCTACCGCGAGCACGCTACCGGCAACGCCAAGCTGTGGCTGGTTCCGGCCAACCTCTCCAGCTACCGCGACGTCGACGCACTGGTCGACTGGGTGGGCCACGAGCAGAAGAAGACCTCCGGTGCTACCACCACGATTCTGAAGCCTGCGTGGGAGCCGACCCTGTTCTTCCCGTTCGCCGCTCCGCCGGTCCATGGCACGCTCGCCGACTCCGGCGACCTGTTCGAATCGCAGGCCCGACTGATGCTGTGGGGCGTGGAACGCGCCATCGCCGGCTTCAGCCACATCGGTGCCGACACCAACGTGCAGCACAAGCTCCACGTGGTGCTGCCCGGTTCCCCGAACCGCGGCGTATTCGGCGGCGACGGTGCCTACGGCGAAGTCAAGAGCGCCTTTGACGCCATCGTCAACCGTGCCCGCGCTGAAAAGGTGTGGTCGAGCCGCGTCACCTTCGCTCACCCGAAGATCGGCTGGGTGCGTGGCACCGGCCTGATGGTCGGTAACGACCCGCTGGTCGCCGTCGTTGAGCGTCACGGCATCCGCACCTACTCCACCGCACAGATTGCGGCCAAGCTGCTCGACCTGTGCACTGCCGAATCGCGCGAGCAGGCCCTCAAGGCCCCGCTCGATGTGGACCTGACCGGTGGCCTCGGCTCCGAGCCCATCGACATCAAGGCCCTGCGTGCGGAGGCCATGGCCGACGCCGAGAAGGAAGCTGCTGCGGCCTCGTCTCAGGAAACGGATGGCTCCGTCGCCGGAAAGTCCACTGGACTGTCCGACTCCTCGCGTGGGCAGCAAATCAAGGCGCTGCCCACACCGATCGTCACCAAGCAGGCCCCGGTCGACTTGAACGATTGGACCAACGTCACTGCCAAGCCGGAAGACGAAATTGTCATCGTTTCCGTCGGTGAGCTGGGCCCGTGGGGCTCCGGTCGTACGCGCGCCCAGGCCGAGCTCGGCATCCACTCGGACGGCACCGTCGACCTCAGCGCCGGCGCAGTGCTCGAACTCGCGTGGAACATGGGTCTGCTGACTTGGGCCGACAGCCCGAAGCCCGGCTGGTACGACACCGACGGCAACCTCGTGCCCGAAGAGGACATCGCCGAGCGCTACCACGACGAGGTCGTGGCCCGCTCCGGCATCCGCCCGTTCGAGGAAGGCATGGGCAACGACTACAAGGACGGTGCTGACGAAGAGGAAGCCGAGGTCTTCCTCGACCACGACGTCACCTTCTCTGTGCCCACCCGCGAAGTCGCCGCCGAATACGTCAAGCTGGACGAGGCTCACACCACCATCGCCCCGGATGAGGAATCCGGCGAATGGAACGTGACCCGCCACGCCGGCTCGATGATCCGCGTGCCGCGCCGCGCCACCATGACCCGCACAGTCGGCGGCCAGTTCCCGAAGGGCTTCGACCCGACCCGATGGGGCATTCCCGCCTCGATGGTCGGCGACGTCGACAAGATCGCCCTGTGGAACATCGTCACCACTGTGGACGCCTACCTGGGCGCCGGCTTCACCCCGGCCGAAATCCTCGAGTCCATCCACCCCTCGCTGGTGGCTTCGACCCAGGGCACCGGCTTCGGTGGCATGATGTCGATGCGCAAGCTGTACCTCGACCGCTTCCTCAACCACGAGATCCCGACCGACATCCTGCAGGAAGCCCTGCCGAACGTGGTCGCGGCTCACGTGATGCAGTCCTACATCGGCGGCTACGGCAACATGATTCAGCCGGTCTCCGCCTGCGCCACCGCAGCCGTCTCCCTTGAAGAGGGCGTCGACAAGATCGCCCTCGGCAAGGCCGACTTCGTGGTCACCGGTGCGATCGACGACATCGGCGTGGAATCCGTGATCGGTTTCGGCAACATGAACGCCACCGCCAACTCGGAGGAAATGTATGGCAAGGGTATCGACGCGCGCTTCTTCAGCCGCGCGAACGATCGTCGCCGTGGCGGCTTCCTGGAATCCCAGGGCGGCGGCACGATCCTCGTGACCCGCGGTGACATCGCCGAAAAGCTCGGCCTGCCGGTTGCGGCCGTGGTCGGCTTCATCCACTCCTACGCGGATGGTGCTCACACCTCGATCCCGGCTCCGGGCCTCGGTGCCCTGGCTGCCGGCCTCGGTGGCAAGGACTCCAAGCTCGTGCACGACCTGGCTAAGCTCGGCGTCTCAGCCGACGACATCGCCGTGGTCTCCAAGCACGACACGTCCACCAACGCCAACGACCCGAACGAATCCGAGCTGCACAACACGCTGGCCCACGCCATCGGCCGCACCGCCGGCAACCCGCTGTTCGTGATCTCGCAGAAGACGCTTACCGGCCACGCCAAGGGTGGTGCCTGCATCTTCCAGGTCAACGGTCTGACGCAGCTGTTCAAGTCCGGCGTGATTCCGGCGAACGCGGCGCTCGACTGCGTGGATCCGAAGCTCCAGCGCGACGACCACATGGTCTGGGTTAGGAAGCCCCTGCGCATCGGCGGTGGTGAGGACGAGTTCGGTCGCGAGACCGCTGGTCGCCCGGTCAAGGCCGGTCTGGCCACCTCGCTCGGCTTCGGACATGTTTCCGGCTTCGTGGCTCTGGTCCATCCGGGTGCCTTCGAGGCGGCCGTGGCCAAGGCCGATGGTGAGGCCGCACTGGAAGCTTGGCGTGAGCGTGCCAACGCCCGCCTGGCTGCCGGCCAGCGTCACCTTGAGGAAGGCATGATGGGTCGCGCCGCGCTCTACGAGCCGATCGACAACCGTCGCTTCCGCGAGGATCACCGTGGCTACGACCACCACGAGGTCGAAAAGGCGATGCTCCTCAACCCGGACGCCCGCCTCGGTGCCGACGGCTACTACGAGGCCTGATATTCTCTGGCTCCCCCCGGTCGGTGAATGCCGGCTGAGGGGAGTGTCTCGCGATTAGGGTCGGGAAGAACGTCATTTACGGTGTTCTTCCCGACCCTATTGTTTTTTGACGCTATTGCTGTTTTCGTGGATGTCGGTTCGTCGTCTCTTACTCCCGCAACGGTTCAACAACGAACCACCACCCACGAAAACAGCAATAGCGCCTTCGATATACAGTCGAAACCGGGTCAAGTAGGATAGATGCGTGATTTTTGGGCAGGCTATCGCTGGGAGCGGGGTCGGACCCAGGATTGCTTGATGCGCAGCTGGCATTCAAGCTGGGGTGACTGCTCGCTCAGTGGCGGCGGCTGAACCTTCTCGACCGGGTATCCGGCACGAGGAAAGGGATCGGGTGCCTCGCCTTCGATGAGCGAGACCAGCTTACCGACTGCCCAGTAGCCCATCTCGTAATGCGGCAGTTCCACAGTGGAAAGCGGCGGATCCAGCGCTTCGGCCACAACCTGGTGGTTGTCGACGCCAACCACCGCGATATCTTTGCCGATAATCAGCCCGCGACGGGTGGCCTCGGTGTAGATGGCCCAAGCGCGGGTGTCGTTGAAGCAGAAGAAGCCGTCGACATCCGGGTGCTTGTCGAAGAACGCGGGCATGCGGGCGGCGTCTTGCGCGCCCTCAATCATGCGGCCGGCAAACGGCGTGGTGGCCACTTCGTCGCTGAGGAATCCGATGGTGCGGGTACTGCTGGTGCGCAGCCCGCTGGCCAGACGGTTGGTCAGGTAACCGAGTTCGGCGGCGATGTCGCGGACTCGCTCGGCGACATCGGGGCTGACGCGGCCGATATCGCGGTTGTTGAGCACCAGAGAGACGGTGGAGATGGAAACGCCGGCGCGGTTGGCGATTTGCTTCATCGTGACCACGGTTCTACCTCCTTGCTGGCTTCATTGGCTGGTTGTGGTTGGTTGTTGTGAAGTTATCCTTCATTGGATCATTGTGTTAACCGCGTTAAAAAGTCAAACGTTTGACGTCAATCGATTTACGTATTGGAGTGTCGGGTGGAATATCGACATTTTACGCCGTGTCCACCGTTAGTCAACAGTTTGACTTGGTGTTGACTTTCAGGATTCGGCTTGCGGAGCGGCCGAGGGTTTCCGTTTGTGGATGCCGCGTTCCGTGTGAACCTCGTTATTCTGGATGTGTTGTCAACGTGTTGAATGGCTGATAATAGGTGCTATGGGCACATTTGGTTTAGGTCATGACGTGGTTGACGTCGCCGCATTCGCCGAGCAGCTGTCTGAACCCGGCTCGCGCATGCGCTCGCTGTTTTCCGTTCGTGAGGTACGTCAGGCGGCGGATCGTGCACGGCTGAAGAACGATGACGAGGCCGTGCATCTGTCCGCCAAGTGGGCAGGCAAGGAGGCGTTCCTCAAAGCGTGGTGCGATTATCTTGGCGATGCCCCCTATCCGTTCACGCTTGATAATTTCCCGTGGCCTGAAATCGAGATCTTGGATGATTCCCGTGGTGTGCCGCATGTGTCTCTGGGTAAGGGGACGGCGTCAGTCTTCCAAACTGATTACGCGAATTCGGCTGCAGGCGCTCGCTATTCCTCTGCTTATTCCCCTGCTTCCGATAACGGGCCTTATGCAGTGATGCAGGAGCGGCGGAATGCGCGTTCGGCGCAGCGCTCGGCTTTCGGTGCGGGGTCGATGCCGCATGTCCATATTTCCCTGAGCCACGATGGTCCGATTGCCTCCGCGGTGGTGACGATTTCTGTGGAATAGCGCCGGTGGCTCGGCGAGTCTTGGGTTGCGATTGTCGAACCGGTTTGATCTTTTGTAATACAAAGCGTCAAACGATTGACGCGGGCAACGGATAGAGACAAAGGAGTTTCCGGTGGCTCAAAGCAACCAGTCGGCACAGGCAGTGGAATCGGTCGAGAAGACCGAGGTGGCGAAGAAGGCTGCCAAGACAGCATCAACCCGAGCGGCCAAAACCGCTACGACTTCCACGGCAACCAAGACAACCGCAACCAAGCGCACGACGTCTCGTACGGCCAGAACCACAGCGACTAAGGCGACGACTGCCGTCCGTTCGGCCCGTACCTCCAAGGCAGCGGCGACCAAGTCCGCAACCGCCAAGCGTCCCGCTTCGAGCGCCGTGTTCAACGCTCGCCTTGCTGCTCATCAAGACGAACTCGAACAGCTCTTCATGAGCCTATATAACGATCACGACGCCTTCGACGCACTCGTCGCAAGCATGGCCGCAGCCTACGCTGACCGTCCCGCCGATTTGAAGCGTCTCGACAAAACCCGCGAGCAGGACCCGGGCTGGTACAAGCGCGGCGATATGTTCGGCATGACCATGTACACCGACCTGTTCGCCGGCGACCTCAAGAAACTTGCCGACAAGATTCCGTACTTGAAGGAGCAGAAGCTCACCTACCTGCACTTGATGCCGCTGCTTGACATGCCGCACCCGAACAACGACGGTGGCTATGCGGTCCAGGACTTCGACACCGTGGACCCGAAGCTCGGCACCAACGAAGACCTCGCCGCGCTGGCCAAGAAGCTGCGCCGCGCCGGCATCAGTCTGTGCATCGACTTCGTGATGAACCACACCGCCTCCACCCACCGCTGGGCCAAGGCAGCCGAAGCCGGCGATCCCGAGTATCAGGACTATTACTTCTGCTACCCGGACCGCACCATCCCCGACCGCTACGACCGGGATGTGCCGCAGGTCTTCCCGAACACCGCGCCCGGCAACTTCACTTGGAATGAGAAGATGAACAAGTGGGTGATGACCCAGTTCTACCCGTTCCAGTGGGACCTCAACTACCGCAACCCGAAGGTGCTCGTAGCCATGATGGGCAGCGTGATGCGCCTGGCCAACCTCGGTGTCGAGGTATTCCGCATCGACGCCGTGCCGTACATCTGGAAGCAGCTTGGCACCAATTGCCGCAACCTGCCGCAGGTCCACACCATCGTGCGCATGCTGCGCATCATTTTGGAATGCGTCTGCCCGGCCGTGGTGCTTAAGGGCGAGGTGGTCATGGCCCCCAAGGAGCTCGCCGCCTACTTCGGTACGCCCGAGGCCCCCGAGTGCCACATGCTGTACAACGTCTCCATCATGGTCAACCTGTGGAGCGCGCTCGCCAGCCGCGACGTGCGTCTGCTCAAGAACCAGATCGACAAGCTCAACTCGCTGCCCGAAAACTGCTGGTTCGTGAATTATTTGCGCTGCCATGACGACATCGGCTGGGGCTTGGACGAAGACGTGGAGCGTTACCTCGACATCGACCCGCTCAAGCACAAGGAATTCCTGTACCACTTCTACGAGGGCGCAACCCCCGGCAGCTGGTCGATGGGCGAACTCTACAACTACGACGAAGCCACGCGCGACGCCCGCAGTTGCGGCACCACCGCCAGCCTGTGCGGCATCGAAAAGGCCATCATCACGCACGACAAGCCACTGCTAGAGACCTCGGTGGATCGCGACCTCATGATGCACCACGCCATGAGCTTCCTGCGCGGTTTCCCGATGCTCAACTGCGGCGACGAAATCGCCCAGCTCAACGGCTGGGATTACAAGGAAAACCCGGATCGCGTGGAAGACAGCCGCAATCTGCACCGTAGTAAGTTCGACTGGACCAAGGCCGCTCTGCGCAAGAAGTCCGGTACGTTGCAGAACCAGCTGTGGAAGGGCATGGAGGATTTGCGCGCGATGCGCAACGATCCCTGCTTCGCGCCTGACGCTTGGGTGTCCACGTGGGATACGTTCAATGATTCGGTGCTCGCTGTGATTCGTCAGCACGAAGGCAAGACGCTGGTCGGCCTGTTCAACTTCTCGCCCGACCCGCAGCACGCCCACCTCAACGCCTGCAACGGCATTCTGAACGCGATGGACGTCGACCTCCAACCATACGAGTCCCAGCTCATCCATTTGTGATTTCGACGGTTTCTAGCTCCCCTCTTTGAGGGGAGCTGTCGCCGTAGGTGACTGAGGGGAGTCCTCGGCAAAGCCGCAATCCATCAACTAGATTGGCTGGTCCTGCTGCAGCCACACGCGTTTGCCATCCCCGAAGAAATATGTATAATAACTCAAGTCGCCAAAAGCGACGCTTAACGCGGATGTAGCTCAATGGTAGAGCCTCAGTCTTCCAAACTGATTACGCGGGTTCGATTCCCGTCATCCGCTCCACTATATAGGTTTGTGGCTAGGGTACTACCCACAACATTGCCCGTAACACCACCGCCCGCAACAGAACACGGCCTTGGTGAGTCGTATGTTTGCGTTCACAGAAATTGCATGTAGTATGTCTCCGTGTATGCGTAGCGGTATGTGATACTGCACACATGCGGAGCAGTGGCATACTGACGGTCGTCAGTAACTCCGGCCCCCGCGCAGCGGCGGCAAATCCGCCTCAGTTCCCAGATGGTGGGACCGGCACGCCCCGTCGAGAAGAAAAGTGCGTTATCGCAGGGTGGATGACGAGGGTGCCACTTTTCAAAAATTCCAAGGTTCTTTTCAGTGTCGGGTAAAAAATTCCCTCTAACCGGGTGTACGCATTCGTGCTTTTTGCTTAATACCGTAACGCCTTATAAGCGTAACGCCGGGTTTTGGCGTACGTGATCGTAAGAGACAGGCAAGGTTATGAAGAGAATTGCAGAATGGTTCGCAGCGGTAGGGGCCGCGGCGGGCAGGAAAGGCAAACGGTTAGTGGCGATCGTTGCCGCCGTGGCGATGCTCGGTGGCGTCGCCGGTGTGAGCGCGACCGCCATGGCGGACGATGGGAATGCCTCCACGACACAATCGCAGACCACCGATGAGAAGGCGGCCGCCAGCGCGCCTGCTCCTCTTTCCACCGAGGGAACAACCGGCGTGCCGGATGATCCGACGTTGTCTGCTCCGGCCCGCGAGAAGACCGTTACCGCCAATGAAGACGGCACGTACACGGTGGCGTTGAACGTCACCGGTGCGAAGAGCGCGGGTACGGGCGAGATCGTGACGAACCAGCCACTCGACATCGTGCTGGTGTTGGATGTGTCCGGTTCGATGGCCGAAAAGATCGCTAGCGGTTGGAACCAGCCTACGAAGATTGACTCGCTCAAGACCGCGGTCAATAAATTCATCAATGCGACGGCTGCAGAGAACGCGAAGATTACCGACCAGAGCCAGCGGAACCGCATCGCCCTGGTGAAGTTCGCCGGCACCGAGAAGACCAGCGTCGGCAATGACTTTTACCGCGAAGGCTGGCCCTCCTACAACTACACGCAGATCGTCAGCAACCTGACGTACGACGTCTCCGGACTGACGAGCACGGTTAACGGCCTGAGCGCGTCCGGCGCGACCTCCGCCGACTACGCCTTCAACCGCGCCCAGGCGGCGCTAACGTATCAGCCTCGCGCCAACGCGAAGAAGGTCGTCATCTTCTTCACCGACGGCGAGCCGAACCACGGCAGCGGGTTTGACCCCACCGTCGCCGCCACCGCGGTGAACAAGGCGAAGAGCCTGAAGGACGCCGGGACGACCATCTACTCGATCGGCGTCGTCAGCGGTGCCAACCCCGGCGACACCTCGAGCAACCTGAACAAGTACATGCACGGCATCTCCAGCAACTACCCGGATGCCACTGCAACGAGCAGTGAGCATTTGTGGGGAAAGTCTTGGAACGCCAACCTCGGTGACCGCGCCGAGACCAGCAGCTACTACAAGGCCGCCACGGATGCCGGCCAGCTGAACAACATCTTCGAGTCCATTTATCAGGAGATCACCAAGACGGCTGAGTATGCCGACGTGACGATTCACGACAGGCTGTCCAGCTGGGTCGTGAGCTCCGACAGCGCCTCCGAGAATGGAGAGCCCGCGGGCTTCACGTACACGAAGACCCGGAAAGGCCAGACCACGGCGTGGGCTGACGCCCCGGAGGCGACGGTTGCGGCTGATGGCACCGTGTCTTGGCCGGTCACGTCCAACGACGACACGCTTGAGGACGGCGTCACCTACACGGTGAGCTTCAATGTCAAGCCGACGCAGGCTGCGTTCGACGAGGCTGTTAAGAACCACAAGGACGATGCCAATGCCTCCGGCGACAACAACTTCTACACGAACGACAACTCCAGCGCCACTGTCGACTACAAGACCGTGGTGACCTCCTCGCAGGGCCGGCACGACGACGAGCGATCCGCAGACCGCCGCCTACCTGCAGAAGCCGACCATCACCCTTCCGGTCTCCAAGATTACGGTGACGAAGACTTGGTCCGACGACAACGAGAATCACGCGAATGATTCCGTGCAGGTCCAGCTCAAGCAGGACGGCGAGGATTATGCCAACGGTTCAGCAACTCTGAATGCCGCCGGCAACTGGACTCACGAGTTCACGGTGCCTGCCGGCCCTGAGGGGCACACATACTCGGTTTCCGAGGTCAAGGTTGAAGGCTATGACTCCAAGGTTGATAAGACTGACCTCAAGCTACAAGGTTTGACCGCACAATCCGGTGCCTTCACGGTAACCAACACGCCTTCTTACGTGACCTTGCCCGCTTCGGATGTCAAGGTGACGAAGGTTGTGCAGGGACATGCTGCTAATTCGGACTTCGGCTTCAACCTGAAGTGTGTGGATAGCACGGATGCGAATGCTGGTAAGTGCGCTGACGTTACCGGCTTGGCCAACAATGGACTGACTACGACTGTGTCCAAGGACGAATTGACTGCTAGCGGCGCGAGCGCGACGGTTGGCTTCGGCAATGGGGACCTGAAGTTCAGGGTTCCGACCGGTGCTGACAATTTGGTCTACACGTTCGAGGCTTCGGAGGACACCGAAAAGCCTGCTGCCGGTTGGAAGTATGACAACGATAAGGTGACCGTCAAGGTCACGGTCTCCAGGACGGATGCCGTTGTCTCTTACGAGTACGGCGAGAACGATTCCGACCGAACGAATACGGAGTCGGCACAGTTCACGAACAAGTATGTGGCTATCTCCAGTCTGCCGCTGACCGGTGGCACGACTGGTCGTGACTGGATGGTGTTCGGCGGTGGCCTGGGCCTGCTGGCCCTGCTGGCTGCTGCGGGCTACACGGTTTGGCGTAAGCGTCAGCTGGTCTGATTTCAAGAAACTTGAGGTGGTTTTGGCTCCTCTCGCTGAGGGGAGCTGGCCGCCGAAGGCGGACTGAGGGGGGCAATGAAGGCTTCCCTCCCGAAAAAACAATAAGGATTTGCGGATCACGGAGGCCCTGCTGTGGGTCTGCAGCCTCCGCGATTGCAAGAAAATCAATCACAATAAGGAAGAGAGGGTTTCTCATGAAGTTGAGGAAGCTTTTCGCGGGTGTCGCTGCTGCGGCCACCCTGCTCGGTGGCATGGCCTTCGGCGCCACCACCGCCAACGCGGCTGAGGCCAACATCTCCAGCACGACTATCACAGTCAACGCCACGGATGCAAACCAGTTCTACACCAAGCCGGTTGACACCGCTGACCTGCAGGCTAACCTGCGCATGTTCAAGTACGTTGAGCTCGCCAAGTATGTGTCTGATGGCAACACTGGCGTTGAGCTGGAGGGTTTGGTCTCCGGTGAGGCAGTGGATGCTGCTTTCGCTGCTGCTGGTTACAACGACCAGACCAAGGGTGATTCCCTGAACGAGTGGGCCTGGCTGGGCAACACTACCCTGACCGCCGCGCAGACCACCGCTTTTGTGAACGCGCTTAAGGATCTGGCTGTCACGGACATTACCCCGACGGCTTCTAACGGTGGCAAGACCCAGACCTTCACCTTCGCTGAGGGTGGTCTGTACTTGATTGTCGACCAGAGTGGAAAGCTGGTCGTCGAAGATAATGACACTCACAAGCTCGTGTGGAATGGCAATGCTCCGATTCTCGCTGGCACTGCTATCACGGGCGCCGCGCCGTCCGTGAACAACGCCACTGGCGTTCTCGCCGCTGCCGGCGTTGTCGACCTGAAGAGCAGCAAGGAAGAAACCACCAAGGCTGGTGCCGTGACTTGGCAGAAAGTCGACAAGAACGCTGCTGCTCTGACTGGTGCTGAGTTCCAAGTGTACGAAGGCGATGTTAGCGGTCTGTCCGCTGACGAGCTCAAAGTGAAGACTCCGCTTAAGTTCAATGGCTCTAACGGTGCGTATTCTCTGCCGACCGCCAATGCTGATGGCATTTACCCTGAAGGCGCCACGGACACACTGCAATCCAACGCTGAGGGTAAGTACACTCTGAACGGTCTTAAGCTCAACACCACCTACACCGTGATTGAGACGAAGGTCCCGACTGGCTACAACGGCACCTTCGTTGGCAAGTTCACGATCACTACCGGTGCAACCGCAGATGCTGCTGCCACCTTCGCTGGTAAGGATGCCTGGAACCTGTCCAAGGACAACAAGGGCACCTTCCAGGTCACCAACGTCAAGAACATCACCCAGCTGCCGCTCACCGGTGCCGCCGGAACCATGCTGTTCTCCGTGATCGGTCTGCTGATCGCGGGTGCCGCGGTGACCGTGTTCGTCAAGTCCCGTTCCACCAAGCGCGCTCTCAACGCGTGAGCTTGACTGCTGCTTATAACTGAGCAGCTATAACAATGGCCGATCTGATTATTCAGATCGGCCATTTGTCATATTGGCGGCATCTCAGACGGATGACTTGTGGACCATCTCCGAATCTTATGGGCAATGTATGGCATTTTGATTTGAATGTAATGGGGCCGGGCATCGAAAATAACTTGTGTTTCACCACAACAAACGTTTCACGCAGGCTCGGTAACAATCGCCAAGCGAACACAATCGTAGGGGAGGTGAAGGATGGGCCTGTATACCCCATTCGTGGGCCGATTATCGTTCAGTTGCCGTCCAGCCACTACTCAGGCTCCACTTAAACGGGGATAAAAACGACCCTACTAGGGGTTAGGCATGTCCGAATTATAAGTATTACTATCCCGAACTATGGCATTCACCCCATAATCAAGGGGGGTGTGCAATGAGCCTTCCAACGAGTGTAAGGGATGAGGATGACCAGTGGTGGAGGGACTTTTAGCCCCGAGGAGATCAAGTATCTGAAGTCGTTGTCGGCAGTGGCGGAAGCCACGGCGAAGCGCATCACCTATACCGATGATTTCAAGCGTTACTGTGTAGTCCACTACAACGAAGGTGCCTCACCCGTGCGCATGTTCCGTGAAGCCGGATTGGATCCGGCTCTAATCGGGTACAAGCGCATCGAACGTTGCCTTGCCCGCTGGCGTGAATCGCAAGACGAAATCCTGAACTCCGGCAATGCCAAAGCCGGCGTGGAAAATAAGCTGGGGGGGGGGCTTCAGATTCGGAGCTTTTCCGCTCGGGAGCCGCGGGCGCACCAAACATTCCGGAGAGTGCGCGAGCAGCGAGAGCTTGGCGCGACTCGGCGGAATCGTCACTTCCGGCTGGTACCGGCAGCGAATCCGATTTCCACGTATCGCCCGAACGTCGCGCCATCATCTTCCCCGTCTCCCGCAAAGAGCAGAACAATGACCTACGCGACTTGCTGATTTCGCAGCAGGTACGTCGTATCGACGAACTGGAGCGTCAGGTCGACATGCTCGAGGCCCTGCTGCACGGCAGGCGGCGTAAGGAACAGGCTGCCAATACGTTGCCTGAGGAACAGACGGATACAGCGGCGGACAAGTCGCCGGATGCAGACGGGCAACAGCAGTAGCCTGTCTGTATCCAATCAGTGCGCGAAACCACAGGGAACATCAGGTACTTGCCCAACACGCACGCTAAGATAGGCATCGCAATAATCGGCATGGCAATACATGGCAATAAGCAGGTAATCGGCGAGGCGGTGCATGGAGCAGGAATCCAACGAGCAAGAACCTAACGAGGCGACGGAAATCGTAGGCGGCAAAGTAGAGACCGTCGAGGTTTCCAGGCACCCCGAGGCTTCCATACCCGAGACCGATTTGTCTTTGGCTGATATCGAGCGCCGTCGCTCCCATCCGTTGCGTTGGGCGTTGATTATTCTTGCCGTACTGTGCGCCATCATCGCGCCATACTGGTTCGGTCGCTCGCTGGCGGTGAATAATACTGACTCCATTGTGGCCGTGCTCGGGGGAGTGTCTCCGCAAGGTATCGCACTGGTCGGTTGGGTGGCCGTGGTGATCACGTACGTCGGATTGGCGATGGCGGTGGTCGTCTCGCCGTCCTGGCCATGGCTGATCGTGTTCGTGCTCGGGCTGGCCTGTGAGCAGTTCATCGCGGGACTCAGCATGCTCAATCTCAACTTCTGGTATTCCACGTACGTGGTCTACGGCAAGCAGGCCGGTCTGGCGAATGCCGCGAATCTGGGCATTATGGGGGCGGCGATCGGCATCGCCGTATACGCCCTGGTGTTTGTTGGTCTGCTGGTGATTATCCGGAAGACCTCGCCGCTGAACGTACTGACCAAAAGCTGGGCGAGTTTCATTCTGTACTTCGTGATTGAAACCATCGCCCTGCTCGTGGTGTTGTTCGGCGGATTGCTCACCACTGTGTGAGCGCACGTGAGTCGCCGTACGTCGCTCAATACTCACCGCTCACTGCTCACCGCCGCGCAAACCGTGTGCCCGATGTCTATTTAGAGGTGCAACACCCCCTGTTGGTCCTGCAATTATAGCAGTTCGTCGGCGAATGCCTCGGCGGGCCGGATTCAATTTGTAAGCGCAACGCTTGTGTTCGGGCTGGCTGCCTTCGATTGTAGCTTGGCGATCTCCTCGTCCCATACCTCGTTGGGCGTTTTGTAGCCGAGGAGCTTCATGGGGGTGTCGTTGATCTCACCGACGATCGCGTCGAGGTCCTCCTGGGCCAAGTCCCCGAACCCGGTTCCTTTGGGCAGATAGCGGCGGATCCTGCCGTTCCTGTTCTCGTTGCTGCCACGCTGCCAGGAACTGTACGGGTCGGCGAAGTACGTGAGCATGCCCAGCGCCTCGTCCACCAGCACGTGCAGGGACGCCTCCGTGCCGTTGTCCCACGTGCGGTCGACGCGCGCGGCCGGCGGCATGCCCTTGAATATCTCGTACTCGGCCCTGGCCGTGGCGGACGCGCTCTTGTCGTCGACGAGCCGGGCGAACAGCCTGCGGCTCCTGCGCTCCACCTGCGTGTTCATGCAGCGCCTCGACGGCGCGGCACCGACCACCGTGTCCGACTCGAAATGGCCGAACCCCTTCCTGGATCCGACCGCCTCGGGCCGGTCCGCGATGGGCGCGCGCATCGGGATGCGCGGCCCTTTCGCCTTCCTGCCCTTTTTCCTCGTCCGGCGTTTCCTGCCGCGCGCCAGGTACTGGCGCAGGTCCAGCGCCCGCTGCGGCTTGGCGTAGATCCACTGGTAAAGGCACTCGTGGCTGATCCGCATCGACGGGTCGCCGGCGTACCGGGCCTTCAACCGTCCCTCGATCAGTTCCGGGCTCCACCCCCTGCGCAGCGAGTCCAGCACCCAGGCGCGAAGCCGGTCCGAGTCCATGCGACGCGGCTTGCGGGATCCGCGCCGGCGCAGGTCCGCCTTCCTCTGCGCGGCCAGCGCCGAATAGAACGGACCCGAGGTCCACGGCCCGGTCTTCAGCCGTTTCGGCCGGTAGGGACGGTACGACCCGTTCTCGTTGGACGCGAACCACAGGCCGCGCCTCAGCTCGCGGCTCACCGTGGACTTGTCCCGGCCGATCCTCTCCGCGGTTCGCCGAATGCCCGGATGCTGTTCGCAATGCAGCTTCTCGATCAGGATCCTCTCCTCGGACGACAGGTGCGAATACTGTTGACCCATGAGTGCAACACCTTCTTAAGTTAGAAACTTCGAACACTTCCAACCTTAGACAAGGTGTTGCACTTCTATTTAGAACCCGGGGCGTAAACACGATTGCCTTCAAAGAAGATGGTCGTGACTGTGCTGGAATCAATGTTCGGTGCTATGAAGCGAAGCGTTGGTTGTGTGTCTAAGCTGGCCGCATTGTTGAATGAGGCTCAACTTCGGGGTGTCGTTTTATCGGCTGTGATGTTATTGTGGCGCGACACGCCAGCTTTATAGGCGATGAGTGGTGGCATCAGATGAGTTCGCTTGTACGTCTCCATTCTTTGTTGAAATATGTTATGCAAAGTGTGTAATTGGCATATGAAACTGTCATATTTGATGTGTTGCGTTGCGTTTATGTGAACTTATTTTCATTGTGCATATCGTTATCAATTTGTTATCAAGGACGATCGCGAGTGAAATGCGCTCATTTATACAATGGCTGTTGCATGGCTACCCTTGAGGGACGTTCCTCTGGCATGGCTTTGCAATGAGCCGCGATGTGGTCGTAACCAACGTGGGATTCGATTGTGCGGCGAAGAAAAAATGATGGGGGGGGGGAGTCGCCCTCCATCATTCAGGAAAGGGAACTGAATGGTTTATAACATTCACATATTGCAAACAAGGAAAACCGGTCGTGTGGTTGCTGCTGCGGCTGCATCCGTGCTGTGTTGCATGGGGGCTGTATTTCCAGCGACTATCGGAGTGACTGCGGCGTCGGCCGATGAACCCGTCGAATTGGTCGTCAACGGCGGATTCGAAGACGATCTTAATGGTTGGAAGTCTGGAACGGTGTGGAATAGCTCCGCATCGTCCATTGCCGTCACTGCGGATGATGTGCATGGTGGCAGTGGCGCCTTGAGCGTTACTGATCGTACATCCTCTGATGCTGGTGCAATCCAGTCTCTTGATGGCAAGGTGGAAAAAGGACAGACATATACCGGAAGTATGTGGGTCAAGGCCACGGAAGACGGTGAATTCAATATCACTGTTTGTTCGGGTAATGGTTCCGGATGTGACCAGATTGCGACCGGAACGGCGAAAGCGGGTGAGTGGACACAAATTTCAGGTACTGGAACGTTAGGTGGTAGTGGTGATTTCACCAGTCCCTCGCTGGTGATTGAAAACAAGTATGGCACGAGCAATGCCGACTTCATTGTCGACGACATTTCCGTAACCGGTTCGGATTCTGGTTCCTCATTCGTGCCGCCGACTACGGGTACGGCAACGGCAGCCAAGGCTTTCGGCGACTATTCAAACCCGATTATCGATTATTGGTATGGCGCCGATCCGTGGGCTATGGAATACAACGGACGCGTATATATCTACACTACGGGTGATGGCACTTCTGTGAATGCTGATGGCTCGTTGAATTATGACTATGAATATGACAGTACTGGGCAGATCAAGGACAATTCGTTCGCTCAAGTAAAGACCATCAATGTTCTGTCCAGTGATGACATGGTCAATTGGCGTAATGAGGGTTACATTCGTGTGGCTGGAGAACAGGGGGTGGCCACCTGGGCCAGCAATTCCTGGGCTCCTGCCGTCGCTCATAAGACCATCAACGGTAAAGAGAAGTTCTTCCTGTATTTCGCCAATGGCGGCAGCGGTATCGGTGTGCTGACCTCGGATTCTCCTGTTGGTCCGTGGAAGGACGAAACCGGTGAGCTGTTGATTAAGGGCGGTACTCCTGAATCCGCTGGTGTGGTCTGGCTGTTTGATCCCGCGGTGTTCGTGGATGATGACGGGCAGGGCTACCTGTATTACGGAGGTGGTGTTCCGACAGGCGAGGAAGAACATCCGAACACGGCTCGCGTTATTAAACTGTCCGATGACATGCTGCATACCGAAGGTGAGGCTCAGGTCATAGACGCACCTGCCATGTTTGAGGACTCCGGGATTGCCAAGATAGGTGGTACTTATTACTACTCGTATTGCACTAATTTCAGCCATGACAACGTAATTGATGGTAACACGGTCGGTTACGGCAATATCGCGTATATGACTTCAGACAACCCGATGGGGCCGTTCACTTATCAGGGTGAGATTCTGAAGAATCCGAGCACGTATTTCGGTGTTGGCGGCAACAATCATCACGCGATGGTTCAACTTGGCGACCAGTGGTATATGACCTACCATGCGCAAACGGTGGCAAAGGAATTGATGAACGGCGGTAATCTTGACGCGGCGCATGGCTACCGAAATACTCATCTCGATCCGATTACGGTTAACGAGGATGGTTCCATTGCCGATATTGCAATGACATATGAGGGTCTCTCTTCGGTGAAGAATCTGGACGCGTATCAAGATGGAGGCATTCCAGCTTCCACCATTGCATGGGATTCCGGCATTCAGAACGCATATGACCTGACTTCTGGTGTGCGCGTGGTCGATATGACTACAGACAATTCCGAAGGTCAGAAGCTCAGCAATATTAATAATGGTGAGTGGACGTCTTTGGCGAATGTCGATTTCGGGAATAACGGCGCCTCTTCGCTGACTGTGACTGCAGCTGGCAAAGCCGGAGGCATCCTTGAGATTCGTCTTGATGATCCGGATTCCGAACCTGTGGCTTCTATTTCGATTCCTGCCGGTGATGGATCCGAGTACGCCGATTACACGACCACCCTTGAGGGTGTGACAGGGGTGCATCATGTGGTGTTCTCCTTCAAATCCGATGGTGGTGCGAATGCTCAGGATGAGCTGTACGACATCACTACGTACACTTTCACGGAGTCGCAGGATGAAACTCCTTCGACTCCGGTGGACAAGTCTGATTTGCAGAGCGCAGTGAATGAGAATTCCGGCCTGAACGCTTCCGATTACACGGAAGAGAGCTGGAAGGTGTTTGCTGACGCATTGCAGAAGGCTCAGGCGGTATTGCAGGATGAATCCGCTACTGAACAGCAGGTTCAAGATGCGCTTGCTGCATTGAATAGTGCACGTGCCGGTCTGAAGCTGGCTGATGATTCCACTGATGGCAATGCCGACGGCTCCAATGACACGGATGGCGTGGATTTGGCACAAACCGGTTCCTCTGTCTTGCCTGGTGCTGTGATTGTCGCTTGCTTGGCTCTCACTGGTGTGATCGTAGCGCGAGTGCGTCGCGAGATGCGCTAGTTACCTCTTGGTAATGCGGTCATCCCGTAGCGGCAGCCTCGGGATGACCGCACATGAAACCTAGAACTGGTACTTGTTCAAGCGTAAGTTTTGGCAGTGGTAATGTCCATCACTTATCCATATGCGGGAATGTCTTATCGTCATTCATTGCTGATTTGTGCGGGCATGCTATTGGAATACGCACTCGATGTTGAGTGCTTATCATGAAAGGTTAAAAGACTTATGAATTATTTACGACAAAAAATTTCGGCTAGTGCTATCGCGGTGTTGTCGACTTGTGGGTTGATTTTGGCGCCAATGCCGGTCTTTGCGGATGATTCAACGCCATCTTCAACGCCATCGGATGGCAGTTACACCACGACTGATAGCGGTGATGGCACGTATTCCATTCCCATGTTGAACACGGATGTTCCGGATATCAGTGTTATTCGTGTGTCGAAGGACGATCCGAATAACAAAGACGGTCGTGATGTGTATTACATGGTGAGTACCACTATGGAGCTCAGTCCCGGATCTCCAATTATGAAATCCTATGATCTGGTCAATTGGTGGATAGTCACGTACGTGTATGATCGCATTTCTATGAGCGATGCTTCATCCTTGCGCAATGGAGCTAGCTCGTATGGCGAAGGCGAGTGGGCTCCGTCGCTGCGCTATCACAATGGCCGCTTCTACGTGTTATTCAATACGAACAACCTTAATGGCGCTTATATCTACTACACCGATGATATTGAGAATGGTCCTTGGACGAAGATTGCCCTTAATCGGGGATTCCATGATCCGTCATTGTATTTTGATGAGCAAGGGAGTCCTTGGATTATCTCCGGCGTCAACCAATATAGGCTGTCCGATGATTTAACCACGGTGGTGGAGAGCCATGAGAATATCATCTCTGCCGAACAGTTCACTGATGATCTTGGTGAGACTCCTACCGGATTTGAAGGATCTCAGACTTTCAAAATCGGTGATTATTTCTATACTCCAACGATTTACTGGGGCAAAGACGGTCGTACGGTGATGCTGCTGCGCACCACTGATTTGCTTGATGGCTCCAAATACGAAGCCAAAAAGTATTATCTAGGTGCTTTCGCACAAGGTAGCCTTGTTGAAGTCGACAACGGTGATGGCACGACGTCTTGGCATGGATTCTTCTTCCGAGACACATATCCGACCGGACGTATTCCCGGTTTGATTCCTGCAACGTGGGGTGATGACGGATGGCCTGTGTTTGGGGACAATAATCAGGTAAGCGCGTCGGACACCTACGACAAACTGATTGATTTGCCTGCTGATTTGGAGAATCTGGTTCGCCAGCGTTCCCTGGTCAATTCGGACGATTTTGATAATGACGCGCCTCATCAGTCTTATCAGGATCAGGATTGGTGGACTCTGGAGGAGCCTCCTCAGGTTGACGATTCTCTGATTGGAATCGAGCTGGTGGACAATGGCGATTTCGAAAACGGGACTGAATCGTGGACCCCTCAGTGGAATGGTACGCTTACCGCGATTACGGATGGTTCTCTTTCTGGAACCACGAGTCTTGCTGTGACGAATCGTGGCGAATACAATGGCGCTGGCCCGGGTCAATCTATGGATGGAAAATTGCAGCAGGGCGTGACATATCGTGCCAGTGCAACGATTCGATACGACCATGAGATGGACGGCGTCGATTCATCGGCTGTGACTTCCCACCTGTTTTATGTGGCGATTCAATATGCAGACGGCACAATTAATCGTGTGGCCACAGGAACAGTGAAACGTGGGGAGACGACTACTATCACAGGTGAGTTCTCCATCCCATCCGACGCTAATGTGGAAGGTTCCAAACTCATTGTCGAAACCGCGTGGGGTGCGGAAGGCACGTGCATGGATTACGTCATCGACGATATTTCCCTGATCGGTCTTGCTGATGAGAAGGAATATCCGGTCGCCGAAGAATACCAACCCAATGGTTCGAATCTTGATTTGGTATGGGAATGGGGACATAATCCAGATAACCGATATTGGTCTCTCACTGATCGTGAAGGCTGGTTGCGTTTGACCAATGGGCACAAGGTTTCCGCCACGGCCAAATATATGAAAGGCACTTATGGCGACCTGACATATTTTGAAACCGCCCGTAACGTTTTGTCGCAGCGTACCTTTGGCGGATCCATGTCTGTGGAAACCCACATGGATGTCAGTCATATGAAGGATGGAGACACCGCAGGCCTCGCTACATATACCCGTAGTTTTGCCTATGCCGCTGTGCGTCAAGAAAATGGACAGCGAACGTTGGGCGTGGTCAAGCGTGTCTACGACAATGGCGTGAAGGACGCGGACGGTAATATCGTTGACGATACGATTGATCGTGACGCTGAAGAGGCCTTTGTATCGGGCGGCACAGTGACATTGCCAGATGATGCGACCAATGTGTGGATCAAGTCGGACAACACACTGGATAATGCGAGTGGTAAGTTGACGATTCAGTATTGGTACAGTCTGGACGGTAAGCAATGGTCCAAGCTTGGCGACGAGCAGGGGCCGCTGACTTACGATTGGAGCTTGTCGCACTTTAAGGGGTATCGAATCGGCTTGTTCAATTACGCCAAGGAGAATACGGGTGGTTATGTCGATTTTGATTACTATGACTTGAGCGACGTGTTGACTTCTGACGGCAAAGCTGTGGATACGTCTAAGCTGCGTTCGGCCATTGATCAGGCTGACTCTCTGCAGTCTGCGGAATATCCTATGGATGAGTGGGATAAGATGCTCACGCTACTTGATAAGGCAAAGCAGGCGTTGGCATCCGATCCTTCCACGCAAAATGAGGTGGATGCCCCGCAGCGTGCACTGAGTTTGCAGCTCGCGCAATTGGCGGTTGACCGTCAGTCTGGTGATGGCGGAAATCCTGGTGGTGGTGATCAGACCGGTGACGGTAACCAGTCGGGTAACGGCGATCAGACCGGTGATGGCGGCCAGCAACAGTCTTCTACTGCTGATGATAATTCATCTGAACTGTCATCAACTGGTTCGTCCGTAACACCGATGGTGCTGTCTGCAATTGCCCTGATGCTGGCTGGCATCAGTGTCATTCGGATACGCCGCTCTTCGCGCTGAAATATCGCCGCAGCCTGTTGGTTGCAGCGATTGAATGTGCGGAATCAGTGATGTGTCGCAATGGTGGGTTGTGCGAATGCTCGGCAACGTGGATTCGTACAACCCATCCTGTTATGTTGAGACCGCGGCGTGAGACATGGTGGAGCATGACATCGGCGTAGAATGTGCGATTTTGGAAACAAAGGAGCTGGTGTGTGGGCGGCTGGCAGTTTTCATTTCGAATCGACGGCGTTCTCCTGATATCAAGTATGGCTGTGTATCTATGTTGCCGTTATGTGGTGATGTTAGCGGAGTGAGTAATTCGGATATGGTTCGCCCTTATGAACATATGTATGGCTTATGTCGTCCGCCGAAGCATGGTTGCGATTAGCGAAAATCAGGTATTGCGGCGTTATGTCCGGCGCCATGTCATTATCGTATGGCGCACTCACGATACAATACCGTCCTAGCATGGGCGTCGCGGCATGAGACGACGCATTGTGCAGACAGGTGTGGCGTCGAACAACGAACGCGAGGTAAACGTAGATGGCGGTGAATTCCAGCGTGGAGAAACAGCCGGTCGACCAGCAGGCGAGCGGTGAGGTGCAGGCTGAAATCGATACGCGGTCCGATGGTGTTTCGCCCATGCCCAACGATGTTTCCAAACATAACGATGTTTCCAAGCATCCGGTGGCGTCCATTCCCGAATCGACGCTGTCGCTGGCCGATATTGAGCGTAAGCGCTCGCATCCTGCATTGTGGCTGGCTTATGCGCTGCTGGTGATTGCGGCCATTGTGGTGCCGTATTGGTGGGGGCGTGCGATTGCGGTGAACGATACGCAGTGGCTGCTTGATAATTTGAGCGCGCTTGAGCCGCGCGGCGCCGCGTTTGTTGCCTGGACGGTGACGCTGATTGCCGTTTCCGGCCTTGGTCTGCTGGTTGTTGACGCCCATCGGCGCTTGTGGGGCGCGGTTTTTGTGATTGGCTTGGCGGCGGAGCAACTCATTGCCGGCCTGCGCATTCTGAAAATTGATTTTTGGTATGCGACATATGTGGTGTACGGAGAGTCGTCGGCATTGGCGAATGCGGCGAATCTTGGCATTATTTCAGTTGGTATTGGCGTTGCCGTTTTCGCGGTGCTGTGGGTGGGATTGTTGGTGACGATTAAAAAAGAGTCGCCGTTGAATGTGCTGACGCGCAGTTGGGCGTCGTTTATCTTTTTTTTGTGATTGAGACGATTGCTTTGCTTGTTGTGATGTTTGGCGGCCTGCTGACGTTGGTCTGATTCGTGGTGTCTGGTGCTCCTGTATAATTGACCCTTGGCGTATTTCGCCCGCGGATAGAGAGCGCGCCGGCATCGGGCCGGTAGCACCGCGCAGCAATATAAGGAGGATGCCGTGGCACTGACGGCTGAAGAAAAGCAGGAAATCATCGCTAAGTACGCGACCCATGAAGGTGACACCGGCTCTCCGGAGGTCCAGGTTGCTCTGCTGAGCAAGCGTATCGCTGATCTGACCGAGCACCTCAAGGAGCACAAGCACGACCACCACTCCCGTCGTGGTATGCAGCTGATGATCGGTGACCGTCGTCGTCTGCTTGACTACCTCAAGCGCGTTGACATCAACCGTTACCGTTCCCTCATCGAGCGTCTGGGTCTGCGTCGATAATTGAAGACTTCCGCCCGAGTACCTAGGATGGTGCTCGGGCGTTTTACATATCGCCAGCCAACGGCAACAACGGCAAGAGGGTTAGAGGATAGGCCAGCAGGTAAGGCCGACAGGAGAACCCGAATGAAGGGGTTGACACGAGGAACGACGGCCAAGGGGTCAGTCGAAACAAGGTATGTGACGTCCGCTGAAGAGGACAGTTGCGGTTCAAGCGAGTCGCCGAACCGCAGCACAGTATGTAGGAATAATTAGAAAATTAAAGAAGGAGGAACCCTATGGAGGGTCCCGAAATCAAGGACGTTGAGGCCGTAATCGACAATGGATCGTTTGGCAAGCGCACGCTGCGCTTCGAGACCGGCCGCCTCGCCCAGCAGGCCGATGGCGCTGTGGCCGCCTACCTCGACGACGATTCCATGATTCTGTCCACCACCACCGCCGGTTCCAGCCCGAAGGAGAACTACGACTTCTTCCCGCTGACCGTTGATGTTGAAGAGAAGATGTACGCTGCCGGCAAGATTCCGGGCTCGTTCTTCCGCCGTGAAGGCCGCCCGAGCTCCGAGGCCATCCTCGCCTGCCGCATCATCGACCGCCCGCTGCGCCCGCTGTTCCCGCACACCCTGCGCAACGAAGTGCAGGTCGTCGAGACCGTGCTCGCCGTGAACCCTGATGACGCTTACGATGTCATCGCCCTGAACGCCGCTTCCGCCTCCACTATGATCTCCGGCCTGCCGTTCGAAGGCCCGGTCTCCGGTGTGCGACTGGCGCTGATCGACGGCCAGTGGGTCGCCTTCCCGCGTTGGAGTGAGCGTGAGCGCGCCGTGTTCGAGATTGTGGTCGCTGGCCGCGTGATCGAGAACGGTGATGTTGCCATCGCCATGATCGAGGCCGGTGCCGGCAAGAACGCCTGGCACCTCATCTACGACGAGGGTCAGACCAAGCCCGATGAGGAAGTCGTTGCCGGTGGTCTTGAGGCCGCCAAGCCGTTCATCAAGGTGATCTGCGAGGCTCAGGACGAGCTCAAGAAGATCGCCGCCAAGGAGACCAAGGAATTCCAGCTCTTCCCGGAGTACACCGACGAGCTGTACGCCCGCATCGACGAGATCGCTCACAAGGATCTGGACGAGGCCCTCTCCATCGCCGAGAAGCTGCCGCGCCAGGACCGCATCCACGAGATCAAGGAGCACGTGCGCGAGGTGCTCGCGGACGAGTTCACCGATATGGACGATGCCGAGAAGGACAAGGAACTCGGTAACGCCTTCAAGGAACTGCAGCGCCAGATTGTGCGTCGCCGCATCCTGACCGAGGACTACCGCATCGACGGCCGTGGCCTGCGCGACATCCGCACCCTGTCCGCCGAGGTGGACATTGTGCCTCGCGTGCACGGTTCCGCCCTGTTCCAGCGTGGCGAGACCCAGATTCTGGGCGTCACCACGCTGAACATGCTCAAGATGGAGCAGCAGATCGACGCGCTGTCCGGTCCGCAGTCCAAGCGTTACATGCACAACTACGAGATGCCGCCGTACTCCACTGGTGAGACCGGCCGCGTCGGTTCCCCGAAGCGCCGCGAAATCGGCCACGGCGCCCTCGCCGAGAAGGCTCTCGTGCCGGTGCTGCCGAGCCGCGAAGAGTTCCCCTACGCCATCCGACAGGTCTCCGAGGCCATCGGTTCCAACGGTTCCACTTCGATGGGTTCCGTGTGCGCCTCCACGCTGAGCCTTTTGGCTGCCGGCGTGCCGCTGAAGGCTCCGGTTGCCGGCATCGCCATGGGCCTCGTGTCCGGCGACGTTGATGGCAAGCACATCTTCAAGACCCTCACCGATATTCTGGGTGCCGAGGATGCCTTCGGCGACATGGACTTCAAGGTGGCCGGTACTTCCGAGTTCATCACCGCCCTGCAGCTCGACACCAAGCTCGACGGCATCCCCGCCGACATCCTGGCCGCCGCTCTGCAGCAGGCCAAGGAAGCCCGCGCCACGATTCTCGAGGTCATCAACGAGTGCATCGACGGCCCGGCCGAGATGAGCGAGTTCGCTCCGCGCATCATCACCACCTCCGTCCCGGTTGAGAAGATCGGCGAAGTCATCGGCCCGAAGGGCAAGATGATCAACCAGATTCAGGAAGACACCGGCGCTGAAATTGCCATCGAGGATGACGGTACCGTCTTCATCTCCTCCGAGGGTGGCGAGGCTGCTGAGAAGGCCAAGGCCATCATCGACCAGATTGCCAACCCGCACGTGCCCGAGGCCGGCGAAACCTACAACGGCAAGGTCGTCAAGACCACGTCGTTCGGCGCTTTCGTGAACCTCACCCCCGGCACCGACGGCCTGCTGCACATCTCCCAGATCCGCAACCTGGCCAACGGCGAGCGTATTGACGCTGTCGAAGACGTGCTCAAGGAAGGCGACACCGTTGAGGTGATCGTTCAGGGTGTCGATGATCGCGGCAAGATCTCCCTGGCCATTCCTGGTTTCGAGGATCAGGAGAACAACGCCCGCCCGAGCCGTGGCGATCGCGATGACCGCCGTGGCGGCCGTGGCCGTGGTGACCGTGACGATCGCCGTGGCGGCCGTGGCCGTCGCTCCGAGCGCGATGACCGTGACTTCGACGATCGTGACGACCGTCCGCGTCGCCGTCGCTCCGATGACTTCGAGGATGATTACGACGACCGTCCGCGTCGCCGTCGCTCCGATGACCGTGACTTCGATCGCGATGATCGCGATGATGATCGTCCGCGTCGCCGTCGTTCTGCCGACCGTGACTTCGACGATCGCGATGACCGTGATGCTCGCGACTCCCGGGACGATGATCGTCCGCGGCGCCGTCGCTCTTCCGATCGCGATGACCGTGGCGATCGTGATGACCGCCGTGGCGGTTCCCGTGGCCGTGGCCGTGGCTCGGACCGTAACCCGCGCTACGCCACCGACGACAACTACGACGACTACCGCGCCGACCGCGAAGAGCGTACTGAGCGCCCGCGTCGCCGCGTCCGTCGCGACTTTGATCCGTTCGAGGACTAAATCCCTCTCACGGATCGGTCGCGGCATAGCCGCTCCCCTCACCTACGGGAAGCCCGTAGGGCTTCCCGCTTAACGGTTCGGCATTCGAGGACTGATCGTTCTCTAGCTTCTCTCGGGTGAGAAGGGCTTGATCGCAAACCAAAAGGCTTCTATACCGTTTCATTCGGTATAGAAGCCTTTTTGGTTTTTCGGCTTCTTCGCGCTGCATATTTCGATGTTGAATAAGGCACTCGTGCTGCCGCCATGTACGTTTAGTTGTCGGTTGACAACTATTCCCATGCATCAAGAATGGCGGATGATCATCGAAGGTACTCATGGGCGTTGATCACTGTGGCAACAACAAAGGCCGGGCCCTTGTGAGAGCCCGGCCTTTATGCCGTATGGCGGCGGATTAATCCTTAAAGGCTAATCCGTTGTCAATCAGCGTTACAGAATCGCCATGCACACGAAGTCCAGAATGAACAGCGCGGCCACAGTCCAGATGATCGGGTGAACCTCCTTGGCCTTGCCCTTGCAGGTCTTCACGATGCAGTACATGATGAAGCCTCCGGCGATGCCGTAGGAGATGGAGTAGGAGAAGGCCATGAACACGGCGGCGAAGAACGCCGGAATGGCTTCGGCGATGTCGTCCCACTTGACTTCCTTCAGGGAAGCGGCCATCATGCAGCCGACGATCACCAGCACGCCGGCGGTTGCGGCGGACGGCACGGCGGAGACGACCGGGGCCAGGAACGCGGACAAGGCGAAGCAGATCGCCACAACCACGGAGGTCAGGCCGGTTCGGCCGCCTGCGGCGATGCCGGCGGAAGACTCGACGTAGGTGGTGGTGTTCGAGGTGCCGCAGATGGCGCCGATGGAGGTGGCGATGGAGTCGGCGAACAGGGCCTTGTCCATCTTGGAGGAGAAGCCGTGGCCGTTCTCCAGAGCCTTCTCATCCTCGGCGGAGAAGATGCCGGTGCGGCGGCCGGTGCCGATGAAAGTGCCCAGGGTGTCGAACGTATCGGACATGGAGAAGGCGAAGATGGTCACGATGACCAGCGGCAGCTTGGTCGGATCAGAGAACAGTGCCGGGAAGCCCTCGGCGGAGAAGATCGCGCCGAAGGTCTGCGGCAGCTGGGAGAAGGTCTCGCTGATGGACTGCGAGTTGGACCAGGTGGTCACGCCGAACGGGATGCCGATTACGGTGGTGATGGCGATGGCCAGCAGCATGCCGCCCTTAACCTTCATCACGGTGAACACAATGGCCAGTACGAGGCCGATCAGGAAGACCCACAGCACCTTGTCGTTGAAGTTGGCCAGACCCGGGGTAGCCGCAACGGCACCGCCCTTGGCGGCGGCCTTCGGATCGCCGGGAGTGAACTTGATCAGGCCGACGTTCAGCATGCCCACGTAGGCCACGAACAGGCCGATGCCGCCGCCGATGGCGTGTTGCAGGGACTCCGGGATGGCCAGGATGATCATCTTGCGGATCTTGGTGACGGTGATGAGGATGTTGATCAGGCCGCACAGGAACACCATGCACATGGTCTGCTGCCAGCTGAAGCCGAGGCCGAAGCACACGGTGTAGGTGAAGAACGCGTTGAGGCCCATGCCGGCGGCCTGGGCGTACGGCACGTTGGCGAACAGGCCCATGACCAGGGTGCCGATGATGGCCGCGATGATGGTGGCCAGGAACACGCCGCCCCACGGCATACCCGTCTGCGACAGGATCTGCGGGTTGACGACGATGATGTAAGCCATCGCGAAGAACGTGGTCAGGCCGGCCAGAATCTCAGTCGAGACGGTCGTGCCGTTTTCCTTCAAATGGAAGAACTTCTCCATTTACTCTCTACTTCCTTGGGTTTATGCGGGGCTGCGCACCGCGTGCATAATGCTGCGGCTGGCCCCGGCGAGAATTGCGACTCGCCCTGATCGGCCTGCCCAACGCGCGTCAGGCGCTGCGCACCCAATCAGAACCGTGGCCGATTATAGCTTGTGGAGGCAACGTGAACGGGTCCGGGAGTAGACTGACTGCCAGAATAATTCGGAACAACTCAGGGGACACGCAGGACACACCCGTGGAAGGAAGGCGCGCGATGAAACCGGCCGTCGAAGTCAGCATCACCTCTTGGAAGAAGAATGTCGTCAAGCCCGGTCAGGAGTACGGCCGCGTACTGCTGATGCCCGGCACCGGCTACAACTGCGACCGTCCGCTGCTCTACTGGTCGGCCCAGGCTCTGGTCGAGGCCGGCTGGCGAATCGACCGCATGAACGTACGCAACGCTTCCGACGACCTGTCCACGGTGATTCCGGTCCTCAATCAGGCGATTGACGGCTGGGTGGCCGCCGCGCGCGAGTCCGGCGCGGGTAAAGCCGGTGATTCCGGGGATGGCGTTGCCGCCGATGATTCTGCTACCGTGCTGGCCGATGGCGCAGCTGGCTCGCCGAACCGTGATTCCGACACCCCGTCCGGCCCTCGCCTGTTGCTGATCGGCAAGTCGCTGACGACGATGACCTACCCACATGTGGCCTCACACTACGGTCTGCCGTTCGTGCTGCTGACCCCGGTGCTGCATCACGCCGACTTCGATCCATCCGCCCGGGTGATTCCGGTGCCGGCTGTCGGCGATGATATCGTCGCCGAATCCGAGGCCCCGAGCGTGGCCGAAGCAAGGGCGATCATCCGCGCGGAACAGGCCGGCCAGTCGCACGCCGCCAGCTCCCGATACTCCGGCCCGGCACCGCTGATCTGCGCCGGCACCGCCGACCCGTTCTACGATCAAGCCCGCGCCAACGCGCTCACCCCGCACGTGCACGAATACCCGGATGCCAACCATTCGATCGAGGTGCCCGGCCACTGGCGTCGCTCGCTCGACTATCTGAAGGAAGTCACCGCGTCCGTAGCCCAGTACGCCGCCACGCTGTAATGCCCCGCGACACGCCCGAATTCTGCAATGTCGCTGACCATCCGTAATCTAATCATCCGTAAACCACAGACCGTTGGTTGAAGTGCGCGCGAGTGCATTTCCGAAGTTTGGTTCGCCAAGCCAGCGCAGGTTGAGAGATATAAGCCCGTCAAGGGCCGGCGAAGGTCGCTTCGCGAGATTATATTGCTCTGCCTGTGCGCAGGGCTTTTTTGTTGCCCGGCCGAAAGTTCCGAACTCCAAGTCAACGGCCGACTTAGGAAGGAACGCCATGAAGAGGCCCGAAAAGGAAGCGGTAGTCGCTCAGCTTACGGAAGAATTCCGTAACGCTGACGCCGTCTACCTGACCGAGTACCGCGGGCTTACCGTTCCGCAGATTTCCGATCTGCGTGAAAAGCTAGGCCGCGATACTTCCTACACCGTGGCAAAGAACACGCTGGCACGCATCGCCGCCAAGGAAGCGGGCATTGAGGGTCTCGACGAGATTCTCTCCGGCCCGACCGCCATCACCTTCGTGAAGGGCGACTTCATCGAGGCTGCGAAGGTCATCCGTGACTTCGCCAAGGACAACAAGGCTCTTGTCATCAAGGGTGCCGCCGCTGACGGCACTGTCTACGATGCCGAGGGCGCCAAGAAGCTGGCAGACCTCAAGTCCCGCCCGCAGCTGCTTGCCGAATTCGCCGGCGACATCAAGGCATCGATGGCCAAGGCCGCGTACCTGTTCAACGCTCTGCCTACCAAGGCTGTGCGCACGATCGACGCCCTGCGCGAAAAGCAGGAGAAGGCTGCCTGATTTACGCCCTCACGGCATGAATCAGTCGCTTCGATAATTTAAACAATAAGGTTTATTAGGCAGCGGATCTACCACTTCGTCCGCCGCCAAGATTGAAAGGAAGCCATAATGGCTAAGTACACCAACGATGAGCTGCTGGAAGCCTTCGGCGAGATGACCCTGGTCGAGCTCTCCGAGTTCGTGAAGGCCTTCGAGGAGAAGTTCGACGTCGAGGCTGCCGCTCCGGTTGCCGCTGTTGCCGCTGTTGCTGGCGCTGCTGCTCCGGCTGAGGAAGAGAAGGATGAGTTCGACGTCATCCTCTCCGCCGTCGGCGACAAGAAGATCCAGGTCATCAAGGCTGTCCGCGCCATCACCAACCTCGGCCTGGCCGAGGCCAAGGCTCTTGTCGACGGCGCTCCGAAGGCCGTCCTCGAGAAGGCCAAGAAGGAAGATGCCGAGAAGGCCAAGGCTCAGCTGGAAGAGGCTGGCGCCAGCGTCGAGCTCAAGTGATTTGTGCGGCATAAGCCGCAATCACAGCTTTTCGAGGAACCCCGCACCTGTGTTTCAGGCTGCGGGGTTTCCGCATACTGAGTAGACTAGTTGACGAGGACGAGGCGGAGAACGCGATCCGGCGTGGAAACACAAAGCTGGCAATGAGCGAAAGTTGTCAATTCTGTGCCCAGTAATCCGCCAAAAGCCGGTAAAAGATGACACAATGGCACGTAGTGTGGTCAAATAGTGTGTCCAGGAAGGCGGTCACGGTGAGCGAGTGGACGGTGAAGATCAACGGTGTCGACCGGATCAGCGTCAAGCCGGGGGAGTGCGTGGAAATCGGCCGTAAGCCGTTACGCCCCCTTGCCGATGATGGCAACACCCGCCTTGACGTCGCCGATCAAACCAAATCGATGTCCAAACGGCACGCCATGTTCACGGTAAAAAGCAATGGCACGGCCTCGGTCCGTGATCTTGGATCGACCAATGGATCGTATGTGGTGCGGGAAAATGGCGATTTGTTGCGCTTGCCGGCCAATGCCGAGTTCCTGTTGCCGACGTCTCCCATGCGCATGCAGTTCGGCGATGTGCCTGCGGACTTCATTCGTGTCGACGATCCAGTGGCAAAGCCGCTCGACCTCAAGGTGCCTGATTTGTTTGGCTATGCGGTTCACGAAGCACCGCAGGAGCCGGATGCGGCGGATATGTCCGTCGACGATATTCTTGATTTGCGGGCCGGCGAGCCGACCGCCATCTTCAGCGCGGATAATGTTCGACGCAAGGTCGACGAGCTTGAACTTGGCTCGCTGAATATCACGCAGCCAGTGACGAAAAACGATGAGCCGGCCATACCCCGTGATCTGTTCGCGGATGCGTTGGCCCAGCATGCCGAGCAGGAGACCGAACGCAAAAACCAGCAGGCCATGAACTCCGTGGCACTGCCGAAGCAGCAGACCGAACCTGAGTCGACGATTGTAACGCCTGCATCCAAGCACAGCAGGATCTCCGGTATTGTTCCAGTAGATGCCATCGCCCATGCCGTTGTTAAGCACGCTCCCAGCACAAGCGAGCCGGCAGTGGCGTCGGCGGCGGTTGTTGAATCCGATGTGGTGGCTGGCGCAAGCAAGTCAGCCGAAAACGTTCAGTCCGCTCCGAATACCAGGAATGCCGGCGATTCTCAGCCGGCGGACACTGTCGAACAGCATGCTGAAGTTGCCCAGCCTGAAGCCGCCCGGGAAGCCGAAGCCGCTCAATCTGAAAACACCCAGCCTGAGACCGCTCAGCCGGCAACCGCCCAGTCTGAAACCGACCAGCCGGCAGCTGACGTACCGGACGATCAGCAGCGGACCGCAGCCGAAGCATATCAAGAAGCCACCGCAGCAGGCGTAGCAGACCAGCAGCCGGCTGCCGAAACCGCCCAGCAGTCGGTATCCGAAGCATATGATATCGACTCCACGGGCGTACACACTCCGGTCTTCGAGCCCGGCTCGGTGTTCGAGCGTGTGGCCAAGGGCGAGCTGAAAGCACAGGAGCCGGCAGTCGAAGTCGATGGCCTGACCTCTGACGAGGCAAAAACCACGCAAGATTTCAATGTTCAATTCGAAGTCGCCCGTCATCCCGAATTGCTGGCGTTCCTCGCCATGAATCCGTACCTGTACGACGACATGTATTCTTGGCTCGCCGCCCGTGGCGAGGCCGATATTGACGAAGCCCTGTCTCACAACAAGGGCTATCAGGAATACCGCGAAGCGGTTGGAAAGTGAGTCGAGAGATGACCCAGAGCCAGACTCAGAACCAGAATCTCACGGAAGGTCTGAATCGCATCCGTCGCTGGCGTGACCAATACCGCAGCATGCAGCCGCCATCGCCGCTCGAGGATGTGAATCAACTGGCCGCGAAGCTGGAGATGACCCATGCCCATCCCTCCGGCATCGCCCAGCTGTTCGCTTCCGGCCATGTCCGGTTGGATTCGTTGTTCCGCGACACGGGTGTGCTTAAGGCCGCCGAACGCCATATTGGGCGCGTGCTGGATGACCAGGCCGCCAAACGCAGGATTTCCGGCGTGGCGGAGTTGTCGCTCGTGGGCGGCGTGGCCACATGGAAGGGCAACGCGCTGCCGGTGCTGTTGTACCCGGTGAGCGTCACGATCGAGGATGATGGCTTGTCGACCACCATTCGATTCACCGGTCGCGTGGCCCTGAACGTCGCGTTCGTCAATACATTGCGTGAGCAGGGGGTGTTCCTGGATGAGGATTCCCTGTTTGACGGTGCCAGCTATGACAGTGGCACTCCCGAAACTTCCGCGATGTTCGCCCGTATTTCGTCCGAAGCGTCGGAGCGTATCTCCGACTTCGCCATCGAGCGCCAGATTGTGCTCGGATGCTTCATGGACCCCTCGTCGCAGATGATCAGCGAAAGCCGACAGTTCATCGACCAGCTGGAGAACGGCCCCACCGGCAATGTGCTGTTGGACGCGCTTGCCGGCGACGAATCCGCCCGCACCGCGCTCAAAGATGCCAATATTCCGCAATACAGTCCTTTCGACGTAGACCCGCATGCCGAGTACGAAGTCGGCGATGTGGACAATACGGTGCGATATGCCGCGTCACTTGCCGCCAATGGCCATAGCATCGTGGTCGACGGCGCCTTCCCGAAGGGCACCGCGGAGCAGGCTGTGGCCATCGCATCGCGCTGCCTGATGAATGGTCGTTCCGTGCTGTACGTGCCCGGCGTGGCCGAGCAGAAGCGTCTGTTCATCCAGACGGCTTCCGCCAATGAGATGAAGGCGCAGGTACTGGATGTATCCGATGAACACGCCAACGCCGCGCTTGATAAGCAGCTGATTGCCGCAGTCGGATTCCAGCCCGGAGTCGCCACCCAGCGATTCGACCAGCTGGCCGACGAACTCGTGGGCGTGCGCTCGCGCTTGACCCGCTACTTGGGCGACCTGCACGGGGGCAATGATAAGTGGAATGTGTCCGCATACGAGACCATTCAGAATCTGGCCCGTATCTCCGTGCTCCCGACGCACCCTGCCACCCACGTTCGACTTGACGAGTCAAGTGCCCTGAGCATCGCCAACGATATTGACACATGGATCGGCAAGATGGAACGCGCCGGCGAGCTCGGCGAATACACCATCGGCCCGGAAGACACCGCATGGTACAAGGCGTCCATCACCACTGAAGAACAGGCAGTAACCGCCTACCAGCGCGTGGACGATTTGCTGCGTCGCTTCCTGCCCGCCACCCGTGAGCAGGTGGCACGCACCGTGCAGACCTGCGGATTCCCGGTTCCTCCCACCACCCGCGAGTGGGAGCGTCAGGTTACGGTTTTGAAGAATCTGCGACGAGTGCTTGACGTGTTCCAGCCGGAGATTTTCGAGCGAGACATCAGCTCCATGATCGAGGCCACCAAGCCGAAGAGCCAGCGCAAGGCCGAGGGCACGTCGATGGGATTCTGGGAGCGCCGCCGCCACATCAAGGAAGCCAAGGATCTGCTGCGCGTCGGCGCGCAGGTCGAGGACTTGCACGAAGCGTTGAAGGTAGTCGCCAAGCAAGGGGAGCAGTGGCATCAGTTCGTGCCTCACGGCGGTTGGCCGGTGCTGCCCAGCAAGCTCGACGAGATCATCTCCACCCAAGAGGCGCTGGTCAGCAATATGACCGCGCTGGATACCGTGCTTTCCACCACACCCGCTGGTGGCAATCTGGAAACCGCCGATTTCGAGAAGGTGGAAGCACGCCTGAAAGCACTGCTGGATGATCGCAAGGCACTGGACACCTTGCCGGAGCGTTGCCTGCTGGAGCAGGAATTCGCCTCTGCCGGACTGAACGAACTGGTCGCCGATCTCAACGCTCGCCGAGTGAGCGTGGAGCAGGTGCGCGGCGAAGTGCAGCTGGCCTGGTGGACCACCGTGTTTGAGGACATTGTGCGTTCGTCCGCCATCATCTCCAACCAGGATGGTGCCGCGCTGCAGGCCGCATCCGACCGCTTTGCGCAGGTCGATGTGGAGCACGTGCGCTCCATCGGACCGATGGTGTCGCAGGAATCCATGCGCCGCCTGTGCGACATGCTGTTCTCCCGCACTCAGGAAGCCAACCAGATGCACACCGTGCTGGCAGGGCGCGCCAGTGTGTCGCTGAGCAGGATTCGCCGTGATCATCCGGAGATTCTGGCCGCGGCCAAGCCGATTCTGGTGGCCGCGCCGGGTACGCTCGCCGCACTCACCGAGCCGGGTGTGCTGGCTGATGTGGCGATTCTCGATGCGTGCGCGCACATTCCCGCTATCGAGTTGCTGTCCATCATCGGCCGCGTGCAGCAGGTGGTGGTGATCGCCCACTGCGCGACGGTAACCAGCGAAAGCGTCAAGCAGCTGATCGACACGTTGCCTCATATCGAGGTGGATGCTGCCCCATCTCGCCGTGCGCCGCGCCTGTCCGCATTCCTTGAATCCGAGGGATATGGTCCTGTTCGCTATGATGTGGCCACCGAGCCGGCTGCCGGTGAGGTGCGATTCCACCGTGTGGAAGCGAGCGGTGTGCCGGTTATGTCTTCTGGTCTGGTGGAATCCAGCCAGCCGGAGATTGATGAAGTGGTGCGTCTGATTACGCAACGTGCCGCCGGTTTTGCCGTGGTTCCTTCCAGCTATCGACTTGTGGTCGTGATGTTGACCGACGCATTCCGCACACGCTTGGGTGCCGAATTGAAGTCGTTGGCAGGCAAATCCAAGGCGATGGGCCGATTCCTGCGCCATGTGCGGTTGGTTTCCTTGCGTGACGTGGCCGGAGGTCGTGCCACTGACGTGATTCTGTCGATGTGCTATGCGAAAACCACGCACGGACGTCTGCTTCAGCAGTTCGGCCCGCTCGAAAGCACAGGCGGTCGCGGACTGTTGCTGGATGCCCTGGCATTGGCGGACCACAGCTTGGATATTGTGTCGGCCTTTGGTTCCGAAGATTTGGACGAAGAACGACTGCACCAGTCCGGTCCTCGGTTCCTGAAGACCATGTTGACGTGGGCCGAACAGCTTGACGACCGTCCGGTGCTTCCGTTGCGTGATGCGGCAGGCGGCAACGTGCTGTTCGACGATATCGCCGACAGGTTGCGCGCGCGAGGACTGAACGCTGCTGTTGATTATGGATTCGACAAGGGCGTGAAGATTCCGCTCGTGGTGGGATTGAAGGACAAGCCGTTTGCCTTGGCCGTGCAGACCGATGACGCGAACTTTATGTCCGTGCAATCCACGCGTAGGCGTCATCGTTTGTCGGCACAGGATCTCATTTCCTTGGGCTGGAATGTGATGACCGTCTGGAGTGTCGCCGCCTTCGTGAACCCCGATAAGGAAGTCGACCGTATCGTCAGCCGTATCGGTGAGATCTATCGCGAGGTTGAATAACCATGGCGGAATACTCGGCTACACGGCGCACACCGCGCAAGCACAAGCGCGTGGTGATGAAGGGCACTGAGCAGTTTGACGCTGACGGTGTCAAACTCGAGCCCGGAGACATGCAGACCGACCAACAACGGCAATCCGACGACGACAAACGCATCCTCGGCGAACTGCCGCCGCATTGGGCCGTTTTTAACGAGCGCGAGTAGGAGTTGGGGCGCACTCTGTGCGCCCCAACACTGTGTTTTCCGCAGTCGACAGGCTGCGGAAAACACAGTATCGGCCGAAGGCCGATTCCGCTTCCTACCGCACAACGGCCATAATCGCTCCGGCCTGTTGCAGCTCCATAACCTTGGCCGCGGCCTCCGGCGGCATTGCGAACGACACCAGTCGGTCGTTGCCTCCCAATGCGCCAGTCGCATCCGGTTTGCCGACATTCATCACCGTGGCGTTCTCGGCCAGCGTGCAATCAGCACCTTCGCAACCGACGGCGGAAACCAGTCTCACCTGATCGCCGGCCAATACATCGTCGACGCTACTGGCCAAGCGGACTTCAATCACCGTAGTGCCGGTCGGTGCTACGGGCGCATCTCTGGCCATATGCGTGGAAATGGGATCGGCTGCTTCGATATCGATTTGCGCCACCTTGCCCACCACATCCTCAATATTGCACGCCCAAGACGGGCCTATCGCAGATACCGGCATATCAGCCAACTGAACGTCGGCGGCCAGAATAATGTCACCCCGTCGAATCGAGCGGGCGGCCACCACCATCGGCTCGGTCTCCACCACGGCCAATACGGCTTCAAGCCCAAACAGCACTGCGAGTCCCACGCACAACGCAGCAGTGAGTCGGCGCAAGGCATCCGCCATGCGCCGTCGCCGCAATGAGCCGCGCGCAGGCGGCTTAATAAACGAAAAGGTCACCATGCAACCATGGTGACCTGAAGTTTTTCGTAAGCGCAAGCTGAATCGACCTATGTGGTTCTAGCTTGCCAAGTTATCCACAACGCTTCAAACCCGTGTAACAGACAGTGCCCGTAGTGCCAATATCCGCGGCATACCGCCGTCGACACCGTCGTTTACAGAGGAAAAACGGGGAGCCGACCTTACTTGCCGGATTTGTCGGTGCGGTAGAATCCGTGACCCTTGAACTCAATCGGCACGGCGGAATACACCTTGCGCACCTGCTCCTGCGAGCACTTGGGGCACACGGTAATCGGGTCGTCATTGAACGACTGCTGTTCGGTGAAGTCATAGCCGCAGTTCTTGCAACGGTAATGATAGGTAGGCAACGGATTCCTCCAACAAAGTCATATTTCTCGCGCATGGCGTGCAACACCATGCCGTGCAACCGTTCATATCCTAGTCGCCGCCCTGACACATTGGCGTTACGGTCTTACTAGCCAGCCTGCTTTTGCCACTCTGGTTCCATCGGCCAGTGTGCGTGGCTGGTTGGTCAGTCTGGCTTGCGCCGAGTATCTTGGCCGGCCGGTCAACTCAGCCGGCCCGATTCGCCAAGCCGCCGGTATCCCCCCGGCGTCAGCACTCCGTCGGCCGGCACATCATGTGGTTCGGCCGGCAAATCGGTGTCCAACACCTCCCACGGCCAGCACACCGCAATCAGGGGACATGCGGGCTTGCGGCGAGCCAAGGCCCGGTCATACCAGCCGGCTCCACGTCCCAGACGATTGCCCTGCGGGTCCACTGCCAAAGCCGGAGCGATGACCAGATCGGCCTTCTCCAACGCTTCGGGCGGTAGAACTGCGCCAGTTGGCTCATCGGGTCTGTGATGGACGGTGCTGGGAGAGCTGCAGCTACCGGCATTGTTCGCGCCACCCACTGCATCCATCGAGCGCAATGATTCCAATGAATCCAGCACACTCCAGCCAATTTCCAACCCAGACCCCAACCTTGGCACCAACACGTGGCAGCCATGAGCCCGCAGCCATCGCAACAGTGGCCGGGTTTCGATTTCCGAACCCATCGACACATATGCCGCCACTGTGGGACCATCCTGAATCATGTGTGCCGGGAACCGTCGCACCAGCAATTCACCGGCCGCTCCGCGTTCTTCCGCTGGAACGCGCTTGCGCCGAGACAGTATATGGTGGCGCAGCGTCGCTTTATCCGTCTTCTCTGTTTTCTCCGTGCCGCTGTAGTCGCTGCCGATATTCATGCCACTGCCCACTTCGCTCATACCGCACAATCTAGTGTTTCCATCGTAAAACGAAAGTGGCCACGGTAGCGGCGCAAGACCTTCATATGGCTACAATAAAGGCCGTGTCAGTTTTCCAGTCGATTAAAGAGGCGTTCAAGCTGGACCACCAGATCCGCCCGCCACGTCTCACCCATCCCGGTTTTCCGATAGTCCTGCGCCCCCTGACCATGGATGATGAGGACGGCTGGAACGAAGTGCGCTGGCGCAACAACGACTGGCTGGCACCTTGGGAATCCGGTGACCCGATGCATGGCGGCTCCATCACCTTCAATCAATGGGTGCAGCGGCAGCGCCGTAACGAGCAGCATGGCGTCGGCGTGATCTTCGCCATCGAATACCAGATGCGTATCGTCGGCCAGATTTCGTTGGGAGCCATCGTGTATGGTGCCATGCGTACCGGCGTGGTTGGTTATTGGGTCGATCAACGGTGCGCCGGCCGCGGATTCGCGCCAATGGCACTGGCCATGCTTGCCGATTGGGCGCTCGGAGACCCATTCGGGCCCGCGTTGCATCGGCTGGAAATCGCCATTCTGCCGGATAACGCGCGCTCTTTGGCTGTGGTGCGTAAGGTCGGAGCCCATCATGAGGGACTGCGCGAGCGGTATATGTATGTCAATGGCCAGTGGCGTGACCACGTAACGTTTGCGCTGTTGGCTGAAGATATGGGGCAAGGGTTCGCCGCTAGACTCGCCGCCGCCGGTTCCAGATAAGCGTCGACCGGAAGAATTCCGCTCCGACACGCCCGGACGGAAAGCCCCAGTTCGTCGGCACGTCTCCTATCCTTGACTCCATGGGTTATGAGTCACTGAGCACTGTCGTCGTGCTGGTGATTGTGGCGATTATTATCGTTGTATGGCTGCCCGTACGTACGGCCAACGGCATGAAACGTGTGGACGAGCACCGGCAGGATCGTTATTCGCCTTCCCTGCATATCGTTGATGCAGAGAACGGCAGACGATTCGGAGACATCAAGCCGCATAAGGCGAAAGGGGCAGCAATGCCAGCATCAACACCGTCAGCGAGGCTGACACCTGAGCACATCGCCCATGTGCGGGAACTGCGCCGCGCGGCCATCCGCCGCCGGCAGATTCTCGCCGTATGCCTGCTTGCCATAACCGTGTTGGTGTTTGCCGTATCGTTCCCCCTGCATTTCAGCCCGCTGCTTGCTCTTATTCCGTTCGTGCTGTTGCTGCTGGTGCTGGTGCTGGGAGCCAATGCCTCACGCCAGGCCCGGCAATGGGAGCGCAAGGTGGTCCGCTACGAGCGGACCCATAGCGGTACGGGCTGGTCCAAGAAACCGTCTGCCGAGTCCAAGGACAGCAAGCGCGTGAACAAGGCCGAACCGGTTGCGGCCGTAACTGCGCCTGCCAAGGAGCTTTCCGAGCATGTTGAGGATGCTGCCACCGAGGTCATGGAACAGCGGCAGATTCGCCGCGCGTTACGCGATGCCGAGATTGAGCAGGCCAAGGCCAAGGCCTCACGCCAGTCCGCCGCCGCATATCAGGCCGCGGCGGAGCACGCCAAACAGTCTGAGAAGTCTGATACTGCACAGTCCGCCGCCGATAAGCCTGCCGCCGAACCGTCTGCTATGGTCGATGAATCCGCTGACCGTAAGTCCGCTGCCGAAACCAGTGAATCTTCCGCCACACCTGATGCCTTCGTTCGCACAGACAAGTCGATTGAGTCGGACAAGTCCGTCGCCCCTCGAGTTGAACCATCGCTTACGGTGCGTGACGAGCGCGATGAGCGCGACGATGCCGCTGCCGACGCTACGTCGGAACTGGCCAGCGTACGCCCTGCCCGAACACTGGATGTCTTCGATATGGCCACCTCGCAGGATCTCATCTCCTTCACTTTGGGCGGGGAACATAACGCCGACAACGCTCCGGAAAGCTTGGAGATCAAGTCGACCCGTCAGGTGTCCAAGGCGGAACCTGTCGAACCCGCAGTGGCGGAAAAGTTGATTGACGAGGCCCGAGCCGTCAAGGCCGCGGACGATGCCAAGGCCGCCGATGCGGGCAAGGCTGTCAGTGCCGGAAACGCTGTAGACACTGAGTCGGAGCAGCGCGATGATGCCGATACGAACGCCGCTACGGACGCCGATGACGAGGCTGCAAACGCCGCCCAGCGAGCCGCATTCCACGAATCCGAGGAGCGTGCCGACGTCGAAGCGCCAGCGGCGACCACCGATTCGTTGGGCGCAGGCTTGGACTCCATTCTTGCCCGCCGCGGCAACTGAGCGTTGCGATTCGCCGATTTTCTCTCACAGCGTTAGCACTCGAGTTGGCAGAGTGCTAATAATCGCGCTACGATGTGTCCTAGCGCAAAGGGACAACGCAAGTGATCGTCAGCCTCTTGAGACGTTCTGGCGCGGCATTATCGAACTACAAGTAGATACGAGGTGACCCACAGTGTCGATTAAGCTCACACCGTTGGAAGACAAGATCATCGTCAAGCAGGCCGAGGCCCAGACCCAGACCGCTTCCGGTCTGTACATTCCGGACAATGCCAAGGAGAAGCCTCAGCAGGGTGAAGTCCTGGCCGTTGGCCCGGGCCGTCGTGATGACAAGGGCGAGCGCATCCCGATGGATGTCAAGGTCGGCGACAAGGTGCTGTACTCCAAGTACGGCGGCACCGAAGTCCACTACGAGGGTGAGGACTACCTCATCGTCGGCGCCCGCGACATTCTCGCCATCCTCGGCTGATTAGTCGCCTAGCGAACTTCAACAACCCCGACTGTTCCCACGGACAGTCGGGGTTTTCTCTTGCCAGGCGGAAAGGGGCTCCCCCCGGAGAGGGGAGCCGAAAACCGCTCCCACCAAACGCCCAGCCATGCCTGCTATGCATAAGGGTGCATGCGCGCAACGTAGTTGAGTTCGGCGTTGCACCGCATCTACACTGGGTAACGGATTGGGGTCCCTATGGAAGAGGCTCAGTCGGCGACTTGGCCGAGCGGCTTAAGACATTTTGCGCAAGACGGCAATAGATCGACGGTATGTTGTTTTTTTCCGTGTCGCAGGTTCGTAGCGTCGTCGCGCTGTGCCAATGGTTGTCTCTCTACCGACGCTGAGTGCCGTGGCATGAGGCCAGCGTCGGCAGTGGGCCACGAAATGGCGATGTGCCGATGCTGAGCCGCGTTGGTGTCGTTATAGGGCCAGTTTTTGGACCATTGCCGACGGCAAATCGGCGTTTTGTGTCGGCGACGGTCCAAAAACTGGCGGTCTGCCGACGATAAGTGCCGTCATCGTCGGCAGACCGCCAGGTATTGTCCCCGTGCCGACGTAAAAAGCCCTGCCATCGTCGTCACCGAGCCATCTTGTGACTCACTGACGGCGGCAGCAGGGCGGAAGAGGCCGAAATCATGCGCGCGGTGCGGTCTCACACCTCGAATCCGGCCTCCACCAGCGCGTGATCGATGTCGCGAATCAAATCGTCCGTATCCTCCAGACCCACGGCCAGACGGAAGAAGCCGCGGTGGAACTCAGGCGGGTACAGGTACTGGCGCTCGTCATCCTCGCCGAGGAACACGATCAGCGATTCGTCATGGCCGAGCGAGACGGCCGACGTAATCACATTGAGCTTGGAAACGAACCGGTTGTGCCCGTCATGATTGGTGTCGAGGCCGAACGACAGCACGCCGCCGAACCCGGAGTCCGGGCGGGCCAGCTGGCTGACCGCCACCTCGTGGTGCGGGTGCGATTCCAGACCGGGGTACGCCACGAAACGCACCACATCCAGCGATTCGAGATGCTTGGCAATCGCCAAGGCCGAGGCGTTGTGCTGGCGGATGCGCAGCGGCAGTGTCACCGAGCCGCGATTGATCAGCCAGGCATTGAACGGCGAGATGATGCCGCCGAAGTTCACCTGCGCGGTGAAGCGGATCTGGTCCGTGCGCGCCTTGGTGGTGGCGATCGAGCCGCCCAGCGCGTCGCCATGGCCGTTGATGTATTTGGTGAGCGATTCGATGACGATATCCGCGCCGAGATCGAGCGGGCGCACGTTGTACGGCGTGTTGAAGGTGTTGTCCACCGAAACCAGAATGTCCGGGTTCGCTTCGTGGGCCAGTTTGGCGATGGTGGCGATGTCCGAGACCTTGAGCGTCGGGTTCGCCGGCGTCTCGATATGCACCAGCTTGGTGTTGGGGCGAAGCGCCGCGCGTACGTTCTCGGGATCGGAGGTATCCACGATGGAGGTTTCGATGCCGTACTTCTCCGGCAGAATCTGGTTCAACAGGCGGTAGGCGTCGATATAGGTGGTGTCGGAGAAGATCGCGTGGTCGCCTCGGTTGAGGAACGTGGTGAACGTGGCGGCCAGCGCGGCCACGCCGGAAGCGAGCACCACCGCATCCTCGGCACCTTCAAGACGGGCCAGCTTTTCTTCCAGATAGCGCTGGTTCGGATGCCCGTTGCGCGTGTAAAGGTTCACGTCCGAACTGGACCAGTTGATGTCCGAGGGGTCGTAGGGCAGCGCGTAGGTGTTCGCCAGCGTGATGGGGCGACGGATCGCGCCGGTTTCGGCGTCGACCCCGTTACCGAGGTGAATGGCCAGCGTGCCGAATCCGAGCGGCTGGTCGTCGAATGATTGTCCGTGATGTACAAGATCAGAAGCCATGCGCCCAGCATGCCAGCATGCGCCGTGCCGCGCAAACAGGCGACATCGCTCGAAAACCGCGCCATTGCAAGGTTCTAGAGCACCATATAAGAAAAATGATTGGGTGAAGTGCGGGGTGCAGCCTTGGTCGGGGCTGTTTGCAGGGCCGAAGCGGGCCCTGAAAACACGCTGTGAGACACGCCGATAAAACCGCAGAATTCCGCGGTAAAACAAGGTTCGCGTAGGGGCCGATTTGCATACCTGGAAAATCTGTGGTTATATAGCCAAGTTGCCTGTTGAGGTCAAACACCGCGGCGGGAAACAGACTGGCGGATTTCCCAAGCGGTCAAAGGGAGCTGACTGTAAATCAGCCGCTTCGTGCTTCAGTGGTTCGAATCCACTATCCGCCACGCCCCGATAGCTCAGTGGTAGAGCACTTCCTTGGTAAGGAAGAGGTCGTGAGTCCAATTCTCACTCGGGGCTCTCTGGCGGGGTAGCTCAGCTGGCTAGAGCGTACGACTCATAATCGTAAGGTCAAGAGTTCGAGCCTCTTCCTCGCTACAAATCGCGCCCGCTAACCGGTGGGCGCGCACTATACCTAAGAACACAGAGGTGAATGACAATGGCTAAGAGCGCCGACATCCGTCCGGGCATCACGCTGGCCTGCACCGAGTGCAAGGAGCGTAACTACATTACGACTAAGAACCGTCGTAACACGCCCGACCGTCTTGAGCTCAAGAAGTTCTGCCCGCGCTGCGGCAAGCAGACCGTGCACCGCGAGACTCGTTGATCGCAAGTATCACAGCTTTACAAAACCCGGCCCATTCGGCCGGGTTTTTGCGTATTGCCTCCGGAGGCGAGTGGCAGGGTGCGGAATCAGTATCCGCATCGCGTGAGAAACGGCAGAAATCCCGCGTCTGAACGAACCCCTCGCGGGCGTTCTGTCGTTTCGGGCCGCCAAAACGGCAGAAATCCCGCGCCACCTTCGTTCAGACGCGGGCGTTCTGCCGTTTCAGCCGATGATTGCCTCGATATCGCACCTGCGCCACTAAGATAGTAAGCCATGACAAGCTTTGCAGACATCACCACCATGGGCGTGGGCGGCCCCATCGCCCATTTCATCGAGCCGACCACGCGCGTGGGACTCATCGAAGCCGTGGAGGAAGCCGATTCCAAAGGCCTGCCCTTGGTCGTCGTCGGTGGCGGCTCCAACCTGCTTGTTTCCGATAAGCCTTTTGACGGCGTGGTGGTTCGAGACGCCCGACGCCTCATCACTGTGCCGGACGAGGCTGCACCGGTAGAGGGCGAGGATCGCACCGTGCATGTCAATGCCGAGGCCGGTGCCAATTGGGATGATTTCGTGGCCTTCACCGTAGAGCTCGGGCTCGAGGGCGTCGAGGGACTGTCCGGCATTCCCGGCACAGTCGGCGCTTCCGTGGTGCAGAACATCGGTGCCTACGGGCAGGAAGTCGCCACTTCGGTCGAATCGGTGGAAGTCTGGGATCGAGACACCAAAACAACGCGCGACCTCACACCCGCCGATCTTCGATTCGGCTATCGATACTCCGCACTGAAGACCAGCATGTACGCCGGCCCCGGCCGGCCGGCCGGCCGATTCTTCCCGACGCCACGTTACGTGGTGCTTTCCGTCACCTTTGCCCTGACCCACTCGGCCGAAGGCACGGTAGGTTACGGACAGCTTGCCAAAGCGCTTGGCGTCGAAGTGGGCGACCGTATGGCCACCGCCGACATCCGCAAAGCCGTGCTCGCAGTACGTGCCGCCAAGGGCATGCTCGAGGACCCTACTCGCTACGCCTTGCCTGACATGGCCACCGCCAAGCGCGAGGCCAATATCCTGACCGATCTGGAGCGTCTGGCCTCCCTCAATGAGGCCGCCGGCATTCCCGTTGGCGATGACGGTCTGCCTGCTCCCGACTACAATCGCCACAGCTGCGGCTCGTTCTTTATGAATCCGATTCTGACCGCCGACCAAGCGGCGGCCCTGCCCGAAGATGCGCCGAAGTTCGACGCGACTCTGCCTGACGGCACTCCCGGCACCAAGACGTCCGCCGCCTGGCTCATCGACCATGCCGGCTGCCATAAGGGATATAAGGTCGATGCGGACGCGCCGGCCAGTCTATCCACGCAGCACACGCTGGCCTTGACCAATCGTGGGGGAGCGAGCGCGGCCGATATCGCAGCTTTGGCGCGTGCGGTTCAGCAGGCAGTCAAGAGCGCGTTCGGAGTGGACTTGGTGCCCGAACCGGTCTGCGTCGGTGTGCTGTAATCGCGCTATTGATTGATGGAGTGGGTTATTAATCCCATATATTGCGGACTCTGAGTCTTATTAATAGACAAGACACGCGGGCTCTTCTATACTCGATTGTCGGTATTGTGCGCATTCGGTGCGCAAACAACAGAGAAAAAAGAAGAGCACTATGCAACTGTTCCGTACAAAATCCGTCGAACAGACCATTGCCGAAACCGGTGAAGAGGGCCGCAAGCTCAAGCGCAACCTGACTTGGTGGGATCTGTCAATCATGGGTGTGGCCGTAGCCGTGGGCGCCGGCATCTTCTCGGTGGGCGCGCAGGCCGCCGCCTTCCACGCCGGCCCGGCCGTGATCATCAGCTTCCTGATCGCCGGCATCGTGTGCGGCGCAGCCGTGATGTGCTACGCCGAATTCGCTTCGATGATTCCGGTGGCCGGCTCCGCCTACACCTTCACCTACACCACGGTCGGCGAGATCATGGCCTGGATCATCGGCTGGGATCTGATCCTGGAAATGCTGATGGCCGGCTCCGTGATTTCCAAATATTGGGGCGTATACCTCAACGATTTCATGCGCCTGATGGGCTGGAACGCCAACACCAACCTGACGTTCGGCTCCTTCCACATCGATATCGCCCCGATTATCATCGTGGCGTTCTTTACCACGCTGCTCGTATTCGGCACCAAGATCGGCGCCCGCGTGGACGGTGCTATGACCGTGCTCAAGATCGCCATCGTGTTCTTTGTGGTGATCGTCGGCTTCTTCTACGTCAAGGCCTCCAACTTCACCCCGTTCATTCCGCCGAGCCAGCCGGCCTCCACCGTGGAAGGCTCCTCCGCCGTCACCGGCGTGATGACCCAGCCGTTGTGGCAGTTCGCCACCGGCATGACCCCATCCGTGTACGGCGTTCCCGGCATCCTCTCGGGCGCGGCGCTCGTGTTCTTCGCGTTCATCGGATTCGACGTGGTGGCCACCGCCTCTGAGGAGACCAAGAACCCGCACAAGAACGTGCCGCTCGGCATCGGCGTGGGCATGCTGCTCATCATTGTCATGTACATGCTCGTGGCCGTGGTGACCACCGGCATGGTCTCCTATGCCGATCTCGCCAAGCAAGACAGCCCCTCGCTGGCCACCGCCTTCGAGCTGGTGGGCGCCGACTGGGCCGCCAAGATCATCAGCTTCGGCATCGTGCTGGGCCTGGCCACCGTGGTTATGGTGCTGTTGCTCGGCCTGACCCGTATCGTTTTCGCCATGAGCCGCGATGGTCTGCTGCCGCGCGGCCTGTCCAAGACCGGCAAGCATGGCACCCCGGCCGCTCTGCAGATCGTCGTTGGCGCGGTGGTGGCGCTCGTGGCCGCCTTCTTCGACATCGGCGTGCTCTCCGACATGGTCAACATCGGCACCCTGTCCGCCTTCACGCTGGTGGCCATCTCCATCCCGATTATGCGCAAGAAGCGCCCCGACCTGCCGCGCGCCTTCAAGATGCCCGGCAGCCCGTGGATTCCGATCCTCATCGCCGTGGCCAACTTCTGGTTGATGCTCAACCTGTCCGTGCTCACCTGGATTCGTTTCGTGGTGTGGCTCGTGGTCGGCTTCGCCATCTACTTCGGCTACGGCTACTGGCATGCGCGCCTCGGCAAGGGAGACCTGACCGAAACGCTGTCCGCCGAAACCGATAAGGCCGTTAACGGCTGAGAGCGAGGAGCGTCCCAACAGGCGCGTACCCTTGTATCAGTATTTGTTAAGGAGGATTCCATGCCATATGTAATCGCTCAGCCTTGCGTGGATGTCAAGGACAAGGCTTGCGTGGACGAGTGCCCCGTCGACTGCATTTACGAGGGTTCCCGCTCGCTGTACATCAACCCCAACGAGTGCGTCGACTGCGGTGCATGCGAACCGGTGTGCCCCACCGAGGCCATCTTCTATGAGGATGATCTGCCGGACGAGTGGGCTTGGTACAAGGATGCCGCTGTCAACTTCTTCGCTGAAGTCGGCGATTTGGGCGGCGCTTCCGCCAATGGTCCAATCGGCAAAGACCCGGAACAGGTCGCCGCGCTGCCGCCGCAGAACCAGTAAGCTGATTTGCGGATAAGCGCTGCACACAGCGCATAGTTCGGATTGAACCCTCGGTCTATCACGGCCGAGGGTTCGTCGTATCTTAGGAACATACCGTCCAAGAAAGGGGTTCTCATGGGCTTCCACGCATATTCGTCGCCATACGACTGGTCTCGTATCGCCGGCTTCAAAGCCACCGCCAAAACCGTGCCGGGTGGCATGATCGACCTGTCCGTAGGCTCGCCTGTGGACCCGGTGCCGAGCAGTGTCCAGCAGGCGCTGGTTGCCGGCGCAGACGCCCCCAACGCCCATGGATACCCGGTCACCGCCGGCACCGCCGACCTTAAGGCCGCTATCGATACATGGTTCCGCGAACTGCGCGGGGTGGATCTGAAATCCATCAACGCTGCCGCCGTACCCACCGTGGGTTCCAAGGAGGCCGTGGCGCTGATGGCCAGCCTGCTGCACCTTGGCGAAGGCGATGTGGTCGTCCAACCGGCTGTCTCCTACCCGACTTACGAAATCGGTACCCAACTTGCCGGCGCCACCGTGGTCAAAGTCGATGATGTGACCGACGTCGATTCCTGGGTGAATATTCCGAACGTCAAGGCCATCTGGATCAACTCGCCGTGTAATCCCTCCGGCGAGGTCATCTCCGCTGACTGGCTGACCGACATCGTGGCTGCTGCCCGTCGCATCGGTGCCGTGGTGCTCTCCGACGAATGCTATGCGTTAATGGACTGGCGTTCGGTGCGCCGCAATACAGCCGCGTCCTCTGCGCCTGCCGCGTCTGCATCTGCTGCGTCTGTGCCTGCCGCACCGGTGGCCGAATCCAACGAGCCCGCCTCCGATACCGCATTCAGTCTCTCCGCCACGCCATGTGCCCTGAATCCACATGTGTGTGAAGGTTCGGCAGCTGGCATTCTGGTGCTCTACTCGCTGTCCAAGCAGTCCAACATGGCCGGCTACCGTACGGCTCTAATTGCCGGCGATTACCGGCTGGTCAAGGAAATGGCCGAATACCGCAAGCAGATCGGCCAGATTATCCCTGGCCCAGTGCAGGCCGCCATGGCCGCAGGTCTGAAGGACACAGCCGCTGTGCACGAGCAATGGGGGCGTTACCGTCGCCGCCTATCCGCGCTGGTTGACGCACTGAAGGCATATGGCTATTCGGCACAAATGCCCTCCGGCGCGCTGTACGTATGGGTCAAGGCCAGGTCCGGCGACTGCTGGGCCGATATGGCCGAGCTCGCCAAGATCGGCATCATCCCCAGCCCCGGCGAATTCTACGGCGCTCCCGCCTACCTGCGTTTCTCCGCCACCGCCACCGACGAGGCCATCCGCTCCGCCTGCGAACGTCTCGCGGCGTAATGAGATCGTAAGTGGCGTTGAGCCGTTCACGCCCCAAACTGGGCGGCCTTGTTGCCGAATTTGCGGCGCACAGCGTCCAGTGCGGCCTCGGCATCATGCAAACGCGCCTGTGAGGTCTGGCCGCGGGCATTGTCGGCCTCTTCGAGCATGTCATCCAGTGAAGGCTGCACGGCCGTAGCCGCCGCCTTACTGAGCGAAGACGTGCTCATACCGGCCAAGCGAATAGTTTTGGGCAGGGGAGTGGCAGACTCCGCCGAGGCCGGTAGCCCCAGCATGACTTTCAGCTGCCGCACGCATTCCGGGTACAGCACGCCGGCCGTATCGGTCGGCCGCTCCATCGTAAAAGACCGGGTCTGATAGCTCAGGTCGGCGAACCGCAACTTCACCGTCAGCGTGCGCGCCACCAGCCCCTTGCGCCGCAGCGTGCTGGCTACTTCGTCGCAGGCCGAACGCAGTAGCCCACACACCACGCGCATATCGCGTGTATCCTCGGCCAAGGTTTCCTCGGACCCAATGGATTTCTCCTCGCGTACCGTGGTAATTTCGCGGGAATCCAACCCGTGCGAGGCCGCCCATAATCCACGTGCCGCAGCCGGGGAGCCAGTGGCACGAGTCAATGCAGCCTCATCCAGCTGAGCCAATTCAGCCACCGAATGCACGCCCCAAGCATTAAGCCGCTTCTCCAAAGACGGCCCGATTCCCGGAATACCACGCAATGGCATCATCTGCACGAATTCGGCCGAGCGGGCCGCGGGAATCAGCAGCATGCCGTCCGGCTTGGCATTGGTCGAGGCCATTTTGGACACCAGTTTGTTACAGGCGATACCCACTGAACACGTCACGTGGAAGCGCTCGGCCACCTGAGCGCGAATCCACGCGCCGATCGCGCTCGGCCGCCCCCACTCCAGCAGTGCGGCGGACACATCCATATAGCCCTCGTCCACCGAAACCTGCTCGAACCGGTCGGTGACGGTCAAAAACACCTCATGCATGATTCGGTGCGACATCATGCGGTAATACGCCATATCCACTGGCAGAAAAATGCCGTTCGGGCACAACCGATGGGCGCGCGCGGCCGGCATCGCCGAATTGATGCCGTATTTCCGGGCTTCGTAGCTCGCGGCGGACACCACCGCGCGCGGCCCGGTGCCGATGATTACCGGCTTGCCTTTGAGCCCGGGGTTGCGCGCCACCTCCAATGAGGCATAGAAGGCATCCATGTCGATATGCAGCACGGTGCATCCGGTCTCGTCGTGGCCCCAATCGCGTTTGGCGGCCTCAAGTCTCGGTGCGGTGCTCATGCCACCATTGTAGGAATGCCGAACGAGGTCATGCTCACTATGTGGCGCGCATGACGCGGCGCTCATTGTCATAATGCCGAATATCGCCGGAATTCCAAGGGTTTACGCACTGTGCGGCTGTTTCGCATGGTGGGTGCGATTCCACGGAATCGTCCACATTGCGTCACTGTCCGTAACGCCTTCCAAGTCAATGCGCGCTGTCCCGGCTCTCCGAGTAGCGTAAACCTCATGAAGAAGGCAGTGGTCGGTATCCTCAACCGTGTTCCCGTGGTTCTTATCGTGATTGGTGAGGCACTGGTGATTTATTTGGCTACGGCCGTCGCCAAACTTGCGTTCACCCAGCTCGATCCGCTGTACTCGGTGTGGTATCGCGTGGGATTCATGGCGGTGCTGTTGCTGCTGTGGCGCAGGCCCTGGAACAAGGCGAAGCGAGCGCAACTGTTTCACCGCGACGCCCGCAGCTGGGGGCTGGTCGTACTGCTCGGCTGCTCGCTGGTGCTGATGAATACCCTGTTTTATGTGGCCATCAGCAATATGGATATGGGCATTGCCGTGTCTATCGAATTTTTGGGACCGCTTTCGGTGGCGGTGATTACCGGCAAAAGCTGGCGCGAGCGGGTCGGTATCGGTATCGCGGCGGTCGGTGTGGTGCTGTTAGCTGGCATATCATTGGCCAATCCGTCCGGCAATGGCACGTTTTTGTATGGTCTGATTGCGATTTTGATCGGCGGGTCGATGTGGGGCATGTATATCATCACCGGCCGGCGCGTGGCGGCTGGCGGCAATTCGCTGGATAATCTGTGCATCGCCGTGACCATCGGCTGGCTGGTCCAGTCCCTGTTCCTTGGCGTGCCGGCTGTGGCTCATGTGGTTCACCCCAAGGCCGATGCCACGTGGGCGCTTGAGCCCGGCGGCTCGCTGAAGCTGCTGGCTCTGCTGTTTGTGATTTCCCTGATGGCCTCGTTCATTCCCTATGTGGTGGAGCAGATCACGCTGCGACGCACCACATCCGGCGCATTTTCGGTAATGCAATCCATCAATCCCGCCATGGCGGTGGCCGTGGGACTGGCGTTCGGCGAGGTTCCCAGCGTTGGTGAAATCGTCGGTGTGGCGTTGGTGATTTGCGCGGTTATCGTTACGTTCTCCGGCGATGCCGCGCCCGCGGACGGTCAATAATATGTCGTTCGGCACGCCGTATCCGCAGGACGTGGTACAGTAATTTGCTGTTGCGCATTATTGCGTAACGTGGAGTCATGCCTGAGTGGCCGATAGGGGCACCCTGCTAAGGTGTTAGTCGTGTAAACGGCTCGAGGGTTCGAATCCCTCTGACTCCGCCGATTAAGGTTCCGAGTGAAAGCTCGGAACTTTTTTGTTTTCCGGAAACTCCGGGTTAAGTAACTCCTGAAATAACCGAGGACGGGCGGTCTCCGCTTGTGGTAAGCGGAGTCGGAGGTACGCCATTGTCCGTCCGCCTCCAAACCGCCATTTTAGTGGGCGAACGAGTGCGGCACGTCGGGAAAAGTCCGAGCGACGAAAGAAAAATGTCTACTAAGTGAGACTTTTGCGTGGTGTTCGTGAATGGTGATTGAAGATTAACCGGTTTATATATTGCTTGTCCAATCGCTTGCTCATCGCCTCCCTCCCCGCAGTACTTGACCGAGATGGGCGGTACCCTAGAGAGAGAAGAAGAGTTCCGAAGGGCGGGCAAAGATGAGCCATATCGCTGGGCAGGGGCAACATCGCTCCAACTCGACACGAACCAACCGTGCGGCGCTGATTATCGTGTTCGTGATCGTGCTCGCCGTTGCGCTGGGCATCGGCGCATGGTTCGCAACCCATCGCACGGACGGCAATGGCCCCGCACACGCCGGAGTGTCGGACGTCGCGTTGAATAAAGCGAAGAACACGCCCAAACCGGTGACCGAACATCACGGCAATTCACCGGATTGCCCGGATACGGACTGCATCGCCATGCTGGTCAACGGCGATTTGTTGTTCCATGAGGGATTGTGGAGCCATTTCCAAGGCCCGAACCCCAACGCCACGGATGGCACCGCCTTCAACTTCGACCCGCTGTTCGCGCCGATGAAGCAGTACATTCAGGCTTCGGACATCGCCGTGTGCGAATTCGAAACCCCGATCGCCCAGCGCGGCGGCCCATATGCCGCGTACCCGATCTTCAACATTCCGCCGGAAGTGGCGGATGCCGCCCGCAACGTGGGATACAACGCCTGCACACACGCCACCAACCATTCCTGGGATCAGGGGGCGGATGGCATCGCCCGTCTGTGGGACACGCTTGAGGCCAATGGCATCGCCCAGACCGGCTCGTACAAAACCGAAGCCGACTCCACCAAACCGTTGGTCATCGATTCCCCGACCGGCGGCGGCAAGCTGGGTCTGGTCACCGGCACGGTCTCCCTCAACGGCATGACCGCCGACGAGGACTGGCAGGTGGATCGTCTGCGCGAAGACGGCGACCCGAATCACGACAGCGACATCCAGCGCGCGGTAGACAAGGCCAACAAGGCCCGCGAGCAAGGTGCCGATGTGGTGGCCATCGCCATGCACTCGGTGCAGGAATACCTTGATTACGCCGATTCCTGGCAGATTTCGGAAGCCCATGAGCTTGCCGACACTGGTGCCTTCGACGTTATTTACGGTGCCGGTTGCCATTGTGCGCAGCCCATCGAGAACTATAACGGCACGTGGATTATCTACGGTTTGGGCAACGCCGTCACCGAGTCGGCGAACACGCCGGAAACCTTGGTCAACAATCAGGGTGTGACCGCACGCATCCAGTTCGCCGGCAAGAAGGGCGTCAAGGGGTCGTGGCGCGTCAACCGCATCGATTGGGTGCCCACCGCCAACGTGCATCAAGGCAACTACCAATGGTGCCCGATATCCAGCGACCATCCCATAGGCACATGTTGGGACGAAGCCTACGACGCTCAGATACGCCAACGCATCTGGGATGTCATCTATTCGATGGGCGCGGACCAGAACGTCGTCAAGGAATGGAACATCACGCAGGAGCAGGCGGCAAAGCAATAGTTGCTCGGCTTGGTCTCAAGGAGGGGAAGCCGCAAGGTGACGCTTTTCCCGCCGGCCTCCTAATGTGGAGCCCATGACCGAGATTTACGAAACCCAAAGCGAACGCACCGATCTGCCCCTCGTCGTGATGCCGTCCGTGCTTGACTCGATGATCGAGCCCATCAAGGCCCAGTTCCCCGCGCTCCACGACGTTGCCCGCGTGCGTATGTTCGAGGAATTCACGTCCGACGAGGCGACCATAGCCGAGCGTCTGAAGGATGCCGACGCCCTGCTGGTGGGCGGCTACCACATTTCGGACGATCTGCTGCGCACCATCAGCGAGCAGGGGCACGTCAAGTGCATCGTGTTCTGCGGTACCGGCGTCGCCAGCTACCTCAATCTCGATAAGGCGCGCGAGCTGAAGATCCGCGTCTGCAACGCCGAACATTATGGCGATCACGCCGTGGCCGAGCACACCTTCGCCCTTCTGTTCGAGCTCATCCGCCGCGTTGGCCAACTCGATAAGGACGTCAAGGCCGGCAACTGGGCGTGGACCGGCGGCGATGGACTGCAACTCGCCGGCCGTCGCATGGGCATCATCGGACTGGGCGGCATCGGCTCCACCGTGGCCGGCATCGCCCGCGCCCTCGGCATGGAGGTCGCCGCATGGAATTCGCATGTGCCGCCCGAGCATTTCGAACGCTCCGGTGCCACTCCGGTCGACGATCTCAACAAGCTCATCGAAACCAGCGACGTCATCTCCGTCCATCTGCCGCTGAACAACGCCACGCGCGGCATCGTCACCGCCGAGAACCTTGCGCATGTGAAGCCCGGCACCCTGTTCATCAACACCGCCCGCTCCGAAGTCATCGAATCCGGTGCGCTGCTTGCCCGACTGCAAAAGGGCGATGTTCCCGCCGCACTCGACGTGTTCGACCATGAGCCGCTGACCGCCGACGACGCCATCTGCCATGTGCCCGGCATCGTCCTGACCCCGCACGTCGGCTGGCGTGCCGACGGCGCGTTCAAGGAGCTCACCCGCCAGATGATCGCCTGCCTGACCGCCTACTTCGCCGGCGAAGACTATAACGTCGTCGTCTCCGAACGCTGATAGTCCTGCCTAGCCTCGCGCTCAATCGAACACCCAGCCAGTCGACCACCGGAACACGCTCATGCAGACGATTCTCAACACGCCCGACGATCCCGCCCACGATTCGCTCGTCGAAAAAAAGTCCGAATTTATCGGCGACGCCGCCCATGTCGATACGCTCGACGAGGCGCTCGCGTTCGTGGCCGCGATCCGTGAGCAGCATCCGAAAGCCCGACACGTGGCGTATGCCGCCGTGTGCGGAGGCGCGGATGGGCGACTGTCCGAACGCATGAGCGATGACGGCGAGCCGTCCGGTACCGCCGGCAAGCCGATTCTTGACGTACTCAAGCAGTCGGGCACCACCGATTGCGTGGTTGCCGTCACCAGATATTTCGGTGGTATTCTGCTGGGCTCCGGTGGGCTGGTCCGCGCGTACTCATCCGCCGCATCATTGGCGATGAAAGCCGCCCGCGCCGCCCGCATCATGACCGCCAAGCGATACCGGGTTCGCCTCGAATACCCGCAGTTGGCCCGATTCCAGCAGATCCTGGCGCAGCTTGGTGGCAGTCAGGAGGATGAATCGTATGCGGTGAACGTCGAGTTGACCGCGGTGGTGCCGCAGGATGATTGCGCGCGATTCGAGGAGCGTGTGCGGGAAGCGTTCAATGCCGCTGTGGTGCCGGCTCCGATTGACATGGTCAACATTCCGGTTCCGCTCGCGTGACGCCTGTATGACTAAGCTGGGCATCATGACCGACGAGAACACCACCAGCCAGCAGACCCAGCCCACCGAGGCCGCAACCGAGGCCGCGGCCGAGACTGCAACCGACACGGACGCCCAGCAGCAGGACCAAGGCGCGCAGTCCGCAGCCGAGTCCGCCGCTCCGGTGGATTTCGAACCGCTGACCGCTACATACGAGCGTCTGCGCCATTCCACCGACCCGGCCGAACTGTCCGAATTCGCCCGTCGGCCGTTGCCTGACCGTGCCGATCAGGCGGCGTTCTCCCGCGCCACCGCACTTTTGGAGGCTGTGGCCGGCAACCCGCACACCCCGGTGGCCGATCGTGTGTTCCTCGCCGACACCATGCCGTTCCCGAACGTATTGGTCAAACTCTCCGAAGACCCCGAACCGTCCGTGCGTCAAGCCGTGGCCGCCAACGGGGACGACAAGAATTGGCTGGTCGGCCGTCTGACCAAGGACCCGGTGCCTGCGGTCCGGGATACGGCGTTGAAAAACAAGCGCACCAGCTGGAAGATGCGGCTTGAGGGTGCGCAGGACCCCACTGCGGATGCGGAGACATTGGATTTCTTGGGCGTACTTGGCACCGAATCCGAAGAGGGAGCACCGGCGGTGCTTTCTTCGATGGTCCGCCGTGCCGTGGCACTGAACCCCAATACGTCCGAAGCGATGCTTGCCAAATTGGCCAACGACCCCTCGGCCGAGGTGCGGCACGCCGTGGAAAGCCGCCGCTAAGCACACTATTGCTGTGTTTTGCCGCGCAAATTTGGCCGGCAATCACCCCCTGTCCACCATTGTGAGCGCTCACATCTCACTATGTGAGGGTAAAAAGTACATAATTTGGCGGAATCATGGCATTTTTCTTACGGTGTGGCGCAATCAAACGGCGTTAGACTGGGGCTATGAGTGAGATTACCGAGAGTGAAGAGCGTCTGGCCCGTCCGTTGATTCGACTGGCCAAGTTGGTCGGTGTCGGCACGAGTTATTTGGGCATGAGCCATGACTACCACGAGATAGACGATGACGTCCTGATCGAGGTGCTGGCAGCGCTGGGCATCGACGCCTCCAGCGAGAGCGCCCAACTCATCGCCATCCGACGCATTCTGAACGAGCGTTACGCCCGATTGGTGGCACCCACCGTGCTGCATATCGCCGGTAGCGAGGACCGGGTGCTGGTGAACACCGGTATTCTGGACGTGCCTTCGGCGAGCATCACGCTGGAGAATGGCGAGCCATATCAAGGCACCATTGAAGTTGGTCCTGGAGATGGATCCCAGGCCTACGACTTGGATGGTACGTTCATTTCGAATGCGGCTGTGGTCATTCCCGCCGATCTGCCGATTGGTTACCATACGCTGCACGTCAAGGTCGCCGACCGTGTGCAAGACGCCACTTTGATCAGTGCACCTGATCGCGTCGATCTGCTTGACCCGATGAAGGGCGGCAGTCTGTGGGGCTGGATGGCCCAGCTGTACTCGATTCGCTCCTCCAACTCCTGGGGCGTGGGCGATTACGAGGATCTGAAGACCATGCTGGTGGACGCCAAGCAGAAGACCGGTGCCGACTTCGTGCTCATTAATCCGGTGCATGCCGCCGAGCCGGTGTCCCCGCTCACCCCGTCGCCGTATCTGCCGGTAAGCCGTCGCCTGATCAACTTCACGTACATCCGTCCTGAGGCGATCGCCGAATATGCCACGCTCAGCGAGGGCGACAAGAATGCCGTCGACGGACTGCATGCCGACACCGAACCGCTGAACGGTGATTCCCAGCTCATCGACCGTGACGCCATGTGGCGCAGCAAGATGCACGCCCTGTGGATTATCTTTAAGGCCGGCCGTACCGCCGAACGCCAAAGCGTATTCGACCAATTCAAGGCGGACTGTGGTTCCGACTTGGAGGCGTATGCCACGTGGTGCCTGTGCTACGACAAGTGGGGAGCACCCAACGGCGAGGAGAGCAACTGGGAGCGCAAGTTCAATCGCAACTCCCCGGAAATCGCCAATCTGCGCAAGCAGTACCCGGACACTTTGGACTTCTACCGCTGGCTGGAATGGATTGCCGCCGAGCAGCTGTCCTCCGCCCAACAGGCAGCCAAGGACGCCGGCATGCATATCGGCATCATGTCCGATATGGCCGTCGGCGTGCACCCCTCCGGCGCTGACGTGTGGTGGAATCCCGAGCGCTTCGCCAAGGGAGCCACGGTCGGCGCACCGCCGGACATGTTCAACCAGCAAGGCCAGAACTGGAGCCAGCCGCCGCTGAGCCCGATCAATCTGGAGACCACCGGCTACGAGGCCTACCGCAATATGGTGCATGGCATGTTCGCCCGTGCCGGTGCGGTGCGCATCGATCACATCCTTGGTCTGTTCCGCCTGTGGTGGATTCCCGAGAACCGTTCGGCTATGGATGGCGCTTACGTGTACTACGACTCAGACATCATGCTGGGCGTTCTGGCCATCGAGGCCTCTCGCGCCGGCGGCGTGGTCGTAGGTGAGGACCTCGGCGTGGTGCCGGACCATGTGGCCGATTCCCTGTCGAGCCACGGTATTCTCGGTTGCGCCGTTGAATGGTTCGAGCAGTGCGACGGCGTGTTCCGCGCCCCCTCCCAGTGGCGTCCGTATGCATTGGCCTCCGTGAATACGCACGATTTGCCGCCGGCCGCCGGTTACCTGGAATACGAGCACGTCAAGATTCGTGAGCGTCTGGGCTTGCTGACCGGCCCGGCCGAGGAATTCGAAGCCTCCGCCAAGGCCGAGCAGGATGCGATGCTGGCCATGCTGGTCGAGCAGGGTTATCTTGATGCCGACTTTGCCGAACATCGTGAGGATCACGAGGCGGATATCGTCGACGCGCTGTACCGCGCACTGAAGGGTTCGCCGTGCAAGCTGCTCGCCGCCTCGATCACCGACGCGGTGGGGGAGAAGCGTGCGCAGAACCAGCCGGGCACCAACAACGAATACCCGAACTGGCGCATCCCACTGGCCGACGCCAAGGGCAACGTGGTACCGCTCGAAACCCTCTTCGACACCCCCGGTGCCCAACGCTTCGCCCAAATCTTCAATTCCTGACCCGCTTTACCTCCCTCTGACGAGCCGAGTCGTTAAGCGGACAGTCCAGTGGACTGTCCGTAGACGAGGCCTGAAAGAAGCGATAGCTGAGAGAAGGCAGGGAATTGCCTCACCGTAGGTGAGTCGGTTAGCCGAAGTGGGTGGGAGAGAAACCATAAATAGGGGAAGAGAAGCCATAAACCCAATGGAGTGTCCCCAGTTGCCCTATGTCAAGCCCGGCGATATACTAGTGGATTGTTGTGTTTCCCTAAGGGGTCCTTCAAAGCGCTATCCCACTCGCCATCGAGGACTTTCAGGGAGCCCACGGATAATGAGGTTCGACGCCTCTTGGATGCGGCCCTGACCAAGCCACACCAAGCAGCTGAGACCCGGAACACAATATAGAAAAGGTAATCCAGTGAAAACTTTCACTCCGAAGCCAGCTGATCTGACTCATGACTGGTACGTCATCGACGCCACCGACGTGGTGCTCGGCCGTCTCGCCACCCAGGCTGCAATCCTGCTGCGCGGCAAGAACAAGCCGACCTACGCTCCGCACGCCGATTCCGGCAACCACGTGATCATCATCAATGCCGACAAGATTGCTCTGACTGGCAACAAGATGGGCAAGGAGCTCTACTCGCACTCCGGCCGTCCCGGTGGTCTGCGTCGTGACTCCTACGCCGAGCTGCTCGAGAAGAACCCCGAGCGCATCATCAAGAACGCTGTCAAGGGCATGCTGCCGAAGAACCGTCTGGCCAAGGTGCAGCTCGACCGCCTGCGTATCTTCCGTGGCGCCGAGCACCCGCACACCCCGCAGAAGCCCCAGGTCTTCGAGATCGCCCAGGTCTCGCAGCAGGCCAAGTGAAACCTGAGAGGAGATAAGAATCATGGCTGAAAACACCAACGACTCCCAGGTTGTCGAGACCGAAGAGGAGCTCACCAACTACACCACCGAGACCAACGCTGGCGCTGGCACCGGCACCTCCGCGATTGAGCCGGGCTACGGCACCGGTCGCCGCAAGGAGGCTGTCGCCCGTGTCCGTCTGGTTCCGGGTGACGGCAAGTGGACCATCAACGGCCGCACTCTGGAGGAGTACTTCCCCTCCAAGCTGCTGCAGCGTGAGGTCAACTCCCCGATCGTTCTGCTCAAGCTCGAAGGCAAGTTCGACGCTATCGTCCTCGTTGACGGCGGCGGCACCACCGGCCAGGCCGGCGCCATCCGCCTCGGCGTTGCCCGCGCTCTGAACGCCATCGATCGTGATGCCAACCGCGCCGCCCTGAAGAAGGCTGGCTTCCTGACCCGCGACGCTCGCGTCGGGGAGCGCAAGAAGGCTGGTCTGCACAAGGCACGGCGCGCCCCGCAGTTCTCCAAGCGTTAATTTCGCTTGTCCTGTACCGAGCATACAAAGGCTCTCCGCGGAATTCCGCGGAGAGCCTTTGTGTTTGTGTCGCGCTGTCTTGAGTGTGACTCACACCTGCTTCATCAGCGTGATGCTCAGCGCCGGCATGGTCCAGACATTGTCGTCGACGGGAGTGTCCGGTGTATCATCCACAGGGGCATCGGGCATATCAGCTGATACCTCATCCCGAGGCGCGGACGAGGTGCCGTTTGCGGCGTGATCTGTTACTGGCATCGCGAATTTGATGGTATCCGCTTCATTCTCAGTCGAGGATTCCGTACGCTGCATGGCCACTTCTTTGACCATCTTGAGTACTGTCTCGCTGGCGTCCGGTACATGCTGCGTCCAGACGGTGGTGTCACCGTTCAAATCGCATTCCTCGACCTGAGTGCCATGCCCGGCTCGACGGCCGTTGATTTCGGCCGAGCACCATTTAGGCGTCCAGTGAGTGTCTGGCGGCAGGCGGAATGTGCGGTCGTCAGCGGTGCCGTTGACCACAATGCACACGTCCACCTCACTGTTGGACAGCAATCGCATGGTGAAGCTACGTACGCCCAGATCGAACCAGTCACGCTCCATCGGCGTGGTACCGTCGGGCAGGAACCACTGCACGCGGCTTGAGGGCTTGAGTAGGCCGATCTGGGTCAGTCGGGTGAAGAAATCCTCGTGGTGATACAGGTCCAGTGATTTACGCAGCGCCACCAGTCGAGACACGGTTTCCAAGCGGCGCATTTCGCGCGTCTTGTTGGTGGAATACATCCAATCCCACTTCAGCCACGTGATGTCGTTGTCTTGGCAGTAGGCGTTGTTGTTGCCGTCCTGCGTGTTGCGGAATTCGTCGCCGGCGAGCATCATCGGCGTACCCAGCGAGAGCAGCAGCATGCCGATCATGTTCATGGCCGCCTGTTCGCGTGCCGCAATGACGTCTGGATCATCGGTGACGCCTTCGACGCCGAAATTGGCGGAATGGTTCACCGACGAGCCATCATTATTGTTTTCGCCGTTGGCTTCATTGTGCTTGGAGCGGTATCTGGTGAGGTCCGTCAGCGTGAAACCGTCGTGGCAGGACACGAAATTGATGGAGGCCGGAGCGCCACGCCCTGGTTCGGTGGCGAACAGATCGGCCGAGCCGCAGAGTCGCGTGGACATCTCCTGCAAACTGATACGCCCGAAATCGGAGCCGCCGTCCACATCCTCAAGCCAGAAGGTGCGGGCCGTGTCGCGGAAGCGGTCATTCCATTCGGCGAACGGCACGGAGAATTGGCCGGTGCGCCAGCCGAGGTTGCCCAGATCCCACGGCTCCATAATGAGCTTCAGGTTGCCCAGCAGCAGATCGGAACGCAGGGCGTAGAGGAACGGGTGATGATGGGTGAATTCGCCTTCCAGGCGGGCCAGCGTGACGCCAAGGTCGAAGCGGAAACCGTCTATGCCGATACGCTTGGCCCAGTATCGTAATGAGTCGATGGCAAAGGTGACCACATGCGTGTTGGTGAAGTCCAGCGTATTGCCGCAGCCGGTGGTGTCTTCGAGTCGACCGGTATTGGATTTTTGATGGCGATAGTAGGCCAGATCGTCGAGGCCGCGCCAGCAGACCGTCGGGCCTTCGACGCCGCCTTCGCATGTGTGGTTGTAGACCACGTCCATGATGACTTCGAAGCCGGCCTCGTGCAGTGCGCGCACCATGTCTATGACTTCTTGGCGCACGGCGGCCGCGCCCTTCTCCTGGGCGGCTTTAGTGGCGTAGGAGGGTTCGGGGGCGAAGTAGCTGAGGGTGGAGTAGCCCCAGTAGTTCTTGCGGCCGTGTTCTTGCAGGAAGAGCTCGTCCTGCTTGGCCATAATCGGCAGCAGTTCGATGGATGTGATGCCTAGACCCTGCAGATAGGCGAGCGTGGTGGGGTGTGCGAGTCCGGCGTACGTGCCGCGCAATGATTCGGGCAGCCACGGTGCGTTGGCGGTGAAGCCTTTGACGTGCATCTCATAGATGACGGTTTTGCGCCACGGCACATGCGGGTGCTGCGGGTCGCCCTCATGCTTATGGGTATCGCGATCGTCGATGGCCACGGACACCGGCATATGGCCGAGCGAGTCTACGGTGCTCATGGCACCGTATGCCGAGCCGATTACCTTGCGGTCCACGACATCGCATTCATAGGAGAAGGCGGCGGGGGTGAGCTCCATGGAGCCGTCGATGCCCTTGCCATACGGGTCAAGCAGGAATTTGTATGGATTGAAGCGCACGCCATGTTTCGGGTCCCATGCGCCGTCCACGCGGTAGCCATAGCGCATGCCGTCCCATGCTTTGGGCAGGTGCACGTACCACAGGCCGTAGTTCGGCCCGGTCATGCGGAACAAGGTCTCGCGCAGATACAAATGTTCGATGATGCGCGTGCATACCGGGAACTCATGAATCTGCTGGATAAAGGAGATATTCGGGTCCTCGAACAGGCGGATGGCGTCTTGGAAGAAAGCGCTGGGCTCATCAATGGGCTCCAGTACGCATAGCCAAACCTGATCGGCGGTTTCGGAACGAACAACGACGTCAGCCCCACCGTCGTCAGTGAAGTACAGCCCTGGGCGAGTGGCGTAACGATGCAACGGTGGGTTTCTCATAACTCCATTGTAGACGTGTTGTTACTTTTGGTGGAAGCCCTTGATTTCCAAGGCAACACGCCGAATGAAAGTAGTTTTATAAAAATAATTTGCAAAACTGAGATAAAGAAGTTATGCTGTTCATCAACACCTCGCAAAGACAGCGAGATGAACGAAACCAATACGCGACCAATCGCCATGCAGATAGGCCTGCCGGCCGGTCACCTGGTTACCCAGCCACCCGGTCACCCGGCCCAACCTTGCTCATCGCAGTGGCGCGCTTTCACCGTAGAAAGGACCCATCATGAAGGCTCTTGTGCTCACCGGCGTCAAGGAATTCGAAATCCAGGACCTGCCCACTCCTGAAATCCAGCCCAACGAAGTACTGATCAACACCGCCTACGCCGGCGTGTGTGGCACCGATCACGACCTGTACGCCGGCCGCCCCGGTTCGGCCGCCGCCGTGCCGCCGATCGTGCTCGGCCATGAGAACTCCGGCGTCGTGGCCGCCATCGGTTCCGAGGTCACTGGTGTCAAGGTGGGCGACCGCGTGGCCGTCGATCCGAACATCTACTGCGGTCAGTGCGAGTACTGCCTGACCCAGCGCCCCGAACTGTGCGACCATCTTTCCGCCGTGGGCGTCACGCGTGACGGCGGTCTGGCCGAACAGTTCACCGCACCGGCCACCGTAGTCTACAAACTGCCGGACAACGTCTCGCTGAAGGACGCCGCCGCCATCGAACCTATCTCCTGCGCCGTGCACGGCGTGGACCTGCTGAAGCTGCGCCCCTACCAGAAAGCGCTGGTCATCGGAGACGGCTTCATGGGCCAGCTCTTCGCCCAGATCGTGCAGGCCTACGGCGTGCATCAGGTGGACCTGGCCGGCATCTTCGATGAGAAGCTCAAGCGCAACCAGGAGCTGTTCGGCGTCACGAACGTCTACAACACCACGCGCGAGGCCATTCCTGCCGAATCCTATGACGTGATCATCGAGGCCGTGGGTTTGCCGGCCACCCAGGCGCAGGCCGTGGCCGCCGCCAAGAAGGGCGCGCAGGTGCTCATGTTCGGCGTGGGCCCGCAGGAGGCGCACTTCGAGATGAACACCTACGATATCTATAAGAAGCAGCTGACCATTCAGGGCTCCTTCATCAACCCGCTCACCTTCAAAGACGCCATCAGCCTGCTCGAATCCGGCAAGATGAACGTCGCACCGCTCATCAGCCACGAACTGGGACTCGAAGAAGTCCAGGACTTCCTCGACGGCAAGATCCAGGGCGTCTCCAAGGCCGTCGTCAAGGTCGGCGAGTAGTTTCGGCACTTTGCCGGCTCCTCTCCCTGAGGGGAGCTGGCGGCGGAGCCGACTGAGGGGAGGCATCCGGCGGCGTGTATTACCACCCTCCGGTGCTGCGCACCACCTCCCGCCAGCGGAAGGAAGAGGTTTCGTCTCACGGTTTTCGCCGCCAATATAGCTTGGCCGCCGGCTTTCCCTTTTTCTTCCGGCGGCCGCATTTTTCCCTGCACCACCTCTACTGACAACGATGTTAATGGAGTCAACCCATGATTCGCTTTTTTGAAAAATTCGGTATTCCCCGTGTGTTGCTGCTTGGCTTCCTCGCCGTTGCCATCTTCATGACGGGCGATGGATTCGAGCTCACCTTCCTCTCCAAATTCATGGTCGACCAAGGCTTCTCGTCCTCGCAGGCCTCCCTGCTGGTCACTGTGTACGGCCTGTTCGCGGCCCTCGGCGGCTGGTGCGCCGGCGTGCTCGCCGAAATGTTCGGTGCCCGCCGCATCATGATGTTCGGTGCCTGCTGGTGGATCGGCATCCACCTGCTGTTTCTCGGGGTCGCCATCCCGAGTGGTCTGTATTCGCTGATTCTGGGCCTGTACGCCTTGCGCGGCATCGGCTACCCGCTGTTCATCTACAGCTTCGTGGTCCTGATGGCGCAATACATCAGCCCCGCCCGCCTGGCCTCCGCCACCGGCTTCTTCTGGACCTGCTTCTCTCTGGGCATTGGCGTGTTTGGCGCTTACCTGCCGAGCTTCATCATGCCGGTGTTCGGCGAATACAAGACCTTCTGGTTCGCACTGCCGTTCTCCATCGTCGGCACCGTCATGTGCTTCTTCTTCGTACCAAAGAACAAAATCGTCAAATCGCAAGGACTGAGCCGCAAGGAACAGCTCGCCGAGCTGGCCGAGGGTGCCACCATCCTGGTCACCAATCGCAAGGTGCTCATCTGCGCGATCATCCGCATCATCAATAACCTGCTGCTCTACGGGTTCCCGGTCATCATGCCGTTGTACCTGTGCACCACCCACAATGGCGGCATCAACATCTTCAAAACCGAGGAATGGATGCGTATCTGGGGCTTCGTGTTCGTGATCACGCTGATTTTCAACACGTTCTGGGGCTGGTTCATGGACCGCTTCGGCTGGGTATGGCCGATGCGCTGGTTCGGCTGCGCGGTGCTCGCGGTCGGCTCGGTGGCGTTCTACTACATTCCGCAGTGGTTCGGCGCGAATGCCATTATGATGATCGTCGCTTCGGTCATCGTCGGCATCGGCACCTGCGCGTTCTCGTCGCTGCCCACCATCATGACCCTGTACGCGGGCGGCAAGCAGGGCGCGGCGCTGTCCGCATACAACCTCGCCGCCGGTCTGACCACGTTCGCCGGCCCTGGCATCGCCACCATTTTGCTGCCAATTGTGGGCTATGAAGGTGTGTGCTGGACATACGCCGGCCTATACGTGCTCGCCTTCGTGCTTACCTTGTTCATCCGCCCGCAGCAGCCCGGCTTCGACGCCAAAGGCCACCGCATCAAAGGCGCAAAGGTTGCATCCGCAGAGTCCTCCGAGTCCTCGGAACCTACCGACAGCGCATCCGTGCACGTTTAGCTGCCCGAAGTAACCGTGGCCGCCGAAATGGTTGCCACTGCGAACTGATCGCAACATCATGTTGCGTCAGCAAGAAAGTATCGAGAATTGACTAGGAGTGCGGCATGGTTCTGCCGCGCCGCATACCTTGTCCGACTATCCTTAACCTTTATCCAACCACCACATTCAAAGGAGAATCACATGGCTAAGCCAATGACCGCGTTCACTACCGACCTCCAGCATTCCGGCATGATTGCCAAAGACCTGGATGAGACCATCAAGTTCTACCGCGAGGTTATGGGCTTTGAGCTCGCCGGACTGTTCATGAATGGCGAGAACCGTTGCGCCTTCCTGCGCTACGGCCACCTGACCATTGAAACCTGGGAAGGCGACCCCGCCCCGATGACCACCGGCGCCATCAACCACTGGGCTTTCGATACCCCGGACATCGAAGCCGCCTTCGAGAACGCCAAGGCGCTCGGCGTGGACTTCAAGGACACCGAGATCCAGTCCATCCCGAGTTTCTGGAAGCATGGCATCCGCTACTTCAACATCTACGGCCCCAACGGCGAGACCATCGAATTCTGCCAGATTGTGGAGGAGTAGCGGCTCCGATGCGCCCGATTCGCGCGCAATATGCGTGTCGATAGTGGCCGCAATATAATACTCAGCCTTTATTACGGGCTGGCCTGATAACTAACATTCAACGACCGGTGCACATGCGCCGGTCGTTTTTTTAGTGCCTGATGATTGTGCTGGGTTACAACAATGAGCGGCACGCTGGGCATAACAACATCCATGCAAGAAAGTATCAATTCTTGACTGTTTTCGCGCCAAAACACTGCTATTTTCGCAGCGAAACTTGTATTAACGCTCCAAAGTTGGGCGGATGAAAACAACGAAGTTTGCGTAGTAAAAGGAGACGGTCATGGCACAAGGACTGGCGCGAAAACTACTGCCGGGATTCTTGGCGATCGCAGTGTTCATGACAGGCGATGGGTTTGAACTGACCTTTTTGTCCAAGTATGTCGTCGATCAGGGATTCAGCTCGTCGCAGGCATCACTGCTGTTTACGATGTACGGATTGGTCGCGGCGCTCGCCGGCTGGTCCTCGGGCGTGCTGGCCGAACTGTTCGGAGCCAAGCGCATCATGCTTATTGGCGCGGGTTCTTGGATCGTGCTGCATCTGGTATTCATCGGTGTGGCATTGCCTAGCCACAGTTATCCGCTGATGCTGGCGTCGTATATGTTGCGAGGCATGGGCTATCCGCTATTTATCTACAGCTTCGTAGTGTTGCTTGCGCAAACTGTGGATCCCGGCAAACTGGCATCGGCCATGGGCTGGTTCTGGACTTCCTATTCCTTTGGCATCGGTGTGTTTGGCGCCTATCTGCCGGCGTTCATCACGCCGGTGATTGGTGAATACTATTCGCTGTGGGTG
>SKEO01000095.1_pt1 | contig 85577 bp, 106 predicted proteins | sample 4826801 | NCBI WGS metagenome assembly SKEO01 (sample SAMN11008807, study PRJNA524170) | human gut metagenome | biome: Human fecal sample; material: Feces; isolation source: fecal sample from pouch patient p3 | host: Homo sapiens | place: Israel: Tel-Aviv | collected 2016-02-25 | reverse complement strand
TCACTATACTCAAGGCGACCAGCCAAGAGATTTGAAAAGTATCAATACCTGGGTACAGACTTGCCTTGGTACTGTAGGTAACTCTAAGTATGTAGCTTACTTCGGTGGTGGTATTAAATACTACAACGAAGACGGTAACTTGGTAGATTCCGACGTATTGGGTACTATCTTCGGATTGGGGGATGCCTCTGCTACTCAATTTGGTGTATGGAAATCATTTGCCGGAATGAACAGAGGTATTATCTATGATGGTAATGGTCCGGTATGTCCGAATTATGGTTCTCCTTCAAGAACTAACGAACTTAACGAGTTGGCTCAGAACTACGTAAATATCATTTGCGTAAAGGATGTACCTAACCAGGGTAAGAGAACTTTGTTATGGCATTGCTTCTCATCTCAAGTAAAACAGGATTCAGAAAGATTTCTGGCTATTGTAAGATTGAATCTGTATCTCAAAAAGAATCTTAGACCAATTCTAGAAAGATATTTGGAAGAACCCAATATTTGGAACACTTGGAATAAGATTTGGCTTGAGGTTAAACCTATTCTTGATGCCTGCGTAGATGGCGATGCTATGTCAGAATATACCTGGATGGGTGACCAAGATGCTAACTCATACAGTGAACTCTCAGTGAACAACGAACAAGATGTTCGTCAGGGTAAGTATAAAGCTATCCTGAAATATAAAGATATCGTACCAATGCAAGAAGTTACAATGTCAATCATTATTGACCAGGCTTCTAAGTCGGTATCAATTGTTGAAAACGAATAAAACTAAAAGACATGGGAGCAAAAGTAAAAAATCCGAGAAAGAAATTCCTTTGGAGTATCACTTTCCCTAAGCACCCAATCAATACCTATCTGTTCCAAACTTGTACTTTGCCAGATATTGAGATTGACCAGGTTGCTCATGGGGACGTTAACCGGGACGTTAAAACTGCCGGTAGAGTTACAGTAGGTAACTTAGTAGTAGGGAAGTTATTAACTACTGCAGGTTCAGATACATGGCTTCATGACTGGCTTTATTCATGCCAGGATATGATTGCAGGTGGTGGTTTGGTACCAAGCCAATACTGGGAAAATGTAATCGTAAACGAACTTGCCGAAGACGGAGTTTCTGTACTCAACACCCACTTCTTCGAAGAGGTATGGCCATGTAAGATTACAGGTTTAGACCTGGACCGAATGGCTTCAGAAAACACAATCGAAAGTATCGAATTCTCAGTAGGTACTGTCGATAAGTATTAAAAGCTTAGTCTATTTTCAACTAAGATTTTTAGGTGGAGGGGTGGGATTCCTAAAAAGGGCTCACCCCTTTCTTGTTGTTATATCAGATACTATGGATTTAAGTAACTAATTAAATTAAAGAAATATGGAATTTAGAACTTGTGAATTTACAGCACCCTCCGGATTTAAGTATTCAATCCGTGAACAGAATGGAGCAGATGAGGATATTTTATCTAATCCTATGGACTCTAAGAACCTGATGAACCTTACCAAGTTTATTCAGGCAATTGTGGTAGATACAGACTTCACTCCTAACAGGAGACTTACGGTAGAGGATGCAGACCGTATCCCTTTGAATGACCGGTACCACATTATCTTCATGTCAAGAATTTTCTCACTCGGTGAAGAAGTAGAATTTGAATATAATTGGGGCCAGAATGGTGGGTCAGTAACTTATGGTCAATCACTTCGGGAAATGGTATTTGAGAATTATGGAACATTACCTACAGAAAAGGAAATGGATGAAAAACCTAATGCTATTCCTTATTATCCTGAGCAGAAGAAACTCGTAGACTACGAAGTAGTATTATCTTCTGGTAAACAAGTTATGTTTGACTTGATGACCGGTGCAGGAGAACGTTGGTTGGTTATGTTACCAATAGAAAAACAAACCAAGAGTGCTGGCTTAATGGCAAGAAACCTAAGGCTATCAGTAGATAATAAATGGGAAAAGGTAGAAAACTTCTCTCTCTTTTCAGTAAGGGATATGGCTGAAATTCGTAAGGCAGTATTTACCTATGACCCAGTATTCAGCGGTAATACCGAAGTAGAAAATCCCACTACTGGAGAAAATGCTGAATACCCAGTTATGCTATCATCCTCTTTTTTCTACCTGACGGAAGCGTAGACCACCCGGGTACATTCACTTATATATGTAGAGCTGAGATAGTCCTTGATTATCTCAGCTTTTTGCGTCTTCCGTATCGAGAAAGAAAAAGATTTAAAGACTTAGCCGATGAATATTATGATAACCTAAAAAAGATTAAAAATAAATGATAAACAGTAGAAGCTTAGTTGAGGTCGGTGTTGCAATGGTATTAAAAGACCGATTCTCCAATGAAGCAGGCAGGATATCTAATTCATTCAGAACAATGATGAATGATATGAATACCTGGAATAGAGGTATTCAAATGTCTGCTGCTAATGCTTTTGATTTTGGAAAAGAATTGGTTGGTGGTATGGCTAAAGCCTACCAATATTCTGCAGGAGTATACGACCAAGTATTCTTAGCTTCTAAGATGTCTGGAGCAAATGCTGCTCAACAGGCAAGGCTAATGCAGGTTGCTAAGGAGGTTAACGAGGTAACACCTCTTACAGCAAAAGATATTGCATCAGGAGAAAGGTACTTGGCAATGGCCGGTAACAATGTAGAGCAAATCGAAAAAATGATTGGCCCTGCAGCTAAACTGGCTTCTATCTTTAGTATGCCTCTTGGAGAGAAAGGTGGAGTTGCTGACTTGATGACTAACATCATGCAGACCTTCAATATACCTTCTCAAAATGCTACTCAGGTAGTAGACCAATTGGCAACTGCAGTAACTTCTGCAAATATCTCATTAACCGACCTTGCACAATCTTTCCAATACTCAGGAGCCGAATTTAGAAATGCTAAAATCAGTATGGGTGATGCAGCTGCAGCAATTGGAGTACTCGGTAATCAGGGTATCCAAGCTTCATCTGCAGGTACTGCATTGGCAAATATGATGCGCTATTTAACACTTTCCGTAACCGGGCAGAAAAAAGTAGGTAGCTCTATGCTAAAATCTTTAGGTATAGACCCAGCTTCTCTAGTGGATTCCCAAGGAAACCTTTTAAGGTTAGATAAGATTATAACCATGCTGGGAGATAAACTTAGAGGTAGAAGAGGTATAGATATATCTTCTGCTTTGTTTAATATCTTCGGAGTTCGAGGTACCAGAGCTGCATCTGCTTTACTCCAGGACTATTGGTCAGGTACTAATAAGCTTACCGAACTCATGGATAAGGTAAACTCGGCAAAAGGTACAGTAGAAGATTTAACCCAAGAAAGATTACAAACTCCTGCAGGTATTATCGAACAGTTTAAATCAAACTGGGAGAACTTTATAGTAACTGCAGGTTCTACATTAGCTCAGGTATTTAATCCTTTACTAAAATTTGGTTCAGGTTTACTTAAGATAATCAATGATATCCAAGAAACTTGGGCTGGTAAATTCTTAGTAAAGGTAGTTGCTACTGGAGCTTTAGTTGGTACAATCTATCAAGGTTTTAAATTCATATCAGGTACCATTCGAATGATTAGTACATTCCAAGCTTTAGCTACGGCAGAGACTGAAGGTATGGCTGCTGGTATGACTAAAACAAATGTTCAAGCTACTATCCTTGAAGGTCACCTTAGGAATATATCTGCCATGATGATGAGGATGACCGCCTTACAAATGGCTCCAGGTAAATTCTTTGCATTACCCATGGGAGGTACTGTAGGTAAAACCAAAAAAGGTACTGTAGTAGCCAGAGATTCACAAGGGAGATTTACTTCAATGAGTACACTTGCTGGAGCAGGGGCAGGAGCTGCAGTAGGTTCTACTGTAACTAGAACGGCAGGTCAACAGGTAGCTAAGAGAGGTGCTATAGGATTTGGTGCTAGATTACTTGGTAGTAGACTTTTGGGATTCTTAGGTGGTCCATTGGGATTAGCTTTATCCATAGGTATACCTTTACTTATAGAGGTAATCGGAGGCCTTACAAGTTCGGTAGATAAGAATACTGAAGCTTTAAACTCTGATGATAATAAAGCTTCTATCCAAGAAAGAAACCAACAGGCTTTTGTTGAGGCAGTTAGGTCTGCAATCAGAGATGGCTTCAAGGATTCAAGAATTAATATTTCAGTAGATGGAGAACCAGTTGGAGATTTTGCTCCAGGTAATTCATCCGATTTTACTGGTATAGCTTTAGGCATAAACTAAAACAATTATGGCAAGAATATTGAATCAAATAGCAGGTGGGGTTGTTGAAAAGTATAATGACCTTACCAGGGATTCTGCCGGAGTTCTTACTGGTCCTTTAAATAAACTTTGGAGGGCCAGGATTTATTTAAACAGGGCTACATCTACCTTACCTAAAGATACTGCAGATAAGGGAAAGATATATGACCCAAATAATCCTTTTGGACCAAGAGCTACATCAAAGAATCCCAAAGTAAACCAAAGGATACAAAACCAATATCGGATGGAATTAAAACATCAGGTAGAGGGTGGAGTTCCTTTTGGCTATGAAGAGATGGACCCAGCTAAGGGTAATTCCGTAAATAAGAATAAAGAACTTTTTATGGTAATGCCTGAAGTTCGTAATATGAACCAAGTAGTAATATATAATTTGGTATCAACACCTTATCAATATATCACTCTTCAAAATAGACCTCCCTCTATTGACTTCCGAGGAGAAACTACTTGGGCTACCATTAAATCAATGGGACGTAATACTCCAATGTATCATTACACTGGAGCAGAGGATATAATCCAATTCAATGTATCTTGGTTCTGTAATGACCCAGAAAATCCCGAAGAGGTAATCACTAAATGTAGGTTATTAGAGATGTGGTCTAAGGCAAACTCATATCAGGCAAGCCCACCAATACTAAAGATTGAATGGGGTAATTCTGGTATATTTGAGAACCATCAGTATATACTTACTTCAGCAACCTATACCTTAAACAATTTTCGAAATGCTTCAAGGACAAGGGTTGCAGGTAAATCATGCGAGATTGATGATTTGAAATTACTTCCTGCAGCTGCAACTCAAGAATTAATCTTCAAGAGAGTAAGTGCTTATAACTTATTCTATGCAGATATTGTAAATGAAGAAACTCTAAAGAAAACGAAAGGAATAAGTTTATGATAGACTTAAATCAATACTTAACTGGAGCTAGCCCCTATGATGGAGCAGTAGCTCTTAAATATGATGATGGGGATTATTCCTTAGAAACAATCCCACCATCGGTTCCATATACAAATAATGATAAGCAACATACGGTAATGGATGGAGAAACCTTGCAGAACATTGCTTATCGTTATTATGGTGATTCTGGGAAATGGTATTTAATAGCTGAGGCTAATAATATCCTAAACCCTTTTGCAGAACTTGAACCCCATAAGTTAATACGAATACCAATGTATGGCAACTAAGAAACCTAATCAACCAATTCTTTATAATGGAACAGCAACACCTTATATGGCACTGTTCGATTCTGGAGGTATGCCTATAATGAATGTAATTACAGGTATACCTCTTGGCGCTTATATAAGTAATTGGAGCTACAAATATGATGAGGAGAAGGAGAACTTAGCAACCATCACATTTGATACTGGAGACCCAGATACAGTAGATATCCCAGAACTCCAGGAAGGCTCTATTATTTATCTTCAGTGGGGATACATATATCCAGATGGCCAATTTATTTCAAGCCCAATACGAAGTATCAAGGTAAGAGATTTAGATTGTGTATTCGATTCTACTGGTACTCATGTGACATTAAAGTGTATAGATACAGTTGGAGATTTAAGATTCCAACCACCATACACCTATTCAGATTTATCAGAGTATAGCTTATCTAATTTTTTAGATAAGGGTTGTAACAATGATATCGGTGTAATCATAGAAATATTTCAGTAATGGCTAAACAAGTAATAAGTAATAAAGTTTACGAGTCACTACAGGTCCCGACAGAACAGAGTCGAAATACTGTTGGAAAGATACTTTACTCTAATAGTTTTAGTGGAGTAGCTCAAGTACCTATGCCAGCAGATTTGAAAGCTCTGATAGATAGTGACTTAGGGTTAATAGGTAATAACATCTTAGTTCAATTAGAACAGAAGATGAAAGGTTATCCTAATGGTCCTTGGTATATTGATTCTCGAGATGGTGTAATCTATATTCATAATCGAAAGTTTACCCAAGAGCCAGAATATAATTATATATACCAATCCGAAAATGGTGAAGTACTCAAAGTATCATTTACCATGCAGAATGTAAAGAAAAGAGTTAAAGCAATTCTATCCCAAACTGTAGACTCGGATGAAAAAGATATTATTGTGGGTTCTACTGGTATTCAAGAACCCGACAAGGATAAAGAACAGATAACCTATAAACGGGATAAGACCGTAACTCCCCAAGATAATACTGAAGTAGTACCTTCTTGGGATTATAATACCGGTCAGAATTTCGGATTGGGTCACCCTAATACTCAGGCTGAATTTGTAGATAATCAGAGGAGAGCAAAGGGTTTTGCTGTTCCAGATTTAAAAACTCTGAGAGAAGCTAATTCAAAAGAACCATTACCTACTCCGGGCCAATCTTTTAATGCTAGTAAAGAGGCTAAGCTTAATCAGATGTCTGTTGAAGATTATCAAAGAGCTATATCAGAAGTAGAGAGAACTTTACCTGCTGATAAACGAGCTATACTTCAACAAATTAAGAAAACCTGTAAGACTGGTAAATCTGCTGAAAGTAATTTAAAACAATATTTTGAAGCTGAGAAATATGTATTTACTGGTGATGAACAGATAAGGTATATGGCTGAAGAATATATAGACCCTACAGAATATGACCCAGAAGGTTATAGGATAAAATCTGGTAGAGCTATGGGTGGTTTAGAATACCAAACTAGTTATTCTAGTGCTTGGGATAGAGGTTATGGGGCTATGCAAAAAGACCCCAATATTGTTGAGGTATCTTCAACCGATACTCAACAATATAATTTGGGTTATGGTAATATGGGTAAGAAAGTAAAAGTACGCCGTTGGAAGAAACACGATTTATCAGTACCTCTATACAAGTTATATCACAACTTATTTAGTAGATATGGTGGAGCAGATAAATATATTTGGGCTATGAATGCTAATGCTAATGGTGGTCTTAAAACTACCGAAAGAAAACTTTCTTGTCAAATGACCGTAGTTGGTAGACCTTCATTACAATCTTCTCAGGTAATTTTTTTAGGGAATGTAGGTAAACGTTGGTCTGGGTATTGGTATATTAAATCAGTACAACATTCGATGGATGCAGGTCAGGGTTATCTGTGCACTTTGGATTTGATTAAGAACAATGCCAGGGATGGACAGATAACTGCTAAGTCTCACCTAAGTACTCAGGATATTGTAAGTAATGATGCTGCTTCCGGTGCTAAAACCTCGTTCGGTAAAGATAAGAAAAAATCTGGGCCTGACTCCAGTATTAACTTTAACTTTACTAATAATGAAGCAACTTATTTTGTTGAAGCTTATATGGACCCAGAAACTGGTAAAATGGTAGACCCAAAAGGTGCTGGGAAATTTTTACTTAATAAGCTTTATACGGATGAGATATATGCTAAAGACCCAATGGCTATAGCTGCTGGTACTGTACAAACTGAGGGCAATATGGTATATTCTGACGGTATTCTTAAACCGGGTAAAGTTACGGTAAAATGGGTAGACCCAAGTAAGATTACCCCAGAGATGAAGGCTAAGTATAATTTTGATTGGATTAACTATGCTGAGAAGATGTACATTCAGTATAATAAAAACAAAAAAAAATAAGTGAATAATGTACTCAACTGCTAAATTGATAACAGAAGAAGGCCTCGAAGGATTGGGTAGATATTACTCAGTCTATCGAGGCATTGTGGTAGATAATGATGACCAAGAGAAACATATGAATCGTATCAAGGTATGTTGTCCTGAAGTAATGAGTGGCATTATATCTTGGGCTTACCCAAAGAGTCAACATGGTTCTATCAACAATGGTTTTAAGTTCTTAGCTCCTAAGGTTGGTGATATAGTATTTGTTACTTTTGAGTTTGGAGACCCAACTAAACCCCTATGGGAATATCATGGTTGGGCTTTAAATCAAATACCAAGTCCTTTAGATGGACCAAACAAAATGGGTATTATTACTCCAGAAGGCAATGTAATAGTTCTAGATGATGATAATGGTAAACTAACCATGTACATCAATGGAGACATTGGGGTTACTGCAAAAGGTAACATATCTATCCAAGCTCAAGGAGACGTAAGTGTAGGTTCTGGTGATACAGTAATCTTGAACAAAGGAGAGAATCAAGGAGTAGTTAATATTAAAGAACTAACCGAAAAGCTAAACCAAACTGTTCAAGAACTAGAATCACTTAGAGCTCTATTTAATTCTCATGTACACTCTGGTGTAACTACTGGACCAGGTTCTTCGGGTCCTACTGTAACTCAAGCAAGTAAACCATTCTCGGAATTTAAACAAGAAGATTACGAGGATACTAAATGTATACACTAATGGATAATTACTTTACTGACATAATAGGAAAAGGTGTGACTTTCCCTATTCAACTAAGTAGAAATGAAAAGGGTGAAACTGGATGGTATCCGGTTAATGGAGATATGGAGTTAGTAAGAAATAATATTAACTCTATCCTATATTATATGATAGGCCAGAGATTTCGACAGGAAAACTTTGGGAATCGCTTATGGGAATGTATAGAAGAGCCAAATTCACAAGCCCTGAGTTTTATTATTAAAGAGTTTATAAAAACTGCAATTGGTACCTGGGAACAAAGGTTAACCTTTAAAGGTATCAAGGTTGCTAGAGTTGATGCAAAGGTAAATATAGAAGTAGAATATTCTATTAATGGTACAGGCTCTAGCCAATATCTATACCTTACCTACAACAACTTAGATAATTCATTAAATACAAAATAATATGGGAATCACTAATAAATGGCTTAACCCTTATCAGAGGTCTTATCAACAGATTAAGGCCAAGCTGATAGAATCTCTTATGGGTATAAAGGACAAAGATGGAAATGTACTCATAACAGATTACTCGGAAGGAAACATATTAATCATTATCCTTTCATTATTTGCGGCTATTGCCGAAGTTCTTCATTACTACATTGATAACATGGCAAGGGAAACCTTCTTACCTACTGCCAGAAAGTATGGTTCAGTAGTTAAGCATGGTGCCTTGGTGGATTATCATGCAAGAGGTGCTATTGCTGCATCGGTAGACTTAATGATATCAAGGGATGTATCTGGAGATTCCATTGGAGCTAAGTTAACTATACCTGCAGGTACTTTATTCACAGACCAATCAGGGAACAAATGGTTATCTACTAGAGATGTAGTTTGGTATTCAAATGTGACTGATTGTAAGGTACCAGTAGTACAACATGAGTTATACACTGAAAGTCAGGTTAATGGTATGATTATACCATCCGAAGAAAAATTAAGAATTACTCTCGGTACTTTACCCAATGGTAAATACTATGAACATGGAACTATGAACATGAAGATTGGTGGAGAATCTTGGGTATTAGTAAATACCTTCGCTTATTCAAAACCTACCGATAAGCATTTCATGGTAGTAGTAGATGAATCTCTAACTCCTTATATTACCTTTGGAGATGGTTTATATGGTAAGAAACCTGCTGCTGGTGCAAAGATATCTGATTTAACTTTTTACCTTACATCTGGTAGTAACGGTAATGTTAAGTCTGGTACCATTACCTCAGTACCATCAGTAATATCCTCTTCAGTATCTGATGCAACTGTAAGTAATACTTATAATGCAGGTGGTGGCTCTAACTACGAAAACTTTGGTATGCTCAAAGAACATATACCTTTGAGTGTTAAGACTATGGGAGTAGCTGTTACTAAACAGGACTTTGTAGACTTGGCTAAACTGGTAGATGGAGTTAGTAAAGCTAAAGCTGAATATGAATGCGGTAGAAAACTTATTGTATACATTGCCCCAGATAATGGGGTAATTGCCAATTCTTCCATGATTAAGAAGGTATATGATATCTTACATCAGAATTCACCTCTTACTACTTGGTTAACTGTTAAGTCGGCAGGTAAAGTTAATATTATACTGGATATCGAAGTTACTGGTAAGAAGTCATATAAAACCTCAGAAATTCAATCTCAGGTACTCGGTGCTTTGTTTAATGCTTATTCTCCTGAGAGTTCAGACATTGGTGGTAATGTAAGAATCTCAGATATCTATGCCCTTATAGATAATCTGGAATCAGTAGATTACCTACACTTAAAGAAATTCTATACTAAACCTTGGCCTACAACCCTTTATGGTAACAAGGAATTAATCCTTGGTCAATTCCAATTGGATAAGGCTAACGGTTCTATGACTTATTTTATATCTTTCTCTTCAGGAACTACGTTTACCCTCAAGTCTCTGAAAGGTGGATTTTCTTATGATGGAAAAATAGGTAAGACTACACAGATTCGAGATAATATAAATGGGTTTATCTTTGCCCTTGATATTCAGAACAATGGTTATCAATCTGGATTCAGATATACCATAACCATTGCCGAACCTAACAAAGATTATACAGACCCAGGTTATAATATCCCGGTATTCGAAGATTCAAGTCAGTTAACACTTAAAGTAAATGAAACAGTATGACAAATCTTAAAAACCTAATTGATTTCTTACCATTTGAATTTAAGGAGCAAGATACTTATAAAGTCAATGGTAAGGGTATATTAGAAAGATTTCTAGAAATATGTGGTTCATACTTCCAAGATAATATTACTTCTGATATTGATAATATTCTAGATTTAATAGATATAGATAAAACTCAACAGATGTATTTAAACTACCTCTGGGAGTTCTTGGGAGAATTACCTTTTGCTAGAACAGGAGAACATACAGGAGTTCCTAACCTAAGTGATGAACAGATTCGTACAATTTTAAAGTACTCAATCTCATTACTTAAGATTAGAGGCTCAAGGAAGTTCTTCGAAATTCTTTTTAATATGTATGGGTTAACATGTACCATTGTAGACCCAACAGATGGAGAGATGGATAAATGGGAAAAGGTAGACCCATTATATGATACGGATTATTCCAGGTACGATAAGTACAACTATGATAAGATTTATGGTTGTGCTCAATGTATCGAGGTAGATATCAGTATTGGGGGCCATGGCTTTACATCTCCAACTAAAGAGTTCAAGGCTTTCAAACAATCAATCGATAAATTATTCGATAGGTTCTTACCTTATAATGTATCTGGAAATATTAAATATGGTTTTGACTTAGCTTACAATTATAGGATAATTGCAGAACCTCTGATATCTCCGGTAAAGATTGTAACTGGTCATATTACAGAAGTACCTATTAGAGTAACTGTAACTTCGGATTATGATGATGCAGACCTAAGGTATCAGATAACTGGGTATGACCCCTCAAAAAACAAGTGGAGCTCTAAGCTATACGAAAGTGGTTCTATCTTTTATGCAAAGAAAGGTGACCAAAGATATTACTTCAGAAGCGTTGGAGATAATTCGGTAACTACTTATGTAGATGTGGGTTTGGAATACTACACTAAGTCTTATCATATCTATGCAGACTTAATAAGTGGCGGTACCGACTTAGATAACTTGGTAATCACTGGTAGTAATACTAAGATTGAAGTTAAGGTTACTGCTAATTTGAATTATCAAGGTAGTATTAAACCGGTAGGTGTTCAGTTAATAAATACACATGAAATTAAACCTTCTGGTTCTATATGGGAAATAACTTCTGCAGGTACTTATGAATTTGTTATTGCAGATTTCCCGGCAAAGAGGATAATCTTAAAGGTTACTTCAATAGCTACTAATTATACTGTAATATGTGAACCTCGAAATGTAAACATTACTAATTTAGAATCATCTAAGATAACTATTCGTTCCTCAGACCCAAATGAAAATACTACTAATTTGATTGCCGTACTTACTACAGACCCAGGAGTATTGGTTAGGAATGGTTCTAGATGGACTCCCACTAAGGTAGGTACATTCTTATTCAGGTGTACCAAAGATACTTCTGGTAATTCTGCAAATTATGGTACAGTAGTTGCTTACAAATTGGGATACACAATTACTTATGGTATTGGAGTATCTAATAAGAAGCTTAACTTGAATGCTCAAGGTACTGCTTCTATTAAGTTGTTCCTTACTTCGGGTATCTATTATTCTACCTTTGAAAGTGCTAACCTATATTCATACTTCAATGATACCATAAATGTATACAGAAAGAATATCTCGGGTGCTTGGGTAAAATTAGGGGATGTAGAATTAGAAGATAGATATGTAGAAGGTCCAGATTTCTATTATGGTAAAAGTATAGATTATCTATTTAATGAAGCTGGTACTTATAAGTTTGAATCCGTAGGAGACCCAACCAAAACGGTAGAGGTAGAGGTATTAGAATATGTACCTACACCCGAATCCTATTTATGGTTAGAACCCATGAATCCCGATGATGAAAATTGGTATGAACTAGAGCCATATTCTCAAACGGAATCCACTAAATATATCAAGGCCGGTTATCAATTAACCAAGAATCAGAATTGCCAATTTTATTTAAGATATGGAGATGGTGGTAGTCAGATAACTGGTATTACAGTAGAAGATTTATCCGAAACTTATAGTTCGAATATCTTAATTACCTTTGATACTGCTGGTACCTATAAATTTTATTATCGAGGTTCAGTAGTAACTTTAACCGTAAAAAAAGTAGTACCTCAGTATAAATTAACTCTTAATCCTGTAAGTGCAGAACTAAGCGATAGTGTACCAGAAGTATCTACTATTGTAACATGTACTTCGGATACTGGAGACTCTGGTGATATAGTTTATGAGACGGTTCCTGATGTAATTCATACCAGTCCCTATCAGTTCTTTACCAATCTACCTGGAAAACATACTTTTTATGTAAAAGATAATCCTGCAGTCAAAATAGTATTTTTAGTAAATATAAAAGACATAGTAGATAAAACAGAATTAGTATGGGAGTCTAACGATATATCAGAGCAGGGAATCCAAATAGAGGTTCCCGAAGAAACAGAATGGAAACTTAAAATAGAATAAATAGATGGAAAGCAACTCTTTTAACACAGTCTTCAAAACTAGCCTTATAGGATTCACTTCTGAATTTTACGGTATTATCTTTGACCTAAGGTGGATGATTTTATTAGCTTTTGTATTAATACTTTCGGACTTCTGGTTTGGAATATCCGTCAGTAGGATGCAGGGTATAGAAGTAAGGAAATCTAGAGCAGGAAGAAGAACTCTTAATAAAGTTATTGATTATTTATGTTACGTATTACTTGGAGCCATTATAGGTAAGGCTATTGGAGACCCATATGGACTTAATCCTATAACAGTTTCTATAACAATCATGATACTATGTTATTGTTTCGAAATAGATAGTATTTACAATCATATATGTGAACTTCATGGAGTAAAGAAAAGGTATAGTATATGGACTATCTTATGGAAATTTATAACATTCAAGTTCAAGGATGTAGGAGATGCTTTCCAAGATATGAAGAATCAATCGAAAGATTTTAAGAACAATAAAAACGAAGATACAGTATGAAAACTTATTTTGATTACGAAGGTATTATTAAATCTAAGGATGTAGCTGAAGCAATAGCTGCCCCAGTTGGTATAGGCCCCTTTTGTGGATTCGGTTCTGCAGTGATAAATAACAATGCTATCACAATATCTCCAAATGGAGAACCTACCTCACCGGCTTACCTGGTAATGAAGGATAGAATTATTGCAAGGTATATGACTAAGGCTTCGGATTCTGGAGAAGGCCCCGAAGTTAATTTCGGATGTATTGCCAGGGATGGTATGATATTTATATCGGATGCTGCAACAATTAGTATCCCAAATATCGAAGGTTCTAAAGGTAGTAATGAAGATGTGATTGTATTTGCATATCATACTCCTTTGGAAGAACCAGTACAGAACCCAGTACAATTCAGAGCTTTCTGGAATGAATCAAACTCCTTCTACAGTTTGTATAAGAAGTCGGTAGACCCCTTATATCCAAGTGCTAAGGAGTCTAGAAACTTGTCAAAAACAAACGTATTAGAAGATACGGAATTAACTTATGAGTCACTAGCTAGTAGAGCTATGGCTTCGGTAGCTCAAGGCTTGGTAGACAAATCATCCATGGTACTGATAGGTATTTATGGTCAGGGTATTAACTCTATAGATAATACAGTAGAGAAATATTCTATTGTCCCCTATGGGGGAAGATTCCCTCAACCAGTAGAATATAATACTGCTATCCATGGTATGCAACAATCTAATGTAGAAACTCTCTTACGGTTATTACAGGGATTCCCTAATTTTGATATTAAGGCTTATATTGATGAAAAATTAGGTAGTAGTAGTAGTAATAGTGTGGGAGGCTCAAGTATACCGAGGGGATTAATTGCTATGTGGAATGGTACTCAGATTCCTGATGGCTGGGCTTTATGTAATGGTCAGATTGTAGATGATTTACAAACTCCAGACTTATCTGGTAAGTTTATAGTAGGTTGGCAATCTGGTAATGAGGATTATAATCTTATTGGTAATACTGGAGGTAAAGATAAAGTTACATTAAGTGCTACCGAGATACCTGCTCATAACCATGAATTTCAAGATGCCTATTTTTGTGAAGCTTTTTCAGATATGGTTGCTCCCAATGGTACGAAATGGATTGGTAATAACCTTACTGGTGCCAGATCTTCCGATAGAGATAATTCCTATGTATCCCTGTGGAATCATAATACTCTTGATACTGGTGGAGGACGAGCTCATGAGAATAGGCCTCCTTATTATGTACTAGCATACATTATAAAACTATAATAATGTGTAAACAATATCAATGAACTTTTAATTTATGAATTGCTTAACAATTGGGATAGGGACGTTGGGAAACGTCCCTTTCTTTTTGTGTTTAGTAATGCAGTTCTTCTTTGGCTTTCTCTTCCCAGTATTGGATATCCGCCTTTAGTTCACTAATATACTTGATAGAATTCTTAGTTCGAGGCATATCAAAGAACTCTACTAAAAGTATATTGGTAATTCTCCCTGACTCAGGCATACGTTCTTTAATATAAGGTGGAGGAGTTACTAATACCTCGAATAACATATAGGCATCTGAAGATAGATTAGCTTTCATATAATCATAAAGCAATTCCAGCATATCTTCTTTGGCTTTAGCTTCTTCCTCATCATCTTCAAGCTCCTTATCATTATCAAATAAATCCTCAAGCTTAAATAAGTTCTGGTTGTATTCTGCAATCTCTCCATAGGCAAATCTCAAAAGCTTATTTTTAAAAGTAGCTAGAGATGATAAGATTCTTGCTTTAAGATGTTCTTCACTACAAGTACCGTAGTACTTATTAAAAACAAATAACATTTTATCCCAGAAATAAGAAGATATTATATCTGGAGTAAGGTTGAATCTTTTGTAATCTATCTGTTTGGTTAGGTTCCTAATAACAGGTTTACAAACTTTATACAACCTATTAAACATGGCTTCATCATAATCCCGTATAGGTTTTAATCTGTGCAGTTCTGAACCATTATTACCGTTGGTCTTTCTCATATCTTTATAAATATTTCGTTAATGCAAATATATAAATTTATTTATTATATAATATAAGAATATTAAAATATTTCACCGAACGGCTGAGGATTAGAAGACTAGATACTGTGGACATGAGTTCAGAACTATATGGAGACTATCAAAATCTATTAGTTATTATATTGCAATATATTAATGTATGAAAAAAGATAAAATCAAATTTTCGTTCGACCCGAGTTTCCAGTTAGAGATACTTCGGTTCATTATTCAAGACAAGGAAGGAGGTTTAGTACTGGGAAGGTTAAAACCCAGTTACTTAGTTCTTATTGAGCATTCCTTAATATGTGAGGGTATACTTAAGTACTTTAAGAAGACAAAAAAGATACCCTCTCAGAATGTACTAAAGGAAGTGATAAAGGAAATGCTAGAATCCAAGGCTTATGTAGACTTAGTAACTAAGGATGATATCCCAACTATTGAGAGAACCATTAAGAATCTCTATTCAATTCAGTTATCTGATTCGGAATATATTAAGGAGAAGATTTATAAGTTCTCTACTTATGTTGAAATGAAGAACTTAAATGATTCATTCGACTTAGATAACTTCGAACAATATGAGGAGTATTCTAAAAAGATTGAGAAGGTTCTTCAAAAGAGTAAGCCTAAGAAAGAGGATGAACCCCTATATATGATTCGAGATGTTACGGAGAGACAATTTAAAAGGCAATCAGAACCTTCAGTGGTTCCTTGCCCGTTTAGGCAATTGAATGATTTGACCAATGCTGGTGGATTCCCAGTTGCTTCAGTAAATGTAATCTTGGATAGACCTAAGGCAAAGAAAACCTTCTTCATGGTAAACCTTGCAAGAGGATACCTAAGAATGAAGAAGTCAGTATTATATATAGATACAGAAAATGGCCAAGAACAAATCATGGACCGTTTCATTCAATCAAGTATCAATAAAACAAAGAAGGAATTATATTCCGGAGATTACGATAAACTCGAGGCTAAGCATTTAAGGAAATTGGCAAGGTTTGGGGTTGAATTGGTAGTTGAAAGAGTACCTGCATTGATTACTGACTGCAATTATATAAGAGAGAAGATATTAACTCTTAGAAGCCAAGGAATTGATATTATGGTATTGATGGTCGATTATGCAGGTAAGCTTGCATCATTAGCCAAGGATAAAGAGGATTTCGATAGAATCTCGAATGTATATATTGACTTACAGAACTTAGCAGAGGAACTACATTTAGATATTATATGGACTGCTCATCATATTACAAGGGAGGGTAAGAAACATAGAACTACTAAATATGATGAGAATGATATCTCAGGCTCAATTGCAATTGTTCGTAATGCTCAATTTATAATGGGTCTTAATTGTACTGAGCAAGAGGAGAAAGATAGTATTCTTCGAGTTGAGATTGTAGTACAAAGGGATGGTCTTCCTTCGGGTAGAGCTTTATTCAAATGTGATGTCGAAAGACAAAGATGTACAGAATTTACTAAAGAACAACGAAAGCAATATGATGAAGTATACGGTAGTAAATTGGATGAGCAATTTAAAAAGAAAGATAATCCAGATGCTGATTCCAAGAAAAGAGAAAGGACAACGGGAGACATATAGATGTAAACTCGGTATTCATGCTTGGGTAACTGAACATTGGTGGGAACTTAGGCAGAGACCTAGAAATATCCTTACAAGGAAAGGAGGTAGGAAGAGAGCTCAATACTATAAGAAATATCGTACCAGAACCTATTGTAGAATCTGCGGTAAAAAAAAGAAGAATGAGAACAAAGAAAGTAAAAGTAGTAAAAGATAAATGGACTGATGGATTAGCTTTAGAAATATCCAATAATGGTTGGCAAACAATTTCCATCAGTAACCTGGATTTAGAGGATTTAAAGAGAATCCGAAAAGTAATTCGTAAAGCTATAAGGGAACATGAAAATAACAAATCAGTTTAAGTCTAAGCTCAAAACTTATTTCATTAAAAGACTTGGAGCTTTTGAATATAGGAGAGGATGGATGAAACTTCCAACTTGCCCATACTGTCACAGGGAATTAAAGATGGGAGTTAATCTTTCCATGTACAGAACTAATTGCTTTAGATGTAATAAACATCCGAATCCTTCACAATTAGTTATGGATGTTGAGGGATTCGATACTTATCACGAACTTATAAATTTCTTAAACAATGGACAATTCGAAGAACTTGAATTTCACGATGAAAAGGTTGAACTTGCCGAAGCTAAACCTTTGTATTTACCCGATAGTTTTAGACTCCTTAGTATCGGAGATTCACAAATTGCAAGGAGCATTAGAAGCTATGTCAAAGGCCGCGGATTTAGTATCGAAGAGTTATGTAAACATGGAGTTGGTTATGCGACGAAGGAACCTTTCTTCGGATACCTTATTATACCGTTCTATTACCATGGCCAACTTAGGTATTACAATGCCAGAAAAGTTATCGGAAACGGTCCTCGGTATAACAACCCCAACAAAGATATCACAGGCCTTGGAAAAGAGTTTATCATCTTTAATTATGACGCACTGGAAATGTACAGGTCGGTATTCATTTGCGAGGGAGCACTTAATGCTCTCACAATCGGAGATAGAGCTATTGCCACAATGGGTAAAGCTATTAGTGCCTACCAAGTCAATGAGTTACTTAAATCCTCATGCCAAAGATATATTATATTGTTGGACCCAGATGCCAAAAGATATGCAGTCAATCTTGCGCTCAAACTTGTTGCCTATAAAAAAGTCAAGGTGGTGTTTTTACCAGAAGGAAAAGATGTAAATGATTTAGGTAGAAAAGAAACTCTTAGGTTAGTATATCAAACAAGGTATCAAAGTTATCAAGAACTCGTTCAAATCAAGAACTCTTTGGAATAAGGATTTCCTATTATATTATATAACTTAAAATATTAATGGTATGAAGATAATCGATTATGTAGTTAAAACTCTCTTGGTTGTAGCTGGTCTTTTAATCCTGGGATATTTCTTTCCAGTTGTAAGTTGGTTTGAAAAACCCCAATCAAGAGTAAATATGATTTTTAGATGTGAAATGGTTGATGGCAAAGTTAGGGATTACACTTTAAACTTACCCGAGAATGTAACTTGGTATGTTGGTACTAACAGAGGTTCATACTATGTAAACTTTAGTTCACCTACTAAGAATCTCTATGGGAAAAATTGCCCAATAGATTATAATGAAGGTTGTATTAATGGAGTTTTAGTTTGTAAAAGGATAAAATGAGAGAACCCAGCATTCACATTACTAAGTCTCAATTTGAGGAAATATTAAATACCTTAGAGGTAGATAACTTCCCAGTTGAGGCTTTTTTTGTTATTGCCCGAAAGGAGGCAATAAATCATAGAGCAGTCTTAGTTTCTAACCATAAGAATACTAAGCGAGTTAATAACATATTACTAGCATCCAAAGGGAATGCTGCCTTAGTTGCTGATATTTTATATGTAACTCGTATAAAGTTAAAGCATAGAGGAGTTCGTAAAATAAACGAAAGTAATTCTCGGGAATGGGCAAATTGTAAAAAGCTTGCAGAGATATGTAATACCTTCTGTGAAGATTTTAAATTTGATACTCGAGAAGGTTTTATTAAATATATTGAGACTGGGTTAAAGAGGATGACCGACTATCGAAATGTTATGCAAAGGTTGATATCTATGCAGGACAACATCACTAATCAAATAGATGCCGAGATAGAACTCAAGGGGGATAAGGACCCAGGCTTTACCAAAGACATCCATGATGAATTCATAAAAAGAGTTGCTAGTGTTACTGGTATTTATGAATCTTATGAACATCAGCCAGAGAAATATGTTCACTTTCTTAGGATTCATAATCTAATGGATGAAAAGGATTGGAATGTATTTCAATTTTTGGATGCCCAGTTCGAAGCTCTTGCTTGGTGTAATGGATTACCAGAACCAAGTCAGATGTATAATGATAAAGCTATCGAAAGATATAATAAATACTTATATAAAAATAAAGATAAACGAACCTTAGAAGAACCTGAAGTTGAAGGTTCTCTCTGGGAGAAGATTAATAATTAAAACGTAACGTTATGAAAGCTTTAAAATTTTTAGGTAACAGAGTAGAGGATGCAGCTAATGCTTTTATTGATGTCCTCAAGTATTCAGACCAGTCAGTAGATTATCCTGACTTCAATGATATCGAACCTTGGCCGGAGGATATTGTTAACATGTTCAAGGATGCTCTGAAGGATAAACCTTTCTCAGAGATTAGTGCTATCCTTATGTACACTCAACAATCTTCAAGGTTTGACTCCATTGCAGAACTTATGTTGGGTATTGGTTTAGTAGAGATGAGACACTACGATAAATTATCGGATTTCTTACAGAAGGCAGACCCATACGAAGAGAATCCAGTTATGGATATTTATCCAAAGGTAGAAATAGGTTTTTCTCCTGAGAGTGCTTTGAAGATTGCATTAGATTCGGAGATAGAAACCATCGGTCATTACAAGAAGATTATGAATAACGTAGCTTTATACAATGACCGGGCAGATTACGATGATGTGATGTACTTATTGAATAAGTTGGTTGCTGATGAAGAACATCACATTAAACTTCTCAAAGAGGCAATTGGAATGGATAAAGCTACTAAAGGTGTAACGGTAATTATCAAATGAGTAGGATAATAATACAAAATGGGAATATGTGCGAACTTGATTTACCTCTTAAGTTCGCACAGAAACTCTATAATGAGTTTGCCATTCGACATCCAAATGCTTTCTACTTACGTACAAGGCAAAGAGGTATGCAGAATTGGGACGGTAAGATACACTACATCACCAAGACGGGTCAATTTAAGATAGGTTTACTTCCTAAAGTATATGATATGTGTATGGCTATGGGTATTAAACCTAAAATTGTAGATATGCGTCAACCTTTACCCAAAGTCAGTAAAGTAGTTACGAAGATAGGTAGGTATAAGTTAAGGCCAGAACAAGAGAGGGCTGTTAAGTCTGTGATTAATAATCGAGTAGGAGATATACCCTTTCAAATTGGAGTATTGGATTTGACTGTAAATTTTGGGAAAACCCTTATCATGACTTCTCTTTACTTGTCTTATAAGAAACAGTTAAAGACTTTGCTAATAACTAATGACTCCGATTGGTTAAACCAGGCTAGAGAAGAGTTTAAACAATATCTCCCGGGGGAGAATATCACATTTGTTCAAGGCAAAGTTTTAAATTGGAGTAACTTTACTATAGGTATGGTTCAATCTATTTCGAGGAACATGAGATTTTATCAAAAGGAATTATCTCAGATAGATATGGTACTTGTAGATGAGGCAGACCAGGGTGGAAGTAAACAATATCAGAATGTACTTACTCGTTTATTTAATACCAGAATTCGTATAGGATTATCTGGTACCATTTATATGAGTAAGCTTGCTAAGGATAGAGTTAAGAATACGAACCTTGAATGCTTCTTTGGTAAAGTAATTGCCGAGTTTAAATTAAAGGATTCTATCAAGAAAGGTTACTCAACCAAAACAATCGTAAAGATGGTACCCAGTAAACCCTGGTATGGTAATTGGGAATCCGATTGTATATCTTATAAAGAGATATATGATGACTCTATTACCTTGAATAAGTATGCAAGGAAAATGGCTTATGCTCGATTACGATGGAATATTAATCAAGGCAGATATCCTGCTCTTGTAGTATGCAAGCATATTGCACATTGTGAAAATCTATATAAGTTTTTTAAAAAGAAACTGGGCGATGCCTATAATATTTCCTATGTGCATGTTAATACTCCTTCTAAGTTAAGACAACAAATAATGAAGGATTTTAGAGAAGGTAAGATAGATATCCTGGTATCAACTACAATCATTGCTCGAGGTAAAAACTTTCCTAAGCTTAGATACTTACTTAATGCAGCCAGTATGGATAGTCAGGAAAAATCTATTCAATTCCTTGGTCGTTTGGTAAGAACCGATGAATCTAAAAATAAGGTATACCTTGATGACCTTCATTATCCTGGGAATTACCTTAGCCGACACGGCAGACATAGGAAACAATATTATCAAAAACAAGAATTGAAAGTTATTCTGTTAGAGAAGCTATGGAAGAAACATCCTATTCATTCTTTATAAGAATACCTTACTTAAGTAGACTTATAAGTACTATGAGTAATTACTTTTCCCCGTAGGAGGAAATAATTACATCCTTATTAGGGACATAGGGCATTAAACATTAATACTTAAAACAATGGAATTAACATTACTAATACCAGTAATACTGGGAGTGATTACCGGGATACTCTATCTCTATTCATCTCAGTATGATTATGATGAATATAAATATCAATGTCATCAATGCAAGAAGAAATTCAAGGAGAGCGATATAAAGGATTTAAGAGGTCCTTGGCATACAAAAGATTGGACCTGTCCCAATTGTAATCATCAAAATGTAACACTTAAAAGTTATGATTATTAAATTATATAAGAAACTGGTTAATAAGATAATCGGAGAGGAACTTATTCCTCTCCATGTCTTTAATTGTAGTTCATTAGTATGGATATCAAATATACAATCTATTCAGGTAATACCCAATGAGTATAAGGTATATTTTGATTTATCTTTCTGTTCAGGGCTACAGGTTAGGGTACTAACTTATACTGACACTCGTTACTCACAACACTTGGGTGATATCAGGAAACTATTTATAAATGCAATTGGACATTCCTACTTACCTCTGTATGAGTCGGAATTGAAGATTGGAGATTCAGTTATAAGACTAACAGAAAAAAGAATAGATGATTAATTATGGCAAAGAAAAAACAACAACTTCCTGATTTAACCAAGCAGGATGTCCTTACTCCGATAGACCTAACAAAATTAGGAACTAATGGGGATGTTTGCTTTGGTATTGGGTATGATTTATCAACTAAAGAGTGTAAACTATGTGGAGATTCAGAACTATGTGCATTTAAGATGTCACAGAACTTGAACATTACCAGGAAAGAGTTAGAACAGAAGAATCAATACAAAGATTTGGATATACTGGAAGATACAGTTGGTATCAAGAAATACATTCGAGGTTTGATTCGGAAAGGAAGAGATAAAAAAGAGATTATCTCAAAGACAGTTGAGAAATTCGAAGTACCAAGAAAACGTATTAGAGAACTTTATCGAGAGTGCAATGAAAAAAATTGAGATGATATGGGCTATGTTCAAGATATATCTTAACAACCCAAATTATTATGTAAGGCAAGAGGATGTTCTTGCTGATTTGTTTATGGAGGGTGAATCAGACCTTAACAGATTCTGTCATTCACTGGGAATTTACCCTCAACGAGGATTAACCTTTGGACAACTTTTAAAACAATGTAATATATTATGAACAAATTTAGATTTATCAAAGTAAGAGAGGTAGTATCTCCCAACAGAGCAAACCCCAATGATGCTGGGTTAGATTTTTATGTACCAACCAATTTATACCCTGATGATATTCATGACAAGAACGAATTTGATTCAAATGGGTATATTTTAGATATGCCCTTTAATGAAAATTTCGTAAGGCATATATCTTTAAAACCAGGTCATCGTATACTTATCCCATCTGGTATCAAAGGTTTGCTAGAACCTCCTGCATCTATGTTAATGGCAGCAAACAAATCGGGTATAGCTACTAAGAAAGGGTTAATCTTTACTGCCGAGATAGTAGATTCTCCATATGTTGGTGAGATACACATTGGAGTATATAACACCTCTCAAGAAATTCAGGTTATAGAAGCTGGGCAGAAGCTGGTACAATTTATTCATGTACCCATCTATATCACCGAGCCAGAAGAGATTCAGCAAGAAGAATTCTATACTGAATCTCAAATGTGGGGGACTCGGCAAGATAAGGGATTTGGTTCATCAGGAAATTAATAAGAAAGGAGTATACCTTGGACATCAGGAATATACGTGAACAAGTACCTCAAATCAAAGAAGGTACTGAGTTACAAGAGATGTATTCTCTTGGAATACAACAATTTGAAGGCTACAGGCAAATAGAAAAATTGCCAGAAGCTCCATTGGACGTAAATAACCCTTCTAATCAGGCAATCCTTAAAGACTTTATTGGTAGAGTAATAGAGGAATTAATGGAAGGTTATGAATCTACTTCAGAAGTGGTTAAGATATGCCATAAGTGGGGATGGAATATTGACCAACTTACAGAAGACGAATATACCCAGGTACTCAATCATTTGCAAAATGCCAATGAGGAACAGGTAGATGCCTTGGGATTCTACTTCACTTTATTTCTCTTTGCTAACATTGCTCCAGAAGATATTCTATCATGGGGAACTAATCATGTAATAGATTACTCTGACTTTAAAGTAAATAACTTGAAGGATGTAATTACTCTTGGTATAGCAATGGTTACCGAAGGTACTATTGGTTTAGTTAATCGGTTTAACCTGATTGATGAAGACCATGAATCTGTAAAAGATTACACTCCAGGATTCAATACTTTAAGTGAAGCATCTCATGAAGAGGAAAAGATATTATTGTTCAATGTAGTTTACGAACTGAACATTGCAAGAAATCTTCTAAAGTGTAGGCCATGGAAACAAACCCAGGTAATGACTAAGGAATTAGATTTTCAATATTCTTTGGTAAAAGCTTTCTACCTATATATGGGATTCTTAGGTATTCAAGGGTTTACTCCCGATGAATTATTTAGGTTATTCTTTAAGAAACAACGCCTTAATATATGGCGTCAAAAATCAAATTACTAATGTCAGGTTGGAACAGGAAGTTAGAGGGTCTTCAATCGAATACGGAGGAGACCCTCCACTCTTTGGAGTTTGCAACTTCACAAGAGGCATGGGAGAAATTGAACGAGGCTTTCTTAAGGTTAGACCCCGTTCTTTTTGATAAAGGTGCTACTGCAAACAGTGGAGTTGCAGTAGCATACAATGTGTTTATAAAAATACGTAAAGCATGGGTAGACCCAGATTTTGATTATGGCCGGTGTTTTAATTACAAAGAAACTAAGTGGACAAGCTTATTGAATAATTACATAGATTTTAATAAGTTAGACCTCTTACGTAGCAAATTAAGATTCCTAAAGTCGAAGTATAATCAGAATTACAATGTTACGTACATGTTCAATAATCATCATGATAATGGTAAACAATGTCTAATAGCTGCGACTTTTTCAAAACGATTCGGGGAGGACATCCCAGTTATTACAATGGTAGTTCGAGCCTCAGAAATAACCAAGAGGTTAATATTCGACTTCCTATTAATTCAACGGATGGCCGAATACGTGTATGGTCCGGACCAGTCAGTACAAATCAACCTATTTGCGACTCAGATGTACGGAAATGTAGAAACCCTTCTGATGTATTCAGCCTATAAACCTTTAAAGAAGGTAATTAAGGGTATTGATAATCCATGGACTAAACGGGTTAAGGAAGTATATAACAAAATCCTGAACGGTACAGAAAAGGAATGGTCATCATTCAAAGTATTTTTCAGAAGTTTCAAGGTACTACGGCCTGACTTGTATGAATACCAAGCTTTGTTAGCAAAGGACTTGCTATTAGAATATGAAGACATAGAATATCCGGAAAACGTGATATCCTATTCTCAAAGGAAAGCATATAAAAAGAAACTTTTAAAACAACAAAAGAAATGAGGATATACAGCAATTCGTTTGAGTTAATGTCAGAACTTGGCAGAGAACTCAACAGTTATGGTCAGACTGTAAAACCAAAGACCTATCAGAATAAAAGGATTGAAGGTAATGAGGATTTTATTACAAAAGAACTCATTTGCCAACAATATTGCTTAACTTCACTTGGAGACCCCATATGGTTATTCGTATTTTCTCATTCAAAAGAATGGGCAGATGCTGAATTTCAAGAGAGAATAACTTTTGAACCCAATGGAGAACCCTGGAATCCGGGAGAGGCTTGGAAATTAAGGAGAGATCTTTGGGAGCAATTCCTTGTAAAAGAAGAGATTTCTTTTGTTGGGAATGAGACTCACAAAGAATATCATGGAATATTCGAATATACTTATTCTGAACGTATCATGAAGCCTGTTTATTTTAATGGTACAGTAATGCCTAAAATTAGGGCTATAATTCAGCTATTAAAATCCGACCAAGATACTCGTAAGGCAGTTTTAAATATCTATGGTACAGATAATTATAATGAAGATGAGGATTCTGACCATTATGATGGTAGTAGACGTATTCCATGCTCAATGTATTACGATTTCCTTATCCGTCAAAATGGTAAAGGAGAGAAAGTATTACATATATGTTATCACCAAAGAAGTTCAGATTTTATAATTCATTTTGGTAATGACGTATACCTTGCATGGAGACTTATGGAATACGTAGCTAAAGAGGTAGGAGTAAAACCGGGTTACCTATATCACACTATTGATTCTCTTCATGCTTATAAGAAAGATTGGATAGCATTAGCTTCTAATCTGGAAGACTTACAAGAGAAATACTAATATACGAGGGATGTATCTACTACTGGTGGGTATGTCCCTTTTTCTATTTTAAAATATGGAGACACGGTATACAATAATAAAAAACAAGAGAGAGCTTAAGAAACTTATTGCCTGTTGTAAATCAACTGGTTATGCTTGCTGTGATTATGAAACAAATGCAGAACCTATTTACAATAAGAGTTTCAAACCCACTATACTCTCAGTATCTTGGATGCCAGGGTTTGGTGCTTCTATTCCATTAGACCACTTTGAAACAAAAGATTATACATCTCCAGGGTGGAATTGGAAGAAGATGCTAAGGAAATTTGGGGAAGAGGTAATCGAGAATTACGAAATAACTAAGGTTGCATGGAACTGGAAATTTGATGACCAGATAAACCAGAAATATCAAATATTCTATAGAGGTACTTGTTTAGATGGTATGCTTGCAAAATATCTACTAAACGAGGAAAAACCTAATGATTTAAAATCAATGGTAAGAAGGTATTTACCAGAGTATGGTAATTATGAGAAGCAAGATGCTTTCGATAAAATACCTTGGGATAAAAAAGAGTTAGACCCACTTTGCCATTATGGATGTCAAGATACGGATTATACTCTTAGGTTAATGATATTTTTTGAAAAGAAGTTGATTGACTTGGGTATGTACAGTACATTTAGAAATTTAATCATGTCTGCATCAAGGGTACTAACTTCTGTAGAGAAGAATGGTTTATATCTAGATAGAGATTTCAATAATAAATTACTGGAAACATATAAACCAAAAATAGATGCTGCTAGACAAGCGATTTATGATTTGCCAAGAGTAAAGAAATTCGAAAAGAAGTACAACCAAGAAAAGATTGATAAATATATTCAATCTATCGAAGCTGAACTTGAGGAGTTAGATTATAATGACCCAAAAGACAAACGAAAGATTGCATCAAGGGAACAGAAAATTTCAAATATCAAGGTAGGTATATTCACAACTAAAACGGAACAGGAACTAATAAGACCTATTAACCTTGGTAGTCCAGTTGATTTGCCCAAGCTAATGTATTCGGAAGATGGGTTTCATTTCGATGTAATTAAAGATAATGAATCTGGTAAACCAAGTACAGATGAAGAGACTTTAACTAATCTAAGGTTAACAGTTAAAAAACCCGATTCACCAAAAGCCATATTCCTTGATAAACTTCTAGAGTTAAGAGGTTTGGAGAAAATGTATAAAACCTATATTGAAGGTTGGCATGAGAAAACCCAAGACGATGATAGACTACATGGAAGATTCCTTATCCATGGTTGTGTAACTGGAGATACTAAATTGGTGGGTAAAGTTAGGGATATACGTATTAAAGATATATGTCCTAAAGAGATGGGTATAAAGAATATTGAATCCCAAGATTTATGGGTATTAACTCATGAGGGTACTTGGGAACAAATTACACATGCTATTAATAAAGGTAAACAGATTACTTATAAGATTACTACTTCAGAAGGGGATATTTTAAAATGTACAAAAGAACATAAGCTTTTAACTACTATAGGTTGGAAAAAAGTACATGAGATTTTTAAGAAAAACCTAACCGTTATCATGTATGATACTAGTAAATTCAATATAAAAGCTCCAGATACGGGTAAACCTTCTAAAGAAGTAGTTTTTAAAGAAATACCTAATTGGCCAGGTTATTTAGTGTCTTCAGAAGGTAAAGTTTTTTCAGTAAAAATACCAGGTTCACGAGGTTTATTAGACTATAACCATCCTCATGAGTTAATACCTAGAGAATGGAAGTTAGGTAGATTGAGAGTATATCTTAGAAATAATACTAATAAAAAATATGCTTTCCCTATATCTCATTTGGTATGGATGACTTTTAATAATCAGCAAGAAATTCCAGAGGGTATGGTGATAGACCATATAAATTGTAATTCTTTAGATAATAGGCCAGAGAATTTACAATGTATATCTTACTCTGAGAATACTAAAAGATCTTTTAAATATACTCGTACTTCTTTTGTTAATGGTAAGAGGAATGGCTCTGCTAAATTTAATACACAAGTAGTGGGAGAAATACTTGAGAAATATCAATCTGGTTGTACTCAGAAAGAGTTGGTAGATTTATATGGTATTTCTCAAAAACAGGTATCTGGTATTACTCTTAAACAAAGAAGAAAAGAGATATACATTGCTAAGATAATTTCTATGGAATGTATAGGAGAAAAGAATATCTATGATTTATCCGTAAATCATAATCATAGTTATATAACTCGTTCTAACTTTATAAACTCTAATACTACAAGTGGAAGATTATCTTCAGCAGAACCCAATGCTCAGCAAATACCCAAGACATCAGTAGACCCAAATATAAAGAAACAATTAGTTGCTCCAAAAGGAACTCTTTATATTGCTAGTGACTTTAGTCAAGCAGAGTTAAGAATAATGGCTCATTTATCTGGAGATGAAACTTATTTGAATGCTTTTAACTCAGGTCAGGACCCTCACTTAGCAATTGCTGCAACTAAATATCATATATCTTATGATGAAGCTTTAAAAATATATGAGGATGAAAACCATCCAGACCATAAAATATGGAAGGTAAGGAGAAAGCAAGCTAAACAGATTGCTTTTGGACTTATTTATGGGATTGGTGCTAAATTACTAGCAGTAAAATTATCTGACCCAAAATCTGGTATTATAGTTACACCAGAAGAAGCACAAAAGGAAATGGACATATTCTTTGGTCAGCATCCCAAGCTAAAAACCTTTTTAAAGAAACAAGAGAAATTCCTTAGAAAGAATGGGTACTTAGTTTCTTTATTTGGTAGAAAACGAAGATTACCACAAATTTATTCTTCAGATAAAGGAGAAGAAGCTTATGCTTTACGACTAGCATTAAATTTTCCTTGCCAGTCTGCAGCTTCAGATATGTGTCTGTTTGGTAGTATTTTAATTTATTATCTTATGAGGCAGGGCAAATTACCTCCAACTAAATCTGTATGCTTAGTTCATGATGCTAACTATCAGATTACTAAACCTGAGAATATAAATATTTGGAGTATCTACGAGATGTGGCAAATTTATAGGAACCCATTAACTAAGCCATACTTCGGCTTTCAGATAGATGATGTCACAATGGACATGGAGTTTGTTATTGGTAGGTCAATGGCAGAAGAATTACCCTTTATACCCGGTTATGATTATAGAAAGATGTTAGAACCAGATTTCTCGGTAGAAGAATATATGGAAGAACATAAGAAATATAAACATATACCTATATCAGAATATAAGAAACGTTTTAATAAACAAATGAAGCAATATGAAAAAGATTTTAAACGGTCCCACAGTATGGAGAGCTAAATGCCTCTATTGTGATTGTGAATTCGAATATGATTATTCAGAAGTAGATTCATCCACTTTTGCTGATTGCAAATTAGTTAAGTGCCCAGGTTGTAATAGGTATCTTTATCATAAAGAAAATCCAAAATCACCTACAGAAGTGAAGAAAGAGAATACTATGACAACATAAATAAATATAAATTTATGAAACTATGGCAAACGAAGAAGATATTTTGAATGCTAACAGACTATCATCACTAACTTACATGGTAGCTGCTTGTTTAAATTTCTCTATCGAAAATCTTAACCGACAATTAAGGTTATGTAATTTACAATTAGTAGGTAGAGATAAGATGTTATTCAATCGGATTAAAACTCAGATAGAGCAATTACAATCTAATCTCAATATATTAGAGGATTTGGCTTTTGGAGTTATGAAAGATGAAGAGGCAAGGTTAGCCTACGAAGATGCTACCCATATTTATTGGGCTTTGTTCATGGTACTGGTTGATAGAGGTGGAACTGATAACCTATGCGACTTAAGATTCAAGGCTTTGATTGATAAGATGGCACCTTACAAATCTCTTCTTCATTTGCCTGGTATGGATGTTGCATATAGGTGTGCATTCGCTCAGGTATCAAAAGCCATCCAAGAAGGTAAATATAGTAAAGAGGATTTTAAGAACCTATTACAATATGAAAACGGAACTGAAGAAACTAAAGGTTAAATTCGAAGGTAGGATATTAGAAATAGATATCCAAAAAGAATTATCTATAAACGAAAATCTCATCAATTCTCAGCTACGAGAGTCTCCCTCTAGTTATTATATATTCTGTTCTTTAAGAGATAAATATATTAAAGAAAGGGATGCACTAGCAAGGGAAAAGGACGAAGCCTATTCTTCTGCATGGATTTATATTAAAGAATCTAACGAGAGATTCAACAATGACTACGTATCACATAAAGCAAACGTAAGTCCTAAATATAAATCCATATATCAAAGATATTTGAAGGCAGTAGAAAAGGCTAACAAGTATATTTCAATCTGTAGAGCCTACGAGTCTAGAGAGGGAATATTGAGAACGTTGAATGCCAACCTTCGTAAGGAGAAATAAGAACTATAATCAATTACTAACTTTTAAAATATAAGAAATATGAACTATTCATTGACTTTCGTATCTGTAGCAGTAGCTCAGAAATTTAATGAAGAATTGCCCGGTAGTCCAACAGAGAACCGGGTATTGATTTTATCTCCTAAAGAGGTAAATCAAACAAAATCCGGACTCTTTATTCCGGAACAAGTAAAAGAGGGAGTACCTCGTAAGGGAGTAGTAGTAAAATCTGGTATCATCACCGAAGAATATAACACCTATAAGGACTTTGTTGCTATCGGTAGAATTGTTACCTATGGTTTATATGCAGGGAAGGAAATGGAATTTGAAACAGACAAGCTTTCTCCCGCATTGCAACAACTCCTGGAAAAGAACACTCTTACCGTGTTAAGTATGAACGAGGTAATCTATACCGAACCAAACGAGTAATTATTATGATAAAAGACAAAAAGAAAAAGAAAATATCCTCAGATGGACTTTCTACAAAAGAAAAGATGCTGGCCAGAAAGAAACAGCTGGAATCAAAAGGTAATGGAGGTGGATTCGTATATCCTAAAGAAGGTACTTTAAGGATGAGAATCAAATCTCCGGGTGATGACCAGGAATTGGGTATAGAAGTTATTCAATTCTATTTAGGTAAAGATTTGGGAGGTATTATATCTCCAGCTACATTTAATGAACCATGCCCTTTCATAGAGAAATACCAAGAATTGAAAAATTCAAAGGATGACGATGACAAGGAACTTGCAAAAACTTTAGTACCCAGAAGAAAATATCTTCTTGGTGGTCCGGTATATGCAGACGAAAAAGGTACTAAGTTTGATTACGATGGCCAGGATAAGGGAGTTCTGGTTCCACGCTCTGTATATCAGGATGTTATTGACCTTTACCTTGATGAGGATGAAGCAGGTGATATGACAGACCCGAAAAACGGATACGATATCAAAATCATCCGCTCAGGTTCAGGTAAAATGGATACTACCTATTCTGCTCGTGCTTGTAAACCAACTAAGTTGGATAAGAAATACCAAGGTACAGTAGACTTGGAAGGTATAGTTCGTTCTCAAATCAAATCCTACGATGAGCTTGAGGAAATGCTTGCAAAATTCCTCAATGAAGACCATGGAGATGACGACGATGATGCTCCAAAGAAAAAGAAGAAGAAAAAGGGATTACATCGTGACCATTACATGGAAGACGAAAAACCAAAGAAAAAGAGAAAATACAAATCTGATATTTAATGATTAGTAAATAGGTTTCATTCGATAAGGTAGTAATTAGATTCATTCGGTTACTACCTTATTTAGTTTAAAGAGATTACATTATGGCAAAGAAAACAAAAGTTGGTTTAAAGGTACCAACAGCAAATGAGATGGCAAAGAAGTATGGGAGTATGATTAAGTTAGCTTCAGAAGTTACTGATACTGATTTATATATACCATCAACATTCTTTGCCTTGAATTACCTATTCGGTAAAGGTATTCCATACGGTAAAATTGTAGAGATTGCTGGAGAAGAATCCTCTGGTAAATCTTTGGTGGCTTATAACTTTGCTTATGCTACTCAACAACTCGGTGGTCATGTTATATGGGTAGATGCAGAACAATCCTGGATGAACTCCTGGGCAGAGATTAATGGAGTAGACCCTGCAAAAGTAACCATTGTTAATGATACTCGTATTGAATATATTGCAGATGTAGTAGCAGACTTAGCAATATATTTACGTTCTCAATTAACCCACAATGAACCAATACTTCTGGTAATCGATTCTATTGCAGCAACCGACTGTACGGATAATATTGATGCTAAGATGGTTGATGGTAAAGCCGAAATGGGGGGTAGAGCAAAGGCTCTTTACAAATACTTCCGTATTAGAAGTGAATTATTCTACAAACTGGGAGTATCTCAGATTTATATCAATCAGTTAAGAACTGCTCTGAATGTTGGTTTTGGAAAGGATAATACAACTACTACAGGTGGAGCTGCACTTAAGTTCTATGCTTCAATTCGAGCAGCATTCTATTCAGGTAAATCTGTTACAATTAAACAAAACGGGAAAGATAGAAAGGCGGGTAAGCTGGTAACTATCCGACTTATTAAAAACAAGGTTGCCCCTCCAAGACCCACAATCAGCAAATGCCCAGTATACTTCAACCCTAAATTCCATGAAGTCGGGTTTGACAGATGCTATGCTTTGGAAGATGTATTGGTAGATACCGATGTAATCGAAAAAACTACTGGTGGGTATAAATTGAAAGGGAAAACTCTTGCAAGAGGGGAAGAGAAATTCCAAAAGCTTTTGGAAGAAGACGATGAACTTCGTAGAAAACTTTTAAGGAAAGCTGGGGTAAATACCATAGGTACTACTAAAAAACAACTGGAGAAGATAGAAACAAACCTATTCTCAGTTGATGGTGTAGAATATGAGAATTATGCAGACTCAGACGAAGAGGAGGAAGACGATGAGTAACAGATATTATGAACTTTTAGAAGAACTCCTACAAACGGTTAGAGAGAATTACTTACTAAGGTGTATCAATTACCATTTAAAACAGAAGCTTAAAAAGTATGAGCAAGAAAACAATATTACTGATTGATGGGGAGAATATTCTCCATCAATCCTTCCATAAGTTTGAAAAACTTAAATCTACGGATGGTAAACCAAGTGGAGCAATCTTCGGATTCTTCAAATCATTACATATGTACCTTACAAGGTTTGAACCAGATGACGTAATAATAACTTTCGATAATGGTCATTCACCGGTAAGGAATAAGTTACTCCCTAATTATAAGGGACACCGAAAAAATATATCCGTAGATTATGAATCATTGCAAAATCAAAAGGCAGTGATTATGAAGATATTAGGTATGCTAAGAATTTCTTATATATTCGATAAAAGGAATAAAACCCAATATGAAGGTGATGATTTCTTAGCATACCTTGTTATTAATACCTATCGGGCAGAAAAGGTAATCTTAGTATCATCAGATAAGGATTTCAATCAACTCTTAAACAAGAACGTTAGGATACTGAATCCTCGGAAAGATGAAACAATCCGAGTAGATAACTGCAAAGAATTATTCGGTTATCATCCACATGAAACTGTACAGTACCTTGCAATGGTAGGTGATACTTCTGATGATATACCAGGATTCAATGGTATAGGTCCAGTAAAAGCAAGGAAGATATTAGATGAGTATGGTACTATCTATAAGTTCTTGGAAGCTAAACCTAATAAAGAATACTCTGAAGCTTGGGAAAGGAATCGTAAACTTATTGACTTATTCTGGTTTGTAGGTAATGTACCTTTGGATTCATTGCCCATCAAGAAGAAAAAGGTATTCAAGTATGAGAAATTCAGAGAACTATGTATCGAGTACTCATTAGCATCCTTTTTAACAAATGAATTTATAAAACCTTTTAAAAAGTTACAAAAATGAAGAACGTAAAGATAATGTATGCAGGTCCAAGTGGAGTTGGAAAGACTACACTTGCAGAGTTTACTCCTAAGTTGTATCATTATGGTGTATGTGAAGCTCAACCTATGAGATTCATTTCTGGTAGTGTATCTGAATTGATACCTAAAACCAAAGATATGACCCATAAGGAGATGTTGGAAAGGAATCCAAAGGATTTACTTCTTGAAGATTATCAGATTCTAAACCTTCGGAATAAGTTATTCAAAGATGAAGAGGATTTTGTAACCGATAGAAGCTATCTTGATTCGGCAGCTTACTTTTATTACAAACAATCCCAGAATATCCCAAAATGTGAAATGGAACACTTCTTCGAGATGTGCAAAATGTTACTTAATCAACAATGTACTCATCTAATCATCTTAGACTTCACTACTGCAATGATTAAAGAATGGGTAACAGAAGATAATAATAAAAGGATTGAGAACAATTACTTTCAATTCTTGATATCCTCAATCATGGATAATATGCTGAATATTTGGGGATTCATTCCGGTAGAGGAAATTAACGTACTTTACAGAGGTTGGTTCAAAAGACAACCTCTTGAGTATGGTGCTACTAAAGGTACTATCAAATCTTGTTATGGAGAAACAAAAGCTATTCAGATACGAGAGGCTAATATAGATATTCGAAAAGAAATTATTCAAAGTTTTATCAATGAGTAAAGAAGTAATAGCAATTGCCTTTTCTGATTTACATATAAACTTATATGCTAAATTTAATGAAGGTAATAAAAGAACCCTGGATAGTTTCAGGGTTCTGTCGATTATAAATGAACAATGTAAAAAGTATCAGTGTCCTGCTTTATTCTGTGGAGATTTATTTCATAAAGCCGAAACCTTAGACCAAGAATTAGCTGAGATTTGTTACAATGAATTCAATAAACTTGGTAAACTAAATATATTAGCTATTTCGGGGAATCATTGCATAAAGAAGGTAAGTAGGATTGGTACTCAGCCATTTAGTTGGCTTTATTTAGTAGAAAGGTATGGTATAGAAATTATGGATTATCACAATAGACCACTATCTGCTTATCATCAGGATATAATGGTATATGGAGTTCCTTATATTGATAATAATGTAGGTCTAAGTGAATATCTTAAGAAACTTAAATTAGATAAGAATGTTAAGAATATTCTTTTACTACACACTGATTATCCAGGAGCTAAGGATACAGATGGTAGGGAGATTAATTCAGTAGAAAACCTAAATGTAAATGTTCTGAATAAGTTTGACCTGGTATTATGTGGTCATATACATAAACCACAGAGGCTTTCAAAGAAGGTTTATATGATAGGTGCTCCTAATCATCAAAGAAGAACAGACAGAGGTTGTAAATTAGGATACTGGAAAATATATTCAGACCTAAGTATGCAATTCGTACACTTAAAGCAATTTCCAAAATTCATCGATGTAGAATCTGAAGATGAAATTAAGGATGATGGCAATTATTATACCGTTTTACCTAAGAAAACTAGTAACTTAGTAAATACTAACCATAAAATTACTAAGCAACTTTCTAAGAAAGCTCTAGCAAGGAAGTATCTTAAGGAAAAGGGTATAACTGAGCAAGATAAGAAAGAACTACTGATTGATATACTTAAAAAAGCTGAATCATGTTAACATTTACAACAATGAACGTAGTAGGATTCTGTTCAATAGAAAACCTACATATACCTTTAAACCCAAGTTGTACCATACTTATCAAGGCACCTAATGGGAAAGGTAAGTCAACTATCCTATCGGCATTGGTATGGGCAATATATGGTAAAAACCTAAAAGGAGTATCAGAAGTAACTACCTGGGAAAAGGTAAGACCTAAAGATTACCAGGGAGTAATGGTAGAGGTATTCTTTCAAAAGGGAGAACATATCTATAAAATTATCAGATGCCAGAAATGCAATATAGTTCTTGAGGATGGAGCTAAAGGTAAAGATAGGCTTATCCTTATGAAAGACAACGAGGTAGTGAATGTAAAGGGTAAGAATAAACTCCAAGATGCCATTAATGCAGAACTCGGGCTATCTTACACTCTATTCATGAATTCAATAATGTTTGGTCAAGGGATTAAGAGGTTGATACAAGAATCAAATGCCGACAAGAAAAGGATATTTGAGGAAGTATTTGACCTTGAGTTCTTGAATATAGCTAAAGGAATAGCTATGCAGGATAAAAATAACCTGTTAGCTCAAGCTAACGAAGTAGAACATCAATCCGAGTTACTTAAAAGGGAATTGGAAGCCAGTAAAGAGGCTTACTTTGATTTACGTGACAGGGAGAAAGGTTTTAAAGAGAAAATCAAATCGGAACGTAGAGAGTTAAAGAAAGACAGGGAAAAGCTAACTAAGTTACTGATTGAAAAACAAAAGGCACTTAAGGATGAAGTAGAAAAAAGTCTTCAGGTAAAGATTAAAAAACATAGTACCTATGTAGATACTCTTAAGTCAAAGCTTAGGGATAATAGAATGGTTGCAGAAGGGGTTTCTTTACCAGATTTTGTAAAGAAACTTAAGATACAGTTAGATAAAGGCCACTACAAACGTGCAAAGGCGAGCGTAGATATTATTTACAATGCCCTGATTAATTCTGATAAGTTACGAGAAGAATATGAGGATGCTCTAGAAAGGTTAGATGAATTGAGGACTACAAATGAGAAGTATAAGAGACTTCAAAAAGACTGTGAAGACATTGCTTCAGATATTGCCTCTATTGACGAGGATTTGGAAAAGCTCAAACAAGAGAAACTTAAGGTTATGTCTCCTAAGTATAAAGAGAAACTTAAGGAAATTAGAAAGAATCTTCGTAAGGTAGATGAGGATTACCATAATAAGGAATTAGAGTTAAAGAACTACGATTGGTTACTTAATGACCCACTTGGTAATAAGGGAATCAAGGCTTATTTGTTTGATTCATCTCTGGATATGTTAAATAGAACACTTGATAAATATTCTCAAGTATTGGGATTCAGGATTGAATTTGGTATAGATTTGGGTACTATTAGAAAGGACTTTTATACTTTAATTGAAAGGGATGGGCAAATTATTGATTATGATGAACTATCGGGAGGAGAACGACAACTTTGTAATGTTGCAATGGCATTTGCAATGAATGAATCTCTAACTGCTTCCAAAGGGATTAATCTAGCCTTCTTAGATGAAGTATTTGAATCTTTAAGCTCGGATAATGTAGAGGTGGTTACATCCTTAATCAGGCATACTTTTGCAAATAAGACCCTATTTCTAATTACCCATTTAGATTCACTTCCATTATCTAATACTAAAATCCTGCAAGTTGAAAAGGTGAATGGCCTGAGTAGGTACCAACTACTATAATGATATAAAATACAATACATCATGAATAGTAAGAAAAAAGGCTCAAGATTTGAATTAAAAATGTCTAAGTGGTTTACTAAATGGACCGCTTATACTTGGAATAGAGTTCCAATGTCAGGGGCTTGGCATTCTAACAAGGATGCCGCTTCTGATATTACTTGTGTAGATGAAAGACATGCTCACAGGTGTAAGATATCCGTAGAATGTAAAAGCTACAAAGAAATTAAATTTGAACATATACTGCTTGGCAATAAGGGTTGTGATATATTAAGATTCTGGGAACAAGCAAGTAAAGATGCTAAAAGGGCAAAGAAAGTACCCATCTTATGTATGAGGTATAACTCTATGCCTGCAGAAGAATTCTTTTTCGTAGTAGGTGTTAAACTTGGAGATATTATTGCCCAGTATGTTACTAAGGTAATGTATATCCAAGTACCTGGGAATACTCTTATGGTATTCATGGCTAGTGAAGTATTAAAAGTACCTTACAAATTAATTCATAAGCAAGCTAAGTTAATTCTTAAAAACTCCTAAACCATGAAGAAACGTACCCCATATTCATATTGTATCTTCTACATCGAAAGAAAGTACTCCGATAGGATTAATCAAGAACTTAAAGAAAAGGGGTATGACCAACTTAAAGCCATTATCCCTACAGTAAATGTATTGAAGAAAACTATAAAAGGTAAGATGGTATTTGAAGAAGTACCGGTATTATTCAATTATGGTTTTATGAGGATGCCTACAGAATTTGCTTTCTCTAGACCTTTTCTTAATAAATTAAAGAGAAACATATCGGGCATTAGAACTTGGTTAAAGAATACAGAGACAATGCACCAAAGGAAAAAGAAAATCAGAATCGATAACTCTGAAGACTTTGATGATTTTTCTTTAGTAGCTACATGCTCAAGAAAGGATGTTAGAAGGTTTAAGAGAATGGCTAAAGAGAATAAGAAATTTTCGGTAGATGACTTGATGAATGTCTCGATAGGAGATTACATTGTATTAAAGGGTTATCCTTATGAGGGTATTGATGCTACTGTATTAGAGGTAGATTACATCAATAAAATGGTAAAGATGCTTTTATATCCTGAAATGGGTAGAATGGAGATTTGGTTACCCTTCGATAATGTTATCTATAGCGTATATCAAAATTACGACCCAGATAAGTTATATGCCAACTCTCAAGAGTTTGACCCAAATCAAATAACCTGTGAACAAATCGATAGAGTACTGAATATAAAATCAAGGAAAAGGAAATGAACGAGGCTCAGAAAAAAGCATGGGACTGTCTAAAAGATTTAGAACAGAAATCCTTATTCCTTCAATTATCAGAAAACAAATCCTCATGGGAAGCTGGTGAAATTTTAAAATTGTCACATTACAAGTATCTAGAAGTTCGGGAAAGGTCAGAAAAGTTTTTCAGATTATTCTCGGACTTTTTTGAGAAACACGCTTCTCTATTTCGACCAGATTGTCCATGTGAGAGAAGTTTTCAAGATTATATTGAAGGTTGTCTAGAAAGAAGGTTAACTAGAAAAGAAGCAATGATTTACATTGGTGATTCAGTTCACTTACTTTCTAAAGTAACTAACCGTAATATAGAAAGAAATATGAAACGGTTAAGAGAATCTGATGATGAGTGGGATAAAGACACCGCTCGTATAGTATTTGAATTTGATAGATGGAACAACTTTAGGATATTGCCTAAGATGTTACAGCAACCATCGGCATTCAAGAGACGGGCAAATAAGAAGGACAAGATATATATCAAGTATCTTCTTAATCGTATCCCAGAATGGATGCACACTAAATTAAGAGAAAGGTTTAAGTATAAAGTAAAACCCGGTAAAAAGAAATACTGGGTATGTTTGATATCAGAAGAATTATATACAGATGGCTATCTATTATTACCTGTAAGACCTTTGCAAGAAGTTATTGATGAATTTAGTAGATTCTATATGTACGTATTTCCTACTAAGGATGACGCAGATACATTTGGTTTTATGGTATCCAAGTTTATGATTAAAACTGGTAGTGTAAGGCTTGGACAAGGGTTCTGGCCTGAATACAGATGCTGCATTGAAAAAGCATTGAACTATAATCAAGTGAACAACATAGAATTCTCTGTTAAGAATTTAGACATGGCCTACAATCTTCATAAAACCAAAAGGAGAAAAAAGGCTAAATCTACCGGAGCCAAACGTATCGAGAATACCTCAGCTTTTTATAAAAAAGATTAGAAAAGTATTTTTATATAAAATATTATTTTTATATTTGCAGTGAATTAATGAAAACAACAAATTTAATATAGATATGAAAAAGAAAAAGAATAAACCAGCACCCTCTAAAGAGAAAGCCAGTTTCCTTGGTCATGCAGGAAGAAACATGACGTACAGGGATTTAAAAAGAAAGGCAGTCATATTGGGAATGCCATTTCCTGATGCTTGTGCTGCAGGGATATTCGATTTAATTGGTTATATCGAAAGGTCAACCAACAAACCAGACAAATCACTAATTGACCAATATGATGATTGGATGGATAAACAATTAGAGAACATAGGTTATTCAAAGGATGACCCATTAAGAAGTTCTAAATTAAGGCTTGGGTTTCTCGGAGAAGAAGGAGAAAATGGGAAGAGGAGAAATAAAAGAGTTCCTGGGATAAAGAAGCCAAGAGAAAAAAAGCCACCGAGAGAAAGAGATGAATTTAATCTCATCAAGGGCACAAAGAAATCTTATGTATGGTCATTAGTTTCAAAGGGTTATGATTTGGATAGAGTAACTCGGAGAATGAAAAAGAAATTCCCGGATGCAAATGATAAATCGATAACACTTTGGTTTAGAACTGCAAGGAGAAGTATAAATGGTAAAGTTAAAGGAGAGTAGCAGGGAACCAATAAGGTCAGATAGATATTATATTTGGACTTGGAGACCCGATACTACCAATAAGTATATTACCGAAAAGAAATTATATCGGAAACATCTTACAGGTATACCCTATTTTACTAGATACCAAATAAAAAAGACTCTTACTTACATTTATGGAGTTGATGTTCTTCAATATATTCATATTATATCTGGTAGGAAGCTCATTAGGATGGGCATAAGACAATTATCAGATATGAATGGGAAATTATTAAAACATGGTTCTACTAAATTCTGGTATAAGGGTAAATTGGTTAAGGCCAGGAAATTTATCATACCTGACGAATATAAATTAGATAAACATCGAAGACGAAGGTTCATGGTTCAAATGCACCGGGTCTTTAAAAGTAAAGGAAAGGAGGCATTCAATGAAAGGTACTCACAAAAACTCTATGGACAACGGGAAGGCATATCTCCCCAGTATATCCGGAAGAAGAGAATACAAATCCGTTCTGCTATCTTACAGGATTTACGAAAGGCTGAGTCAAGAGGAAAAGAATAAATATAATATTCTATCCTTACAGTATCCACCTTTGGTAGGTTCATTGGCCCTTTATCTAAGAAAGAAAATGAATATCCCAATACAGAAAGTACTATTTATCAAAGCACAAAGGAATATGATAGATATCTTTTATCAAGAATCCTTAAACCATTTGGGATGGCAACCAAAAGAAGGGTTCTTAGTAAAAGCTTTAAGATTTCAGGGATTCACTCCTGTAAGCAAATATAGGATGAGAAGTAAATATGCCTACATTATAACAAACAGGATGCTAGAAAATGAATATTGGGTATTTCCCATGAGATTAGCTGATAACTATAAATCAATGCAAAATCCAAAATACAAATTCTATACCGAAGTATTTGGTAAGGCAGGTATTCCAGGTATAACTAAAATTAAATACAGCAATGGAAACTAAAAACCCAGTACCGGAAGTAAAGGTACATAAACAATTAAATCCATTCATGGGTAAATCCTTTAAGGTTAATACCTATAATGACCAAGATGAAGTTATCGATACAGAAGATGTAAAGATAGAATCTCAAGAAGAACTAAAGACCGTAATTGATGAGGTAAAACAATATAATATTGCATTTGCTTATCTTACGGGAAGCGAAAGAAAATACAAGAAACTTATAACCGAGTGATATAACTATTGATTATTAACATTTTAAACATTTACGAAAATGGCTAAGAAAAAAGAAACCAAAAAGGTAGAGTTAAAAGAAGTATCTCGTAAAGAGATTAATGGTGCAATCATTATTACTTACGAAGATGGCTCAGTAAAAATTATCCCGGCTCCTATCATGTTGTCTGCCGAAGAAGCAAAAGACTTATTTGCTTCAGAAGAAGAAGAGGACGAAGAGGAAGATTCCGATGATGACTCTGATGATGATGACGATGACTCTGATGATGATGACGATGAGGAAGAAGAACTGACCGGTGAAGACCTTGCAGAAATGGATTTCGAAGAACTGGAAGATGTTTGCGACGACAAAGACCTCGAAACTGACCCGGACGATTATGAAGAAGATGACATCGAAAAACTCCGCAAAGCAATCGCCAAAGAGTTGGGTATTAAATTGCCGGCAGCAAAGAAAGAAGCCAAGGGGAAAGGTAAGAAAGGGAAAAAATAATCTATTATCTTTCAAAGGTTACGAAAGTTGGGCTAAAGCAATAGCCCAACTTCACCAGAAATCTCATTCTATTAATTAAATAAACTAAAGTATTATGGCAACTAAGAAAAAAGAGGACTCTAAGAAAAAGGGTTCAGAAAAAGTAAAAGACGAGGCTAAAGAAGCAAAACGTAAGGCAAGAATGGAAGCATTGAAAAATCGTCCTGCAGAACAACGCCCCAACAGTAAACAGATTGATGTTATTAAAGTTAACGAAAAATCCGAAGTTCGCAATTACGGCTATGCTGTAAAGAACAAAGAAGGCTATCAGGGAGTAGTGGTAACATCGGTTCTGGTCATCGAGGGAAAACCCACAACCACATCAGTGACATTCGTTCCCGGTAATTTAACCGTTAAGTCTAAAAAGGGGCACGGAATCATTTGCAATCCGAAGTCTAAAAAAGACAAAGAGGAAGCAGGAGATTCCGAAGATTAACAGACTCATATAGCGAGTACATCGCTAATGGTTTGCATAGTTTATTAGTATTTCAAAAATTACACTGGAAGCCAATTGCCTGGGATAGGTAGTTGGCTTTATTTATTTTAATGCCTATGGAATCATACAAAAAGGATATCAGAAAGAATATTACTATCCTCGCATTGGATAATCTTATTCAGAATTATACTAATGCACTAGAAGATAAGAATATGGACCCTCCTTTATCGAATGAAGAAAGGGAGTTAGCTGATTTAATAATTAAAGAGGCTAAGGAGATGCTAACGGAAATTGCTTCAGAAGATACTAACCATATAATACCGAGACCAAAATGGAAATGACAGTAAGAGACATTATTCAAACTCTACAACAGTTAATCAAGGATAGAGACTTTACTATCTATCAATTACAAGTTGCTCAGAGACAAGGTAGGAGAGGATATGCCCAAAAATATGCCATTCATTTAAAGTATGTTAAGAATCGGATTAAAGACTTCTCTAATAAATTAGAGAAGAAACTAAAAGGCACTATCTCTACCGTTAAGTACTGTTATCATAACGGATGTGGTGAATTAGTTACTGTAGAACAAGAATTTGTGAATCTATCTGAACAAGAGATAAGAGATATCATGGAAGTTCAGGCCATTATACATAAAATGGATATAACTATCCTAGAAATTAAAGAAATCTCCGCTCAGGTTAGGATTATATAACTATGGATAATTACTAAGGAAAATTTTAATCCACTTAAAAATTAAAGACATGAAGAAAGACAAGAAGAAGGCTAAACCGGTTAATAAGACTCCGGAGCTTTCAAAAGCAAAAAAGGCATTGGATGCTTATCTTAAAGAAAACAAGTTGGACCCTCAAAAGGATTGGACCAAAGACAAGAAACACGGTAAGAAGGTTACCGAACTTGTTAATAAGCTCAACAAGGAACGGGACAAAGTCGCTGCCGAATATCCTGAAAAGGATTTGAAGAATGAGGCTAAACTTGTTAAGATGAAAGATAAGAAAAATACCGAAAAAGCTGAAAAGAAAAAAGAGAAGAAGGAAAAAGCTTCTTCAGGTAGAACGGTAACGAAATACGATTATCCTCTCATCGATGGTCGGGAAATGACTTCCGATGAAAAGAAAAAATATCGTACCGAACAAAGAAGACTCGCTGCTGGCAAAGCTCCAAAGGAAGAAAAACCGAAAGAGGAGAAAACCAAAAAGGTAAAGAAGGAAGAAAAAGAGGTTCCGGCAAAGAAGGACAAAAAGGCCAAAGACAAAAAGAAAAAGAAGGCCGTTAAAGAAGAGGATTAATTCCATAATCAATATAAAATATAAATATTCGTTAATGATGTAAAGGCCTGGCAAATCACTTTTGTTCAGGCCTTTCTTTTTAATACTAAGACTTTATGGAAGAAAAAACATATAAACCCAAACTTCGTATCACAACTCTCGAGGAAAATGGCTCCTACATTCAAGATAGATTGGTAGATGCCTATACCGAGATGAATTCAGGTCCCAAGGTACAACATAATGGACCTATAAGAATAGAAGTTACTCTTACTTGTAAACACGATGTAGAGAACTTTAAGACTTACTTAGATAGATTAGTAGGTAACCTACCTATCAAAGAACAATCAGCTGGAAGAGGTAGACCTTCAACTGGCAGTAAACAATTAACTGAATCACCAAGAGAAGACATACTGGCAGATGTAGAGAAAATGGTGAATGAAGGAAAGAGCCAACAAGAGATTATTAAGTATCTAAGGGAATTAGGATTTGTCTTTATTCTTACAGAAGACTTTCTTTTTCACTTTCCAGGATTTGAGTTCAATATTAAGGACGTGGGAGAAGCAACAGACAATAAACAATATCCGAATTCGTACTCTTGGATGGCAAGATGTATCAAACGAGCAAAGGACCCCAAAGCAGATAAATTTGACCCAATGGTCATCTTCGGTTTCAGCATCCTTGGTGGACCCTCGAAGAAAATTATTCCATACCTATATAAGGAAAGGAAGAAACCGTTAAGGGCCTCTGTTGGTAAAAAGACCATCTCCTTCTCTCAAGCAGAATTCACCAAGTTTCCAAAATATCAACTTGAAGAAGAACGATTGAAATTCTCTGCTGAGATGAGGCAATTAATGACCAACCCAGAAAAGAAACCTTCAAAATTCTTTTTACGTTGGGCACCAGATGTATTGTTATCTCCTAATGCCTACGAGGCTCTTAAGAGATTAAATATTAAGTTTGCAAATGACCACCCAAAAGGATAACCTATATAGGTTTACCATACTAAAGATCCTCAACCTCAGTTTATTATAAAAGTGTATTATTATATAAAATAAAATTCTTATATTTGTATAACGAAAAATTTAATAAAATGGATTTAGAAACCAAAGAGGTAGTGAAGAACATTGCTCAGATTCAAATTGAGGCTCTTACTAATATTCTTAACAACCTGGATAATACGGAACCAGATTTACTCAGGAAGTTATTACAGATAACTAATGATGATATTAGGGAATCATTAATTGCCCACATCCAGGTTTACAAGGAAATATTGGAAATGCCTCAATTGATAAAAACCTTACCTGAATATCAGTTATTCGTTTGCTCCCACATTCTATTCAGAATGGAAGACGAATGGATACCGGATAATTCTCAAGGAGTATATGGGACATGGGCTTTACTCCAAACGGAAACAAAGAAATTCCATCCGGAACTAACACTAATATTTTAATTTAATTATGGACAAGAACGAATATTTAGAAGCAGTTGAATTGAACACTGGAGTTGAAATGATTCCTTGCGAATCATCTAACATTGAAGGCTATGGCTATGACTCCAAGAATAAACAGTTATGGGTTACTTTCAAAAACAACAAAGTTTATCGTTATGATGGTGTACCTCACGAAGTCTGCAACGAATTACACTTAGCAGAATCCAAGGGTAAATATGTTTCTTCTAACATCAGGAATAAATTTAAAACTACAGGCTATGAACTCAGGTCTTAGAAAATTACCCATCATAGGGCTAGCAGGATTTATCTTAATCGGGATAGCTTTTGGCTCAAAACCTAAAGCTACATCGAACGAGGCAAATCCTGCTTCGTTGTTCTGGGCAGGTTTACCTACACCAGAATCTCAAGGTTATAATATTACCTTTGAATCGGAACCTAATCAACCCAAATCATTGAAGGACTCTATTAAAGAGATGGCAAATAGGTTGGGTAAAAGAATCTACGAATATATTGTAGAAACAGAAATAATCCCAGAGAATCAAATCTATCAGATAAGTAATTCTGGATACCAGCAATATGAAGTAACTAGAAAGGGAGTAGGTTATTCCTATACTGTAGTTAAATTTTATACGGATAAGAAACTAACCTATCAGGATGCAATTAAATATGCCGAAAGACATCCAGAACATTGCATACCTATAATTCCTACACCTAAAGAGAAAAGCGAACTAGATTATTACAACGAGAACCTGGACGAATACCTTTCAGACCCAGAAAATGAAATCGATTTTGTACCCGAAGTCTTTGACTTCTTAGATGATTAACCTCAGCTATTGAAAAATAAATAATAAATTTGTTTGCTATTAAAAATAAAGTTTTTATATTTGCAATGTGATAATTAATTAACTATTTAATCATTTTAATATAGACGTTATGAAAAAGAATGAATCAAAGGTTGCTAACCTTATCAGTAACAAAGTTGCTCAACAGTTAGAAGGAATTAAGGATGCTACATCCAAGTCTAAAACTCCCAAAGCCAAAAAGACTAAGGCTCAATTGGTAGAGGCATCAAAGGATGCTGCTAAGGAATTTGCCGATGCCAAATTGGTTCCACTTAAATCCGAAGACCAAACCTTAAAAGGTAAATCCAAAAAGGAACAGGTTATCAAGGAAGTCGAAAAACAACAGAAACCATCCATTATTGAAAAGGTAATCTCAAATCGGGAAGTAAAATACGTATACCCAGAGGATATCACCGATACCCTGGCCCGGAAGAAATGGAGACAACAAACTCGTAATGAACTTCACAGACTTGAACGGGAAATGTTCCGTATCAAGGACCAAAACTCCAAAGAGTTCAAGAAAGCTGCTAAAGCTTATGAGGACTTTCGTAATAAGGTTCTCAAACCAGAACAAGTTGCATAGATATTATCTTTCAAGGAAGTCATGCTTAGTTCCTTAGGTTTATCAGAGCTTCCCGGATTAAGTTATGACTTCCTTTCACCATTAATACCCGTATAATGGATTATACTATATTCTCCGCAAAGGAGATGTTAAAGCAGGACAAGGAATTAGTGGAGTTACATAAGAGATGCGTAAAAACATATCTAGTGCAACGTTCACTAAAGCATGCTAAGATTAAGAAGTTCTTTATTGTATACGACTGGTATATTAATCCCAGTAACGTGAGGAATTTCTTTTTCAGGCCAGTACATTTATTTGTGCAGGCATTACTCTTGGGACAATTAGACGAAATATCAGATTACATAGAAAAAGACAACAATGGTAAGAAACGTAAGAAAAGAAGACATAGAAAAGGTTGATGTAGAATACATCAAAGGTAAATACCAGTATAAAAAATCCTATGGTACCATCAGTAGAAAGAACCATAAAATCCTTTTCTCTGGTCCAGTAGTTGATTTACAACCTGTATTAGAGAATATCCGGTTATTGGTAAGGACTCCAGAAAACCGAATTTCTACTGAATCTCGGAGAAAACTAAAGGCTCTTGAAGAAAAGGCTTCCAACCTTAATAACTTCAAGGACCAAGGTATAACCCACATAATCATATACAGATGTTTGGAAATATAGTCAAGGACCTATACATAGGTAAATCAAAGTTGATAATAAAATGTAATCAAAGAGAATTACCTCAAACCACCTTAGTAATGGATGTATTACAACCTACAGGTTTTACTGGTAATATGCCAGATTATGGTACTTATGGTAATTTACTTACTACCGGTGAGTTTGAAATAACCCCTGTGATGCCTAAACATAGACTTTATGTTACGGGTATACCAAAAGGGGCAATCCTTGATAATTTTCGGATTAGAAGGGTTTATTGGTCCTCATACTATGAGGATGATATAAGGGGATACTTATTTCAGATAACTGATGAATATCCTAAGTTGATAATTGCAAAATAAAGTTATATGGAAGCAATAGATTACGTTAAACAGTTTAAACTAGACCAAGAGAATTATGACTTTAAAAGGGAAGAGTTTATTTCCGAACTTGGTAAAGAGTTTCTAGAATATTGCCAAACGACTACCATTGGCATTAACTCGGAGACCAAGCATATATATTATTACCGGTTCAGGGAAATAGTAAAGAATTTCCAAGAGAAGTTCTGGAGTATTTCAAAGCTAAAGATAGGAGAACCATTCTCGGAGAAGTTATGGAATGCCTTCTTTGCAACCCAGGTAGTTCCTTTAAGGAAAAAGTTATTCCCCGATATTCAGAAATTTATTGAGGAAAGGAATAACCTTGATAAACAAGACAAATTACCATTGGACCTTAAAAGGGGCAATTATGGCAAAAGAAATCCTAGACCTACACGGAAATAAATTTAAGGTGGGAGATTATAAACTTAGCCTTGAAATTCCGATAGGTAAATGTAATAAATTAATATTCACCCGGGACCATATCTCGGGTGAAACCTTTAATTTGTTTGTGAAAGGTAAAATCTATAAGGCCTATTTCTATAACCTTAGTATCAATTGCTATGTATGTTATAAATTAGAGCTAATAGGTTATGATGAATCTAAAGATATAAGAAAGGCTTATTTGTATGGCAAAAGAAGATAAAATAATCAGATTCCCTCGTCCTCTGGGTACTACTGCAATGATACTCGAATATCAGAAAAGTGGTAATCCAGAGGATTTGATTAAGGTACAGAACTACCTTATTAATCAATGGCTTTTGGGAAATGGAGTCCTTTGTGGAGTGACCTATGATATCAATTCATTTTCTAACAGATTAGGAATTGATACAGAGTATGTACGTATCTTTATGAGGGATAGGTTATTATCCTCTAAGATTTGGGATAGAGATAAACAAGAAGAATTACTGCAAGCATTAATGGGAGAACAACTAGCCTGGGCTTTAGAAGACCGTATGGAAATCTCTCATCAATTGCAAATATTAAGAGATTCTCAGGGAGGCAAATATACTCCATTTATATCTGCTGAGGTAAATAAGACATTGAAGCTTAAACTGGAATCCTCTACATCCTTGCAATCTATTATCCGTAATCTTACAGGAGGCAATACAACCAATATATTCAATCAATTCAATCAACAGAATAACCTTGGTGCTCCAGTAGATACCATCTCCATAGAGGAGGCCAGAACCATTGTATTAGAATCTCAGAAGGTTCTATCTAAGACTGAAGAGGCTAAACTATTAGAAGAGAAGTATGACATCAATAGCCTACCCGAAGTAGTAGCTACCAAGCAAGAAGGAGTAGATACCTCTAAAGAAGGCCTTAATCTGAATAAGAAAGAACTTAATCAGATTACTGATAATTATAAGGCTGCAATGGAAGTATCCTCTAAAGAGCATCATGAATTGCGCAGGGAGATAGAAATGAGGATTGACCCAGATGAGGAAGACCCAGAAATGGATAGATACTTAGATGAGGAAGTAATAGAAGCCGAAGAAGTTCCTTCAATTGCATCTTCATTCCTTAACAAAAGAAGATAACTAAAGAGGCTACCTACTAATGGTGGCCTCAGTTGTGTATATACGGATTTGCATATTAAAAATAAAATTATTATATTTGCATATCAATTTTAATTAAAAATAGACAAAAATATGGAAACATTCAACCAAGAACACAAGGAGACTAAGATTAAGAACATTAATCAAGGTACTTACTTTAGACTCAAACCTTCAGATACTGCACCCGTATGGGTCAGAGGAGAATATAACCGTTTAGCTGGTAAATACTCCTGCTGGAAATTCGATGATACTAATCATGAAAAACTCATGAAAGGTTCTCAAACCGTATATATTAACTTTACATTTTAACAATATGTTCAAATTCTTCAGAAAGAAAAAGAAAGTTAGAGTCATCAAATGTTCTAACCTATTTAAACTACAAAAGATAGAGGGCTTAGATAATTCTTATAACATTACCATTAGTAGCTATCTTCAAGATTTTCAGGTTAGAGTACAATCAATTCTTAATGAACTCCATATCTACGATGACCGAGTATGGATAGAAGCTTATCGGGAATATCAGAAACATTACAAGGTATATGATAGAGTACCAGATTTATTACTTTATAAGATACCCGTATTATTTGCTTTATCCTATTCAGAAATAAAAACTAAAATGGATAAGGATTTTATCTTCAGATATTATATCCCAGACCAATCATACTATGAGGGTATACCCTCTGAGTTCCAGTTGAATCCGGAGATAGAAGATAACTTCAAGAATATATATTCTAAGGTATATGGATATTTACCAGAAGGAAAAATAACCATAGATGAATACATACAGATTATCAGATTCAATTACTGCAAGAACTGGGACCTCCTTAGGAATAATCCATCCAGTATTCACAATTACTTTGATGAATGTATGGATATCATCATGTCATTCATAGATGAAGATTGCTTGGTAACAGTACCTAACATTATAGAAAGATGGGCTGAAGAAATACAAGAGAAATTATTAACCCTTAAAAATAACAGAGATGAACAAATTTAGATTCAAGGTATCTACCATGTTAGAACAGGTAGAAGAGGATTACATTAAATTCGTGGGAGATAATTATGGTGTAAATCGAGAGGAGTTTCTTAAAGACTTCAGAGCCAAACTTAATCTCGAAAGTCATCAAGCGTTTACAGTACATGCTGAATTAATTGAGTATGAACCCAATCTTATCATTATTCAGACTTCTAAGTATAATACCATTGCTAAGGTATACAACAACCATTACCTTTGGGTATTTACTAGCAAGGGAGACAAGAAGTACGACTGGGACTTAAACAGATTCCGGGCTCTACCCCAGTAATTATTAAATAGTTTATTAATTCTTTTGCAGATATAAGAATAATATTTATATTTGTATTGAATTAATAAACTATTAAAATTTTATACCTATGTCAAAGTATTACTTATCTATCGAACAAAGAGGAGGAATCATCAATCGTATTCCTATTAAAGAAGAAGACCCAGATATGCAGGATATCCTTAATGCCCTCATTAAAATGTACAGAATCATAGAAGAAGTTGCTCCTGAGGACCCAATCGATTATGAGGTCTTAATCGATACAATAATCCTTAGAATTGACTGCCTTTATATTGAGACAGTAGAAACTTACGATGGAGGTTTACAAGAAATTCGAAAACAAATACCTCTTGGAAATACAGACCAATGCGTAAGAAACCTATTAGATATCATTAAAGATAAAAAAGGTACTGAGAAAGCTGCCCAGGAATTAGTAGAAGCTTTACAAGGAAGCTGGGCTATAGAAGAGAAAGAAGGGCCTATACCACCCAAATATGTTGACCAATTTCTTACCCAGGTTATTAACTTAGTCTGGTCAAAACTTAAAGACTAATGTACTCCTATCTTCAGCCGTTTTAAAAATAAAAGAGTATTATTTTGTAGTATAATATAAAATTATTATATTTGCATATCAATTTTAAAAATAGACAAAAATATGGGAACAACAACATCTAAATCCTCTATCCAGAACCTGGAGGAGGTACTTAAAAGGTTCGTTAATAATAAGAACACTTTCTCTCTTACAGAAGAGGAAAACGAGAATCTAAAGGATATCTTATTTGAACTGCTCAGTAAGATATATGATAACTATCAATTGGCCTGCATTGATATCAATCAAATCTGGGTATATGAAACCTGCTATTATACTTTCACATTCGAAAGCCTGGTAACAGTAGACAGACTAAGAGAAAATATCATTGCTACTGGCTGCGTACGATTTATGCAAAACTTTACCGATGGTGATGGACAATTTATATCCTTCACCAAGCTAGACAGAAACAATTGGATTTATCAACTTAACTTCAGAATATCATGAACGAACAAGAATTAAAAGAACTTGCCTTACAATTGCATAAGGAACAGATACAAAAATATCCCTGGGTCTCAGCAGACCCAGAGGATGCTGAATCCTACATTAGGACTTATGGAGATACTAACGTACACTTGTACTACGATTATTTACTTGCTAATGGAATAGGCGAAGTGGAGGAATAATTATGAAAATCAGAGCTATTTTAGAAACAGAAACCATGGACCCTGACTTCAGGGAACCCATCTTAAGGGGGATGCCATTTGACATTACCGAATCAACATTTGATAGAATTGTACGCTATGCTTCTGGATGTACCGATGTTCAACAACCAGATGTAATTGCCATGGTTATTCAACATTCTTTGGAAAACCATAAAGAGTTATCAGAATTACTTGACAGATGTAATCATACTACACAAATGAGAGTACTTATACCAGTACCAATCTCTTCAATTACCTTTATCAATCAGTACAAAAATACTCTTAAAATGGCATTAAAAGAGAGAATCAAAGGAACACTGAATGGCCTATCAAAAGAACAACGTGTAGAACTTCTTAATGAGGTACTTAATGAAACCCTAAATGAGGGTTCTCTTAACGATGGTTAACCAGTTGTTTTCATACCTAACTAAGAGTCCTGCCTCTACCTCAGTTATATTTGCATATTATTTATTTTATTCTTATCTTTGTAGTAGATAAAAATTTAAGTATTATTTAATTTTAAAATAGACAACAACATGGTAAACATTTACAAACTCACCAACCTACTGGAAGCTGGGATGACAATATTCCAACTTAATCAATGGAAAGAAGAAGGTATTTGGTATCCAGTTACCCAATACAAAAAAGCCTCTACCGAAATAGAGGTAGTAACCAACCTATTTGTACCCGATGCTAAGAAATTTCATATCCAGTTATCTGCAAACTGTGACCCTGAAGAAATTCAGGCCTGGGATGAACTTCTTGAAAAAAACCAATGGAAACTTTACCCATTACTCAGGGATCTTATGAATATATTTCTTCCATCCCCTGAATCTGAATATCAATTCTTTTATACCAAGTTTCCAAAAGGTTTTATATCAGTAATTGCTCAACCAATATAACCCAATGAAACCTAATCTTGTCCTGATACTGGTATATGGGAGGAATATTCTAATTATGGGTGCCTCCCAATACCCTACTAGTGAAATAGAATTAACTTATGAGAATACTAATTGCTTAATATTAATGATATGCTAGTACAAGGGAAATTTCTTATATCCTTCGATGTACAAGGAATAGGGTTTTGCGAAGAATTAATTATAGCCTACAGGACTGAGGAGCTAACTCCGTATCTTAGGTACCCAGCAGTTAAGCTTAACCCCAATCATCTACACGTATATCAAACTAAGCAACTCTTAAGAGAACTTCTAAGAATGCCTTATACAGATATTCAAATCATAGATTTAATACCCTTATCATGATACAAATACTCAACAACCAATATCCCATAGGATGGGAATGGATAGCCAATATACCATTATCTCAAATGAAATTCTTCTATGATTTAATGGCTACAGTAACTGATAATACAGATATCTATTCCTCACTACAATGCGAACGTATGGAATCTTATCCATATCTTATAACCAAAATACTTTGCGTTGACCGAATAAAACTCGCTCAGTTCCTCAATGATGATCAAGGATATGAAGGAGGAGTCCAATATCATATCAAATGGATACTTGCAACTAACGTATTACATTGCACCGATTTTGATGGGTATATGGCCAATATAAAAGAGATTGAAAAGCTCTTCAAGATGGATTCTCGGAGCTTATGAAGGTTAATCCCAGTTATTGCAAATATTATTTATTATTCTTATATTTGCAAAGTGAAAAGTAAAAAAGTATTTAATCAATAAAATTTTAAAATTATGGACACATTAAATTCAACCTCCATCCTTGCATATATCATTGCACAAAATCCTTATCATATTATCTCTATCCAAGGCCAAATGCCCATGTCACATGCCCAAAATACATATGACTTCGAAATTGCCGAGGATGACCCACATTACGATGATATGGTAAATTACTCTGGCGATATGCTTTGGGTATATACTTATGCCGATAAGGAATCCTTAGAACTCGACCTAATGGATATCCTCAATCAAATGGACTTACTTAGAGGCTGCGATGACCAATACTTTGATTATAACGTAGACGAAGTAGACATGGTACTCTACGGTGCAACCATTATCCAGGAACAGGAAAAATACAAACCTCTTATCATGCAAAAATTCCAACATTACAAGGATAACTTCGATGAGGAAGAACATGCCGAGGAAATCGACTATTATCTTAACTTCCTCGAAAAACCAGAAACTCTTTACACTTTCACTGAAAATACTATCAACTTTTTCAAATCCCTTATCAAATGAGAACTAAACTTATAATCCTAACATCAATTGCCATGGCTCTAGTAGTCATAGCTTTCCCTACCAATAAATTCCAACCTAAAACAGTATGGGAACACTACTGCAAGTATACATTGGGAATACACCCATCCCAAGCTACTGAGGAACAATACGATTACTTCCTTGATTGCTGGTCAGGAGATGACGAATACCAATATCTCTATGACTACTACGAGAACAAATACCCAGAGTATAACCACCAACTAAAACATTACGGAAAATGAAACTAAAAATCACAACCTTAGTAATCGTAGAAGAGGACCAAGTCCAAGATATCTTCCATTCATTAGAGGATAACCAAGATAAGGCTTACCAAGAACTTATAGACCAGGTAAATGCCGAATACGGAGACGGAGGAGTACTACAATTCTATTCCCTACAAGGAATTAAGGAATACTTCGAAATCGTACATATCGAGACTCAAGAGATTACATCAACCAGATTCAAAACAGCCACCCTAAACAGAGAAACCAAATGAAAAAGAAATCCAAGAACCAAGTATACATACCTCACCAGGATAGATGGAATGAACACTTTCCTACTCCAGGTAAACCAAACCCCAATTACTACACGGACTCAGGTGCAACCTTCAACAAGCACCTACGTACCCAAAACAAATTAAAATCCAAACAGAAATGAAAGCCTTACTTTTAATAATTATAATGACCTACACCTCACTAAGCCTAATATACAGAAGCAAGTATTATAACCAAATACCTAGCCCCACCAACAAACAAAAATACCTATACATTACCTTACAAGGCCTACAGATAATCCTACTAATCCTATTAGAGATTATAATCCTAAGGTACCTCCCAACCTAACCTACCTCTACCCCAAACAAAACAAATAACCAATATAATAATATACCTATAATAACAATGCCCAGTATGAACATAATACAAAATCATACTGGGCCTAACTATGTTACATAATACACATACCTAACTAAGATACACCTAATAATCTTCAACCTAATATAATACTAATCAATATACAATCTATAATCTGGGGCCTTCCGGGGGTGCCGAAAAATTGATGGCCTTCATTGGGTACCTACCTTTCTACTATACAGCCACTATACTATAGAGCTATCTAACACATCAGTCTCAGAGCCTTAGGTCATTATAACCGATTGCCTAAAAAGGGCCTAATAATGGCCTATTGGGGTACCTAAATCCGATAAATCCTAGACCCCTAATGGCCCTCTATTATATAATAGATGTATATAAAAAGGCAATCGGATTTGTAGGATTAGGCAATAATTTGGGGTACCTTTTTATATAAAATTAGGTACCTTTTTTGTCGGATTGGGGCCCCTAAATTTAATAAATCCGAAGTAATTTTAGGCCATTCAAGGTACCTAAAAACTAGTAAGTATGTTATTAATGGCCCTTGTAGTTAGTTAAAAAGAAATTTTAGATTGCTAGAAGAGATACTTCTTTTGAGAGAGTACTGATAGAGAGATACGTAATATTAGTATTAGAGCTATAAGACATTATCCCTTAGTAGCCTCAGTAGGATTTATAAAAATTGATTAGGATTTTGCTATATTATTTATTATTCTTATATTTGCAATGTGATAATAAACAAGAATATTAATTTTTAAATCCTATATCCTATGCGTAGTATTAAACCCAACTTGGTTAAAACTTGGTTCACTAAAAACCAGGCAATCCTAAACATTGATTCTCAGGTAGATGAGAAAGGAGTTCTTGAGTATCTTTCCTTCCTAATAGACGAAGGGTATCTACACATCCCAGAATTTACATTCAAGGCATATAATTGCTCAGAACTAGCTCCCGGTCGTATAGTACATAATTTCTATTATGAACTTTCTAATAGAACTCTTACAGGAGCCCAAATAAACTCTATACTTGCAGAATGTCCTTTACTATTCGATGATGGTTCTCAACCTAAGCCTGCCTATACCGCTTATCTGGGTTCATTATACATTACCCTTATTGCAGAAGCCTAATCGCTAACTTAGGTACACCTAAGCCCATGCCTATCTAAGGTACTGGGCTTTTTCTTAAGCCTTTCTATGTAGGCCATCATGGGACTTACTAAGGCTTACCATAGGCTTAACTACAGACCTATAGGCCATAATACTCTATAGACTCCATGGATGGCCCAGGGCATTTATAGGATTACCTGCTAGTCACCTAATGGCCTTTATATATGATAATATACAGATAATATCTACCGGACTGTATGGGGCCTCCAAATTTCTAAAGTGGTACCTATACCAACCCCTTCTATATCCTACCTTATATCCATCAATATAACTATATCTAATGCCCACAACCATGCCCACCTTTCAAACCCCTAAAACCTACTTGCATAAAATTCTCACGAAATTATTAAAAAATAATTCTTGAAAAATTTTTCAAAAAAAAATCTCAAAATGTTTTGCAGATTAAAATATATTTTTTATCTTTGTATTGTTGAAAAAGCAAAGAGATATTTAAAATTTTGATTAACAATTTTTAAAAAGAAAATTCTCTGAAAATTTTGCTAATTAAAAATTAAATTGTATCTTTGTAATGTAATCAAAAAGCGATACTTGACCTATTGAAACAATATAAAATTAATTTATTCCTTTTCTCTTTTTCTTATAAATCTTTTAGTTTTATAGAGAAAAGGATATAATAAAATAAACATAAAAACTAAAAGTATTTTATTATGGAAGAATTAAAAAATGTAGTAGTAGAAAAAGAAGTTGCTAACAACAAAGTAAACAAAGTAGAAGCTAAAAAAGCAAAAGCAAATAGCACTATTAAATTATCAGTTGATAGTATTTTTAAAAGTCTAAATGAAAAAACAAACGGACTTTTAAAAACGTCTTTAGGAAAGAAAACAGAAATTTACATTGAATCTTTGTTTTCAGAACTAAATGAAAAACAAAAAAAAGCATATCGAAAAAAATTAAGAAATACAACTTTTTCTTTGCTTGATTCGATTTGCAAAGCGAAAGAAGAAAAGAAACAAAATGAACTAAAAACACTTGTTTCTGCATTTACAGAATTTTATAAGCAAGTCTACAAAGTGAATGATTTTTCATTTGCAAGTATTGCAAGCGAAAATACAAAGGACACAAAAAAAGAAGTTCTAACAAAAGGTTTACAAATAGTCAAAAATTTCAAGTAATTAAATGATATGCTATTAAATGTATTTTTATTTGTTGGTGTAATTTGGGTATTAATTCAGATTATCAAAGATATAAAAGATTTTTTAAAGAACTTATAAACTAAATAAAAAGTAAGGGAAAGCAAATAAAAATGTTTGTCCCTTACTTTTTATTTTTGAATGTTAATTTTAACGTAACCGTTCGCCCCTTTTAGTACCACAACTTTTGAGCCCCTCGTATTAAGGGGTACCCCGATTATCCCACAAACCACACAACACACAAAGAAGCCAGAGACCTAACATCCCTGGCATTCATCCTATAAAAGGATATCTAATATCTCCTTAATCCTATTCTTCCCTAAGACCCTTCTACCATTTCTTATCTCATAGAAGAAAGTATAATACATCTCGAGTTCTTCCATCCAAATCCTATCTCCTCCCTTTAATAATGGTTCTATTCTCATCATATCCTCAGGATTAATCCATAACCGATACCAAACCATATTACCTTCAGAACATCTTAGGATTCTCTTATTGCCATCATCCTTTATTACAGTTACCGTTACCATATTGCCTAAACATTTCTTGATTCATCCTAAATCCAGGCCTAGATATAATCATCCTCTGGATATCATGTATCTTCATCGCTATCTCATTTGCCTCCATCGGATGATTGATAGGTAATGCCAAAAACCTATTCCAAATCTCTTCGGTAAGCATAAGGATTTCCTCTTCCTCTTTGGTAAGCTTTGCTAAATCTTCCATCATGGGTATATTTTAGGTTCTTCAAATGTAAGAGGAGGTATATTTGGATTCCTTAACCTTTTAGTGATTACTATTTCGATTAAAGCCTTTACCCGGGGATAATACTCCCTTATCCTATTCTCAATTACCCTGTTCTCATAGGAATTATAATCGATTGCAGTGTACGTAGGATTTTCCATTCTTCTCTAATTTTCTTTCAAACCATTGGCAGGTAATACATCTTGGACTTCCTACCATTACCTCTGTCTCTCCCTTGATTACTGGGCAAGGATTGGTAAGCTTCTTTTGCTTACCAACCTTCTTAGTCTTAATCTCTCTGTTCATGTTTCTTTTCTATATAGGTTATTATAAAATAGATTGGGAATAGTGGCATGATTAACCAGATAGTTAGGAATAGGAATCCCGGTCTAGTTAATCGGTGCATTGAGCATATTACCTTGGTCATAAACCAGGCGGGTATAATACAGATAGCATATATTATACCCAGGATAATCCACATCATTGTTCGAAGTATTTATTTACGATTTTGGATATCCTCTTATCTAACTCTACGATTAATTCACTGAAGTCTTTGTCCTTCATATCCTTAATCTTGGATTCTATTAAGTCCAGGTTTCTCTTGATTGAGAAATAGGATTTAAAAGCTTGGTAATCCAATTCTGATTTATCCGATAGAGGTAGGATAAGACTTTGCTTACCATCCAATCGGGCATAATATCCATCTGGTCCAAGTGTTCTTGATACCTTTACTTTGTTACTCAGGATTGCAAACCCACCTTTCTTGTCGATAGATTCTACCTTTACTTTCTCCATTAAGGTTTTGCCATCAGAGAAAATTACTTCTTCACCCTCCTTTAGCTTTTTAGTTTCTTTGTTCTTTTTCATATCTTTATTAATTAGTTTATGCAAATATACGAAATTATTTATTATTTATTGCATTATCTATTTTATTTTTTATAAATTCATAGGCATTGCCTCGGTAATCCTCTAGCATTTTGTATTCCTGTGGAGATAGAAATATTCCGTTTACTTTAAAAGCATCTCTTAGATGTTCTGGTATAGTGCCTTGATGAGCGATGTTATTATAACGTATGATGAAAAGTTTCTCTTGGTCTTCATCAATAACTCCGAGAGTGTTTACTGGTTGGAGTCTAGTTTTTTTGTAAATCCCTCCAAAAGTAGAAGGTACCGTTAAAATACTTCCCGGTACTCTAGTTATCCAATGAGAATAATCAGGAGTAATTACGGCAATTTTCTTCTCTTTTTCAAGCTCTTTGTCATAAGCTAATCGATTAAACCAAAAAGCACATTGAAAACAAACTTGTTTTCTTGCCATAAGTTGAGGAATTTCCCGAGTTTCATCAAATTCCTCTAAGTTAATAGGTTTGCCACATATATGGCATTCATTTTTCTTGTCCATATTGCATTATTTTATAAGTTATATATGATAATAGAACCTAAAGAACACTCATAAATAGGGTATTCAGCAATACTTTCCAATCTTTAATGAACTTTAAAATATAACCTTATGGATAAATTAACTAATGAAATGATTGTGGCTCTAGCCAATGATTTGGGATTAGAGCCAGCCTTGCTTAAAGCAGTACAACTGGTAGAAGCTGCAGGCAGAGATGGATTTTTAGTAGATGGTAGACCTCAAATTCTGTTTGAAGGTCACATCATGTACAAGGAAATCAAAAACAAATTCGGTTTGGACAAGGCAGTTGCTGCTCAAAAGAGTTATCCTACCATTTGTTTCCCGAAATGGGATAAATCTAAGTATCTTGGAGGAGCTCATGAGTACAAAAGACTTGAAATTGCCAAGAAAATTGATGAAGAATGTGCTTTAAAGTCAGCTTCTTGGGGAATGTTTCAGATTATGGGAATGAATTTTGCCTATTGTGGTTGTAAAGATGTCTTTGATTTCGTCAAAAAGATGGAAGAATCTCATGCTTCTCAACTGAAATTGATGTATTATTACATGAATAATACCAGTTGTCTGAAGAATTTAAAGGAACATGACTGGGCGGGCTTTGCTCGGAAGTATAATGGTCCTGGTTATGCTGAAAATGCCTATGACCAGAAGTTAAAAAACGCTTACGAAAACTTTAAAGATAAGATATAATGAAGGTAATCTACAACAAATTTATACCTTTCAAAGGGTATAAAGCCATGAATTTATTCGGCATTGTCTTCGTAAGAAAAGGTGCTAAGTTTGATGCCTATGATTACAATCATGAGAAGATACATCTCAAGCAAATGCAAGAGATGTTGTGGATTTTCTACTACTTGTGGTATGCAATCGAGTACTTAATCATCATGTTCTTTGCTAAATGGAACAAGCAAAGCGAAAGATATCATGATGTAAGCTTTGAAGAAGAAGCCCATAATAATGAACATGACCTTGATTATACCAAGGTTAGGAAACATTATGCCTGGGTTAAATATGTAAAACTAAGAAGTTACAAAAAATGAATGTATTAGGGATATGTGCAGGCCAAGGAGGTCTGCTCTTCCCTTTTAGGAAGCACCTATTAGGGAATATTGAGCCAAGAACCGTTTTTCATACAAATTGCGAAAGTCAGTGGAAAGCTAATTTTGGTGATATACCTTTTTATAAAGGATATAACTTACCAGAGTTTGATGAGAAAGTAGATGTTATTATATCTTCTCCGGACTGTGGAGCATCATCCATTATGAGGCTTTCAAAGGTAAAAGAATTGGGTAATCCTAAGGATAACAAGAGTTTAAATCTAGTAACTGCTGCAATATTAGAATATAAGCCTAAGATTTTTCTTATTGAAAATCTTCCTCGTTTGCTATCTTTGCTTCCTTATGAGTTCTTTAATTTAACCTTTAAGGACTATAAACTTATTTTTCATGAAAGGTCAGTTTCTGACTATGGGAACTCTCAAGTATCAAGGAAACGTCTAATCATCATTGGAGTGCATAAGAAAACCGGTAAGAAATACTTGAATGCTTTTAATGAAGTATTCCAAGTAAAAACTCCAACAATTACTAGAAATCTACTTAACGATTACCAGAATCCCTTGAATTATAACATTCCAATTGAAAAGACTTTGGCAATGTATGATTATCGAAAGCTTCCTGAAAAGAAGAACCTAACCGTTAAAAAGATTCAGTTATTGTGGAATAGTGACTTCAAGAATGAAAAGAAATGGCCCATAAAGACTACTAAGATGAGTACTCTCCCGGGAGTATATCGATTAGAATTAGATAAACCACCTCTAACTTTAAGACCTGCCGATAGACAGTTCCGACCTGATGGTTACCCTCTTGGGATTTTAGATTTCAAGGCAATTATGGGATTTCCTAAAGCCTACAAGATTTTCATGGATGAAGGTAATTACCTTTACTGGCTTAACAAGGCAAGGTATACCATAGCTAAAGGTTCGGTTTATGAAATTTCGGTATGGTTTAAACGTTGTATTAAGAAGATTTCATGAGCCCCTTATATTATATTATAAGTACACTTGTAAAATCTTCTATCATCACCTAAGACCTCTTACCCATTAGGATTTAGGATTTAGGATATTTCTCATTCGAATAGCTAAAGCTATTCTCATTCGAAAAAACGCGAAGGTACCATGAATTTTTCTTACCTAACTCGTTGAATTAGAATTAGTTAGATAGTGTTTTGGCTCGCAGAATATGTAAATCAAGGTGCCAGACCTACCAAATACTATCAGTACTATTATCATTTGAAAACCTAAAAATTTTAAAGAAATGAAGTCACCGAAAGTAACTAAGCAAGAAGCCAAGAATTTGAAATATTCAGGATTCATCCCTCAATCAATTAACAAGTTGATTCAGAGGTATCTAATTAAGAAAATGATTCCTTTTGGAGTCAGAGTTTCTATGAAACGTTCAGATAACTCTTTATTTGTAGGATACTCAATCCCATTAAACCAAAAGAACTTGGATTTAAGTGAAATTGAAAAACTCGAAGATGTTATTGATGAACTGAAAGATATCATCAAGAAGAGTAAATTTTAACCAACATGAAGAAATGGAAAGATGTATTAGTTCTAGTTTTAATAGGATTTACTATTTACCTTTGCTTCAGGAATTACAAATTGAATTCGTATATCAGTCAACTTCCTGATTCATCGGTCATTGGCATTCCTGATACAGTCAAACTGAAAGAAGAGTTTAAGCCCCAAAAACCTTTTTCCCAGTTAATTGAACCAAGTAGAATCCTTCTCTACGACTTTTATAGAACCAGCAATAGAATGACTAAATCCCCAAGTTCCGATTCAACGGCGGTTGATTCTGACAATTCGGTAAAAGTCAGTAAGAAGGATTCTCTGGTTCAGTTTACTCTAGACAACAACAAGTTAAATATCAGTCTGTTCAATAAGGAGACAGATTCTTATTCAACTAGAATGTTCAATCTAGACTTAGGGAATTACAAATATAACTGGTATGAGGGACAATTAACTCAGAAGAAAATTCGGAGACTAAGTCTTAGTCCTTATGTCTACGGTAAGTACAGACCCTTTAATCAATTGTTCGATATTGGAACTGGCCTTACAATCAAGACTACGAATTTTAATTACAAACTCGGAGTTAATGCTTTCTGTTATCCGAAATACTTTTCAGGTATAAAAGCTGACTTAGAGTTTTCAATTCAATATAACTTTTGATATGGCGAAAAAGGTAATCACAGAAAATCGGACTTCCCTTAACCGGGAGGAATTAGCAACCCTTGCAAAGGTTTCTAACGATGTTTTCTATTTCAGTCTTTTCACCTATGTGATACACCCAATGAGGGGAAAGGTTAGATTCGAACTTTATCCATACCAAAAATCGGTACTGTATAATTTCGTAAAAGAACGTTTCAATATCCTGCTTAAGTTCAGACAGGCTGGTATTACAGAGCTTATTTCTATGTATTGCCTTTGGTTAGCAATGTATCATCCTAACAAGAAGATTAACATTATCTCAATCAAAGATACAACTGCTAAGAAAGTACTTAAGAAGATTAAGTTCATGTACAAGAACCTACCATGGTATTTACAAACACCGATTATCAATGGTAGAGCTGGAGAATATGGTTCTGCATCCATGATAGAATTCGATAACGGTTCTTTCATAGAATCTATCCCTACATCTTCGGAAGCTGGTCGTTCAGAATCTCTTTCCCTATTGGTTATTGATGAAGCAGCAGTAGTAAGATGGGCAGCTCAAATTTGGGCAGCCGCTTTCCCTACCTTATCAACAGGTGGGGCTGCTATCATCAATTCTTGTGTTACTGGTAATACTAAGATAATTACAGATAAGGGTTTGCTTAGGATTAAAGATATTTGTCCTAAGAAATTCGGAGCAGTAGATTTATCCTTAGTAAGTAATTTAAGAGTACTTACTCATAAAGGTGAATGGAAAAGAATAATTGCTTCAGTAAACAAGGGTAGATTAGAAACTTGGAAAGTTAAAACTAAATATGGTAATACCTTAAAATGTACTCCTAATCACAAATTGTATACTCTAAACGGCTTTATGACCGTGAAAGATATAATAGAGAAAGGTGAAGAGGTAATCTTATACAAAACCGGTATTTCAGAGATAGAAACTCCACCTTCTATTAAATGGCCAGATAAAGAAGAATGGGTAAAAGTAAAAGGTTATGATAACTATCAGGTATCTAATCGAGGACAATTAAAATTCCTTAGAGCTGGTAAGTGGTACCTTAAAAACTTACGTACTAATAAAACTGGTTACATTAGAGTAACTCTTCATAAGGATGGTAAATCTAAAAAATTTACTATGGCTGAACTGGTATTAACCCATTTTACTACTCAAACTAAGCTTAGCAAAGATGAAGTTATAGACCACATCGATTGTATACCAACTCATAATTGGTCTACTAATTTAAGAGTTATTTCTCGTAAAGAGAATACTAGAAGAGCTTCACTTTATTCTTATGGTTTAAAACTTGGTACTAAAGTAGGAAAGGGATTTACGGATATAGATTCTTTGGCTTATGTAAAGAAGGGTATAGCTTCTGGTGAAATAGAGAGAGATGGGATAACTAATTTCATAAAGAATCATGAGGTATTTAATTCTATGTCTATGAAAAGTGCTAGGTCATACATAAGCAAAATAATTTCTGGTAGTAGAGGAGAACAAGTAGAATTATCTAAGCTTACTCTGGTAAAGAAATTTAAAGCCACTATATATGATATCACGGTAGAAGATCACCATAGTTACATTACCTATAACTACAAAAAAGGGAACAAAAAAGAATTTAATTTTTTAAATAAAAATACTCCCTACGGAGTAGGGAACTTCTACCATTCTACTTGGGTAGATGCTATTGCCGGAGGGAATCCATTTAATCCACTTCGATTGTATTGGCAAATGCACCCAGAACGAGACATTAATTGGTACAATGAAATGTCTTCTGCTTTGGGAACCAAAAGAACTGCACAAGAAATTGATGGTGACTTCTTATCATCTGGAAATACAGTCTTTGACTTGTCTGATATCAAGGCAATCGAAGACTGCCTTAGTGATTATCCAGTTCTTAAGAAAAGGTTTAATGGTCAGTACAGACAATTCTGCGAACCAGAGGATAACAAGGAATATTTTATTGGTGCTGACGTTTCTACTGGTAGAGCAACTGACTACTCTGCTTTCACTTGTATGGATAAAGCTGGAGAAGAACAAGCAGTATTTAAAGGCAGGCTATCAGTAGATAAGTATGCCAGACTACTTGGAGATACCGGTCAATTATTTAACTTTGCAACTCTTGCTCCGGAATCAAATGATGTTGGATTGGCAGTAACCTCTAAACTTCAAGATGAAGGTTATCCTAAACTGTATTACTACCAAAAGATGCTTAAGAAGAAAGGTAAATCTAGACCCGAGATGGATAAATCTCCTGGATGGTTAACTACTCAAAAGAATCGTTCAGTAATCGTTGAAGGCTTAGAACAAGATATACGAGAAGATAATATCACTTGTAAAGACCCATTCTTTGTTCAAGAAGCCTATACCTTCATATATGATGGTTTGGGTAGGCCAGTTGCAATGGGTAAACATAGAGCTAACAATTCAGCAGTAGATGTAGACCTTGAAGGTGATGTATATTCTGATGACTCCATATTTGGTAAAGCTATATGTAATCACATAAGAAAAGGAAAAACTAACGTAATTGTACAACCAAAATGAAAAAGAAGTTCAACTTTAATTGGAGTTGGGGGAGAAAGAAGGACCCACCTCCAGAACCCTACAAAGAGGAGAAGAAATCAAAACCTTCTACTATCTCTCCTGGTAGAGTTTCAGTCGATGAAGATGAATCTCTTATCAGTTCATTAAAGGGTATTACTGCAATGGTAGACCCTTCTTTTCGTGTTGAAGTAATACCTCTAATTCGAGATTTATATAAAGTAAATCCGGATATGGGAATTGCTTTGCAGGATATGTTTAAGTTAACCAATACTGGTCATACTGTAACATTCCCTAACAATACGGATGATGAAGCAGATAAGATGAGGAAACATCTGGCTGAGAAAACCAAGAAATGGTCAAGGTATACTGCTGGAATAGATGGCTTGGTTAACAAGATGATTGTACAATGTCTTGTTGGCGGAGCTATTTCTGTTGAGGGAGTTCCCGATGAAAAGCTGGAAGGTTTGGATACTATCCTATTCCTTAGACCCGAGAACATTGTATTCAAAAGGGAAAACAATGGAGTATATTCTCCTTATCAAAGGAATAAAAATTACTTCATAAAGCACCAGGATTACATTAAGCTTAACCCAGAGACTTATGTATATGCTGCAATGTATAATGATACCGATGAACCATACGGAATACCACCGTTCATGGCAGCATTGGATTCATTGAAAGGACAACATGATATGAGGGTAAACTTTAAACATATCATGGAAGTCTGCGGTATGGTAGGATTCTTGGAAGCTAAGATGGCTAAACCTGACCAATCTGGTAATGAAAGTGTAAGGCAATATGAAGCTAGACTAGAAAGAAACCTAAGAGACCTAAAAAGAAATCTTAGGGATGGTATGAAAGATGGAATTGTAACGGGTTACATTGATGACCATGAGTTTAAGCTTAACTCTACCACTAAGGAATTAGGTAACATCAAGGAACCCTGGAACATGAATCAGCAATCAGTTGCCAATGGTTTGGGAGTTAATGGTAATCTTATCGGAGTTAGTTCAACAACTGGTGAGGGAGCAACGGGAATAATGCTCTCTAAATTAATCAGCCAGTTAAAGAATCTACAAATGCTTGTAACTTATGTATTAGATTTTCTTTATTCTCTAGAACTGCGTCTGGCAGGATTTAATAACAAGGGAATAAAGATTCAATGGGGGACTTCAACTATCTCGGATGAAGTTAAAGTTCAACAAGGTCTTCAATACAAGATACAGAATTTGGATTTGTTGTACAAAGCTGGTATCATTAGCCAAGACCAATATGCTTGGGCAATGGGGTATGATTCTCCTGATGAGGATGAACCAAGAGTTTCACTTGAAGACCAGTTTGCTAAAGGTGGTAATTCAGACCCTCAAGAAGGTACTAAGAAGAAACAAAGGCAGGCTGATAAGAATCAATCTGCTCGTAGGTCAAGAGATAAAACTAATCCGGCTCCTTCTCGAGGAGACCAAAATACTAAAGCAAGATGAGTAAAAAATTTACAAAGAAAAACAAAGAGCATCTTGATTCAATGGTGATTGGGCAAGGGCATACAATAATGGCTGGGTATATCCCAGAATCCGTTGGAGCCCAGGCTTTCTCCGAGAATTATTATAAGTGGAAGACTCCAACACCAGACTCTATTGCTCAATTTGGATTTTGGGGAGGTGATATAGATTACAATACTTATTATCCTAACCTTGATAAATCTGAACTTACTCCTAAGGACGAAGAATTTATCGAACCGATGTTTAGATTACTTTCAGAAACGATTGTATCTAAGAATTGGAATCCTACTGACTTTAGTCAAAATGGAGTACTAAAGGCATCAATGAAAATGTTACTTGGTCAAACCGTAAACTGCGACCATGAAACAAACATTGGTAATGCAATCGGGGCTGTATCTCAAGTGATGTGGCAAGAATCTTATAAAGATGGACACTTCACTATTCCTGCAGGTATCAATGGTATTCTGAAGATCGATGGTAAGGCAAATCCAAGAATTGCTAGAGGAATCCTTATGGAACCTCCTTCAATCCACAGTAATTCAGTAACTGTACAGTTCAAGTGGGATAAATCTCATCCAGGAATGGAAGATGGTGAATTCTACCAGAAGCTTGGTACCTATGATTCTAAGGGAGAGATGGTACGTAGAATAGTTACTGAGGTAGTTCGTTATTTGGAAACTTCATTAGTATCCCATGGTGCTGATTCATTTGCTCAAAAGATTGGTTCAGATGGTAAAATTGTTAATCCTACTTTTGCAAAAAGAACCTGGGCTTCTTATGAGGAATATAGGGATGACAAGTCCAAACAGTATTTCTTTACTGACTACAAAACAGATCTCTCAGAGTTTCAAGAAAAGGACGATACTCAGGATTCTTTAATTGATAACCAAGAAAACCAAAATAATAATAAAGAGAATATGAACAAAGAATTGCAAGAATTTCTTGAAAAGCTTTTCGGGGATAACATGCTATCCCTTGCAGAAGGTAAAGAGATGACTCAGGAAGAAGTTATCTCATGTATTCAAAGCTTGGTATCATCCAAAAACAGTCTTCAGACTACGGTTGATAATCTGACTACAGAGAAATCTTCTCTTACTGAACAGATTAATAATCTGAATGCTGAAGTAGCAAACTTGAAGGAAATGGCAACAGTAGGAAGAAATCACATTGTTTCTCTCCGTGAAAATACCGTTGGTACCTACAAGAAGTTGATGGGTGACAAAGCCGATGAAACTATCATCACTATGTTGAATGCCGAAACTACTGGCATGGTTACTTTGATTTCTCTCCAGAAAGACTATCAGGCTCGTTTGGAAGAGAAGTTCCCAATGGTATGCGCAAGCTGTGGTTCTCACGATGTAAGCCGTGCTTCTTCAGCTCAGGAAATTGATGAAAAATCAGGAACTCAGACTGAGGATAAAATTAAATTGGCCGAAAGATCTACTTCCGATGTTCTTGATGACATCTACAAGAGTAAGTTCAAATAAAGAAATAATCGATAAATATCACTGTTATGACGAAAATCGTAAACAAAGACCAAGCAATGACTCTCTTTGGGGAAAAGACTCCAAGAGCGGTGATTTACAAAAGTGAATCCCACAAATTGCACCAAGCCTTCAATGTAAAAGAAGGAGAAACAATCGTTCAGGGTATGCCGGTGGCAATTGATGAAACTGGCCTCATATTCCCTTTCAAAGATGCTGCTACTGAAGTATATTTGGGAGTTGCTGTTACTGATAACATCAATCCGGCTTACCGTGCCCAGCATAACTTCCCTGTAGAAGTTACAGTTGCCATGGAAGGTTACATGATTTGTAATTGGGTATCAAATGCTACTCTTACTGCTGGTTATGTAATCCCTTCTGGAGATTTGCTAAATGACCGTTTTGTAAAAGCAAACCAGGGAACCTCAACTCCTTTCATTGCTCTTACTCCGGCAGACGAAGCAAACGAGTTAATCCAAGTACTTATTAAATAAGAAGAAAAAGAAATTATGGAAAAAGTTGATATTTCAAAACTGAAGAAGGAAGACTTTATCAAAGAACTTCCTCAAATGGTAAGTCAGCTGGATGCTTTCCGTCAGGGAGCCCAGAATAAAAAGCCGGTAGAAGTTACTCTGGGTGAACTTGCTACAGGTAAGTGGGGAATTACAGAAGATGAATTGTTCGAAAAGGTTGGTATCAATCCGAAAATCGATACAATGGAAAACATCTTCACAATGCCTCAGCAAGATGTTCGTTGGATTGTTCCGGAAATCATTCGTTCTGCCATTACTTTGGGTATGCGCCAAGCTCCGTTCTATCCGGAGATTATCGCATCTGACCAGTCTATCAATGGATTGACTGCTATCATGCCGATGATTAACATGTCCGATGCTGCACCGGCTAAGGTTAATGAGGCAGAAACCATCCCATTGGGAGATGTAAGCTTTGGACAGAAATCAGTTTCTCTGTTTAAAATCGGTAAAGGTTTTAAACTTACTGATGAAGTTCGTAACTACGTTTCTCTCGATGTATTGGCAATCTACCTTCGTGACTTCGGTGTTCAGCTGGGTTATGCAATGGATACCCTGGCTATGGACGTTGTTATCAATGGTAATAAACCGGATGGTTCAGAATCTGCTCCGATTATCGGTGTATACGAAACAACCAATGGTATCACATATAAGGACCTTCTCCATATTTGGGTACGTGCTGCTCGTATGGGACGTAACTTCACTACAATGATTGGTGGAGAAGACCAAGCTATCGAAATGTTGAACCTGCCCGAGTTTAAAGACCGTCATTCAGGTACTACTGAAGCTACACTCAACATCAAGTCTCCGGTACCTAAGAATGCCAACTTCTACATCCATCCGGGAACTCCAGACCAAGGCCTTCTGCTGATTGATACAACGGCTGCCTTGATTAAGCTTACTGCTAAGCAGTTGATGTTGGAATCCGAAAGAATCGTTTCCAACCAGACTCAGGCAATCTATGCAAGCTTGACTACTGGCTTCTCTAAGATGTATCAGGATGCTGCACTTATCCTGTCTGCGAATAAGAAGTTCTCTGAAGCTGGATTCCCAGACTTCATGAACATCGACCCGTACTTGATGGTTAACCTGGAGTAAACCCGGTTTTATTTTACACAGTTCTAATTTCGAAGGGGGATAGGGTTTTGAGAAGACTCTATCCCTATTTTAAACATCTAAAAACTTAGTAGATTATGAGTGAAAAAATAAAGGTAACTGTAGGAGCTAAAGCTTACAGTTTTCATGACCAGTCAACTGGTATCACAATCGCAAGAGGAGAAGAAAGAGAACTTACTCTCCGTCAATTTGGTTCAAAGAAAATCCAAATGGCTTTGAACTCAGGACACCTTCGGATGATTGCAGACAAAAACAAAGTAGAGAAATATTCGTCTAACGATTTGGACAAGCTGGAAAAGAAATTGACGGCTCAGTTTGAAAAGGGTATGGAAGTTGCAAAGATTGCAAAGGCCTATACTTTGGAAGAACTTACTCTCATTGCTGCTCGCCACGAAATCGTAGCCGAGAAGAATGATACTCCGGTAACCCTGGTTCAGGCATTGCTGGAAGAGTTCGAAGAACAATCTAAATAATTCATCATGGAAAATCTAGACTTCGTAGCTACTACGAATGGTCTGGAAGTTTCATTTAGAGTATTAAGCGAAGTCCCAGCCAAGGCCATTTTTGACTGGGACTTTGGTGATGATAAGGGGTCCGCTTACGATGTTAAGCAACCAACTTACACTTATGAAAAGTCCGGATTTTATACAGTAGCACTGAATATCACGAACTCCGATGGACTTAATCTTTCTGCTACCAAACATATAATTGTAAATACAAAGGCTGTTACTACATTAACGGACAGTATATATAACCTTATTAATTATCTCATTCCTTCAGAAATTTCAGATGGTATGACCATGGAAGAGAAGGAGATGTATATAACTAAATGGCAATTATATATCCAACCACTAGTAAATCATTGTATTCCCTTGGATAAATATAATGATGAATTAATGTATGAAGCTCTAGAAAACCAATTAATAATGGAATTGGCAGCCTGGGATTATCTAAATGTCAAGCTCCTTAATTTATTAACGAGTACCGGAGAATACCTTAGTCAACTAACATCAACCAAAGAACAAGCGGGAGATGGTAGTTCGAAACCAGAACTTGCCCGAGGTGATAGGATTAAACAAATCACTACTGGGCCTACTGAAGTACAGTACTATGATATGCTTTCAGATTCAACCTCTTCATTATGGAAAACATTCTCACAAGCTTTGCAACCTGGAGGTGTCATAGACGAATTAAAACAAAGACTTTGTATGTTAGCTACGAGATTGGAAATCTACTTACCATTCTGTGCACCGGTTAGTAAGTTAGTAGTTCCTCGAGTAGTTGACAGAAGAAGACCTGGGATATTGGATGGACCTAATCCAAGTGTACCAGTAAAAAGAAACGGTAGAACCTTAATCAAGAAAAGATGACCAAGACTCCTCATAGAATGGTAAAGAATCGTTCTTGGGATAGATACAAGAAGATTATCAATGACTTCTTGGATATAGATGCTGGAAGGCAAACTATAACTTGGGCAAAGAATGTAAATCAACTCCTAAGTCATGGAGAAGATTATATCCCTAAATATTATAATATACCCATCGAGGCTCTCTGTTATTACAATGCCTTTCGAAACTGGCCTATAAATAAAGCCACAATTACAGGAGAACTCGATGATGAGAATCTATCCATACTAATTACAAAATCCTATATAGAAAACCTGGGATACTTAACTCCAGAAGGTTATTGGGATTTTAACTGGTCTGATGATAGATTCGTGATTAATGGTATTACTTATAAACCTGCAGGAGATACACAAGTTGCCCAGGCCAAAGATGAAGCATTGGTGTTCATGGTCATTCTCAAGAGAGATAGAGATACCAAAATCGAATTTGTAGAATAAAAATGAACGTATATGGCAAAGATGTTACAATTACGATGGACTCGAATTGAAACCCAAAATGGGATTTGGTTCGATAGTAATATGGTAATCCTACATGGTATATGCGGAATACATGTTGAAATGAAAGGGCAAGGAAATGATATTACAGCCATGCAATCCATGACTGGTGATAAATACGTTTCTTGCTTTCAAGATTATTTCGGAGACCTTTGGGATAAGATAATACCTCATCCAGGTATTGGGCAAACTATGAAGTTCAGAGTCAACAGGTTACCAGATTATGCAATAATCAGAGGTGATGTTGAGGATGGCGGAGACGTAGACCCAGATAATCCAGAAATACCCATGAATGCTTTCTGTGGTTCAGAAGGAGAACCATTCAGAGGTAATAATACTGAACTGTTCTTGGGTAAACAACCTATTAATTAACCCTTAAATATATAAACCTATATGTATGTAAGTAAATATTACACCTGCGAGGAAATTGACCAGCGGCTATTACAAGGTTACTATGATGACTTTGTTACTGCTGGCTTTGCTGGAACTCTTAATGAATTCTGGGCCTTCGTTCTTTCTATCAAAAACAAGGTTGATAAGAAAGAGGGGTATGACTTATCGAAAAATGATTTCACCGATGAACTGAAAAATAAGTTGGATGGAATCGAGGAGAAAGCCAATTATATTACAAAAGTTTCTCAGTTAGAAAATGACTCCAAGTTTCAAACTGAAGAACAAGTTAAGAAAATGATTAGTGATTTGGTTGACGGTGCTGGTGATGCTCTGGATACTCTTAAGGAGTTGGCAGAAGCCTTAGGAAATGACCCAAACTTTGCAACTAATATCACAAATAAACTTACCGACCTTCGTAATGATTTGACTACTGAGGTTAACCGAGCAAAAGAAAAAGAAGCCGAACTCGGTTCTCGAATTACTGCAGTAAATGATGCTTTGCTAAAAGCCGTGGATTTACTCAATGGGAAGATTGATAATATCCGTATTGCTTTGGTAGATAAAATCGACAAGCTGGAGGCTAAGGTTGATAAGAACACTGCAGATATTGCCGACTTGCGTAATGAAACTACTGGTTCATTGGCAGATGCTAAAGCTTATGCTAAGGACCTGGTAGATAAAGAAGCAGAGGCTCGTAAGGCTGGAGATGATAAACTGGTGGAAGATATGCACCAGATGACTACTCTCCATATTCAGGACAAAGCAGAACTTACTCAGAAGATTGCCGAAGAGGCTCAATTAAGAGAAAACCAGGATGCAGGAATTCGTCAAAGCTTAACCGAGGAAATCTCTACTCGTCAATCTGGTGATGCTGCTCTTGAAAGTAAACTTGCAGAAGAGGTTACCAATCGTAAAGCTGCCGATGAAACATTGCAGAATGGTTTGACTAAAGAAGTTGCTGACAGAACTAATGCCGATAACACTCTTCAAACCCATATTGATAAGGAAGCTCAAGCAAGAGAATCCGGAGACCAAGTTCTTAAAGGGCAAATTGATTCAGAGGCGGCAACCCGTACTGCTCAGGACCAAATCCTTGACCAGAAGATTACTGCTCTATCTGAAAGAACTAATACCGATAAGGGTGAAGTACTTGCTGCAGTAGAAGCTGAAAAGGAAGCTCGTATTGCAGGAGATAATGCCCTTAAAGAAAGTAAGGTAGATAAGAGAGAGGGTTATGCCCTGTCTAAGAATGACCTTACTGATATCTTACTTCAGAAATTGAACGGTATCGAAGAGCATGCAAATTATATTACTCAAGTATCACAATTGGCAAATGATGCTGAGTATCAAACCGAAGCCGATGTAGAGGCAGCAATTCAGAAAATCATCGGTTCTGCACCAGAAGTACTTGACACTCTGGAAGAGATTGCCAAAGCCTTAGGTGATGATCCTAACTTCGTTACAACTATCACTAAGAAGTTGGCAGCAATTACTGAGAAGGTAAATCAGGAAATCCAGGATAGAACCAATGCTGATACTGCTCTCCAGGGAAATATTGATGCTGAGGTAGCTGAACGTAAAGAAGCAGATGCTGCTCTTAAGACCGAACTTAAAGAGTATGTAGATACTCAGACTTCTATTGGTAATACTGCCTTGAATGTAGTTAAGGATAACCTGGCTAAGGAAATCCAAGACCGTAAAGATGCCGATGCAACTCTGCAAGCTAATATCAATAAAGAGGCTACTGATAGAAAAGCGGCAGATGCAACACATACTGAGAATATCGCTACTCTTAATCAAAGAGTATCTGATTTGGCTTTGTCTATTCAAGATGCTATCAATACAGTTAAGAATGAACTTACTGCTCAAGTAAATGCCAATACTACGGCAATTGCTACTAATGCAGCTAACATTCAGAAGAACTCAGAAGCAATCACAGCTGTAACTAAAACTGTAGGTGATAACTACAAAGAGGTTAAAGATATGATTAATGAGGAAATTGTAGACCGTACTAACGGTGACAGTAACCTCAGTTCTCGTATTGATAATACGAATATTGCCCTGGGAACAGAACAGGCCGAAAGAAAAGCTGCAGACCAAATCCTTCAAGTAAATCTTGATAAAGAAGTTGGAGACCGTAAATCGGCAGATGCTGCATTGGAAACCAAAATAGAGGGTCAGCTATCTGGGCTTAACCAAACTATCTCTAGTGAAATTACTAGAGTAGAAGGAAAAGTAACCCAAGAAATTAAAGACCGGGAAGCTGCAAATAAAACTTTGAGCGACCGTATTGATTCATTGGAAACCGGTTCAAATGAAAAGGTAAATGAACTCAAAACAAAGGTAGAAGCTAATACTGCAGCTATCAATGTAGAAAAGGAAAGAGCTATTGCCAAAGAGAATGCAATCCAGGCAAACTTGAATACGGCTATCGCCAATCACAAAGATGAGGTAAATGCCTTAACTAAGAGTATCTCTGATGAGGCTAATGTTCGTATTTCAGGTGATGCAGCACTTCAGGTAAATATTGATAAAGAGGTAACAGACCGTAAAAATGCCGATACCATTATTAATAATGCCTTAGCTCAGGAAGTTTCGGACCGTACTACTGCTATTCAAGGATTAGAATCTAAGAAGGTAGACAAGGTAGATGGTAAAGTACTTTCTTCAAATGACTTTACAGATCTCCTCTTGGTAAAACTGAACGGTATTCAAGAGAAAGCTAACTACATTACCAAAGTATCCGAGTTATTGAATGATTCAGGATTCCAGACTGCTGAACAAGTAGAAGCTGCAATTCAGAAAATCATTGGCTCAGCTCCAGAAGTACTTGATACTCTTAAGGAGTTGGCAGAAGCTTTGGGTAACGACCCAAACTTTGCAACTACAATGACTCAGAAACTTACGGAGTTAACTGCAAAGATTGAAACTGAAACTCAGAATCGGGTATCTGGTGATGAAGCTTTGGATACTAAGCTTACAACTCTGGATACTAAGCTTACCAAGATAGTAGAGGATTTAAGAACCTACGTTACTGAAACTCGTACTGAATTGTTGGCAAGAGCAAATAACCAAGATGCTCTTATTAATCAGAACTCTGCAAATATCCAGAGAAACTTGGAATTAATCCAGGGTATTCAGAATAATATTTCTGGTTCTTACTTGGAAATTAAGGCTTTACTTGAAACTGAGATAGCTGCACGTAAGGCAGCTATTACTCGAGTAGAAGGTTTGATTACTGATACTAATCAGGCTCTTACTACTGAAACTGAAGAACGTAAAGCTGCCGATAAAGTTCTCCAGGATAATCTTGATGCCGAAGAAGCTGCAAGAATTGCTGCAGATAATGCACTGGGAGTTCGTATCGATACGGAAACTTCGGAAAGAAAGGCAGCTGATACTAATCTTGATAATAAGATTAACAAGGAAATCCAGGATAGAACCAATGCTGATACTGCTCTCCAAACCAAATTGGACAAAGAGGTATCAGACCGTACTACAGCAGATACTGAATTGGGTATTCGTATTGATAATGAAGAAGATGCAAGGGAAGCTGCAGACACTACTCTTCAGGAAAATATTGATACTGAGAAAACCGAAAGAAAAGCAGCAGATAGTACTTTGCAAGATAATATTGATGCTACTAATGCTCATACTATCAATACTCACAGATTGGATTCAAATCCGGTATTGAATGGTACAGATATTAAGTTGGATGGGTATGAAAAGAATGCCGGTACTACTCCAGCAGATTTGGATGTAAAGGCAACAGATACTACTTCAGTGGCATTTGGTAAAGTACAGAAACGTATTGAAGTAGATAAGACAGATGCTGACTCTAAATTCAATAAGGTAAAAGCTGCAGTAGGTCTTACCAATGATTTGGGGATGCCTACACTTACCGATACCAATTATATGGGAGGTTCTGTAAATGTGGTTGATTCTTTAAAGAAATTAGATGCTCAATTGGAACCCATCATTATTCCTGCAGCAGCATTTAGTCTGGTTTCCCAGGCAACTTCAGAAGATATTGCAGCAGTATTTACTAATGAATTATTGCAAGAAATTACAACAAACACTACACACCGACCTTATATATTAGTGGATACTGGTAACAATTCCTATCAGCAATTCAGATTGAGCTTACAGCTTAGTGGTCCTACTACTGGAGATATCACTCTGAGACTTATGTATGAATCGGCTGGTAATGAGTTTTACAGAGAATTCAAGAGAACTGCTCAAGGTGCTTGGTCTATTTCTTTCATAAGAACTGGTAGACTTCTTATCGAAGGAGATGTAGTTAATAACCTAACTACAGGTAATAGTAAGTTACCTTTAAGTGCAAACCAGGGTAAAGTATTGAAGGGTTTGATTGATGGTCTTGGAACAGATGCTTCAGAATTGGAAACAGAACTGAAAGAACTGATTAATACTACTAAGACTACCTTAGAAGGTACTATTGCAACTGAAGTACAAAATCGTAAAGCTGCCGATACTGCTTTAGATACCAAGTTAACCACGGCTATCAATAAAGAGGTAACTGATAGAACCAATGCTGATACTGCTCTCGGTACTCGTATTGACCAGGAGGTAACGGCAAGAACTAATGCAGATGCTACCTTGAAAACCGAATTAACTAGAAATATACAGGGAGTTCAGGATGCCTTAGATGGATTCATTGCAACTAAGGCTCAGGCAAATGGATTAGCTTCTTTGGATGAAAATGGAAAAGTACCTGCTAATCAATTACCCTCATATGTAGATGATGTAATCGATGTATATGCTACCTATGATAAATCCCCTACTGGAGAACTTTCTAATATTGCCTTATTTGAGAATCCAGACCATACTAGAACAATAGTTGGGGAAGCAGGAAAGATTTATCAAAATGTAACTGAGGGAGAACCTACCTATCAATTTAGATGGACTGGTACTACCTGGGCACCTATTGTTTCTGGTGGAGTAGTAATCGGTGAAATCACCGGTACTGCTTATGATGGAGCAAAAGGTAAAACCACTACGGATAATCTTAATGATCTTAAAGCCTTTAATCCTATACGATTAACCGATATTGTTACGGATACTTCTAAAGCTACAATCCGATATGAAAAGTCCGATGGTACAGCTATTCAAGGATTGGATATTCCTGCTGCTAATTCTACTAAAGCCGGTGTTATGGCTGCTGCAGATAAGGTTAAACTTGACACTACATTACCTAATCAAATTGCTGCCGAAACTGCTGCAAGGGAAGCTGCAATTTCTGGTGTTCAAGGAGAATTGGCTAATGATATAGCTCAGGAAGTAGTAGATAGAAACGAGGCTATTGCAACTGCTAAAGCTGAATTAACTACGGCTATCAATAAAGAAATATCCGATAGAAAGGCAGCCGATTCAGCTAATTTCAAAGAGCTAGAAGACGGAATGACTGCTGCTGTTGATAATCTAGAGGGAAGAATCCAGGCTACTGATGGTAAACTGTATGAAGAAATAGATAACCGAAAAGGTGAAATCAATAGAGTAGAAAAGTTAATCTCGGATGAAAATGCAACCCGAGCTCAAGCAGATACTAATGTAAATGCTAAGGTAGATTCTCATATTGCTAACAAATCTAATCCCCATGGAGTAACCAAAGCTCAGGTAGGTTTAGGTAATGTTAACAATACGTCAGATGTAGATAAACCAGTATCTACTGCTCAGGCAACTGCTATTGCAGATGCTAAGGCTGCAGGTACAAATGCACAAGCTAACTTAAATACCCATACTCAGAATAAATCTAATCCTCACAATGTAACCAGAGACCAGTTGGGAATGGGAACTAACTCTGAGATTGTATTTAAGAAAGTATCTGCTCCTTCTGGGTTATGGAAGGAATCCGATGAAAGACTTAAATCCTTCATCAAACCTTTGGAACATACTCTTGATGAGATTTGCTCTATACCTACCGATTCATTCATAATTCGAGGTAGTCATGATATAGGTACTATTGCTCAGGCAATCGAAAAACCTTTCCCAGAATTAGTTTCTGAGAATACGGTTAAACCTGAAACTGTACCTAATCCTGAAGTCTTCGAAACAATCGAAAAGGATGGAGAAACTTATGTAGTGGTTAAAGAGGTAGATTATTCTAAGATGTCGGTTCTGGCAATTGAAGGTATCAAACTTCTGAAGGCAAGAATCGAAGAATTGGAAAAGAAACTTTTATTCACAAACTTGGATTAATATGGGAGAGATAGCAACTTGGAGTGCTGTCAAAACTAAAGTAGGCCTTGGTAAGGATTCAAATGAATGCCCTACCAAGGCTGAATTGTTAGCACTCTCTCCTACAGGAACGGGAGAATCTTACATAGGCTTGGAAATTTCTAATGCTAGTTCCTATGGCGATAATGAAACTATACAGCTTAGTGATATACATAAGGTAACTTATAAGTATATTCTGGAATTAACTAATAAGACTCTAAACTTCACTGCTTTGGATGGAGCTCCAACTCCTGCTGGTTTCGATTTGGTTACTCAAAAACAAAAATACCTGGATGGGGTTGCCCAATCTGGAGTTATTCCGGTATCTTACAACTTATCTGCACATCCTGATTGGATTTATTCTGAGAATGGTTTAAAAGCTACAGAAAACCTTAATACCCAGGAAAGGTATGGGTCTGTAACCTTTACTCAGGCAGAATCGGGAAAATCTATTGATGGTGCTGTTTCTCAGGCAGCAGCTTCTCAGAGATTCGAATATACTTTTAGTAGTAAATATCCAGGAATAAACTTTAATGCTCTTGGAGGTGTTAGTTCTGCTAATAAAATACTGGATATGACTTCTACTCGTCAAGAGTATAGAAATAATCATACTTATGGAAACTTAGTTCAGATATCTTTTACCAATACCGGTTTGCCCAGTTGGTTAATAAATACCAATGAATCCTGGTCGGCACAAGAGAACAAAAGTTTAAGTTCAAGGTCTCATTCAATGACCTATACCCAAAATGAATCCGGTAAGAAATTTACTGTTACCTTTAACCAAGCCGCAGGTACACAAACTTATGGCGATATTACCATAAATCCTACTAGTGGAATTGCCGATATACCAGCTGCAGGTGGAACTTCTGGAGTATTTACATATTCTTATTCTCAACCATGGGGATGGAATGGTAAAACCAATGATGGTGGTACAATTACTTCTGGGGCTACAGTAAATTGGAGTAATGCAATATCAGGTTCTAATCTTGGTACTACACAAAAAGCAAGAACTAGGTTGGGTAGTAGAACCCTTACCTTATCTCAAAATGGTAAATCTGCTTCGAAATCTGTAGATGTATATCAGGCAGCTAACCAGATAGTAAATGTTACTCAGGGAGCTTGGGTAGTTTCTATATTTGCTAACCCCAGTACCTTTAATGAAAAGGGAGGGGCCTCACAGATATCTACAAGTGCAAGTGCAAGCAGAACTAACCATTGGTCTTCAGGGGCTACCAATGCAGCTTCAGATGCTACTGGTACTCCTACTTTAAGTATACCTACTCCAGTAACTGGGTTCTCACTATCTGGTACTACCGTAAATGTGGCAGAGAATACTACACCTAATCAAAGAAGTGTAGTGGTAAGGGCAACCATGGGAGGTGTACATAAAGATGTTACGATAACACAAAGTGCATACGTAGTAACCTGGAATTATACCTTTACTGCTTCTCCAACTACATTAAATTTTGATGCTTTGGGTACTGCTCAGAGTATTTCGATAACCAGCTATCGAGAGAAGTATATTAATGGTTCCCTGGTATCAGGCTCTAGAGAAAATGTGGGTTTTGCCCCTCAGTCTACCGAAGGTGCCATCGGAGGAACTATAACCAATACCAGTATTAAGCTGCAAGAAAATACTTCTACCTCTACCAAAACCGGTAAAGCAAATTATAGACAAGATGGTTCAGGTAAAGTAGTATCCATCACTTGTAACCAGGCAGCTGCAAGTATATCTTGGAATTATTATTTCAAGGTTACACCAATTTTCTTAAATTTCTCTGCGGCTGGAGAAGTTAAGAATGTTACAGTTTCCTCTTATCGAAAGCAGCTTATAAATGGTCAAGAAATTTCAACCCAGGAAAAGGTAACTTGGAAAGTTAAGGGTACTACGGGATTTCATACCTTAGATACTCGAATCGCTGCAGACCCCAATACTTTGAATACTGCCAGAATGGGAATGGCTACTTATACTCAAGAGGGTTCTGGGAAGACTGCCCAAGTTAACTTAGCCCAAGCTGCTCCAAAGGTTAATACACTTACCCTCAAATTATCAGACTCTGGAATGAGTTTAGTAACTTTGTATGTGTTTAGGATAACGCCTCAGACACAGGGTGCTCCTAATTCCCCCTCTACATATCCAGCTCATTTCTTTTCTGGAACTGGTACTCAGGCTCAATTTCAGTGGAATAACAATCAAGGTTTAGAAGTTCTTGACCCAGATACTGGACAAGTAGTTTTTGCTCATGCTGGGGATTCCTTAAACATAGCTGTTAAAAATTGGCAAAATGATACTTGGGCTAACTTCATGATAATAATATTGGCAGATGGCGACCAAACAATACAAGCTCCTATTTAGAATTAGTACAAATAAAACAATACTGCGGTATTTATATACGTATAGGCCTATATACAAAATTAATTAACTTATGTTTAACCGTTTAAAACTAAACCGTTATGGAACTAAAATCTGGAGAGGGTACCGTAGTGGTAGCCGACAGAGACCGTTGTTGTAATGATGGTTGTAATAGAAACTCAGGCTGGGGTTCTGGTTGGGGTGCAGTTGGTGGAGCATTGGTAGGTGGTGGCTTTGGTGCTGCTGCAGTTTCCGTATGGGACAAAATCAATGACACTAAAGCTGACATTCAGAAAGTAGAATCTACAGTTCAAGAAGCAAAGGCAGGTATCTACAAAGATATCTCTGATGCAGCTCGTGGAGTTACTCAAGAAGTCAATGGTGTAGCAAAAGATGTTGCCGGTGTTGGAAGAGAAGTTATCAACAACCGTTTTACTACGGAAAGAGGACTTTGCGACCTTGGTTACAAAACTAATTCCGATATCCGAGATTCTCGTGACCAGATGGGAGTAGGATTCAACCGTGTTATGGACCGTCTTTGCAACATGAGCTTTGAACAACAGCAATGCTGCTGCGAAACTAAAGGCTTGATTAAAGAAGTAAAATCCGAATTGGCTCTTCAGTTGGAGCGTTGCTGCTGCGACATCAAGAACGGCCAACAGGAAATCAAGTGCCTTATCGAAAACACGGCTAAAGACCAGGAAATCGCTCGTCTCAACCGAGTAGTAGATGCTCAGAGAGACCAGAACATTATCCAGTCTGTAGTTGCCGCTCTTAAAACAACCACAGCTCCGGCATCCTAATTAAGAACCGGACATTGCAAAGGGAAGGAGTGCATCTTACGGGGTGTACTCCTTTCTTCGTTTTAATACCTAAAAACTTAGAGAGATGGAAAAAGAAAAACTAACCGAATATCAGATACAGATATCTTTACCCGCCCCTAATCAAGAGATTGCTCAAGAAGTAGCAAACAAAGCCCAAGCCCTTGTAGACCAGTTCGGATACTATCAATTCTTAAACTTGGTAGACTTCATGCAGAAGAATCCAGGTGCAGTATCATTCGGTTTAAACTTAATAAATAGGAGGTAATTATGGAAGAATTGATTTTTTCGAAACTACAAAAAGGTGATACATTGTATACCTTAGAAAGAGACAGACGTTCAATGTACCCAATCTTTGATAAGGCCACGGTAGTCAGGGTTGGTGAAATTAAACCTATGTCTTCAGGCAATGATGGCAACTTTGTTTCAAGTATAGAAGTAGTAATTCAGGATTCAGTATCCTCATTAACTATTTTCTTACCCGTTCAAACTACGGAAGGTATTCATAATGGTATATACTACACTACCGACCTTAAGAACATTGTTAATGAGGTAAATGTTCAAAGAACTAATGCCTTGAATATCCTTAATAACCGGGATAAGTACGAGGCCATCGTATCTGAATGTGATAATATCTTTAAGACAATTGAAGGTATGATTGCTCCTCAAGCTTCGGCTCAGGCTTATAAACCTGAAGAACTTGAAACATTCAAAAGAGAGATAGATACCCGATTATCAACTCAGGAGAATCTTCTCTTGCAAATTGCCCAAGAATTAGGATTAAATAACAAAGAAAAGAAAGATGGCAAAAAAGGTTAACATAAATATATCGCTCCCGATAGGAAGTGTTCAGATTTATGTAGACCCAAGAAAACAAATGCAAGCAGAAAAGTTGATTACTAGAACTCCTCAAATTATGCAAAGAGGTTATGACTTGGGTTCAAGGAAGTTCGGTAATCAACTTCTTCGTATTGTTAAGAGGAGCTTAAATACGGGAGTTCCTCCTCCAGGTTCCGGAGTATCTTGGCCACCACATTCAGTAGCTACACTTAAGAAGTATGGTTCTCATACTCTATTAAACCTTACTGGTCAATATGCAAGGTCAGTTACTATAGTGAACCGAAAAGATAGAACCTTTGTTGGTCTACCTCTTGGATTGAAAAAGACAACCTACTTTGGAAAGACTTCTCGTAAAACCCTTAATCAAATTGCCATTATGTTAGAGTATGGTAGTAGAGATGGTAACTTACCACCTCGTGAATTATGGGGTCCTGCTTATAAAGCTGCAGGTGGAGCTGATGCTTTACAGAAGTCTATACGTAATGAAGTAAGAAAAGAACTTAGAAAATATACAAAATAATGGCAGATTTTGAAGTAGATAAAACATCTGGTAAAGGTCCTACACTTGTAATGGTACACCCATTAAAGATGAATGATACCGAATCAGATAAGAAGGCTTCATTGATTGTAGATGTCAATGGAGTTACTAAAACAGTTAGCCTTCTTCAGAAGAAAGGTACCCTTAGTTACGAATATCAATTAGAGGTAGATAAGGATACACTTAATATTCCGGGTAAAGGTGGCACTGATACTTTGGTAGTTACATCCCGTCGTAGGGGAATGATTAATGGTACTCCTCAGGGAGATTGGGAAAATGTACATGTTATTGCTGAACTCGTAGAGGGAAATCCTTTTACTGATTATGTTGTTAGATTTACTGACCAAACAGAAAAGAATCTAGAGGTAAAAATAAATTCTAAGAATAAGACTGAACAGGATATTACCGGAACTCTAATTATTAAACAGAGTGAAAGCAATAATACTAAAACTATCAAGGTTATTCAGGCAGCAGGTACAGTTTCCTATACTTATAGGTTAGAACCACCAACTACAAGTTTATTCGTACCAAAAGACCAGAATGTTAATGAATATGAAACTTCTGTTGGATTTACGATTACTGGGTATAGAAGTAAATTAATAGAAGGTGAAAAAGTCTCTGAAGAAGTTATGGCTTTTAAAATTCCCACTGTTGGTCAATCACAGGATGTTAAGTTATTTAATTCTAATGTAACTGTAACATATTGGATTACTAATTATGGTAATATATCAAATACACCTAAAACTACTTTGTCAGCAACGGTACATGCTAAAAAAACTGCAGGAGTGATGATAAATGGAACTTCTGCTAACTTCGAGTGTGTATTTACTGATGGTGGAAAATATGCGTTTACTCCGATATTAGTGGCTCAATTAGTATAATATTATGGTAAATACAGAAGAAATAGTAGAAAGGACTTTCTATATCTGTCTACTAACGACGGCATTAAAAAGAAAGCTTACACTAAATCCTGATGATTACCTACCATTATCCTTAGAGAATGAGAAAAGATTTAAGGAAGACTCAGAAGCCTTAAAGAAATTCATACCTATCTTTGGAGTAGGTAATAATCAGGTAAAAGGTGCAAAGACTTGTCCAAGAATTACCATAGAATTGCAAGGATTCTATAATGGTGATATAGGTGTGAACAAATATATCATAGGAGATAAACTAGAGAATGGTAACTACCAGGCTTCAGAATTTCCTTATGAGACTAAAGACATAACTCTGGGTATACATCTTGTAGCAAATACTCAACAAGATATGAGATTACTTCATAGTATCATGTATGAAGCTTTGCCATCAAGAGGATATGTAAGACCTTACTATAATGACCTGGAAGAATGGGAAGATGGTAAGGTTGCTCCTACTGGAAACCTTTATATAGAGATAGGTAATTACTATGACCATCCAGATGAAAGTCATGGCCTACTCGAAAAGGTATACCAGTACATATGTAAAGACGGTATCTTGCCTGAAAAACTTGCAGGAGAAGGAGAATTGGTTCCCATCACTGATATCTCAGTACTCTTGGGTACAGTAGAAAAGAAGGAAAATGATTTACTTCAACTCCAAGTGAATAAGGACAATACTTCAGGGTATTAATTAAATAAGTAACTAACTTTTTAAAATTAAGTATAATATGCCAAATTCACCTTCAGTTAAGTTTGAGTTTGAGAACAGAAATGTTCAACAGACTACTCCTATGTTAGGAGTTTCATGTGTATTGGCTAGAACCACGAAAGGTCCTTATGATGACCCTTCAGAAATCATCAATTCTTTCTCACATTTCCAAAGAGTCTTTGGTTCTGAGATAGTACCAGATGGTTCTGTATCAAATATTGAGAAGGCTTTCATGGGTGGTTCTAAGCTTCGTGTTATTAGAGTATTGGGTAAGGGAGCCACTAAGGGAGTTATATCTGTAGCTGCAGCAAGAGGTGCTAGAGCAGCAAGGTCTTCTGAAGATGGTTCTTCGGTTACTGAATCTACTTCTGAAGAAGCAAGTCCTAAATCTCTCTTTAAGTTTACTTCTGGTTCTACTACAGTAGGATTCGGATTGGTAACTAAGGGTTATGGAGACCCAATCGGTAGTGCTGAAACCTTCAATGTAAAAGTTTACAAACAAGCTAACACAATCTACTATCAAGTAGTAAGTGCTAATGGTCAGGTATTAGAACAAGGCCCTATCATTACCTACAAAACAGCAGATACTGTAAACAACACTTCAGTAGACTACCTTGCTCTAAGCACTTTTGCAAAGAATTCAGAATACCTTGTACCGGTTATGACCGATACAGTAGAAGGTATCAAATCTTGGAATAACTTCATTAAATGGTTAACTGATGATGTCGATGGAACAAAGAACCCAATCGATATCAAACTTAACAATGCAGCAATTACTACCGATGTTGTTAATCTTAATGGTACTATAGGTAATGCAGGTACTACTCCAACTGCAGACGAATGGATTGCTTCTTTAGAATTCGTAAAGGATTATGTAGATGTATATCAATTCGCTTGCTCTCATATTCACCAACACCTTACTAAAGAGCAAGATGTACTTAAGGTACACAAGGCTGCAGTAGATATGGTTAAGGAATTGCAGGAGTATACCTATTATATCGAAGTACCTAAGTATACCCCTCACTATACTCAAGGCGACCAGCCAAGAGATTTGAAAAGTATCAATACCTGGGTACAGACTTGCCTTGGTACTGTAGGTAACTCTAAGTATGTAGCTTACTTCGGTGGTGGTATTAAATACTACAAC